>Ga0210402_10002802_pt1 | contig 16712 bp, 15 predicted proteins | sample IncBWC7MmetaG_FD_161055 | JGI IMG/M metagenome (GOLD analysis project Ga0210402, IMG submission 161055) | Forest soil microbial communities from Barre Woods Harvard Forest LTER site, Petersham, Massachusetts, United States - Inc-BW-C-7-M | ecosystem: Environmental > Terrestrial > Soil >... | reverse complement strand
TCGCGAACACCAGAGCGCCGGTGCCGGTCGTGGCGAAGGGTGCGCCGGTCTGGTCGGCTAGGTGGACGGGTGTCCCACCGAACGGGACGAGGGTGACGTACGTGAAATTCGCCATGGATTACTCTATCATTTCGTCTTGCTGAAGAAGCCGCCGCGCCTCATGGCGTTCTGGGCGGTGACGGTTGGTTGGCTCGCGCTGTCGGTTGTGTCCAGCTCCGGGAGCTGCCCGACGATGTTCCTGAGCTTCGAGGTGTAGTCGCGGTCGGTTGCGTACCCAGAGGAGCCCATCGCGGTGACTTGATCGTTGAGGCCCTTCGCGGCCAGGACCGGCGCATAGATCTTGTTGTTCTGCAGGAGTCGCCCGTAGTCGTCGAAGGACTCGCCGGGGTCCTTGTAGGCCTTGAAGGTCGCGGTCGTCTGGTAGGGGCCGTTCGGGCCGTCCTCCCAGGTCTTCTGGGCGGGGCCGGCGCCCTTGATCCCGAAGAGGTTGTTGTTGGGGGCGTGCTGTCCCCAGCCGGTTTCGAGGGCGGCCTGCGCCAGGACCAGCCTAGGGTCGACGCCGGTGGCGGCCGCGACACGCAGCGCGTGCGGCGTCATCGCCTTCACGAAGGCGGCCGAGGAGGGCGCGATGGGGCCCGAGCTTGCGTTCGGGTTCGGGGCGCCGGTGTCGGGGCCCTGCGTCGGGGTCATGGCAGCCGCCCGCGGCCCCTGCGACTGTCTGTCGCGGGCGTACTGCGCCTCGATGCGGGCGATCTGGGTGTTCCAGTCGTCCGTAATTGTGCCATCATTCTTCGGCTTCTTGGACTTGATGAAGTCGTCGACCGCCTTCTGTGTGTCGTCGCCCTGTGGTGCCTCCTCATCGAACTGCGGAGGCTTCTGGGAGGGGGCCTGCGGGGCGGGGGCACTCTGAGGCTTCCTGGCCTTAACGCGCCCGGCGGGCTGGAATGGGTCGCCTGGAGGGGCCGGGAGGCCCATCCCGGCGAAGGGGCCCTTCGTGGGGTCCGCCTGCGCCTGGGCGGGCTTCCCGGCGCCCTGCGCGGGGGCTCCCGTGAGACCCGCCTGTCGATACATGCGCGTCAAGGCGGCGAGGCGCTGCCCGAGGTCGGACGAAGTGGTCAGGGTGGGGTTGGTGTAGTCGAGATTCGAATCGAACAGGTTAACTGGCATCCGATGCCTCCCAATAGCTAGACACAGTTGGCAAACTGTGGTAGCCTGAATTTATGGGATGCAGTCTATACGTCGTAACCTGTCGATCGACCGACAAAATGTATGTCGGCATAACCTGCCGGAGCGTTAAGAAGCGGTGGCAGGAACACGCCGCGTACTCGCGGCGTGATATGTGTCCCAAGTTCGCTATGGCTATCCAGCGGTACGGCAAGGACGACTTCGACGTGGTCGAGCTGTTTAGATATCCTTCCCCCGAGTCCGCGGCCGAGGTAGAGATGGCCCTGATAGCGGCGCTTGATACAATCGAGAACGGGTACAACGACAGCCCCGGCGGTCTCTCTCCTAATTCTGCGCACCCGGCGACACGCGCGAAGCTATCGAAGGCCGCCACGGGGCGCAAACACTCTGCCGAATCTAAAGCGAAGATGTCCGCCGCCAAGAAGGGGCGCAGGCTATCGTCCGAGCGACGCGCCGAGATATCGAAACTCCTGCGAGGAAGAGTCGTTTCTGCTGAGACGCGCGCCAAGATTAGCGCGTCGCATGTGGGCGTCGGTGCCGGCAAGCCTTTGCCTTCGGAGCATCGCGAGAAGATCTCTAGGGCCCTAAGTGGGGTGCCCAAGTCAGCAGAGCATCGCGGTAAACTATCTGATATCTTCAAGGGCAGGGTAATACCACCCGGCGTCCGTGCGAAGATGTCTGCCGCCGCTAAGGCTCGCGCGTCCACACCAGAGGGCCGCGCACATCTACTGGCGGCGTCAGCTAAGTCTAGATCTACAAAGGAGTGAGCCATGTGGGAAATTCTACTCGTCGTTATCGCGTCGTACGTGATCATGAAAGTTGGACAGGAGTACGACGCCTCTCGCTTCTGATGGGTCACTAGATCCCTCCGAAGTATCCGCCGCGCTTACGCTGCGGCTGAGATTCGTAGCGCAGAGCCGCGCCCGGGACACCTAGTGTTGACTGCGCGGCGGCCGGTCCGACTGCGCCACTGAGTGCGCCTGCGCCGTGGAAGGCCTCGCCTGCGAGTCTAGGGCTCGTGGCCGCCATGCCCGCGGCCGTCGCGGCTAGGGCCTCCGGGCTGAAGCCGTGACCGAATAGGTGCATCGCCAGCTCCGGCAGCGAGCCGCCTATGACGCCGCGCTGTACGCCACGAGGGAACCACGAAGACATCGCGGCGCCGGCGAGGGACGGCATCAGGGATACGTTGCCCTCCTTCTCCAGTGCATCCAGCGCCGCCGTGCGGCTGCCGTACAGGGAGTAGACGTTATTCCTCATCACCGACTGCAGTCGGCTGATGGAGGTCCCTGCCTCTTTGTTCTTGCCCAACGCGAGGGCCTTCTCGATATCGTTCAGGTGGTCGGACGACTTGAAGTAGCCCTCCATAGCCTTCTTGTAGACGGCGCTGTCCGGCACCTGACTGAGGATGGCGTCCTTCGCTGCGGCCGAGAGCTGCGTGGCGGCGCGGATGACCGGCGAGCTGGCCGTCTTGTAGTTGACCTCGTTGCGGAGGCGCTGCTTGAGGTCATCGAAGCCTTGAATGTTGTGAAGACTGGAGTCCTTACGCCACTGATCTATGACGTCCTGCATTCCCTGTATCTGGGCGCGGTCGGTGTCGCTCACCTTGAACTTGTCTGTGCCCTGTACCTGGATCTCGTTCATGAGATCCTTCTCGGCCTTATTGATGGGATCGAAGCTGAGTTGCGTCCCGTCCTTTGACCAGATGTTCTTGAGTTCTGCGTACTTGTCCAGCATCGCAGACTTCATAGTCTGTATGCCCTGCTTGGCGTTCTGCAGCGCCGTCGTCATGCCGGCGGCGGGGTCGCGTAAGGCGGTGCGGAAGTCGCTGGCGATCTTGTCTCCCATCCTGCCGGTGCGGAAGGCCTCGGCGGCTGCGCCCTCTCCTGCGCCTGTGGCGAAATCGCTGGCTCCGCCCAGTACGTCGACAGCCTTCGCCGCCGCAGGGCCGGCGATCTCGCGTATGGGGAGGCCCAGCGGGCCGCCCTTGGGTCCGAGCGTCGCTGCATTGAGTAGCGTCTGGAATGGGTGCCGAGTGAACTGGTCGTTGATAAAGTCGGCGACCTTGCCCGGCACCTCCTTCGGGTGCTCCAGCGCGAACTTGGTACCGGACGCGACGGCGCGGCCGGGCGCCAGGACCTCGTTGACCTTGTCCTTGACGAAGTCCTGAGGGTTAACGACGTCGTGCGCGATGCGGCCGACGGCGTTGACGGGAGCCCTGAGTGTGTCCCGCATATCCTTCTTGAAGACGTCGCCGACTGCCTTGGGCACGGGGCTCTGCCATGCGTCCGATACGCCGTTCACGTCGGGCTGCGCCTCGGCGCGGGCCTGCGCCAACGCCGGGTCTTCCGCGGCCACCAGGGGGCCGTGCTTGGCGGGATCGTACGGCTCAGGCGCGCCAGGAGTGGCGGCCGGAGGAGTCGGCGCAGGAAGCAGCTCGCCGTGCTTGGCGGGATCGTATTTCTCAGGAGGCATCGCTACCTCACGTACTGGTTGCCGTCGTTGCCGATATAGACTTCGCGGCCGTCTTTAGTCTTCTGTACCGGCGTCCCGGGCTTCTGGGCTGTGGGGTCGCTCTTATTCTCGTACTCCTGCTTGATCTGGTCGGCCTTCGCGGTGTTGGCCTGCTGGAACCACTTGCTGGTGTCCTTCTTGCCGCCGGCGCGCTGGTAGCTGTTGACGAGGGCGTCCTTCCTCTTTTCCATGAGGTCGAGGGCGGCCGCGACGGCGGACTGCATCTGGTCGGCCGACAGCTTCTTGACGTCGAACTTCTTGCGCCACTCGTCGGCGTCCTCGTTGGACATGCCGGTGTCGCGGAAGACCTTCGCCATCTCGTGAGCGACCGCGCCCGCGACGGCGTCCGCCTCGGTGTACTTCGCGTAGCCGGCGGCGTCGTTCGCCTTCGCGATGATAGACTGGATGATCTGCGGGTTGTTGCCGAGTACGCCCTTCGTTAGGTCGGACAGCACACCGAGGTGGCCGTAGGCCGTGTCGAGGGAACGGATGTTCGTCGAGGCCTTGCCGTTGTTGTCGAACTCCTTCCAGATATCCTGCTGCTGCTTGAAGCCGTTGGCGTTCCAGTCAGGATTGTACTGCTTAACCGCGTCAAGCAGTTTCTGATTGTAGCTGGATACTGCGACGCCTCGGCCGCCGACCGTCGGGCCGGCCTCGTCGTAGTCACCGATGGCCTTGATTGTCTGCGGACTGAACATGGCGTCCTTCGGAACAGCAGACAAGAAGTCCGGGCCATGCAGGGGGCTGCCGATCAGTGGCTTGCCGTCTGCGCCTACCATGCTCGCGCCGGCTGCGTTAGGATCGACAGGCTTGCCGGTGGAGGCATTGATGATCGCGCCCTGGCCGTTGTTAGCCTTGGGATCGAATATTAAAACATTTCCGAGTGCGTCCTTGCCCAGCGAGTGCGGCTGCAGGTTGCGGGACGTGAGAGTCGCGCGCTCGATCGCGGTAGCGTTCTGCTCTTCACGGATCTGTTGCTCTTTGGCCAGCGCCGCCTGCTCCTTCGGCACGATGTCGCCGAGTGCGCCCTGCTTCTGCTGCAGATCCGAGATCCCCTTGAGGAACTCCTCGTCCTGCATACGCTGCCCCTGGATCGCGCGCGTAGCGCCGGCGAATCCGCCGCCGAGCGAGGACGAGAAGGAGTTGTCTTTGCCCTGCCCGAGGCCGGCCGCGAAGGCTAGCATCGGGAGGTTGACGCCGTTCTTGCCGCCGTTGTGGATGTCGCGCATCTGCGCGATGGTGTCGTCGAGCTTGCCGCGGACGGCGTCGATCGCCTCCTGTCGGCGCTTCATGATGTCTTCGTAGTTGCCCTTCGCCTCGGCGCCGAGGGCGGCGTGGCGCGCGAGGTAGCCCGCGGCGGCGGCCGGGTCCTGTATCGACTGCTGGGGTGCAACGACGACCGTCGGCGAGCCTGTGCCGTCCGGATCGACTACGCTAGTATCAGACATTTGAGAAGTAGCCTCCGGAACGGAACTGCAGCGGCTTGGCTATCGCGGCCTGCTGGCGCTCCAGCGCCGCCTGCTTCTGCTTGTAGGCCTCGATCTCGTTGCGGGTCTCGGCGCGGCCAACCTTAACGCTTGGCGCGAAGCCGCCGGCGGACATGTGGATGCCGCCATCGAAGTAGCGCGGCGCGCCCCAGTATCCGGGGTTGTGATCGAAGCCGGGGACACTCGGGGTGTCCATCGTGCCGTCACCCGGGTGCGGCATCCCGTGGAAGGCGTAGTGCGGATCGAGCGTGATCAGTGGCGACTCGCTCCGGAACGGCATGAAGTGCGCGCCGCCCTGGTAGGCGGTAACGGGGCCGCCGGTGGCGTTTCCGTCGAAGCCGCCGTGCGAGAAGTCCTTCGTCGCCGCGAACATGAAGCGGTGATAGAGGTCGTCGCCTGACAGGCCGCCGCGCTTCATCCCGCCGTCGGCAGAGAAGTACGGATCACCCGGCACGCCCGATCGCGCCATGTGCGGAATCTTGCCGACGCCGTAGTTGCCCTGCCCGTGCGGAGCGTATCCGCCGCGTGCCATCGTGACGTCGCCCCAGTAGCCGGGGTTGCTGTCCCAAGACGGAGTGCCGTCCTGCTCGTATCCCTGGTTGCGTAGCGTGCTCTTGAAGTATCCGCCGCGCGCGGAGGTGGCAGACTGTGGGAGCGGGAACGGAGGCGTCTGGCCGGGCAGCGCGGCGGGTTGGCCGCCGTTAATTGTATTCTGTAGGGCCCCGACGCCGGTGGCGAGCTGTAGCCCGGTCGTCAGCGGGTTAGAGTTCGTCGACTGCAGACCCGAGCTAGTGCCCGAGCTATTCGTCTGGCTGTTCGTCTGCGTCGGCCACAGGAACTGGTTTGCGGTGTTCGCAGCGAAGGCGGTGTTCTGGTACGGGGAGTTGTAGGCGCCGAGGGCTAGGTTGTAGGCGGCCGTCAGCGGAAGCTGCGCCTGCTGCTGTTGCTGGTTACCAATATTCAACTGAGCGCCGGCGGCCGTCAGTCCGTTGTTGAGGTAGCTGGTACCCAGAGTATTAAGTGCTCCGGCGTTGGCGATGTTGGTCTGGTTGCCGAGGGCGGCGTTGTTGCCGATCTGAGTTCCCAGGTTTCCGTAGCCTGCCATCTGACCCAGTGCGAGATTCCCAGCTGCAGAGCCCAGCGTTCCGTAGCGGGAAAGGTCGTTCTGTGCGGCGGTCGTGGAGGCGTTGAATGCATTCTGGAGTGCCCCCGCGTTGGTGTTGCCGATGTTCTGATTGAGGTTCGTCAGGGCCATGTTCGTGGCCTCGCCGTACTGCTTAGACCCCAGGCCACCGCCGCTTGCGACGAACGAGTTCGTCAGCGCCGGCATCACGGAGTTATTGAAGTTCGAGGTCTGCAGCTGATCGCTTGCACCGATGACGTTGTTGATGTTCGGCGACAGGTAGTTGTTGAGGACGGACGGCGTGCTCTGTCCGGCCTGATTGAAGTACGGGTTCGCCTGACTCAGCGCCGACGGCGTGCCCTGTGCGTTCCCGAAGGCGCCCGCCGCGGACGACGTCGGGTTGTACATCGGGTTGCTGTTCGCGTTAAGGGCGTTGCCGGCGGCACCTAGCCAGGGCTGATACGATCCGGCGGCGTTGTTGACGTTCTGGAACGCAGTCTGCTGCTGCCCATTGAAGGGCGCGAACATACTGTTGATGTCGTAATTGAACGGGGCGTTATTGAGCAGCGGCGCGATGTTCTGCGTCAGTATCTGGTTCTCGAAGCCCAGGTACGGAGAGCCGAGCGCGGGGCCGGACTGCTGCGACGTGTTCGAGCTGCCCTGCTGCGCGCCGGTCGAGCCCTTCGTTCCTGCGAATAGAGACGGCGCTACAGCGGAGCCTACTGCGCCCGCTACGCCTACTGCGGCGGCAACACCGGTCATTCTACTCTCCCGTGATCAGTACGGTGTGCGCGCCCGGGACGGACAGCGGCACGAGCATCTCGTACTCATCGGTGAATTGCATCTGGGCTTCCTCGACGGTCTTCGCGTCGGTCGGGAACATCATCGAGGCCGACAGATCGCTGCGCGTCACGAGCGCGATCTTGCGGCCGGCGGCGCACGGCACGACCGTGTATCCGTCGACGCGAATAAGCTCTCCGTTCGACCAGACCTCGGCGGAGCCCTGGATGATCAGGACGGTCGCGACCTTGAACAGCACCGCAGCGATAAGGCTGTCGGCGGGGAAGTGAACGGTGCGTGTGTACATGCCGGCGTGAAGGAGGTGCTCCGTCACGAACTCAAGCTGCTCGTGCTTTCGCATCTCTGTCTCAAGGCGACGCACTGTATTGATCGCCTCCGGCGTCGAGGCCGTCAGCGTAGTGGACGGGACGGATATCTCTCGTGATACAGGGACGAGATCTATCGCAGGACCCGCCAGTCCGGACATGGTAGTGATGCTGTATATATCTACCATTAGGCGGCCGCCTTCATACCGATGCGGGCGAGCTTCTTGGGTGAGGGCGCGTCAGGAGAGAACTTCCCCTTCGCGAGGGCCTTCCCCTTGTGCTCGCGGATCTCTTTGCGGATGGCTTCCATGCCACGCGCGCCGGCGTCGCTGTCGCCGTTCCCAAGGAGGGCCGTCGACTCGGCGTCCATCACGAACTCGCCGGGCGAGAGCATCGCCTTGACGTGGTCGCTGCGGCCGTCGCCCTTGCCGTCGCCAGGAACGAAGTTGCCGTCCGGTCCGCCGCTGGCGAAGTGGCGCTCCGGCATGCCGTTGAGTCCGGCGAGCTGCGGGTAGCCGCCGTGCATCATGCGGATGGGGCCGCCCGAGAAATAGCCGCCGTTAGGCAGGAGCTGCGCTGGCAGAGGCGACGTGCGGGGGTTCTGCGGAGGCAGAGAGGTGAGGGGCGCGTACGGCATCGGCAGCGCGCCCGGTCCCGCCTGACGCGGTATGTCGGTGCCGGGAATGTTAGGGCCCGGAGCGGGATGTGGCGCGCTCGCGCCGAACTGGTTGCCACCGAACTGTCCGCCACCGAAGGTATTACCGCCGAAGCGGTTGCCGCCGATAGGCGCCGGAGGCGGCGCCCCCGGGACGGTCTGCATAGCGCCCGACGGGGGAGCCATCGCATTCATGTTGGGCGTCGGCTGACGCGGTACCGGCAGCTGCGGAGGCGCCGGCATAGGGGGCGGAGGGGGAGGCGCGGCGGCCTTCATGGCGGCCATCGCGAACTCGCTCGCCGTCATCTGCGTGCCGGGGACGAGGGCGGTCGAGGGGTTGCTGTTCTGGGTGATACGCTTCACGAGGGCGGGCGCGCTTGAGATCGCCGGAGGCGGGCGGTCCTGTGCAGTCACGACGGCGGGCGCCGGCGCCGGGTTCGGATTGACCTGGGTGGCGTCGATCGTGTCCTTGCGGGACTTCTTCTTGAAGGGGCTCTCGAACTGGCCGGGGTTCGCGGCGTTCAGCGCGGCGAAGTCGTTCGCCGCATTATTTCCGGTGCCCAGCCCGGGGTCGGGTGAGTTGTAGCCTTGGTCGAAGAATCCGGCCATACGAAACGCGCTCCTAAAGAACTGCTAAGAGCGCAAAGCCGCCAAGGGCCGGAACCCCTCGTGACCTACCGTGCTGTCCCAGCGTAGCATAAATACCCCTATACGGCGAACACCAGCTTGACGGCGGCGGCCCACTTCCGCCAATCTCCCTTGAAGAACTCCGGGCGCGGCGTCTTGGGCTCGATCAGCGTGAGGCGCCTCGCGAATTCGTCCCACCTCATGCCCTGCCAGAATAGCTGGTTTCCCAGCTCAGGGTTGAACCCCACGACGGTCTCCTGCCACTTCTCCCAGGTCATGTAGCTTGGGTCGGGCACCGTGGTGAGGGCCACTATCCTGTCCTCCGGCCCTGGTCGGGCTTGCTCCACATGAGCGGCACGCCGCCCTCGTAGTTTCCGCCCAGGACGTTCGACGTGAACTTGAAGGACGTCAGGCGCCCGTTCCACTTGAAGTCGACCAGCTCGTTGTTCGGGTCCGGTGCATTCGCGGCCGAGTAAATCAGGTACGGGTAGTCCGGGTCCGGGGTGCCGGACTCGTCCATCGGGGTCTGAACCGGGGCGTTCGCGTTCTCGCGCGAGAAGACCTCCATGTACATATTGCCGATCTGATTGAAGTCCGGCTCAAGGGTTGAGTACGAGGTGCTGCGGGGGTCGCCGGGCTGCCCGGCGGCGCGCGGGAGGTTAGAGAACTCCTGCGTCTGGAAGAACGAATTGATCGCCTTAGAGGTGGAGTTTTGTCCGCTCACCTCGTCGTACCCTAGCTCGTGCTGCCAGATGCTGGTGCCGCCCGTGTCTGCGTTGGTGTCGACGCCGGCCAGTAGCGGGAAGTTGTACGTCACGTCGTAGTGGCCGGCGGAGCGGCCGCCGTTAGGCAGAGGGGTGTCGTACCACTCGCCGGTGTCGTACTTGTATATGACGGCGTGGTTGCACTGCGTCGCGTTCGGGCCGAACGGGAAGCACCACCATATCTCATTCCAGCGCGGGACCTTGTACGCGAAGCACTTCTGTCTCTGCGTGTAATTCATGTTCTTGAGGAAGAACTGCTTGTTGTACTGGTTCGGGATGTCCTGCACGACGCCGCTGAACATCTGGAAGCCTGACGTCGAGGCCCAGTAGTAGATCCCGTTGTTCTCCACGACGGCGTTCTGGCTCATGATAGAGGAGTTGACGGAGACGGTATTGAAGTTCCAGAAAGTGATGCCGCCGACGAACTGACCGATGATGACGGACGACAGTGACCAGAAGATTCCGGCCGGGGCCGCCTGACCCCGGATGGGCATCCCGCGCACGATCTTGTCGGCGACCGGTCTGCTGTTGCCGGAGCCTACGTCGTTGAAGTTGAGAGGCACGCCCGGGACGGACCAGTTGATGACGCCTGATGCGCCGTACAGGAAGAGGTACGGCCCGATGACGCATAGGCCGCCGGTCGTGGTGAGGTTGTTGCTGCCGGCGAGGTACCCGACCGCGATAGTGAGGCCGCCCGAGGACCCGGATATCGCGACGGAGCTGACGGTGCCGAAAGTCGAGCCGAGGTCGAGCGTCGTGTTGTTCGGCAGAGCCGTCGGACCGACGGTCAGGGGGTTGCCGCTCGTGTCGGTTCCAGTGACGGTGATGTTAACGGCCGCGAGGTTGCCGTTCGTCGTGACCGACAGGTGTCCGGCACCGACGGGGATGGGGGCGTTGACGTTCAGGATAAGGAAGCCGGCGCCAGAGATCGTCTGCGGGAACGCGACGGCTCCGGTGACGGCCGTGATGTTCTGGACGGCGGGCGCGAGGAGGGACGTAGACGTGACGGGTCCGTAGTAGACCTGACTAACGGTCTCGTCCGCGATGTTGCCGAGGGCGGGCGTGGCGGCAGCGAAGATCTGGACGACGCCTCCCGATACCTGGAAGATCGCGTCGTCCTGCCAGATGTTCAGCGGGTTCGCGACGTAGCCGGAGGGGGTGCGTACGATGGTGCCGGTGTTGGTGCCGTCGGTCAGGTTGACGGCGTACCGCTGGTACGCGGAGGGGGTGCCGGTGTGGACGTACGCGAATCCCTGCGTCGTGAAGATGTCTATGTTGTTGGCTATGCCCTCGATGTCGCGGACCTGCTCTCGGTAGCCGAGCATCTTCCATGGCTTGCCCTGGTAGAAGCGGCACCACTGCATGTCGAGGTACGTCGTGACAGAGAAGCGCGATCCGTCTCGTGTACAGCCCGGGGAGGACAGCAGCGCGAGCGGAATAGGTGTCGGCATCTGGCTGATAGCCTGAGCCAGGGCGGCGTCCTGAGCGTCCTGCTGTGCCTGATCCTGCGGGCTGGGCATGACCTACAACTTGATGAAGGGGTTCATCACCATCGTGGACTGGACGATGTTGAAGCCAGACGACGTACCGGTGCCGGATACTAACACGGATAAGGAGCCGCTGGTGTTGCCGACCAGCGTGCCGCTGACAGACACGGAGTCGCCGACGGTGGTTGCGAATACCACGGCACCGGGGCTGGCGAGGCCGAGGCTGCTGCCGGTCGCGGTGCCGAATAGAGGACCCGCCACAGATACACCGATGGCGCCGCTCGTCGAGCCGCTTGAGGTGATTGAGGTCGTCGCGGTGGATGTGCCGGCGTTGCTGTTCGATGCGCCCATCGAGCTGGACGACAGCGCCCCACTCAGCCTGCCTGCGTTAGCGGAGCCATTGATGACGTCCATGCCTGCGACAGTAGTGCCGCGCATGTCGGGGACGCTCAGTGCCTTGTTAGCCGAGAAGTCTGCGGCCGCCGTCGCGCCACGGCCGCCCACTACCGGGCAGACGGTGTTCGAGCAGTTGTTCCAGAGAAGCGTGTAGAGGTTCTGCGTGTCGGCGTTGGCGCGCTGCGTCGCGCCCGAGGTGGCGGAGCCGATGGACTGGCCGCTGCCGAATACGAAGCCCGCCTTTGCGGTGGCGAACGACCACACGACGTCGCCTGTCTGCACGCCGCCGTTGACTGACGGCACGAGGCCGTTCGTATCGAGCTGGAGCATCAGGCCGGCGTCGGGGATACCTGCGGCGGCGGACTTATTGATCGCGGCGGAGGAGCCCAGGGCGGCCGTCGTCGCGTTCGTGATGCGGCCCTTGACGTCGACTGTCAGGACAGGGACGGCGGAGACCGATCCATAGCTTGCAGCCGTGACGCCAGTCGACGACAGGTCCAGCGTGCCGGTCGTGGTGATGGGGCCGCCGGTGAGGTTGGATGTCGTGGCGACGGAGGTCACGGTGCCGGAGGTCGCCGTGAAGGCGATCGACATGTTGCTGCCGTTCGAGCGTACGATGGAGAAGGCGCCCTGTGGGATGACGACGCCGGTGTCGGCGCCGTTCACTTCCAGCGTGAGCGTGAAGGCGTTCGTCGTGTTATTGCGCACGAACCAGAATCCGGGTCCGGTGCCGTACTGCACGACGGTGGGGCCGGTCAGGAAGCCACTGTAGTCCTGGACCTGGGCGGCTGCCTGACTGGAGGTCAACGTGAACGAGGTCGACGTGACGGGGATGCTGACGGCCGTCACGGTGGAGGCGAGGGCGCGCCCGTAGCCGAGGGACCAGAAGTTAGCGCCGTCGCTGAATATCACGGCGGACTCGGTCGGCTGGAAGACCTTCGTTGCGGCGCTGTCTATTAGCTGGCCACCGGATGGCGTCCAGGTCAGGGTGCCTGAGCCGTCATTGATGACGTACACGAACCAGCCGTTCCCGAAGGTGGCGGCGCTGCCGGGAGTCCAGACGACGGAGCCGCCGGTGCTCTGCAGGACTGTAGCCAAGTCACTGGCGACCGGAGAGTAGTTGCCGACCTTGGGCTGGATGACGAGGTTCTGGTTCAGCTTCGTGACGACGGCCGTGAGGCCCGCGCCCGCGAGGGAGGCCGCACTCGCACTTGAGGTGCCGGCGCCGAACTGCACGCCGCGCCACTGTCCGGCGGCGTTCGAGTTGCCTACGAGGTAGAAGTACCACTGCTGACCGCTCGCGACGGTGCCGATCGTCGTCAGGCCGTCGTTAGCGAGGATGGTGAGGGTCTGGCTTCCGGTGTTATTGATGAGGGCCGAGGCGCCGACAGACACGAGCGTCGCGTCCGGGAATGTGACCGACAGGGACGGCGTGCCAGTCGCGATGTCGTTCTGCCACGCCAGGACGTTGCCGGAGGCGGGGTCCTGGAACGGCCAGAAGAGCGTGAGGTTCGTGGTCGGGGAGTAGGTGGCGTACGATACGGACGTCGGGCTGACTACCTGACCGCCGAAGGTGCGGGTGAATGCGGTCATTACTGGCTAGTCCTCGATAGGGTTCGGTCGACTACCTTCGCGATCTCCTGCGCGTTGACCGCGGACAGCTCGTCCTTGAGCATGGACTTCCAGGTTACCATACGTGGGTCGTTCTTTAGGAATGGCTCAAGGTTAGTCAGGCACTGGAATAGAAGCAGGTTCGGCGTGAGGTTCGTCAGGTAGTTCTGCTGATTGTCGTTGCTCAGGAGGTCCGGCAGACGGTAGACGATGATCTCGAAGGGGTAGGCCTGATCCGGGCAGGCGCCCAGGACCCAGTTGTTGAAGTCGTAGTCGGTGTATAGCGTCGGGGTGTCGAAGGACGTCGGGTCCGGGAAGACCTGCGCGATGTACTCGAAGCTGCGTGCGCGCAGGAGGCGCTTCTGCACGAATCCGGGGCCGGTGCCAATCGAGAACGTCACGGTGTTGCGCCATCCGGTCGGCTTCGGTAGCGTCGGGTTCTGGGGACTCAGGAATCCCGTCATTACATCACGGTACCCCTGAATCTTCAGTCGGTCAGCGAGTGATCGCTCCGCCTGATTGATGATCTGTGGCTTCTGCCTCTGGTATGCGGCGTCGTTGCGAGTGCCGCGCTCGACGTAGTCGTCGAGGCTCTGCGAGAGGGAGTTGAAGGTCATTCCTGTTGCGCCGCTCATTAGTGTGCCTTCGTGTTTCCGCCGGGCTGGTCGTTCGGGAACGGCTCGACCGGGTCGTTGGGCGTCAGCCAGTCAGGCTGGACGGCGGGCTGGTTCATCGGGACGTCGGGGCGCACGTACGGCAGCGTCAGCTTGTCGGCGCTGCGCGGCGCCATCCGGTACGGATCGAAGTCGTCGCGGTCGGCGTCGCACACCATGAAGCCAGGGATATTAGGGTCCGTCTGCAGCATGTGCAGCGGGAACTTGAACTGGCAACGCTGACAAATTCCAATTCCAAGCGACGGGTTACCGCGCGTGTCGAGGAACGTAGAGGCGGGCCGGTTGGTCTTGCCTCCGGCGTGGGGCTTCGGTGAGATGCGTTCGGGCATGCTACGGGGCCAGGACAGGGGGTGGAGTGTGCAGCGCGCCCTCGGCGGTGCAGTAGTTTAGGGTCTGCTGAAGGTTCGCGGTGCCGCTGTACTTGATCAGAGACGTCGCGGCGACGCCTGTGCTGCCGCCGTCGCTCGTCAGGTTGCAGCCGATAATGGTCGCCATGAACGGCAGGCCCGTCGCGGAGAAGTTGAAGCCCCAGGCGCCGGTGTTCTCGAAGTTGACGAAGGCGGCGCTGCGGATCGCGCCGTTCCAGCCACCCTGCAGGTTGTTGATGAACGACCCGCCGGCCGGCATGTCGATGGACTGCACTCCATCGATCGTCTGGGCGCCGCTTAGGACATTGTCCGACAAAGAGGGCGATATCAGAACAAGATTGCTGATCACGCCGCCGTTGGGCGTCGAGAACAGGACGCCGTTCTGCTTGTTGTTCTTGCAGTCCCAGCCCGACAGGGTGTTCTCGTAGACGTCGCCCTGCACCGATATTCCGTTGCCGCCGCACCAGGAAGAGCTGATGTCTTGGAACTGCGACTTGAGTATGGGGCCGCCGTTCGAGCGGATGACTAGGCCGTCGCCGCATCCTGCAGTAGAGAAGGCGTTGCCGAACAGCACGAGGTTCTTGAACACCATATGCTTGGCGGAGCCGGATAGCACGACCATTGGCGTCACGCCGTCACTGATAGTCGTCTGTAGAGGGACGCGAGAGAAGTCGAAATACAGTCCGCTGTCGCCGACGTCCGTCACGTTGATGGTGAGGGTGCTCGTGATCGCAATGGGCGGGGTCGTGGGATCGAGCATGAACCCGAATACATGCACGCCGTCGACCGTGTTTATCAGGGCTTGAAGCTCCGCCTGATTGGCGGGGCGCGGCAGACCGCTCGCGGGCGGCGCCGGCGGAGAGTACGGCGTGCCGCTGTCGGTGCCGGTCCAGGAGGCGAACTGAGACTGAAGCGTGCTGTCGAATAGGCCGAAGCCGCCGGCGCTCGCGGTGCTGAATGTCGCGACCGTCGGGCCCGCGGCGGAGCCGGACCAGCTCGCGATCGAGGCGTTCGCCGTCCAGTCGTACACGATGAAGTTGTCGGAGCCGCCGCTGTAGGTGTACGACGCCATCAGGTCGGTGCCGTTGCGCACGACGGAGTACAGGGAGCCGGACTTGATGATTGCGTAGTCGGTCATGGTGTCTCCTATGCGGTGTAGTTCTGCAGGCCGAGGTCGTACTCGGTCGGCGAGTTGTCGCGCTCCTCGGCGACGGCGAGAGCGATCGCCTCCATCTCCTCCTGCTGAAGGGTCTGGTATCTCTTGAGGTCCGCCTCCTTGAAGGTGCGGCAGATGCGTCTCGCCATGCGAGCCGTGATGGCGTCGTACCAGCGAGCCGGCAAGTCGAGGGCCTGCGTGATCGAGCCGACGGGGTCCAGGTTCTGATTGACCCAGCACGTCAGGGTGTCATACTTAGCGGTCGTGTCGGGCGTCGGCCACACGTACAGAGTCGGGCCGCTGAGGTCGCGGTTCACGTACCAGTTGACGACCTGACCGCCCTGAGCCTTGTTCGGCATCTGCGAGAAGTTCTCAAGGTTCCAGCGACCCAGGTTGATTTCCTGTGGCGTGTTACCGAAGAATATCTCGGTCGCGCCGAACGGCACGGAGCCTACGCTGCGGACGCGCCAGAAGAGGGCGCCGGCGACGGGGCTGCCGAGTAGGTCGAACCACGTCCACTGACCGACCTCGTTCCACTGCACGTCGATCGCGTCGACCGGCGTGTACGTCACGCCGTCGTTCGAGTACTCGAAGAAGAGAGCGAACTCGCCGGTCGTGCCGGACAATACGCCCACATTAGTCACTATAGTCGATGTGATAAAACCTTGACCAATGCTGCCATTTGCAGAGGTTTGCACACACGCCGTCGCGAAGTTGTCATCGAATGCGTTCCCGGGTACGCCGCCGCTGTCACTGAAGCTGGAGGTACCCAGCTGCCGGAACAGCGATCTGCGGTTCAGTGTCACGACGTCATTCGTCCCGGGTGGCGTCGGAATCTGGTTGATGCCTAGATAACACGGCAGGATGGCGTACTGTCTCTTCCAGAGCTGGACGCCCTGGTTCACCAGAGACGTGAAGACTAGATTGAGCTGGCGAAGGAACTGGAAGATGTGCTCGCCAGTGATGCCCTCCGGTGGAATACCTGCGCGCGACGTGGCCTCCTCAAGCATATCCTGAGCAGTGTAGGGGAGTAGTGCGCCTGTGGACGTTCCCGAGAGTGACATAGTGCTCCTAGTATCTCATATCTAGGTGAAGCTAGGAGACGAGGGGTCCTCTTAGTTCACGACCGGATTGGTGAGCTGGAAATTCGTGCCGTCATAGACGAACAGGCACATCATTCCGGCCACTATGTCGCCGGCCGCTAGGGCGGTGGAGGCGCGCTTCACGATGGTCTTGGTGCCCAGGCCGCTGACGTTGATCGTCGGAGTCGTGGTGGCGTTCGTGGCGTTCGCCTTGACGACGAGAAGGTTGCCTATGATCGAGGTGTACGAGGCAAGAGTCTGCGTTGGCGTGACCACCATCGCGTCGGCGGCGCCGGAGTCGTTGCCGAGGAAGGAGCCCTGTCCGGGGACGGCGGTGAGGCCGGGAGTGACGGTGAGAGCCATGCTAGCTCCCGCCGTGCTGGATCGCCGTCAGCGTGACTGAGTTGCCCGCGCCGGCGGTCTCGCTGTTCAGGACGATACGCATCATGGATGGCGCGAAGTTGTAGTTGGACTGCGTCG
>Ga0210402_10002800_pt1 | contig 16722 bp, 19 predicted proteins | sample IncBWC7MmetaG_FD_161055 | JGI IMG/M metagenome (GOLD analysis project Ga0210402, IMG submission 161055) | Forest soil microbial communities from Barre Woods Harvard Forest LTER site, Petersham, Massachusetts, United States - Inc-BW-C-7-M | ecosystem: Environmental > Terrestrial > Soil >... | reverse complement strand
GTTGACGTGCAGCCAACGAGCGCCACGTTGAAGACATTCCTTGGCTTGCGCCGGCTCGGTGCGCCGATAACGCTCACGGAAGAACTCGCCGACCAGATGATGGAAGCGTACCCAAGTGCCGGCTCGATCCTGTGGGATTAGAAACAAGTTGCGCAGCCGCAGCCCTTGCAAGCGCTCTTCGGCGTCCGCCTCGCCGAGTGCTTGAGCGAGCGATGCGCTGATGCGGTCGAACATCGAAATCCTGAACACAAAGGTGCGCGTTGGTTCGTCCAGCTGTGACAAGAGGACTTCACAGAGATACTCGACAAGGCTGCTGTCGGTCCCCGCGAAGTGCTCGATGAACTGGCCCCGGTCCGTCAGGCCAGAGAGCGCCAGCGCTACGAGCTCGAGGGCCGCGGGCCAGCCTTCGGTTTTGATGAGCAGACGCTCGAGATCCCCCTTCGGGAGATCTTGACCGAGACGCTCGCGGTAGAACTGCGCGGCTTCCTCGGCATCGAATCGCAGCTGCCGCATATCCAGCTCAAACAACTGTCGCCGCACGCGCAGGCCGCTCAACCGCAAGCGCGGCTTCTCGCGACCGCCGAGGATCGGCTGCAACGTGCGCGGTGCATAGTTCACGAGCCAGTCCAGGATCTCGAGGACCTCAGGTGACTGGACGAAATGCAGGTCGTCCAGAAAAAGCACTACACGCTGCTCCAGCCTGGCAAGGTCGTATGCCAAGGCATCCAACAACGTCTTCGGGCCACTGGGGAAATCAGCAGTGAGGTTAGGCCCGACGGTCTGCCCGATACGAGAATCCGCCTTGTGCAGCGCAGCAATCAAGTGGCGCATAAAGCGCACTTTGTCATCGTCGTCGGGGTCCAAGGATAACCACGCGCAGGGCACGTCGCGTTCGAGAAGCAGAGTGTGCCACTGCGCCATCAGGGTGGATTTGCCGTAACCGGCAGGGGCAACGACCAGGACGACCGGGTAGCCGCCGTCCAGCACGTCGCTGAGAGAATCGAGTCTCGGGCGGGGCAGAGGCCTCCTTGTCCCAGTGGCGGGATAGAGCTTGCCCTCAAGGATTGCTGCCTTATCCCGGTCTTCTCTCACGCCGTTCTCTCCGTCGGTGATGCTGCTGCTCGTGGGCGCCGATGGCTCGACCAGCGCGCCGTGCCGGACCCTCCCGCGACTATCTCCGAAATCGATGACCTATCCAAGACCTAACTTCGGTTAGGGGCGGAGCAAACCGTTGGCGTCTATATCTACCCATCGCCGGACGTATTCATCGGGATAGGAGCAATGGCGATGGCACACCAGGACATTCAGGGCACTCAGGTAGTTGACCTCTCGAACGAAGCGCACCTGGGAGACTTCTCGGCCGGCACGCTGGCTATTGCGAAGCTCGGTGCGCGCCGATCGTACGAGTGGGTGCGCCATGTACTGGCCCTGTTGGATGAGGCTGTTCGCCAGCTTCAGCCCAGCGAGGAAGTCGCCCACGGCACGATACTCGAGGCCACTTTTCTGCTACGGAAACAAATGGATTCGGAACCCGCGCAGGTGTTACCGGACGGGGGCGGACGATTACTGGCCTGGCAGGCGCGCAAGGTGCGTGAGTATATCGATAGTCATATCACCGGGCCGGTACTCGTTGCGGATCTCTGCGCGCTGATTGCTCGCAGCGAAGCGCACTTCTCGCGCTCCTTTAGGCGTACCTTTGGGGAGTCTCCCCACGCTTTCGTGATCTGGCGTCGCCTGGAGCTGGCAGCGCGATACATGCTGCAGACGGATGCACCATTGAGCGACATTGCGCAGCGATGCGGATTCACCGACCAGCCGCATCTGAGCAAGCACTTTCGACAGTCAACGGGACAGACTCCGGCGGCCTGGAGACGTGCACGCAGAACGCAGGACCTTGGAACCCATGTGGCGAGCCTATCAAGTGAAGGCGTGCTCGCAACGCCACTCAGATCGAACCATCGGCAAGACCGTGCGTTCTAGAGAAAGCCGATCGCCTCTGCGCGGGCGACAGCCTGAGCACGAGTACGGGTCGCGAGTTTGACGAAGATGCTCTTGGCGTGCGATTTAACCGTTTCTGGGGCGATGCCCAATGACTGTGCGATGCGCTTGTTGGACATCCCGTGTGCGATCATTTCCAGGATACCGGTCTCGCGACGCGACAGCGGGCGATAGCTGATTGATGGGGACTTTTCGGTGTTTGACTGAACCGTGGATCGGAGGAGGGTCGCGATATACGGCCTCAAATCGGACAGCCGGGGATCATACGTTGGGAGTGCGTAGTAAAGACGCTCCAACAATGTCAAGAGCGGCCGGCCGGCATCCACAAAAGCCATGCGCAGCCCACGTGCGGCGCCAATCCACAGCAACGGGATCAAAAGCTCGTAACTGTCATCGATGGGACCATGAGAAGCGGCTGAGCATGCGCGCCGCAGGCCAGCCTGAACCGCAGAAAAACTCACAGCATCATCAGGTGACAGAGTATTCGGACCCACTCCTGTTAGTAGTCGGCATGCGCGCGCGGACGTTCGCGGATGCTCTAGTGTATGCAATGATTTTGCCATGAGGCTCGCGCCGCGATTCCTGTCCAGTAGAACGACGGGGGCCTTCCCTCGCCGTGCATCACTCTCGGAGCCTTGGCCCTCGTTGTAACGAAGTGTCTCCAGAATCCGAGCGTATTCCAAGGATGCGATGGAGACCAATCGTGGCCAACGACGGGCGCGGCCAAGAGCCTCTGTTTCGCGCAAATTTTCCAATGCAGCACGGTGCCGACCCCGATGTAACGAGAGTCTCGCGAGCAGCACGCTCGCACGGGCGGCGCACTCGGGTATTCCCGAGGCGCGGATCACCGTGAGCCGTGGCAACAATAGAGCCTCGGCTTCCTCAAACCGACCTTGTTCGTACGCGACCTGTGCCAGCAGAGTTGCGGGCAAGGTGCACATCGGTGAATGATTGCCGTAACGCAGCCGCGCCAGCTGCAGCGCTTCTGTGGCCAGGCTGGCAGACACAGCAAGAAGCAGGCGATCGAATGCGAGAGCTGCGCTTACGCAAAGGCTCAATATGCGAAGTAGGGCTTTTCCTCCAACCGGGACAGCCAAGTAGTCCTGCGCGTCCGGCGCGTAAATCTCCTCGCGTTCCCCGAGTTTCCAATCCACAAATCGGAGAACGGTTGCAGCGGCCGAGTCGCGGCTATGCGAAGCAACACTCATCAGCACGCTGCGGGAGGCCGAGAAATCATCCTGCGCCGCTAAGATGTAGGCCTCGAGTACCCGCAGGGTGCACGCATAGCGAAAGAAGTACGAACCGCTGCGATTGCTCAGCAGACGCTTGAGCTGCGCAGTCGCCCTTGAGGCATCATCGAGTCTCATGCTGATGAGCGCGGAGCGGGCCCGAACAATAATCCGGAGGACCGCCCAGGTATCTTCTGAGGAGTGGACCTCGCTGGCACGCGCGGCCGGGAACAGCACCACAGAACCATCTGGCGCTTGCCCGATGTCCCGATCGGCGAACAATGCAATGGCAGCTTCTGCACTCGACATGGTCGCAGCGTAGATCACAAGCCGCAGCTGCGCTTGTAGATTGAACGCGCCCATTTGTGCAATTCTGCGAACACCCGAAGTCGCGGGTACTTTGGCGGACGCGGCGGTGACCCGCGCACAATCGAAGACAGCAGCTGCATACACACGCATGGCGGGATTATTCAAGACTGGCGAAACGGGATTTCGGAGGATAGGCAGGCAGGATCGTATCTTCCAGGCCTCGTCGTTGATCGGGCAACGCTGCGCGACAGACAAGGCCGAAAGAACCAGAAAGCAATGAACCACAATTTCGCTAACACCGCATCGCGCGCGACGATGGAGCACGAGCCAACCCGCAGACAAGTCCTGGCAGGCGGCGCGGCTGCGCTGCTGCTCGGGAGCCTCCAGCCTGGCGCTTTCGCTGCACAACCCAAACGGGGCGAACCTCGCTCTACTAACTCTGAAGGACTTTACATGGATACGATCACCACCAAAGACGGCGTCAAGATCTTCTATAAGGACTGGGGCAGCGGGCAGCCGATCGTGTTTCATCACGGTTGGCCCCTGACGGCGGATGACTGGGACGCGCAGATGATGTATTTCATTCTGCGTGGCTATCGCGTCATCGCCCACGACCGACGCGGCCACGGACGCTCCACGCAGACATCGAGCGGCAACGACATGGACACTTATGCAGCCGACGTAGCTCAGCTGGCTGCCCATCTTGACCTGCGCAATGCCATACACGTGGGACATTCAACCGGAGGCGGCGAAGTGGCCCGCTACGTGGCTCGCCACGGTCAGCCCCAAGGCCGCGTGGCGAAGGCGGTTCTGATCGGGGCTGTACCGCCGATCATGGTCAAGTCGGACAAGAATCCCGGCGGATTGCCGCTCGAGGTCTTTGATGGCTTCAGAAAAGCACTCGTCGAGAATCGCGCACAGTTCTTCCGCGATGTACCCGCGGGCCCGTTTTATGGATTCAACCGCCCGGGCGCTAAGGTTTTTCAGGGCGTCATCGATAACTGGTGGCGTCAGGGAATGTCCGGTGGTGCCAAGGCACACTACGACTGCATCAAAGCATTCTCCGAAACCGACTTCACGGAGGATCTAAACGCACTCAGCGTTCCGGTCCTCATCATGCATGGAGACGACGATCAGATCGTACCCATTGCAGACTCCGCGCTGCTGTCGGCGAAGTTGGTAAAGAACTGCACACTGAAGGTCTACAAAGGCTATCCGCACGGCATGTGCACGACGCACGCGGATGTGATAAATCCGGACCTGCACGCATTCATTAAGGGCGCATGAGCCAATCTCAGCGCGGCAATTCCCTGCGTGTATCCGGGCAAGCCGCTACCGGTCGGTTGTTCGTTCTTGATCTGAGCGGCGGCCGAGTATTTTCGATGAATCCGGACGGCTCCGATTCCAGGACCTTAGTTACCGGATGCCGCCTCCCGGACGCCATCGCAGTGGATCTTGGCGCGGGACATCTCTACTGGACTGACATGGGCGTGCCCAACCGCAATGATGGCAAGATTGAACGTGCCGATCTCGATGGCGCTCATCGCAAGACAGTCATCCCCGAAGGTGCCACATTCACACCGAAGCAAATCCATCTCGACAGCAAGAACCGCAAACTCTATTGGTCTGACCGCGAAGGGATGCGGGTCATGCGCTCGAATCTCGACGGCTCCCGGATCGAGACACTCGTGGAGGCGGGGCGAGGCGAAGGCGATCGCCGCAATCCGTCGAACTGGTGCGTGGGCATTACGGTGGATGCCGATCGCGGGCACATCTACTGGACGCAAAAAGGCCCGGAGAAAGGTGAGCACGGGCGGATCTTTCGCGCGAATATCGAGATCCCCGCGGGCCAGACTGCCGCTAATCGGCGGGATATAAGCGTTCTGTTCGACGGGCTGCCGGAGCCGATCGACCTTGAGCTTGATCTGAAGAATCGCCGGCTGTACTGGACCGATCGCGGCGACCCGCCACGCGGCAATACCGTGAATTGCACGTTCATTGACGGCAAGCTCAGTCAGCAGATTGTCCTCAACCATCTGATGGAGGGAATCGGCATCGCACTGGATGTCGCTGGCGATCGCATGTTCGTGACAGACCTGGCCGGCTCGGTCTATTGCGCCCGGCTCAACGGCGCGGAGAAGAAATTGCTTGCCTACGCGCTGGGAAACCTAGCCGGCGTCGCCTATGTTGAAACGTTCCTCACGCAGAAATTGTGATGCCCTTGGACAAACCGCGCTCGGATAATTGGGCGAAACGTTCGACAACTCTTTCAAGAAAATGCACGCCTTGTCGAATGCTGCTAAAAAAATGAACTCAATGGATTGCGGAGCGTGGATCGCTGTGCGCAGCCGTTAGAGGGACGCGTAGCGGACCGCATGATTCGCCCATTGCGCTCAGACTCGTACAAGATCCGTACGAAAACAGGCTTCACGATGCACCCAGCCCTCGTTGTCGTTTTGGAGGTGCGTATGGAAATGCTAATTGCACTTGAGTTGATCGCCGGCGTAGTGTTTGTCGCCAGGTTTTGGTACAGGAATCCGGAACTAGTATTGTCGCGGCACTCAAATCAGCGACTGCTGGATCCATATGACGATGAGGAAAATGATGATGCGAGGGTGCATTCATCAAATTTTCGCAACGGAGTCGTTCGGGTTGACTCTGTCTCTCAGCTTTAAGGATCCATCGGTGAACAAACTCGATCTACTGTTCGACTCGAAAGAATTTGCAGTTGTGTTTCGCGCGGCTGTGGGCGCATCGAGTTCAGTATGTCAGATGCGTCGACCGGACGCTGCCGCGTGTTCGCAGGGCGACGCAGCATCCGACGATGCGGAGTATTCACACGATAGTGGTCAGATGAGAGTGAACGATGTCCAACTTGGACGCAAAGAAAAGTAGGGCTTGGTTGACGGCCGTCAGTCGTCCGCTTCGCGGGCAAGGTGCCACTAGGCTTTGTCTGCGTAGATCAAGCGGCCGGGCCCAAGGGCCGTCATGATTTCTGGCAGGCTGGAGCATCAATTCGAACACCGGGTGTGGCTGCTGCAATCGCCAACATAACTTCGCAGCATGAATGAACAAGCCATGTCAGCGACGTGCAATCCAATTCATCGGCGCCTGCAATAGAGTGCGCTGGCAGGCCCGGTCTTCCGATGGCCCGCGACAATGAAGGTGGTTGCTCGAGCGCCTGACTCTTCCCACGTCACTCTAGCGCTAGCAAGCATCGTCGCGGGCCCTTTTTTCCTGGGAGACAGTGCTTGCGTAGTCACCTGGACATTAGTCAATTGCAGTTTCCAAATATCCTTAAGGAGTAAGTAGCATGCATAAATTGTTTCTGGGTCTTATTGCAACCGTATTTGTGTCCTCCGCCGCTGTGGCGGGGGAAGCCGCTTCCCCGGTTGCGGAAGGCGCGATACCCTCGGGTTACGTCTGGTTCAGCGGCGGCTCTGTCGCTATTGGCATCGGATACACCTGGGGTCACGGAACCCTTTACTACAGCAAAGATCAAAACCAATACAAGTTCAAACTATCGGGAGTTTCGGTTGCTGACGTAGGCGGCGCCGGCATTACCGCCGAGGGCGAGGTTTACAATCTGGGTAATCCAGCGGACCTAGCCGGCGAATATTCAGCTGTTACAGCCGGTTTAACGGTCATTGCCGGCGGCTCGGTCGCCTATCTCAAGAACGATAAGGGCGTCGTAATAAAGCTGCATTCGCAGACCGGGGGACTACGATTTAACCTGTCAGCAAACGGCGTGCGTATCACGCTCCAATAGCGACGTGGCAGGGAATGTGCAGGCATGAATCAACGCGATGAAGTGCCTGCTATTTCTGCTGCCGCTCGATTGCCCACGGATAACGACATGATTGCATCGGGGCGCGATATGATGGCGCCGTGGCAAGCACGCTGCATCCAAGCGTACATAGCCCTAAATTTGCATACCAAAATCAGAGTGCTGGATCTGGTTCGCGTTGTGCGGTTTGCGCCCAATCGATTCGACCGGGTCTTCAAGAAGACTTTCGATTGCTCGCCCCATCAATATGTCATGCGCATGCGCATTGCGCGTGCTCAAAGGCTCTTGTTGGAGTCCGACGACACCCTAAGCAAAATCGCGGCGACATGCGGCTTAGGAAGCCAGTCCCATCTGAGTAATCTATTCCGCAAGATGATGGCACAGTCTCCTGGAAAGTGGCGTCGTAATCACCCGACGAGTACTTCGCGGCAGTTTGGCGCCCATGAAGGCTCCCCAACCCACGCGCACTCGACTGAAAATGATGAACAAGGGGAGACAAGCCAAAGTGAACGTGCGATGGAAGTTGAGATGCTATGAGCGACAAAACAGCGAGCGTTCGGGAAGGGCGGGGGCGAACAGGCGAGGACACGTTTCCTAAGGTAACAACCGCTGCGCAGCAGGTCTGTCGGCTATCCAAGGCGTTGGCGAGTGTACCCGAGATCACGCTCGATGCGGTGCTTCGAGAATAGCCAAGCACCGCGCTTGCAGGGGCAATCGCTCGGACGCGCGGCAGTCGCAACCTGCCTGCGCATAGCACTCACCCACGGCGTGTCTCGAACATCGCACCAGAAGGGGTGATGGTGAATTCTCGGTGTCCCAATTGGCCGCAGCCTTGGACAATGGCGTAACGCACGATAGGAAAGACTATTTGTTCTCAGCATGGGGAAGCTTCGCAGACAAGATCAGATCAGTGATCGGCTCGTTGCGCCAGGCGCGGCGGTGAGGTTGCGCAGAGTAGCGTTCGGCGTCCGGCAATCGTCGGACCGGCGTTGCCAGAAGATATCGATTCCCCAGCCACGCCACCGCGCTGGCAACGGCCGCGTTGTAGTCCATGATGGCGATGTTGACGGCAATGGGTTTGAATCGCATGGAGAGCTCCTTGTAATGTGCGGCAAGCGCTGCCAATGTCCTACCGACTCGTGCTGTTGATCGGTACTTCAACTGGCACCGACCCGCGCTTCGGTTGTAAGCGGTGCCTCCGCCATTGATCTCGCGGTTTGGTGTGTTTGGCTTTCGAACCGTTCCAATGAGATGTTGCGCGCATGATCGGTGGATATCTGCGGGGGCTGGCAAACACCCAATGCATACAGGGCGCGCATTGCGCTCAAGATGACGAGCATCAATACGAAGCCATCAACGAAAACCACAACGAAAACACGAAAGATCATGGATTCAAGCCCACCTGTACTCATACTGCGGCGTCGCGGATTGCGCCTCGCCGCAATCCCAATTCGAGAAGCGCGTCCAGTCTATTGGTCAACGGTGGATGCGCATAGAACGATCCTGATGAGGATTGTTTAGACCTGCGATGGATGGTGATTTCCGCGTGCTCGGACAAGAGTCGAACGTCCGACTCATCCATCGAGACGATTTTCACGCAGCCCGCGTTCTCGCGTATTCATGGAGTGTCTTGGGCATTCAACGCCGGGCGTTCAAACCGGATGTATCATGTCGCGCGAGTACGCAAGACCAATTCCATATCCTCCACCATGGGCTTCGACAATTCCCCGTGCCTGGTCATAGGTCGCGTGACGAGTCCAGTCTCGCTGCAATTCCAGCAGAACCTGAATCCAGGAGGTGACTCGCGCGCCCGCTGCCTCCATCCGGCGAAGCGCGAGGTCATGGCTCGCAGGAGTCAACCCGCCGCAGGCGTCGCCAACTACGTAAACTTCAAATCCGTCGGCCAGGGCCGACAGCACAGGGAACGTTACACAGGCCTCCGTCAGCAGACCGGACACGATCAGTCGCCGGCGGCTCGTTTTGACGATCGCATTACGGGCCGCTTCGTCTTCCCAAACGTTCATGTTGCGTCTTTCCAGAGAGACGACTCCAGGCAATACGGCCTGAATAGCTGGCATCAGCGGACCGCTATAGACCTTGGCTGCCGATGTCGAGACGACAATGGGAAGTCCAAAGGTCCGAGCGGTTTTGGCCAGGGCAATCACGTTGTTCAGTAAGGTCTGTCGATCGATCGAACCGACGCCGAACGCAAGCCCCGCCTGTTGGTCCACCAGCAAAAGCGCACATTCTTCCGAGAGGAGAAGGCGCACAGCAGTTTCATTCATTGAGCTTTCCTTGTGTGGGTCCGGGTGCCTGATGTTGTCTTGTACTCTTGTCACAGCGACCGCCACCGCCCCCTTTTCGGGGGATAGGACTGCGCTCGCGACGTCCTAGATTCTGCGCCTCAACCCACACGCCGGAACGAGCGCGCCTCCACTGTGGGTCCGCTCGCGCGTGGTATTCGTCAGTCGTTTCCATCACAGATTCTGCAAATCGCAGCATCGTACTAACGCACGTCGGACTCCTCCAATCGTGCAAAACCATCTCGTGACACGCTGCTTCTCAACGCGATGTTGTCTCGTGCACTCGCTAGTTCGACAACAGTTAACCGAGTGAGGAGTGTGAAGATGTCGAAGATCGAAATGCTGACTCCCGAAAACAGCGCGATCGCGCTGATCGACTACCAGCCGGCAATGTACCAGGGCGTTCAATCGCACGACCGGCTCGTCCCGTTCAACAATGTCCAGGTACTGGCGAAGGCCGCGAAGCTATTCAAAATCCCAACCGTTATTTCCACGGTTGCCGAGAAAAGCTTCTCCGGCCCATTCATGCCGGAAGTTATCGAACTCTTTCCCAATCACAAGGTGATAGACCGAACCTCCATGAACTCCTGGCTCGATCCCGCTTTCCGCAAGGCGGTGGCCGCGACGGGTCGGAAGAAATTCGTCATCGCAGGACTGTGGACCGAAGCGTGCGTCATGTTTCCGACGCTGGATATGTTGAAGGAGGGATACGAGATCTACATTCCCGCCGACGCGTGTGGCGATCTTTCATTGGAAGCGCACAACCGCGCCATGGAACGGGCGATTCAGGCCGGGGCCGTTCCAATTACATCGTTTCAGTACGTCTTCGAGTTGCAGCAGGACTGGGCGCGCACTGAAACCTATGAGGGCGTAATGAACATCATTCGCGCACATTCACCCTACGGAATCCAGGTCCGCTTTTCGAAATGGGCTCTCGGCGAGCACGCTTCGGAGGCGGGCACCAAGGTCGCGTAGGCAAGGCGCTCATCATGAAAATATACCTTGTGTCGCTCGGCGCGGGCGTTCTCGTTGGTGTGATCTACAGCCTGCTGAATGTGCGGTCGCCCGCGCCGCCGTTGATCGCACTGGTGGGATTACTCGGCATCCTCGTCGGCGAGCAGCTCATCCCTGTGGGCAAACACATGCTGGCGGGTTCACAACTACTCGGCGCCTGCCGCGAGGCGCATTGCGCGTCGCACCTCTTTGGGATGCTCCCGGGACGACACCAGGACGAGGCCGTAACTCGTGAACACGCCGCGGAGAAGGCACCATGAACATCGCCGATGTGATTCTCCATCGCGGTCTATTTACGACCCTGAACCGCTCCAATCCGACGGCAAGCGCGGTTGCTATCAAGGATGGGTTATTCACCGCGGTCGGAGACGATCGCGAGACAATGAAGCTGCGCGGTCCCTCGACCAGGATGATCGATCTTAAGGGGCGCCGAGCGCTTCCAGGGTTGATCGACAACCACCTGCACTTCATCCGCGGCGGACTCAATTTCAACATGGAACTGCGCTGGGACGGCGTGAGGTCGCTGGCAGATGCCCTCGCCATGTTGAAGCAGCAGGTCGCGATCACCCCGCCGCCGCAGTGGGTGCGGGTGGTGGGCGGCTTTACCGAGCATCAGTTCGTGGAGAAGCGCCTCCCGAACATCGATGAACTCAATGCAATTGCACCCGACACGCCGGTGTTCCTGCTGCACCTTTATGATCGCGCCATCTTGAATGCCGCAGCGCTGCGGGCAGTCGGGTATACGAAGAGCACGCCGGCGCCGCCCGGCGGCGAAATCGTGCGCGACCCGACAGGCAACCCGACCGGATTGCTGCTGGCCAAGCCGAACGCCGCCATACTTTATGCGACGCTTGCCAAGGGACCGAAGTTGCCGTTTGAATACCAGGTCAATTCCACTCGCCACTTCATGCGCGAGCTGAACCGTCTCGGCGTCACCGGCGCAATCGATGCCGGCGGCGGCTTTCAGAACTATCCCGAAGACTATGCTGTTATCCAAAAGCTGGCGGATGAAGGACAGCTCACCATCCGCCTGGCCTATAACCTTTTCACGCAGAAGCCGAAGGGCGAGAAGGATGATTTCCTAAACTGGACCAAGATCTCGAAGTACAAGCAGGGCAGCGACTATTTCCGTCACAACGGCGCCGGCGAGATGTTGGTGTTCTCGGCGGCTGACTTCGAAGACTTTCGTGTGCCGCGCCCCGATATGCCGCCGGAAATGGAAAACGAGCTCGAAGATGTGGTTCGCATTCTCGTCCAGAACAAGTGGCCCTGGCGACTACACGCGACCTATGACGAGACGATCTCGCGCGCACTCGATGTCTATGAGAAGGTTCACCAGGACACGCCACTTGACGGGCTGCACTGGTTTTTCGATCATGCCGAGACCATCTCCGACCAGTCGATCGATCGTATCGCCGCGCTCGGCGGCGGCATCGCTGTGCAGCACCGCATGGCCTATCAGGGCGAGTATTTTGTCGAGCGCTACGGCCGCGGGGCTGCCGAGACGACGCCGCCGGTGAGAAAAATGCTGGAAAAAGGCGTGAAGGTCTCTGCGGGCACGGACGCGACGCGCGTCGCCTCCTACAATCCCTGGGTCTCACTGGCCTGGCTCATCACCGGCTTGACGGTTGGAGGCCTGCGCCTTTATCCGCAGCGCAATTGCCTTGACCGGGAGACGGCGCTGCGAATGTGGACCGAGAATGTCACTTGGTTCTCAAATGAAGAGGCCAAGAAAGGCCGCATCGAAGTCGGTCATTTTGCCGACCTCGTCGTGCCGGATCGGGATTTCTTTAGCTGCGCCGAGAGCGAGATCGCCGACATTACCAGCGATTTGACTGTTGTGGGCGGCCGCATCGTCTATGGCGCGCAAGACTTCAAGGCGCTCGATGACAACGCGCCCCCGCCCGCGATGCCGGATTGGTCGCCGGTTCGAAACTTCGGCGGCTACGGTAATTGGGCCAACGCGGACAAAAACGCTCCAGGCGTCGCAGCGCGGGTGATGAATCCCTGCGGTTGCGGCGCCCCTTGCGCGGTGCATGGGCATGATCATGCGCGCGCGTGGCTCGGGAGGATCCCGGCTTCAGATCTCAAGAGCTTTTGGGGTGCGCTCGGCTGCGCTTGCTGGGCGGTGTGAGATGTTGGAAAAGACGGACACACCGCGCTGGGTTGGTGGGATCCTCTCCTGGACTTGGCTCTTGCCGCTTGCCCGGATCGCGCTCACGTCGGCCTTCCTCATCGGCGGAATACAGAAGCTGTTTGACTTTCCGGCGGCAGTCGCGGAGCAGGCGCATTTCGGCTTGCAGCCAGCATGGCTTTGGGCGGCGGCGGCGATTTTCGTCGAGATCGCGGGTTCCGCACTTGTGATCTTCGGTCGCTGGGTGTGGTTGGGCGCCGGCGGGCTCGGCGTGCTGACCGCGGTCGCCATGCTCACCGCCAATGATTTCTGGACGATGACCGGACACGATCGCTTCATGGCGTTGAACGCATTCTTCGAGCACCTTGGTTTGATCGCCGGGTTTTTCTTGATCTCACTTATGGCGGTGCGTACGCAGCGCCCAGAATCCTCAACCGCTCAACTCCATTCCATCGAGGCTTCCCATGATTGCTGATCATCGGCTGACTAAAGTCCTGCTGCTTTCATTGCTCGGCATGACGTCGCACGTCATCGCGCGGGAGAGAGCACCAGCGACTGCATCGCAAATCGGAGTCGGCGCGCAATACGACACTACCCATGTATACGTGGCGCCAGAGGACGTTGACAAATTCGCCGCAAGCTTTCTTGCGACCTTTGGCGGTCAGAGCACCAAGCAGGTCGTCGTTACCGTGACGCCCGCCCCGAGCAGCACGACCTCGCAGCTCCTACAGACCACGGTCGGGACCGTCTCGTTGTTCGGATTCAAGACGCCGATCCCCTATCCCTTCGGCGCGGAGCGGACCGGATATCTTGTGACCGATATGGACAAAGCGATCACACTCGCAAAGGCGTCCGGGGCAGACCTCATTGTGGCCGCCTTTCCCGATCCCATCGGTCGGGACGCCGTCATCCAATGGCCGGGCGGTATCAACATGCAAATCTATTGGCACACCACGAAGCCTTCCTATGCTGCGTACGAAACCATTCCCGAGAACCGGGTATACCTCTCGCCGGGGCGAGCGGACGCATTCACACGAGACTTTCTGCGCTTCTCGCACGGAAAGGTAGTCTCGAACGAGTCAGCCGCCCCTGGAATCGAAGTTGGCCGACCCAACGATTCGATTCGCCGAATCCGCATCGAGTCCATATTCGGCAAGATCACGGTTTTCGTTACAGAGGGTCACCTACCATACCCTTACGGGCGCGAGCTCACGGGCTACGAGGTGGCCAATCTTAAGGACACGTTGGCCAAGGCGACCGCATCCGGAGCAACCATACTTGTCCAGCCCTTCACGTCCGAGAATCGGACTTCAGCGATGGTACAGTTTCCGGGTGGATACATCGCCGAGATTCACGCGCCAGCGAGTTAAGGCGGTTGGTCGCCGTTGCAGAAATTGCCTTTCTTTCCTCGCGGGAGCCGGCGGCCGAGCGGGCGTGCGTCGCAGGGATCAGCACTAGGACGGCGGCGTCACTGCGCTCTCGACGCGCACGCTGGATCGCGCTCCTGGCGGCGGCAGTTGCCTATCTCGCCGCGCCGGGAACCCGCGCCGACGACAGCGATCTAGCGAGCACTCCCGCAGTGCACGAGCGACCCAAGATTCAGTTCAATCGCTGGCAGGAAGACTGGTCAGTGCTCGCGAACCCCGATATTCCAAGAGAGCCCTTCGACAATCTGAAATACATTCCTTTGTCCGCTGAAGATCCTCAGACCTATCTTTCCTTGGGTGCAAACCTGCGAGAGCGCTTCGAGTCGAACGATGCCACGAGCTTCGGTGTCGGGACCAACCGCAAGGACAACTATGATATCAGTCGTCTGGAAGCCGATGCGGATCTTCGAATAGCGGGGCAGCTTCAGTTTTTTACTCAGCTGCAAAGCGATTACGCCATCGATAAAGACGTGCATACGCCGGTCGATCAAGACAGTACCGTGGATCTTGAACAGGCCTTCGTTGCGCTGACTGAACCCCTCGACAGTGGGCTCCTGAAAATGCGTTTGGGTCGCCAGCAGATCGGATTCGACTTGCAACGGTTCGTCTCGGTTCGCGATGGACCGAACGTACGTCAGTCATATGATGCGGCATGGATCGACTATGAGAAGGGCGATTGGCGATACATTACCTTTTACAGTCACCCGGTTCAGGATCGGGACGAGCGCTCGTTCGATGATTACAGCAGTCCCAAACTGAGCTACGGCGGCTTTCGCATCGAGCGGCACGTAATGGAGTCCGCGGCAGTGGCCGTCTATGTCTCGCGATTCACCCAGGAAAACGCCAGATTCCCGAGCGCTACTGGCAACGAACGACGAGACATTGTTGATGCGCACTTTTCTGGCACTCATGGATTGTGGGACTGGGACATTGAAGGGATGAATCAGGTTGGCCGAATTGGACCCCAGAATATCGAGGCGTGGGCCTTCGGCTCGATCGTCGGCTATACCCTCAATCAATTGCCATGGTCACCGCGCTTTGGCTTGCAATTCGACGCAGCGTCTGGCGACAAAAATCCGCATGACAATGAACTCAACACCTTCAATCCGCTTTTCCCCAACGGTTACTACGTAACCCTCGCCGGCTACACAGGCTTTGTAAACTTCATCCATGTCAAACCGTCCTTGACGGTCCATCCCCTAGCTCCCCTTAAACTGATGGTCGCGATCGCGGGCCAATGGCGTGAAACGACAGCCGACGCTGTTTACACGCAGCCCGACATTCCTGTTGCGGGTACCGCAGGACACGCCGGTCAATACACCGGAACCTATGGGCAGTTTCGTGCCGATTACGCGCTGACTGAGCATGTATGGCTAGCGCTCGAAGTGGTGCACTTTGCAGTCGCGGATGTCATCCGAGAAGTCGGCGGACATGATGGCGATTACGTTGGGGCGGAAATCAGAATGGGGTGGTAGTCAGCTATGAGACCAAGTCTTTCGGCTCTCCTCAGTTTCAACGGGGGATATGTCGATACTGCCGGATTTCTGGCGCTCCAGGGTTTGTTCACAGCTCACGTGACTGGCAATTTCGTGACCCTGGGCGCTTCGCTTGTCCTCGGCACCTCCGGCGCGCTTGCAAAACTGCTGGCACTCCCGATCTTCTGCGCCGTGGTGATTGCGACACGGCTGCTCAACACCTGGCTCTCTGAGCGCCACCGGCCGGCATTGGATGCGCTCATTTTTCTTCAGGTTCTACTCCTGGGCATCGGCGCTGTGCTTGCGATACGGTTCGGTCCGTTTCAGGACACCGACGGCTGGCGAGCTGTTCTGACGGGTATAGTCTTGGTGGGCGCTATGGCGATACAGAACGCTTTCCATCGCGTCCACCTCGGAAGCGCACCTCCCTCCACCATAATGACGGGTACGACCACGCAAGTCATGATCGATCTGGCCGACAGGATCAATGGGCCGAAGGGGACTGATGCCCAATCTACTGCGCGGCTTTTGCAGATGTCGACAACCATAGTGGTTTTTGCCTTCGGCTGCGGCGCTGCGGCGCTGCTGTACAGCCTCTGCGGGGTGAAGTGCTTCGCGGTGCCGCCGATCGTGGGAACCCTCCAGCTTATCGTTCGCCTGATCGTGTGGTTGCAGTCTCGTCGTGACGATGCTTGTGCCTCATGACCTGTTGGCTCCCATTCGGCTGACCTCGCCCCGCGTTGCGGCGGTAGTCCTTGTCGGGCTCACATTCTGGGTGATCAGGCAGCGGTTCTTTGATACGGCGCGGCGGTTTTTCGCGCGCAAATTGACCACAGCGACGTCGACCGAACCATAAGGGCTGGGAGCCCGTATCGCATCCGCAAAGTCATCGCCGTCGCTGTCGCGATTATTTGGCGCATCATAGTAATTGTTGACCGGGAGCGTAGCCCGCAAGCTTCAGAAGTCCCTCAATTGAGGGACTCCCTTTCCACTGAATTGCGGGATTTACTCACAAGTGCGATGGCGATACCGTCTCTCCTCGAGAT
>Ga0210402_10002799_pt1 | contig 16728 bp, 22 predicted proteins | sample IncBWC7MmetaG_FD_161055 | JGI IMG/M metagenome (GOLD analysis project Ga0210402, IMG submission 161055) | Forest soil microbial communities from Barre Woods Harvard Forest LTER site, Petersham, Massachusetts, United States - Inc-BW-C-7-M | ecosystem: Environmental > Terrestrial > Soil >... | reverse complement strand
GCAAACAATCGCAGTGAAGGCACCCTCGCATATTCCCGCACGCCAAACGCCTGGTCCTGCTCCTCAACCACGTTCGAAGTCTCTCAAAAAGTCGCGTTCCATGACATTCCTGCGACGCCAAATCAGTCAACCATCACTACCACGGCGAACTCACGATCCAGCTGTCCCTCCTGTTCCCGCACTGCCTCCGAAAAATCCATACGTTACTGCGCTGTCTAAACCTCAACCCCAAAGCCCCTCGCCTGGATCGTCTTTTGAACATGTGGCACTATCCCCGACTCCGTCCAGACACCGTGAACCCCCACCTCAACCACGCAAAGGAAAGGGGAAGAAGGCACCGGAAACGCTGAAACCACCTGATCTTCACCATATTCCTCAGCTACTCCCAGTGTTCACCGAACTAGTACGTCATTTCCCATCCAGTGGAGTGCCTCTCAAATACTGACAAGACGATTGCACACGCAGGTGCGGCCCCTCCTCCGTCCACGACAAAGAACGAATTCCACACGATCGAATTCTCGATAACACGATTTTTTGGATTAGTATTCGACAGACCATGATGATCATATTATTGACAGGAATCATCATGATACAACATCTCTACAAGGGCTTTTAAGTCTAACATGAAGAAGGCAGCGGTCCTTACCTCATGTGCAATTGTTTCGTCTTTCAAGTTCTTGCCAATGAATCACACAGTGGAGGTATCCGTATGAAACGAGTGTCCCTGTTGTGCAATATGTTCCTAGTGGACCTAGATATACTAGTGGACAGGATACGAACAATTAGTGAGATTCGGATATGGATGGTTCACGAACAAAACTCTTCATCGAACATATCCTGGCTGACTTGCCCCCTTCGTACCTTCTTGGCCATCCTTTCCTCCCTCGCCAAGTCAGCCCAGTCTTCGTCTTTTCCGTCGCCTCCACCGCTCCCGGCATCGTCTGTCCGGGACCTTTTGAGGCTGGGTTCATTCATATCATTTGACCCTACGGCAACCGAGGATATCTGTGTCTTAAGCCATCTCTTCTTCCTGCCTTTCTTGTCCTTCCTCTTCTCCCGTTCTTCTTTCTTTACGACCTTTTCGCTCCAAGCAGAATTGAGCTTCTTTTTCTCTGCACGCTCACCCCGTCGCTTCTCTCGCTCATTATCCAATGTGGTCGCTGCTGCTACGCTAGCCACGAGACGCTTCGCTTCCTGCGCCTCGTCTGCGTAAGCATACGTATTCCACTAGAACCATTAAATGGCCATGAGTTACTAGTAACAATATAGTAAAGAAAACTCACATCAACAGCTGCGTCCTCCCATTCATCACGGTTCAAATCTTTTAATTCGGGCATCCTGGGAAGGCGAAGTAGTCCAAAGCTTTTTGCTACATCGACGAGGTCAAGATCTTTTATCCGAAAAATATAGGATGCCTCGTGCTTGGAGTATGCGCGTACAAAAGATACAAAAGCTTTTGTGGCCTAAAGTCAAAATAATGACTTACTTCATCATTAAGGCTGTTCAAGATGTATAGCCACTTACCTGATCATGCAAGGCACGATCCGTCAGTAATTTTCTGCGTATCTGATGGAGCAAAGTAGAAACTTTTGGGTCTTCGGGTTGAACACTACCATCTGCCTCCGACCGTTGTGCTGAAGCATCGTCCATAAAATAAGAACGCTCTTTGAGGGGTATTTTGCGGATAGCCATGAAGTCTAAAGACATATAAACGTTCATGTCATGTTCATACGAACTGAGGTTATCCTCACCAATATATTCCATTTCCCTTCCAACCAGTAGCACCCAAGCTCTTCCATGTCTACCGGCTCTTGCAGTTCGGCCACACCGATGTGAAAATGCCTTTGGATCGGCTGGTGGGTCAAATTGAATGACAACGTCAACATGAGGCAGATCAAGGCCCCGGGCGGCAACATCTGTGGCAAGAAGGATGGAGGGAGTGGATAGGGCACAAGAGAAGGCTGAAAGTGTACGGGTTCGGGCAGAGGGAGGTAGGTGACCATGCAAAGAATAAAGAGTCATAGAGGGCGGAAGTACATCAGGAAGGATCTAAATGTTCCAAAGATGAGTGTAATCCACCTAGAATACCAGCAACGCTGACCTGATAGAAATAATCGACACACGCGCATGTGGCAAAATAGACAATGAACTGTGATGATTGGTGCTCAGACACCTCGTGGGTGATAATACGGGCCAGTTGGACTAGTTTTTCGGATGAGCGGCAGGCGAGATAAAAGTTTTGTAGGCTGTCCATAATGCGCAGGTCAGAAAATCATCAAATGACAGCCTAATCGGCAGAGGAAATCACTTCGCTGGGATCCGTCTCTCTTCAATGACCTCCCCCGTTCTAAATTTGCCTTCGCCCGAAATTAAACCTTTTGATTTAACTTTCTTTGACTGTACCTTGACAACTATCCGGGCAGGATTCCGTAGACCGACTCGCACGAGCTCCGAGAGCGCATCAGCATCAGTCATGGTTGCGCTGAAAAGCCCTGTCCGTCGCTGCTTTGGTAGGCAAGTAAGAATACGAGTCAATGCAGCCTGGAATCCCAAGTCTAGTAACCTAAATTGTTCCCACCGATGTTATGACTCCTGTCTATGTTTCCCTATCGAAACGGGTGCTCACCGATCCGCTTCATCCAGCACCAATATTTCTAACTCTCTCACACTGATAATATTTCTGCTTTTGCCTAGAAGGAATTCCTCTACACGACCCGGCGTCCCAATAACAATGTCTGCACCGGTTGTCATGAAGCGTTGAATATCCTGGGCAGGGGAAGATTGGGCAGATGAAACAAGTATAAGTGGTGGGGGATATTCGGGATCGTGTAGCTCGGAGGAGGATGGATCTGGAGCGGACTGAGGAGTGGGATTGGGTTGCGCAGAGAGAAAAAGGGAGAAGATGGAATGTATTTGAGTTGCTAGTTCTCTGTATTTCACCGTGAGCAAGACAGATTTTTCTTCAATCGTTGCAATGAGAAACGTACCTTGTGGGACTTATTACCAACGCTCCAATCTCGTGCTTTCTGAGCTTGCGCTCTGTTCGTACAAGTCGCTCAAGAATGGGAATAACAAAAGCCAAGGTTTTTCCTGAACCTGTCACTGCTTCGACAACCACATCCTTGTGCTTCATAAAGAGAGGGATGGTTGAAGCTTGAACCGGCGTCATTTGGTTGTGCCCCATGGATTGGATAACATCAAGGCTTGAACTACTATCAATTTCACACTTGTCACAGAAAATAAAAAACTACGTACATCCATGGCGTCAATGGGGTGGGGAGGGAAGCCCAAGATCCAGCAAACGCAGTTGACGTCGACATTGCTAAGTTGGATTGGTAGTCAACTGTTCTTTTCAATCCGCTAGACTTAATTCTGTTGGTCAAGAGAGGTGACCAAACTCAGACTTAAGACACTAGAAACAGAATTTCTGTTGATCACGTGACAATATTACAATTATGTGTACAATGATGTCACGGTGCAGATGCAGAACTCCACGCAGACCGGCTGTTCGGGATAAGGGCGAGACTGAGTGGTCAGAATGCGTGAGACGATACCGAGAACCGCTTGAATGTGTATCTGCATTGAAAATAGATTCAGACAACCTAATGTATTGCGGATTATAGGAGCGGGCTGACCCAAGGAATGCCAAATCTTTATTCGCCCCGCTTGAATCTGCAGGAAGTTCTTCAGGAGCTTGCTCCAGCTCATCGGTTGGGAAGTAGGATGTGTCCGTGATAGATCGCAAGTGGGGAACAAAAGGTGCCTCAATGTGTCGAATCGTATCGTAATCCACGCCATAAAAGAAAGGATGCTTCTTGATTTGCTCCACATTCAGCCGCCGGTCGGTCGAGGTAATCAAACTAAAGCAAAATATCGATAGTTATCAACATATCGACGAGAAACACAAGATCACAAACCGTCGTATTAGGTCTTCGGCCTCTCGACTAAGATGTACATCATCAGGAAATATAAGGTGGTATTGCCATTGCATAATCTTCTGGTAAGTATCGTGGGTGGATTCCGAGCAGAATGGAGGATAGCCGACTAGGCATTCGAACATAATGGCCCCCAGCGACCACCAATCACATTCATTTCCGTAGCCTTTCTGCTGGAAGATTTCTGGCGCGATGTAATCAGGTGTACCAACGGTCGAATAAGCCTTAAACAATTTCAGAGAACATAGTGGCGAATAATGTCCAAGAACGCACAAGTTTCCGCCGATTAGCCTTCCACGTCGCGATCTGATCTTTATTCGTCATTGTTAAATTGATAGAATTTACCATAACACTATTTCGGGCAGCCTGGGCTACTGCACCGGGTGCTGGAACGTTACTAGCCGATTCTAAGAGTCTTTGGTAGTAGCTTGAATCGTGTTGTTTGTGGAAGCCCGTGGAAAGACCAAAGTCAGAGAGTTTGATATGTCCGCCTTTGTCAATAAGGATATTGTCTGGCTTGATATCACTTGAAGAGGATCCAATGTCAAGCAAGAGTTAGCGATTAGACAAAGAAGGCTTACCGGTGAATGAAACCAAGCTTGTGAACAGCTTCGATTGCCAGGACACATTCTGCGATGTAGAACCTCGTAACATCTTCGGAAAAGGTGTCATATTTGATGAGCATAGTCATCAGATCCCCACCAGGGAGAAATTCCATGATTAGGTAGAGGTATGACGGGTCTTGGAAGGAGTAAAACAATTGGACAACCCATGGGGAGTTCGATTCAGCCAGGACATCGCGTTCGGCGCGTACATGCGCTAGCTATATCGAACCGATGAGCAAATTCCTCGTAGATGTTAACATAAATATTACTTGATCTTTCTTCAACATCTCTTCCTTCTTCAAGGTTTTCATGGCGTAAATCTTTCCTGTATCTGTCTTTTGAACAAGTCGAACCTAGAAGTAAAACCACTGTCAAGGGCGAGCACGGGAGCAATCAATGATAGCCTAGATGCTTGCCTCTCCGAATGCACCCTTCCCAATAACTTTGACAGTTCTGAAGTCATCCAAGCCAAGCTTTGTCCTCCGCAACCGAAGAAACGTCGATTCCTTCTTCCCAAGCTGCTGCAGTTGACGTTGTTTGCGTTCTTCAGGCATTAAGACATCACCCTGTAAGCGACGTTCGAGTTCGACGCGCCTGCGCGTCAAGTAAGTCATGTCAATCTCATACCACATCCTGACTGCGTTAAGGACCAACCTTGTGTTACGCTCTATCGCAGCATCGACCGCAATCTTGTAATAATGTTCCAATTTCAACTGAGCACCTTTTGCCCGAGGTACAGCATCGTCCGAGAACCCGGCGGTCGTCCGGTCGAAGTAGACATAGTCGGGAGGTTTGTTTGATAACGTATTGTTCTGGGGAGCTTGTGGAGCCTGCATGGCTTGTCGCGCCGCAGAATTGGGAAAGGAATACGCCGCTGGGCTCCGAGAAGGTTTGTCCATGACAAGTTTAGTGTCACGATTGGTTAGCAATGATTGGGGCTGTTTATGGAAATTTTTTGATTCTAGGTATCTCAAGTTCAACGTTCCTCGACGGAATTCATGGATAAATTAGCTGCAAGCATGTCATATATATGTCAATCAGAAGTAGTAAAATTGTCCTATAAGTTAATATGTTTGATCGAGTTGCAGAATTCTCATATACATACCAACCCAAGGCCGCTGAGTGAGCTACCCAATCACCGGAAACTTCCGGTGATTTGTTCTTCTGAGGTAGCCCATCTATTTTGCCCAACGTCGCTGTTCAGTCCAGGATATTGGGTGAATTGAGAAGTGTTGGGCACTGCTGGTTGATGTTGTGGGACGGTAGGATGGGTGGAGACGGCTGGGACTTGGAGGGGATACGAAGCGAATCGTGGGTTGTTAGCCGATGGTGCATGAGGGAGTGAAGGGATCAGATAGGTAGGAACAGGCGATACGAGAGAGTACCGAGCTCCTTGATTAGCTGCAGTGCTAACGTCACTGGGGGAAGGGTATGTTCCAGGATTGAGGGCAGGCTGCTGAGGATAATACGTGCTTTGTGGACCATGGTTCATCCTGGATAGAACGGGATTGTTATAAGCATCCGAGATAAAGAGTATCATGGGATCGACGCTGAGACTTACGAGTATGGTCGATGGGCTTGCATGACTTTCGATGGGCCCGGCAAATGAGCGGAGACCGCAGAACTATTTAAATTCGACTCAATGATTGACCAGATTAGACAAAGATAAGCGCTAACTTGTAGAATGCAGTCGCATCGACTGAATGCAAGGGTTGTTGAGCCCTGTGGAAATCTTGGAGTCCCCCGCGTTTGATGTAGGCGACCGATGGATTAAAATCCATGTGGGGGATCTCGGAGGGTTGCATAGATCTGACTGACGACGTAGAAGAAGTTGTGGAATGCGGTCCCATGTTATGGGTTGTGGATGAAGGGGAAAGAGGTGAGAGACTGGGCGGTTGAGTGTGGTGTTGAATCGAAGGCTCAGGGGTATGTGTATGAATTGGTTGGTTTTGTGGTTCAGGCGAAGGTAAGCGAGACGGTATAGGGTACGACAATGGGAGTAATGTGTTGACTGGTATCGGTGAAGTCAAAGGAGAAGGTGGGTTCGAGCCATTTCCATGGTATGCCAATGTAACAATCTCGTCATACTGCGGCCCATCCAAAGATGGACCCACAGCAGCGAAGGGTGGTGGGGGAATGGAACGATCTTCATCATCATCAGCTGGGATGTCGTAGCGCACAGGTTGAGAGGTTGAAGGCGAAGATGTTGGTGCATCATTGGAGCTCCGAGCATGTGATGAATATGAACTTGGACCTGCTTCTCGCGAGCTTGATGATGAAGGACCGGCAAGCCCGGCTTCCACATACCAACTAGGACGTTGCTTCGACGAGCCTGAGGCTCCAGCGGACGAGTTGGCTTCAGTTTTCTTATGGATGTGCAAGGGCTCCATGTAATTGGGACGGCCATGACCGTCTTGTTCTGGAGGGCACGCGGGAAGTGATCTTATGGTCGATCCGACATTTTGACTCGAAGGTGACCCTCCCCGGGCCATTTGAGCCTTGTTGGAGCTCGCAGCCATCGCTCGAGCAGCTGCCGCAAATGCAGCTTCATCCCATTCCTCCCATTCCTCCTCATCGTTAATGCGAGACGGAGTATCCGTGATAGTCAAAGAAACCTCTTGGGCAGTGGATATCTTTTGGTCGAATTCAACTTGCTCCGAATACGCAGGGGGAGGAGGGGCAAACTGGTTATGGTCCATGACGCCAAGGTGGTGGGAGTAAGAAAGGGGCGTAAAGCGGATGCGGAGTACTTGCTGTCCGTGTGCCAGTGGGCGTCAAAGACCTACACTTCATCTGCCCATTCAATATTCAAGGTTTGAACCTGGTCACAGGACACAAACACGCCCCCTACCATATCAGTTGGATCGGCCGTGCCAAGCAAATTTCGGCTGAACCTAGAACTTGAAGCCTGCTCCGAGATGTACGTCCTTCAAGTTTTAGTACTCATGTACAGGATCTACTACATATGTAGCGCTATATATACGGAAGTTTATGAGAAGTCCGTTTATGTGGGTTCTAGCGATCAAATTCGGCCTCATCGTGGTAACTGTGCGCTATAGCCCAACTTATGTTGTGGTGTAGCTAGAAATCGCGGATGTGTTCCTATGACTGCAGGCGGATTGTTGGACTGGAAGGAAAGACACACAAACGGACTGCGTAGACTCACAGCCTTGGCTGAAATCATGTCTCGTCGTCGAATATAATGATACAAGAAAAGTACAAGAAAGTCGTTTCTAGACTTCGATACCTTCCAGATTCGTCCCCTAAGCAAATATCAAGTCACCTAATAGTCAACGATCGACAAATAGAATGACTAACCAGCTTTGGCAGTCGCAAATATACATCAGTCCCTTTCGAAGAATTAGTTCCTCTGCCAGAATGTGATGAGTTTGATCCATACCCCAACCATCCAATGAGACCAGCTCCAACGAACCCCCGAAATACCTTGATACACGCCCAAATCAAAAATTCTGACCTTGATAGTCTCTAAGCACTCACGTTGCGAAAATATTACTCATCGGCAGCCCAATCCCAATCCGCGGATGGGGTCCAACGCCAGCTCCGTTCTCCGGAGTATCATCTTCCTCATTCTCACCCTTTCTGAGGTGAAACTGTTGCCACATCCCAACTTGCTCACCCACCGTCGCCCTTATCCCTTGCCGACTCAAGCTGACCGTCCGTAACGCCCCGAGCCGCGAGTGTTCCATTCGCGCGGCGTTGCGGATGTGGGAAAATGAGAAGAGGTCCGAAGGGGTCGTGATTTGATTCCGGGGGGTTAGGAGGCCACCCCCTATGTAAAGTTAGTTGTGTTAAGACAAGGGATGGCGCAAATGGGTACCTTGGTCTGATATTCGGATGCCAACGTCGTTGGCTCCTGCGACAATTGTTGCACGTATTGGGGGGAGGGAGGATGCGGCGTGGTGTTTTATGCCGGTAGCACGCATCGACTGTGGTGGTCACAGAAGGATCGAGAAAATATCATAGAAACGGAAGTATGTGACTTACATTCTTTAATAATTCGAAGACGATATATCTGTCAAGCCATCACACCATCATCAACCAACCGTATCGTCAGCCAAGGGAGAGACAGACTCAAGATGTTCCCGAATATACGCAAACTTTGTATCCACATGTCCGTCAACCACCACTTCCGGCCAGCCGTTACCCCTCACCCCCTCTTGCTCCCCAGATCCATAGTGATCCTCAATCCACACTGGCCTTTCTCTCAATAATCTTGCACAGCGCTCAATGCTGCGTTTCACATTCAAACCAGTAAAAATGATCCCAACGTGTGGTTCCCCGGAAGACTCCTTGTGCATGCCTGCATAGATCTCCGAAAGGGCGATATGGTGCTCTGCAAGGACGCGACGGGATATGCGGGAGACAAGCATGCGTCGCATGAAGGAATCTAGTTGGTCTGGGGGGAGGAAGGGAGAAGAGAGGGAGAGGCCGAGGGAGAGGTTTGGAATTACGGTTGCACTATTTGTAACGTAACGTTGAGATGACCTTGTGTATCCATGGAGGGAACACGAAAACTCAACTGTTCATTCAGGACTCCAGCAAGGAATTCACAAAACGCTTCGTTTTCGGCGACCGTGCTGATAGGTGTGTATCGTCTGAATCTGAGAGAAAGATAAATAAAGATTGTGAATGGGTGCTCATACTTGTTGTGGAATGACACTGCTCGCACTTTTCAAAAGCCGACCAATAAAGCTAACGGTAGTTTCGTTTTTCGTCATGAGTACCCAGTTTAATATGAGATACGGAGATGCGTGAAACGAACTTCGTAGACCCTCGCGACACCTTCTTGCGTCACCACAACGTAAGGGAGAGCTTGCAGGTCTCGTAGTCTGTGCGCAATACGCACAGGTAGCTCGGTGCGGACATAGTTGGCACTCTATGGACCACAACTACGGGGTAAGGGGAAGAACACAAAAAAGGGCGCCTAAATACCTTGATGAGACGCTCCGCATCCATGGAACGCCCGAAAAATACCTGCCCGGGATTTTGAGTTACACACCTCCCCGAATAATGGAGTACCAATGAAAGTAACGTACCAGTTGTCTGAGAGTGAGACGTTTGGCTTCCTTGGATGCATACAGCTCAAGTTGTCTGTTCTGGTAGAAGTGCAGGGCGGTGGACTGGTTCCGCGTCTTAGCGGCCGGGGTCTTGAGATATCGCCAGGTTGCGCTGCTGAGCATTCTGGTATTTGGAAGAGACCACCATGACATTCCGTCGGTTTGGGATACGTGTCAACCGTGAGCTTGATCCCAGACGTAAACTTGTCAAGGCATTGAGGTGAAATTCCTGAATAACCGGCGCTTATTTCGTTTCGGCAAGAAACAGGCACGACGTCAACTTCGTGTGGACCTCGCTTCTTAGGACGGACACATTACTCGAAAATCGACAGCAATTAGTCTCATCGATCTCATCATCCACTGTCAAAGAATCCCCTCTGATCTCAATGCACCCATAATCAAATAAGCCGATCTACGGTCTCTGTCCACTCCAACCCAATCACCTTTCCTTTTCTCCGGCATGTCCTCATCACCATAGACATAAATGTCATCGTCATCGTTTTCCTTTTCGTTCTCCTGGGCCCCCTTCTCCTCCTCCTCTCGGTCCCACAACACGTCTTCCCACTGTGTGTCACTGATAGTCACTGCGACTGTTTTTGCGTCTCTGATGTTGGGCAGAACGGACGTTAACAGGTTTGAGAGAAGTTCGGAAGTCCCATCGGCTCTGGGAGAATGGAGGACAGGTAGAGGAAGATATTCTGCCTGTGCAAACCATGTTAAATGAGCTGGCAAAGCAGGGTAGATCATCCTACCTCGAGGAGCATCCCCTTCACTGCACCTCCCGCCAGTATAACATTCCCCACACGTACCAACCAATCGTTCCCAATAGCGAAAATATGTCCTTCAATCAACAACTGCTGACCGGCGGTCTGACCCCTCTGGGGTACACCTGGCGCTGACTGCCGTACTGAAACCCACCGTGCCTTCAATTGCGCCAGGAGTGGCTCGAGTGCCCCGGGGGGTCTGAGTGTCAGAAATGTCGTGCGGTAATGTGTCGGGCCTTGGAGGTAAGCAGAAGCCTGTCCCGGAGGAGCCGCGGCCAGGACGTCTGCGCGCGTGGGTGCCAAAGGGTCTTCGAGGAGGACAAAGACGTTGTCGTTCATGGTGAGCGTGCACATTGTTCGTTCGGATGGTATTTGGAAGCCAGGGATCTGAGTCAGGGTTGAACGGTATGACTTAACCGAGAGTTGCCATTTCCCTTTGTATTGGCCCTTCAGATTTATAAATGATGAGTGGAGTGTGTTTCGCGAGGTCATACGAACATTGTGGTTGAGAGCGATATTGTCTCTAACGAGTTGGAGACCTGTGGTGGGTGCATTGACCCATCGAGCTAGTCTAGATGGAAGAGAATAGTCCAGGTAGTGAATAGCGAAAAGTGGCCAAGCCAGGTCAAGCTACCTACCCTGTAAATCCCATTACTCTTCGGCGCTTTCAAGTTCAAGTTAGCGTCAACTTGAAGTATTTAGTAAGGCCGGCGTGACGGAGCGCGTGACCGTGACCATTGGCGACCACTGGGATTGCTCAGGCTCTCACACAAACACTGAAACAATGCAGGTTGTCTAGAGCAGTTACCGGCTGTACCACTAGCTATACCATTCACGACAAGTTACGGGCTCTCCATGGCTCCAAAACGAAAGGCAACTATTTTCGACGCAGACGAATCCCCCACAAAACGCCGTACGCGATCTAGCGGCCCACTGGTAATAACACAGCCCGACCCACCCCCCCGCAAGCCAACTCGTTCATCTACCCAACGGTTTTCCGACTCAACCACTGCCGCCGTACCATCAGTCATCAGGACCTATGGAAAACAACGCCGTGTAGCACCACTGCCCACCAGCGACAAGTCATCCGAATCCTTCAAGGAGAATGGCAGACGGAAAGCTCAGGCTCACACTTCTGAAAGTGATGGCGATGACAGCGAAGATCAACTCATCCTGTCACCCTCGAAAACGCGCTCTTCGCGGCCCACAACGCATACGAAAAATGGTACGCCACGTGTGTACATGCACGCTGTGGAGATTACTTCTCCCTCGAAAGGCACAGCAACGATACATCAGCAGAGTAATACCGAGTCGCCGGCGGTTATACTGCGGAGGCGCGAAGTGGAGGAGCAGGAGGGCGAGTCTGATGATCCACTTTCTTCATCATCCCCTGCAAAAAAACAGAAACTCATCACTGCGCAATCGACGTCCACTTCACCTCCGAAGAAACGAAATACCATCCCTCATCCTGCGGAATCCGTGTCTGCTCCACATTTGCAGAAGACCCCCGTCGTAACACCTCACGCATCTCCCCCCAAGAAAATCGCCACTCCTCACGCATTTCCCAGCCGCCTCCCGTGCGTCCTTCCCGCTCATCTCCACTCCTGCCTCAACGCACAGAAACGAGCCATTTTATACGCACTTCAGAATCCTCCAGATACCAGTCGTAATCACGAAGATGACGAAGATGAAGGAGACGACGAACCACCGACTAATGACGTGGCTTTCCAACAACTCACTGATCTGCTGGACGGCACAATCTCACGCGGTGAAGGGAATAGCTGCCTTCTTCTAGGTCCACGGGGGAGTGGAAAGACTCGTGTAAGAACTTGTCCTTCACAACCCTCGGATCGTGACTCTAACTATCTATTCTTATAAGCTCGTCGAACGTTGCCTGTCAAACCTCCCCGACAGACCCATCATCCTCCGTCTCTCTGGCTGGGCTCAACAAAATGACCGCCTTGCAATGCGCGAGATTGCTTGGCAACTCACCCAACAAACGGGCACCTCCTTCCTCTCCAGCACAGACAACTCTGACTCCGACTCCGACCCCATCCCAGAAGACAACGAAGTCAATCCCTTCCTCGACATATTCTCCGCTAACCCTGCTGCGTCTGCCGAAACCCCATTATCCCTCCCCCCACCTTCTCACCTCCCTGCCCTAATCTCTGTACTTCCCACCCTCTATCGCCCCACTATTGTTCTTCTTGACGCTTTCGACCTCTTTGCTCTCCACACACGTCAATCTCTCCTATACTGCCTCCTCGACACAGTTCAGAGCTGTCGCGCGGGCGCAGGGAGGAAGGGCGTGGCCGTGATTGGGATGACGAGTCGGGTGGACACTGTGAATCTGTTGGAGAAGAGAGTCAAAAGTCGATTTTCGGGAAGAATAGTAAGGACTGCTGCGCCGAGGAGGTTAAAGGATTGGCTCGGCATTGTAAGGGGTATTTTGGGTGTTGAGGTTGATGAGGGTGAGCAGGACGAGGAAGAGGCAGTGGTTGTGGAGTGGAAGGCGGTATGGGAAGCCACTATAGGAAAGTTCTTGGCCGACCAGGTTGTAGTCGATGTTCTAAATGAAACATTTAGTGTGACGAGGGATGTGAGGGTGTTATCTCGGATATTGGTGCGTCTCTGGATCGCTTTGCACTCCGGCAAGGGAACTTACGGTGCTCCAACATAGACATCTCCCATCCTGGAATTATCACCGTCGGCTCCATTTCCCTCATCGTCCCAGCTGATATCAACAGCTGCAATCCAACGTTCCCGTCCCCGATTCCCTTTCCTCCACAGTATGTCTTTGCTTCCGGATGGTCCTACATTACACTAATTTCAACCTTATCAGCCCTACCCTACCCCTCCACATGCCTCCTCATCTCGTCGATCCACAGCCAAACAGCTGGGCACCCCTTCATTACCTTTGAAATGCTTCATGAATGCTTTCGTGACCAAGTCCGCGCCTCCACTTCTGCGCCTGTCCAGGTCAATGGAGGGAACATCGGCATGGTGCGGTGTACGCGAGAGGTGTTGATGAGTGTGAGTGTTGATGCCATCTTATTAGCTTGGCTTGACTATTGATTTGATTGTTTTGTCTAACAGGCTTTCGAAGGGTTGGTCTCAGCAAAGATATTTGTGTGTGTCACCACACCTTCATCGAATATAGCCAAAGAGTTTGTGAGGTATCGCTGTGTGGTTGAGAGGGATGAGGTGAAGAAGGCAGTTGAGAAGATGGGGCAGACTAATTTGAAAAAGTGGTTGAACAAGGCACAATGATCATGGAAGGCTATATCTGTTTATTAAAGAATCTGCAAGGGAACACTTGACCATTGTACGATGATGGAAGGTAAATATAGCTGGCATGGCGTTGAAACATGAATAACAAAAGAAAAGAGTGTTATGTTGGGACCATATAGGGGGATAGGAGTGTGGTGTGGTGACAAGACCCCAAAGGCGAATACAAAGGACTATGATGGCACAACGGGCGCATGATGGGTGATTGATGTTGTGTAGGATGCTTGGAGGACGTGGAACTCCTGTTGAATAAATATGAAGAACACTGGTGATGGAATGGGGAAGGCTGCGGAATTGAGGACCGGTACAGCACTATCGACCAGGGACCACGCCACTAAATTTGAGTATCGACGGCGGCAAATGGGGGGACTCACGGTTTGGAAAACATTCCAGGCAACGGGCGAAATGGAGTTCAGAGTCACCACGCCAATCCTACGCTCTCCCTGTTTGGAGTGAATTAGAAGCCGTCATCAGAAACCCTATAGTAGAAATAATCCGCGCACCGTTGGTCATTCCCGTCGACCCAGCCGCCTTCCCCCCAGAACGAAACCAAGTCAATTTCACTACCTTCGACATATTTCGCACTGCCACTGCAATTAGAGTCTTCATTCCGAATGATATCTAGCCCAAGCAATCCAAGGTCGAGCTCTTCCGACAGTTCCGTCGACATCTTATTTCTTGAATCAGCCAAGTCAGCCGCTCCGGAGCTCTTGACCTTGTCTTCAGTACCCTTCGATGGCACGATCCCCGAGTCCCGGATCATTGACTTGAAATTCGCGTCCATGAACAGGCTTGCGTCCCAGTCGCTAGTCTCCTCGACAAGTTCGCGGATGATACCAAGCAAGATATTCGGGCCGCCTCCATCTTCATCCTGCGAGATGCGGTGCTCAGGCATACCACTCTGTCGCCGCTTGCATTTGTCCAGGCGTGTTTCCATTCCCGAACGACTGGTTGGAAGTCCAAGTCCGAGGTTTGCATAGGCATTGTGAATCGAGGAAGGTCGCTCCTTGAAATCGGTATTTTCCTTGTTCGCCTCGGGATGGGTGTAGCGACTAAGTTCTGTATCGGAAGGGTCCGGGAGGATCATGGTTCGTAAAGGGGAAGGACCAATGGTAGGGCTTCGTCTAACTCGGGCAGAGAGATGTTTCGCTTTCACTTTCGGTTTAGCTATGGTCAAAGAGGTTGTCGGGGGACATGGGAAAGAAGATAGGGCTGGCAAGAAACTTGGAGACGGGAAGGACATTTCTAACGAACTGAAATTGAGGGTCGAGGACATGACAGCAGCCAATGGCAGACGGGAAATGACTGGAAGCTTGGAATCGGATTTTGGGGTTGCGGGGGGTGAAGAGCGGAAGGGTTCACTGCCAGCCGAGAAAGCACAGTGATGCAGTGATTTGGGAGCAGTCTGGGTGGGCAGACTTCCTTGAGAACTATATTTAGAATTTGGAACAAGGGCATATGGATGCGAGATGTGGATGGGAGCCGGACTGTGAAGAGTAGATAACCCTACGGATGCGGGCATCAGAGATGAAGACGAATAATCAGCCGACGGCAAGGGAGGAAGAGGAGGGATGGATGTGCGAGTGAATCTGGAGTTTGATTTCGCGTTAATGACACCGGTTGGAGAAAGGGAAGGTAAAGGGGACGCAATCAGGGAGTGCTGCTGGTCTCCGGACAGTGGCAATGGGAGGTCGAGTCCAGCCATAGTTTCGACAAGCCTGAGAGATGTGTTACCAGTAAAAAATGTTCCAGAAATGTCGGATCGACCACTCCTCGCGCGCTTGAGGCTAGAGTGTCTCTTCTGTTGTAAGACGCCGTAGATCTCCTTTCGGCCCACGGAAGGCAGGGAAAATCGGCGTGGTGTACTGGTGTTGGGCAAACCTATTTGTGCTTTGGCAGGATAGGTAGGGAGACAGAGCGAGCGTGATCGTCCCTGACATAGAACACGGCTGTCAATGGTGTTAGAGATCGACGATGAGCCTGGTTGCCCGATATTAACCAGCGAACCCATTCCGCGCACACTAGAGCGTCGAAGCTGAGAATATTTGCGACGGCGAGATTCGGTGTGCAGTTGATACATAAATGACGACTGTTTGTGCTCTCGCCATACATCCTTGCCTACTGTAGATTTGACCCTAGTCTCCCATGCAGGAGAGCCCAGAAACCCCACCAGAAACCCAGCCTTTTCATGCTCAGGATTTATACTGCCAACAGAGGGAAGAAAGGAGGTAGTTGAACGGTAGTAGGAGTCAGCGGCAAACGAGCAGCCGGGAGTTGAAGATTGGGCACGAGTATGGGCAGTTTCGATCCGACGCTGCTTCATGTACGCGTGTTTGAAGGCGACAAGGAGGGATAGTATGACAACTAGAGTGAGAAGAACGGCGAGGCAAGCTGAACCGCTGGGAGATTCGACCTTTACTGGTAACGCAGACACTGGGGTGACAAGGAACAAAACGGCAAGATACCTATAGGGCATTTGAGTCCAACGTCAAGAGTGACTGTCTCCACATTCAAGTTGACCCTGGCCCGGCCCGTCCGCAATACATCTGTCACGTGCGCATGCTGCACAAGCGAGTTTGTAGTACTTATGAGCTGTCAGCTCGCAGGCGAGCGTTGCACTCCGAGTCACCATCATGTCCACTGCCCAATCGCCCATCGAACCCAAATCCCAAAGACGGAACTTGGGAGACTTACTTGTAGTGGACTATGTCATTGAATCGTCAGTATACCAACAGTTTTAACTTGAACTCAAGTAATCAATATCCGCGTTTGACCAACGATCTCCTCAGACACATACAGGCTTTCGCAGATGCTCTCCGAGCGGATGAGTTACTAGCCGATCACCCAGGCGAGGCCTCTTCCCCAAACATCCCGGGTACACCGTTACCATCTACTTCCCGCATACGAAAGGTGTCGGCTTTGTCCGATTTTGCGCCGGTGAATTTAAAGGTCAAGAGGCGCGTTCAAATTCCATGCACACCGCGTTCAGGGACTGAATTAGCTTGTTTAGGAGACGAAAGAAGGATAGGACTGACGATAAACGCCACGATTGGCTCTT
>Ga0210402_10002797_pt1 | contig 16735 bp, 11 predicted proteins | sample IncBWC7MmetaG_FD_161055 | JGI IMG/M metagenome (GOLD analysis project Ga0210402, IMG submission 161055) | Forest soil microbial communities from Barre Woods Harvard Forest LTER site, Petersham, Massachusetts, United States - Inc-BW-C-7-M | ecosystem: Environmental > Terrestrial > Soil >... | reverse complement strand
GGTGTACCCCCAGGCATCGGCGGCATAGTCGAAGGTGCCGGTATCAAGCACGGTCCAATTCAAAAAGTCCGCGCGTGCGTCATGCGCATATTGATTGGTGTCGAAAATGTCCACGACGCTGAATTTGCCGACCGTAATGACCACGCGATCATCGCTGTGAGCGCCGCGCAGCTGATTGGCGGCAGCTTCTATTTCTTGCGAATCACCCTGCAGATTGAGTGTCTGGCGCACGAAGGCGCGCTGCAGTCGAAAGTAGGGTTGATTCTTGCCGACCTTGTAGGCCTCGCCGCTGGGGAAGCCGGCTGCGCCTAAGGTGTCGTCGAGCCCGAATCCCTGCTCCAGTTCACCGTTGAGCCACGCTTCACTTCCGGGCCAGAGCTTCGCGCCCACGTACAAGGTCGCATCGGTGGTTTCCGCGCCGCGGTTGGGCGAGAGGCTGTTGGCGCCGCGATAGGGCGCATTGAATGCGGAGGTTTCCTGCTCCACGTAGGTGAATTGCCCATGAACGGCGAACACCTCGTCGTCTGCGGCAGCGGTCCCGGCCAACGACAGGAGAAACAAGCCAATCGCCCGTGCCGAACCGATTATGACACCCAGAAGGCGCGAACCAGGAACAGGCACCCCAAGATCGCAAACAAGACAGCGGCGCCGTAATGTATGGCTTTGAGCGGGAGCCGGTTCGCAAACGCCTTTCCCAGAAAAACCACCGGAACATTGGCGATCATCATGCCGGCCGTGGTGCCCGCCACGACGGCCAGAAGACTCGGATAAGCCGCGGCGAGCGCCAATGTTGCGATCTGCGTCTTGTCCCCGATCTCCGCGACGAAAAAACTCGTCAGCGTCGCGAGGAATGCACCCATGGCGCTGCTCGCGCCGGTGTTCTCATCCAGCTTGTCGGGCTTCAAGGTCCACAATGCCATTGCGATCATGCTGATGCCGACCACCACCTCGAGCGTACGTGGTTTGAGCAAGCTGCCGAACCATACGCCAATCACACCGGCCGCTGCATGATTTGCCAATGTCGCGCAGAATATTCCCGCGATGATCGGCCACGGCCGCCGATAGCGGGCGGCCAGGACCAGCGACAAAAGCTGGGTACGATCGCCCATTTCGGCAACCGATATCGAGGTCAGTGACACCAGAAACGCTTCCATGTAATTTCTCCGCGCGGCGACAGAACACTATGATTGCGGCATGGTGTCAAATCCAATGAGAGGAGCTGCAATGAGCACCGATGAATCCGACAAGGGCATGAAGGTACTGGCGGCCTCGGGCACCGTGGATGAGACGATGAACCGGCTCGAGACGATGGCCAAGAAACGCGGCCTCACCGTATTCGCGCGCATCAATTTCGCCAGGGACGCGGCGGCTGCCGGACTCAGCATGCCGCCGTCGCAGCTCTTGATCCTGGGCAATCCGGCCGCCGGAACACCGCTGATGCTGGCGGCGCCCGGTAGCGCGTTGGATTTACCGCTGAAAGTGCTCGCTTGGCAGGACCAGGCGGACCGCCGCTGGGTCTCATTCAACACACCGGACTATTTGCAGCAGCGGCACGGCTTTCCGGCGGCGCTGATGGCCAATATTGCGGGCTTGGAAAAACTCGTGCAGGCTGCTATTGCATCCGGTCCAGCGTAGGAAAGTGGCGCCGCGCATAATCCAGGATCTGCGCATCGGTGGGATGATCGGCATTTTCGACCGCGACGATGGATTTTCCCAACTGTGGAAATTTCTCGCGCAGATAGACCGCGAACTCTTGCTTTGTCTGAGCCGGCCCGATCAATAAAATCTCATGGGCGCCTGCCAGCGCCTTGGCGACATCGTCGAAAAAATGATGATCGGCCGCTGATCTATGGCCGCCGTGCGTACTCTTGCGGCTGTGCACGCGCTGGTGTTGATTTTGCGCATGTACCACAGCCTCCTCTTGTGCTGTCGGCGAAAAATGCCATGCGGTTGCTCTTTGATGGTCAATCCAGACAATCGCATTATAGTGCGACATTGTAATCTCCTTGAAAGCGTGTTCTCTTATTCTATGCCCCCGCCGCAACTGCGTGTAACTCGCGTGTCGGTGTTTGTCCTACGATGTCCCATATTCTCACCATCAATGCCGGCTCCTCGAGCGTGCGCTTCGCGATATTTTCGCGCGGCTCGCGGCCGGCTCGATTGCTGAATGGCAAGTTGGATCGCATCGGCAACGAAGCCGCGGCCGTGACAGCGGATCGATTGGCGCAACGGTTGAAGGCAGAGACTTCAATGCCGCCACCCGCGGCGATCGGCCATCGGGTGGTCCATGGCATGCTGCATACCCAACCCGAACGCGTGTCTCCTGCTCTGATAACGGAGCTTCGGCGCATCGCATCGTTTGATCCTGAACACTTGCCGCGCGAGATCGAACTCATCGAGGCGTTGGGCCGCCATTTTCCGGACGTACCCCAGGTCGCCTGCTTCGACACGGCATTTCATCGCAGCATGCCGGCTGTGGCGACTCTCTTGCCGATTCCGCGCCGATACGCGGCCAAGGGAGTGCAGCGCTACGGTTTTCATGGCCTGTCCTATACCTTCCTGATGCAGGAGCTGGTGCGCCTCGGCGACCGCGCGGCCTCGCAGGGGCGCGTGATCCTCGCGCACCTGGGCAACGGTGCAAGTCTTGCGGCCGTGCTCGATGGACGCTGCATCGATACCAGCATGGGCTTCACGCCCACGGCGGGGCTCGTGATGGGTACACGATCAGGTGATTTGGATCCGGGCTTGATGAGCTATTTGATGCTCACCGAATCGATGGATGCGGCGCAATTTCAACTCATGGTCAACGAGGAGTCCGGGCTCATCGGCATCTCGGAAACCAGCGCCGATGTGCGCGATTTGCTGGAGCGCGAAGCCACTGATAGCCGTGCGCGCGATGCGCTCGCAATTTTTTGCTATCAGGCCAGAAAGTGGATCGGCGCCTTCACGGCGGCGCTGGGCGGAGTCGATAGCCTGGTATTCGCAGGCGGCATCGGCGAAAACGCGGCGCCGGTACGACGGCGCATTTGCGATGGACTACAGTGCTTGGGAATCGAGCTCGATGACTCGCTGAATGACCGGCATGCCGCGCGCATCTCGAAGGGCCGGGTCGCCGTGCAGGTGATCCGCACCGACGAGGAATCCGTGATTGCACGCTTGACCGCGCAGTGCTTGGGACTATCGACAGAGGATTGACATATGCAACACGACGGCCGAACGACAGTGCTGGATGCGGAGTCGGCACGCAACATCGATGCCTATTGGCGGGCCGCAAACTTCCTGTCCGTCGGCCAGATTTATCTGTGCGACAACCCCTTGTTGAGGGAGCCTCTGGCCGCCGCGCACATCAAACACATGCTGCTGGGTCACTGGGGCACGACGCCGGGACAGAATTTCATATACACGCACTTGAATCGCGCCATCAAGAAATACGATCTGGACATGATTTATATGTCGGGGCCGGGACATGGCGGGCCGGCAGTGGTGAGCGGCACGTATCTCGAGGGGACCTACAGCGAGGTGTATTCAAACATCAGCCAGGATGAGGCGGGATTGAAGCGCTTGTTCACGCAGTTCTCATTCCCCGGCGGCATTCCGAGTCACGCGTCCGCGGAGTGCCCGGGATCGATTCATGAGGGCGGCGAGCTCGGTTATTCGCTGAGCCACGCCTTCGGCGCCGTGTTTGACAATCCGGCGCTCGTGGTCGCTTGCGTCATCGGCGACGGCGAAGCGGAGACCGGGCCGCTGGCCACGTCGTGGCATTCCAACAAGTTTTTGAACCCCGCGAGCGATGGCGCCGTTCTGCCGATTCTTCATCTCAACGGCTACAAGATCGCCAATCCCGCGTTGTTGGCCCGCATCTCGCGGGAGGAGTTGGTGCAGCTGCTGCAAGGCTGTGGTTGGACTCCATGCTTCGTCGAGGGCCATGAAGCGATGCCCATGCACGAGGCGATGGCGGCGACATTGGACTCATGTGTTGAAACGATTCGAAAGATTCAGGCGGATGCGCGCAAGTCCCCCGGCGCGGTGCAGCGGCCGCGCTGGCCGATGATCGTGCTGATCTCGCCAAAGGGATGGACGGGACCCAAGATGATCGATGGCAAGCGCATCGAGGGCAGTTTTCGATCGCATCAGGTCCCGCTGACCGATCCGGCCAAGAATCCGCAACACCTCAGACAGCTGGAAGATTGGTTGCGCAGCTATCGCCCCGAGGAGCTGTTCGATGAGAAGGGGCGCTTCAAAGCGGAACTTGCCGCGCTGGCGCCGAGCGGTGAAAGGCGCATGGGCGCGAATCCCAACGCCAATGGCGGAATTTTGCTGCGCGATCTGCGGATGCCGGATTTCGCCGACTACGCCGTCGATGTTCCCAAGCCGGGCATCAGCGGCATAGGCGATACGCGGGTACTGGCAAAATTCCTGCGCGATGTGGCGAAGTCAAATGCCTCGCCGCGAAATTTTCGGATATTCGGGCCCGACGAAACCATATCCAACGGATTGGAAGCGGTGTTCCAGGTCACCAATCGCCAGTGGTTGGCGGACACGGTTCCCGACGATGAGTACCTGGCGCGCAGCGGCCAGGTCATGGAAATGTTGAGCGAGCACCAGTGCGAGGGCTGGCTCGAGGGCTACCTGCTGACAGGAAGGCATGGTCTGTTCAATTGCTACGAAGCCTTCATTCACATCATCGATTCGATGTTCAATCAACACGCCAAGTGGCTGAAGGTCACGGCGGGTCTGTCGTGGCGGCGCAAAATCGCGTCGCTGAACTATCTCTTGAGTTCGCACGTCTGGCGCCAGGATCACAATGGATTTACGCATCAGGATCCAGGATTTCTAGACCACGTGGTCAACAAGAAGGCGGAAATCGTGAGGGTGTACCTGCCGCCCGATGCCAACTGTCTGTTGTCGGTCATGGATCATTGCTTGCGCAGCCGCCACTACGTCAACGTCGTTATCGCGGGCAAGCATCCGGCGCCCCAGTGGCTGTCGATGGACGCCGCAATTGATCATTGCAGCGAGGGCATCGGCATCTGGCAATGGGCGAGCAACGATCAGAACAGCGAGCCCGATGTGGTGATGGCCTGCGCGGGGGATGTGCCGACGCTCGAAATACTGGCAGCCGTCTCCATCCTTCGTCAGAAGCTTCCGGCATTGAAGGTCCGCGTCGTCAACGTGGTCGATCTCATGAAGCTGCAGCCGCAGTCGGAGCATCCGCATGGGTTGAGCGACAATGATTTCGACGCCTTGTTCACCAAGGACAAGCCGGTAATTTTCGCGTTCCACGGCTACCCCTGGCTCATTCATCGTCTGACTTACCGCCGCCATAATCATGACAGCCTGCATGTGCGCGGCTACAAGGAAGAAGGCACGATCACCACACCGTTTGACATGACGGTGCTCAACGAGATGGATCGCTTTCACCTGGTGATGGATACGATCGATCGGCTGCCGCAAATTGGTGCGCGCGCGGATCATCTCAGGCAGCAGCTGCGAGACAAGCTCCTCGAGCACAAACAGTACATAGACAAGAACGGCGAGGACATGCCGGAAATCAGAAATTGGACCTGGCCGCACTAGACCTTGTCCTACAGGGCGTATAGCCCCGAGCCGACAAGTCCTACGGAGCGGCACCTACGCCTGCGATGTTCGCAGGATCAATAATGCGGTCGGTGTTCGCGCGACGAAGGGGATTAGAAAATTTCCAGCAACATTGAACGGGCAAAACAGACCGCAGGATCGCCTTTCCCCCGAGGCGCGAACTGGGATGGAAAAGGGGTCAACTTCTCGCTGTTTTCGGAAACCTCCGAGTCGGTGGAGTTGTGCCTGTTCGACGCGCCCGGCAGCGTCGAGAGGCGCGTGCGAATCCGCGAGCGCACCAACGGCGCCTGGCACATCTATGTGCCGGACATCGGGCCGGGACAGCTGTACGGCTATCGGGTCTATGGACCGTACGTGCCTGAGAGCGGGCTGCGTTTCAATCCGAATAAATTGCTGCTCGACCCTTATGCCAAGGCAATCGGACGCGATCTCAAGTGGGCCGATGAGCTGTTTGGCTATCAGCTGGGCGACGCCGGCGCGGACCTATCGTTCGACGATCGCGATAGCGCGCCGTTCGCGCCGCTGGGCGCCATAATCGATTCCAATTTCGATTGGAGCGGCGAGAAACGCCCTGCTTATCCAGCGCACGAAACGTTGATTTACGAGGCGCATGTGCGCGGGATGACGCGCTTGCATCCAGAGGTGCCCCCGCATCTGCGCGGCACGTATGCGGGCATGGCGTCAGAACCCATCATCAGGCATCTGCAAAAAATGGGCGTGACAGCGGTGGAGCTGATGCCGGTGCATTACTTCCTGCAGGATCGTCATCTGCTGGAGAGGGGCCTGCGCAACTATTGGGGCTACAACACCCTAGGGTTCTTTGCGCCGGAGCCGAGCTACGCTTCCACTCCTCAAGCGCCGGATGCAGTCCTGCGCGAATTCAAAGGCATGGTCAAGATTTTGCACAATGCAGGATTCGAAGTGATCTTGGATGTGGTTTACAACCACACGGCGGAAGGCAATCAGACCGGTCCGACGCTCTCGTTTCGCGGCATCGACAATCTGGCGTACTACCGCACGGTGGCGGGCGACCCGCGGCATTACATGGACTATACGGGCACCGGCAACACGCTGAACATGGTGCACCCGCATTCATTGCAGCTGCTGATGGACAGCCTGCGCTACTGGGTTACGGAAATGCACGTCGATGGCTTCAGATTTGATCTCGCCTCGGCGTTGGCCCGTGAGTTGAAGGATGTCGATCAACTGGGAGCATTCTTCGACACGATTTATCAGGACCCGACCCTGGCGCCGGTGAAACTGATCGCGGAGCCCTGGGATTTGGGCGAAGGCGGATACCAGGTGGGGAACTTCCCGCTCGGTTGGATGGAGTGGAACGGCAAGTACCGGGATACCGTGCGCAAATTCTGGAAAGGCGATATGGGACTGCACTCCGAAATCGCGACGCGGCTTGCCGGCAGCGCGGATCTTTACGAGACGACGCGCCGCCCGCCTTCGGCCAGCGTCAATTTCGTCACCGCGCATGATGGCTTCACGCTCGCGGATTTAGTGAGCTACGAATACAAGCACAACGAAGCCAACGGCGAGGAGAATCGCGACGGCGCGGATGACAACAGTTCCTGGAACTGCGGCGTGGAAGGCCCCACCGACGATGCGGAGATCATCGAGCTGCGCCAACGGCAGATGCGCAATTTCTGGTGCTCGCTCATGTTCGCGCAAGGATCGCCGATGATCAGCGGCGGCGACGAGCTGTGCCGCACCCAGCAAGGCAATAACAATGCCTATTGCCAGGACAGCGAGTTGTCCTGGCATCACTGGGACTTGGATGCTGCGAAGACGGGGTTTTTGGATTTCGCGCAGCGCGTGATTCTCTATCGAAAGAGACATCCAAACTTTCACCGCAGCGCTTTCTACGACGATGACCCGGATGCCAAGCATCCGGACAAGAACATTGTCTGGTTCCGGGCGGACGGCAAGCGCATGGAGAGCAAGGACTGGGAGGACGGCGGTTGGATGCGCACCCTCGGCATGTTCATGAACGGCACTTCACCGGAGATTCGCAACGCCAAGGGACAGTGCGCCGAGGACGCGGATTTTCTGCTGTTGCTCAATGCGCACCATGAGCCGGTTGCCTTCCGGATTTCGCATGAGCTCTACCACGGGGGCTGGCGGATCGCGTTCGACACCGCGCGGCCGACGCTGGAGATTGACAAGGAGTCCGTGAAGCGCAATCGTTTGGTCAATCTCGCAGCCCGCTCACTGGTGCTGCTCAGTCATGAGCGCTAGGTGGATAGCGACCTATCGGCTGCAACTGCATGCCGGCTTCCCCTTGCCCGCGGCACAGCAGGTGCTCGGGTATCTGGCCGAATTGGGCATCAGTCATGTGTACTTGTCGCCCTGCCTGCAGGCCGTGCCGGGCAGTCAGCACGGCTATGACGTCGTCGATCCGAGCAGGATCAGCGATGATCTTGGCGGCGAGGAGGCGTGGACGCGCTTCGTGCGGGCGGCCCGCGAATTGCAGCTGCGAATTCTGCTGGACGTGGTGCCGAATCATATGTCCGCGTCGCAGTACAACCCTTGGTGGGACGACGCGCTAAAACACGGACCCTTCAGTCCGTACGCGGACTTTTTTGATATCAGAATTTCTCCAGGCCAGCCGTTCTGCGTGCATCTGTGCTCGCTCGCCCGGCCCTATGGCGCCGCTCTGGACGCCGGCGAACTGACTATTGAACTCAGCGGAAGCGAACTACGGGTCCGGCACTATGAGAATACCTGGCCGCTGGGACCCGCCTCGTGGGGTGAGCTGCTCGCGAGCGACGAGCGCTGTTTTGAGGAGCTGCAGCGCCTGGGCAGCGTTGCGGCGCCCGTCGAGGAGGATCGATGCGCCTATAAGCGCCTTGCGGCGCGCGCGCGCGAGATTCTGGCGGAGGCGGCCGCATCCGGACGGCTGCAGGACGCCGTCATTCGCGCGCAAAGCGAGCAGGTGCGCGTCGATGCGATCCTGGCCAGGCAGTACTATCAGTTGCATGGCTGGAAACTCGCGGGCGAGTTGACGAACTATCGGCGCTTTTTCGACATCGACACGCTCGTTGGGATTCGCGCGGAGCGCCCCGAGGTAGTATCCGCCACCCACGCGCGCATTGAACGGATGATCGCCAACGACGAGATCGATGGCCTGAGGGTGGATCATCCCGATGGTCTGCGCGAGCCGAGAGGCTACCTCGAGCGGCTGCGCCGCGTGCTGCCGCAAGGTCGAATTTATGTTGAAAAGATCCTCGAAAACGATGAGCGTCTCAAAGAAGACTGGTCCATCGACGGCACCGTGGGCTACGAATTCCTGGCCAAGGTAAACCGCCTATGGATGGATGATCAACGCACCGATGTATTGACGGCGACCTATGCCGACTTCACGGGCCACTCGGTGAACTTTGGACAATTGGTGCGCGAAAAGAAACGCGCCATTCTAGAAACCACATTTTCCGCATCTCACCAGCAGCTCGCCGCGGCAGCCCTCAAGATTGCCCGCAGCGCCTGGCAGACCCGGGATTTGAGCCCGCGCCAATTGCGGGAGGCGTTGGACAAGCTGACGACGGCACTTCCCGTCTATCGGACCTACCGTACTGCCAATAGGCTCGATGAGGAAGATCGGCGTGTGCTCCTCGAGGCGCTGCAAAGCGCGCGCATTGGTACCACGGAGATTGATGCAGCCGCGTTCGATTTTCTGGCAGCACTATTCACGAAGGCCGAGCTGAACGAGTGCGAGGCGGATTTCATCGCCAAGTGGCAACAATTGACGCCCGCGGTGATGGCGAAGGGCGTTGAGGACACGATGTTTTACTGCTTCGATCGGCTCGTGTCGTGCAATGAAGTGGGCTCGCAGGCGTCGCTGATCGGCATATCGGCCGATAAATTTCACGAATTCTGCCACTATCTCAGCGATCGTTGGCCGAATAACATGCTCGCGACCTCGACGCACGACAACAAGCGCAGCGAGGATGTGCGCACGCGCATTTCCATTCTCTCGGAGATTCCGGAGCGCTGGTCCGAAGCTCTGCACCAGTGGTCGCAGCTCAACGCCGGCGCCTGGCAAAACCGCTTGCCGGATCGGCATGCCGAGTATCTCTTGTATCAGACGCTGATCGGCGCATGGCCCATTGATCACGATCGCGCCTGGCAGTACATGCTCAAAGCCTCCCGCGAAGCGAAAATCAACACCTCCTGGCATGAGCCGAACACCAGCTTTGAGGAGAAGATTCGGGGATTTGTCGGCGGGGTATTCGAAACGCCCGAATTCATTGCCCGTCTCGAGGCCTTCATAGAGCCGCTGATCCTTCCCGGACGCATCAATAGTTTGGCGCACACGCTCATCAAGCTGGTTGCGCCCGGCATTCCAGATTTTTATCAGGGTACCGAATTGTGGGATTTGAGCCTGGTCGATCCGGACAACCGCAGGCCCGTGGACTTTGCGCTGCGTGCGGAGTTGCTGAGCCGCGCCCCGCAACTCAGCGCTGCCGATGCGCTGTCTGACTGGGACACGGGACTGCCAAAGCTGTGGATGATTGCGCGCGTGCTGCGTTATCGTCGCGAGCGCGGCGAGGACTTTTCAGCTGGCGCCAAGTATCAGCCGCTGGTGGCGCAAGGCAGTCATCTGGGCCGGCTGCTTGCGTTTCGACGCGGCGAGAATCTGATCGCTGTGGTGCCGCGCTTTACCATGACGCTCGCCGGCGAGTGGGGCGATACGCGATTGCCGCTGCCGGGCGGCTCCTGGCGCAATTGCTTTACCGGCGAATGCGTGCAGCGCGAGGTTGCCCCGGCAGCGCTTTTTGCCGGTTTTCCCGTGGCATTGCTGCTCCGGGATTCCGCGTAAACTGCAGGCTTGCCTAAATTGGAGGTTGAAGCCGAAATGAATTCACCGGGTCTACGCCAGTTCATCGAGAATGTCTGGCAGAAGTCGATTGTTGAACGGCTGCAGGCCTATGTGCGAATTCCCAACAAGTCTCCTGCATTCGATGCCGATTGGGAGCGTCATGGCTACATGGATCAGGCCGTCGAACTGATGGCCGATTGGTGCCGTTCCCAACCCGTGCCGGGCATGCGCGTCGAGGTGCGCCGCTTGGCGGGGCTGACGCCGCTGTTGCTCGTGGATATTCCCGGCGAGCTATCCGAGTGCGTATTGCTATATGGACATCTCGACAAGCAGCCGGAATTCACAGGCTGGCTGCCGGGGTTGGGACCGTGGGAGCCCGTGATTCGCGACGGCAAGCTATACGGGCGGGGCGGCGCGGACGACGGATATGCCGTGTTCAGTTCATTGACGGCGATCGCCGCACTCAAGGCGCAGGCCGTCCCGCTGCCGCGCTGTGTTCTGATGATTGAGGCTACGGAGGAAAGCGGCAGCATTCATCTGCCGGCGCATCTCGACGCGTTGGGCGCGAGCATCGGCGACCCGTCGCTGGTGGTGTGTCTCGACGCGGAATGCGGCAATTTCGAACAACTTTGGACCACCACTTCGCTGCGCGGCAATCTCGTCGGCAAGCTCAAGGTGCGGGTCCTGACGGAAGGAGCCCATTCGGGGCTGGCATCCGGCATTGCGCCCACGCCGTTTCGGCTGCTGCAGCAGCTCCTGGCGCGGATTGAGGATCCGCTCAGCGGCGAACTGACGCTCGATGAGCTGCATGCAGACATTCCGAAGGATCGGCGCGCCCAGATCGAGGCAGCCGCGCATGTTTTGGGCGCCCAGGTTCTCGAGAAGATTCCTTTTGTGGCCGGCGTCAAGCCCGTGTCGGCCGACCCGGTGCAACTGCTGGTCAACAATACCTGGAGGCCTTCGCTTGCGGTGACGGGCGCCGACGGTTTGCCGCCTTTGAGCGCTGCCGGCAATGTGTTGCTGCCCGAGATTTCTCTGAAGATCTCCTTGCGATTGCCGCCCACGGTGGACCCAGCGCGTGCCAGCCGCGCGGTCCAGCAAGCCTTGCAGCACAATCCGCCTTACGGCGCACAAATCAGTTTTGAACCGGAGTCTTCATCCGGGGGGTGGAACGCGCCGCCTTTTGCACCCTGGTTCGAGGAGTCGATGCAGCGCGCGTCGAATCACGTGTTCGGACGCGACGCGGTGAGTTTGGGCGGGGGCGGAACCATTCCGTTCCTGCGAATGTTGGGGGAGAGGTTTCCGCAAACGCAGTTTTTTGTCACCGGCGTGCTGGGACCGCATTCCAACGCGCACGGACCCAACGAGTTCCTGCATATCGACTATGCGACGCGACTGACCGAGTGCGTGAGCATGGTGCTCGCCGATTTCGGCGAGCACTGCCGATCACAGGCCTAGTTTGCGGGAAAAGTAGGTGTACTCGCGGGCATGCATCTTAGCCCGCTCGTCCGGCGTGGCTCCCGCGCCGTGACCTCCCTCGATCACCTCGAAATAAAGATACGGTACGTCCATGGCCGCGAGCTTGGCCGCGAACTTGCGCGCATGCTGCGGACCCACGCGGTCATCCTTCGTGGTCGACCAAATGAGGGCTTCCGGATATTTCACGCCCGCCTTCAGATTGTTATACGGCGAGATCGAGGCGAGAAATGCCCGCTCTTCGGGAACCGCCACGCTGCCGTACTCCGCTACCCAGGATGCGCCGGCCGCGATCTGCTCGTAACGCAGCATGTCGAGCAGCGGAACCTGAATGTCGACGGCACGCCACAGTTGCGGGTGCTGGATGAATTCCACGCCCATGAGCAGTCCGCCGTTGGATCCTCCCATGATTCCCAAATGCGGGGAACTCGTGAATCCCCTGGCGATAAGGTCCTCGCCGACGGCGGCGAAATCCTCGTAGATGCGTTGACGATGGGTTTTGAGTCCCGCTTCGTGCCAAGCGGGACCGAATTCGCCGCCACCTCGAATATTGGCCAATACGAATGCGCCGCCGCGCTCGAGCCACAGCTTGCCGAGTTCCGCCGAATACGTCGGCGTCTGCGCGTCCAAGAATCCGCCATAAGCATGCAGGATCGTCGGCGTGCTGCCATCCATCTGCATCGCGATGGGATGGACGATAAAGTAGGGAATTTTGGTGCCGTCTTTGGAAGTGGCTGCGAATTGCTCTACCACATCGCGCGAGGCGTCGAACTTCGCGGGCAAGGTCTTGCTCGTGGTCAGCGTGCGCTTTTCGAGGTCGGCAAGCATTAGCTTGGGGGGCGTCAGAAATCCCGTCACCTGAACAAAGGCTTGCTCACTGTGCAAATCGGTGTCGATCACGTTGACTGAGATATTGTCCGGCAAACCAAGCTGACGCCGCGACCAACGGTTGTTTGGCGAAGGCGTGTACACGTAGGCTCGTCCGTTGACGTTATCGAGCGTGTGGACCAGTAAATGTCCGCGCGTAGCGCTTGCCTCGACGAACGCTTCGCGCGCGCCGGGTGCATAAATCAGCGCCGGCTGCAGGTGTTGCGGATCGGCGGAGATCTTTTCGAGTTCGAGCGACAGCAACGACCCCTGCGGCAAAGTCGGCTGGCCGGCGCGCTTCCAATCCTCGTGCAGGCTCACGATCAGACGGCCGTCGAGCAGCCCAACCAAGTCCGCCTTCATCGGCATGGCCAATTTCGCCGGCCCATTGGGCCCCAAGAGGTAGAACTCGAACTCGAAAATCGATAGTGCGCGCTGTATGAACGCAGCGCTGTGGCCGGAACCGTCGTTCAACGAAATGGGCGAGACGCCGACGTCGTCGGCCGTTCCGCGATACACCTCGACGGCCGCATCGAGCGGCTGCCCGCGCTTGATGCGTTTCACCACATAGGCATATCCGGAATGCGTCATTTCTCCCGCTTTCCACTCGCGCGCGAGCAGCAGCGTATCCGCATCCTGCCAGGCCACATCCTGCTTGCCGCTGGGCAGCGAAAATCCGCCGTCGACAAACGCTGATTTGCTCAAATCGAATTCGCGCAAGGTCACGGCATCCTCGCCGCCATCGGACAGGTTGATGATGCAGCGCTGCTCCTCGGGCTCGTGGCAATTGGCCCCCTTCCAGAACCAGTTGGCGCTTTCCGACTTCGACAGCGCATCCAGATCGATGACGGTGCGCCAATTCGGCGCGGCACTCTGAAAATCGGTTCGACTGGTTTGGCGCCAAATTCCGTGGGCGTGATCCGCGTCTTGCCAGAAGTTAAAGATCTGGCCGCCGATGATGGAAGGCTCGGGGATCCTGTCCTTCGCCTCGAGGATCGCCTTGGCATCGTGAAACAGGGCTTTGAAACGCGTGTCGCGCTCGAGCACGGCGTCGGTCTTGACGTTCTCTGCCTTCACCCAGTTCATCGCGCGCTCACCATGCGCCTCTTCCAACCAGATAAAGGGGTCTTCGGCCGGCGGCGGTGCCGCGGCCATGCAGAGATCGGCGCTGAAGGTCAAAGCGAGAAGGCACGGGAGTGTTTTCATTGGCGGAATATACAAGGGACCCTTCGGCGTTGCAGCGTTGCGCCGATGCGGGCTTGGAGCTGGCGCGGCAGCAGCCTGAGAGCTTGCGGCGATGCGCGGATTTACTGCAGCGCAGCATGACGAGATGTCTATAATTGACACCGTGTCATAAATTGTCTATCGTTCAGCCATGTCGTATATCGCAGAGCGTCGAGTCGAAGAGAAGGAGCGCAGGCGCGGAGAAATTCTCGATGCCGCCGAGGCGCTTTACGCCAAGGAGGGCTGGGATCTGATCACGCTCGATCAGATCGCTCGCGGGGCGCGCTTGTCGCGAGCCTTGGTGTATGTCTACTTCAAGGACAAGGAAGACATTCTCTTCGCCATTGGCGAGCGGGCGATGTGCCTGATGCGAGACCGATTCATCGCCGCCTCCGCCGGCCAAAAGCTGGGCATGGAAAAGGTCGAGGCCATCGGCCGATCTTACATGGCGTATGCGTTTGAATTTCCCCATTATTTTGACTTCTGTTCGAAATTTCATGCGCACGCGGGCAGCCCTGAGCCGGGATCGCATGATGTGGGCTGCCGTGCTGCCGGAGACCAAGCGATTGGCGTTGTGGTGAAGGCCATAGAAGGCGGAATTGCCGATGGCAGTATTCGGTCCAGCATCGGCGATCCCATGATGCTGGCATTGACCCTCTGGTCATTCACGCATGGCCTCATCCAGCTCGCCATGGCCAAAGGCAGCGATATGGCGCGATTCGGAATTGGCATTCCCGAGCTCAGCAACTACGGCTTTGGTTTGTTGCGGTCGATGTCGCAGAACGGACCGGCAGTGCCTGCGCCATGACGCAACATATATTGATGATCTGGTTGGCTACCGCAGTCGCTGCCTTTTCGGGGCTGGTAGGTTGCACCACTAAGGCGAAAGACGAGGCGCGGCAGGCGACGACCACGGCGCAGCGCGACCTTGATCGTGCGAGCAATGCGGCGGATGCGCGCAGCGTCGCCGCCGCTTCAGGCACCAGGTCGAGAAACTCCGCGCGGTTGCAAGGTGAGCATCTGCCATCGGCATGATTGCGCCGATCGGCATCGAGATAAAAAACTCGATCTTGTTGGTAGATTTTACAAGTCAGCCGGCGAATGCGGAACACCGCTCGATCAGCCCATCATCGCACTTGGTTGAGTCCGCGCTTCGCGCTCACACAGTTCTCGCGGAATATGTCAGCTCGATGTCGGCGTCGTGACATCAAGATAGCCGCCACACGGTGGACGTGCCCATCGGAGCCCCGAGAAATTAGGACTAGAGTAGCGCGCGTAGGGGAGAGCACGGCGCGGCTGGGATGAATTCCAACCAAAGGTGTTGCCCCACAACGAAAATCAACGGGGTCAATTCAAATGGAGGTCATATGAGAATTCGCGCAGCGGCAACGAGCCTAGCGCTCGGCACCCTATTGGCGAGTTTCGCGATTGCGCCCGGCGCACTCGCGGCCAAGCAACTCGAATCGCTCGGCGCGGCAGATCAAAATGCTGTCGCACATTTCAATGTTTACTTGCCGCTGACTCACACCGACGCTCTCGAGAGGTTGTTGCAGAGTCAGACGGACCAGAACTCGGCCAACTACCATCAGTGGTTGACCCCGGCCCAGTTCAAGCAACAATTCGGCCCCAGCCGTGCGGATGTTGCACGGACCAGGCAATTGCTCGAGGCCGCGGGCTTCATCGTGGTTTCAGAGAAAACGCAGAATCTCGAAGTGCAGGGCCCCGTATCCGCCGTTGAAAGATTGTTCAACACGCGCCTCGAGCGGATGCAAGTCAAGCCCGGGCAGGTCAAGCTGGCAGCCGCAGAGCGTCACTTGAATCTTCCCGAGGCGCTCGCCGACATGGGTGCGGTCATTCCTGAGTTCGTACCGCACCTGGCGGCGCATGTGCATTCCCAGGTGTTGCGGCCTCTCGCTGCGAATCCGCAGGCGGCCTTGAGCCCGCTGCCGGTGCCCGGAGTGGCGCCTCGGTTGGCGAGCTCGCTGAGCTTCTTCTATGCAAACGATCTGAACGAAGCCTATCAATTGCCCTCGTTCCAAACTGAAGCGGCGCCCCTTTTCTCGCGCCATAAGCAGCAGATCGCCGGGGTCGGTGCGCACATCGGCATTGTGATTTCCTCGGTCATCAACCCGAAGGATCTCGCCAACTCCTTCAATTCAACGGTGAGCGCCGGGCCCTTTGTGGACGTTCAGGCGTACTCGGCCAACTCCAACCTGCCGGTTCCCACCGTGACCATCCGTCCGGTTGACGGCGGCAGCGGCGCGTTCAATCCCAACACCTCTGATGCCTTCGAGGCCTCCCTCGATACGCAAATGTCGCTGGGAACAGCGCCTGGCGCCACCGAGATTGTCTACGACATGAAGACCTTGAGCGACGATGACGTCACGCAGGCGTACACCGCAGTGGATGAGGACAATGTCGTCGATGTGGTGAGCTCTTCGTTCGGCGAATGCGAGCTGGACTTCACCGCGGCCTACAACAACGGCACGGATTTCACCGGGATCCTCAAGACCTTCCATGCGCTGTTCCAGCAAGGTAACGCGCAAGGCATCACCTTCCTCGCCAGCTCGGGGGACAACGGCGCGGCCGATTGCGTCTCACAGAAATTTGCGGATTCCCCGGTACTCATCGACGGCACCAATTTTGTGTTGGGCGTCGAAAATCCGGCGGATGATCCGAACGTGACCGCTGTCGGTGGGACAAATCTGCAGACCATCGCTTCTCCCTGTGTGGATGATGCGA
>Ga0210402_10002796_pt1 | contig 16742 bp, 8 predicted proteins | sample IncBWC7MmetaG_FD_161055 | JGI IMG/M metagenome (GOLD analysis project Ga0210402, IMG submission 161055) | Forest soil microbial communities from Barre Woods Harvard Forest LTER site, Petersham, Massachusetts, United States - Inc-BW-C-7-M | ecosystem: Environmental > Terrestrial > Soil >... | reverse complement strand
TTTCATAGAGACCGCCGAGAACGCGAACTCGCCGCCGAGATGGAATCCCATCTCCACTTGCACATCGAAGACAATCTCCGCGCGGGCATGTCCGCGGCACAAGCACGACGGGAGGCACTTATGAAACTCGGCGGCGTTGAACAAACCAAGCAAAATTACCGTGATCGGCGCGGCCTGCCACTTCTTGAGACTCTACTCCAAGACCTGCGCTTCGCCGCCCGCACGCTCATAAAAAATCCCGGCTTCGCTTTCCTCGCCGTACTCACTCTTGCCCTCGGCATCGGTGCAAACACCGCGATCTTCAGCGTGATCAATGGTGTGCTGCTCAATCCCCTTCCCTACAACAATCCGCGCCAACTCGTCGTCAGGAAGGGAAACGATTCGCTTCTGAACGTGATAGATATCCAGAGACAGATACGCGCTTTTTCACAGGGCGGCGGAATCAACGTCGAGGCCATGGACTACACGGGCGGAGCCGAACCCCTGCAAGTTCACGTCGGGCTCGTCGATGCTCAGTTTCTCGAGACGCTAGGTGTGCCGCCGATGCTGGGTCGAAACATTTTGCCGGAGGAAGATGTGCAAGGCGGGCCGCGCCTCGCCGTGGTCAGCTATTCCTTCTGGCAAAACTCGCTTGGCAGCGATCCCCACGCACTGGGCAAGACGATTCCTCTGGCCGGAAACTCCTACACCATGATCGGCGTTATGCCTGCAAGCTTTGCTCCGCCAGAGCAACATGCTGACGTTTTTGTTTCCCTCTGGGTGGGCTACCCGGAAGCGGCAGCCTATCGCGGTGTGCACTTCATGCGTACCTATTGGCGTCTGAGGCCGGGCGTGACGCTCGCGCAAGCGCAAACAGATCTGGCAGCGATCGACCGCCAGCTCGCCGAGCAGTATCCGGCCTCGGAGAAAGACCGGAAAACGCAATTAATTCCCCTTCAGGAATGGCTCGTAGGAGACGTACGGCCGGCACTGCTGGTCCTCTTCGGGGCCGTAGGTCTCGTTCTGCTGATTGCCTGCGCGAACTTCGCGAGTTTGCTAATGGCAAAGGCCGTTTCGCACCGCCAGGAATTGGTGATCCGCGCAGCGCTGGGCGCAGGACGCGCCCGGCTGATCCGGAAAACGCTGACAGAGAGCGCACTGTTGTCGCTTCTCGGCGGCGCTGCCGCGCTGATACTCGCTCAATGGGGCACGCACGTGCTGCTGGCCCTGAGGCCAGAAAAGCTGGCGCGCCTGAACGGCATCCATCTGGACGCACGGGTGCTCCTTTTTGTCCTCGGGGTCTCATTGTTGACCGGTATTGTGTTCGGAATGGCCCCGGCGTGGATCGCGGCTGGCGCGGACGTTGCCGAGGCACTGAAAGTGAGCGGGCGAACCGCGAGCTCCAGCACGGCGGGGCATCGTCTGCGGAGAATCCTGGTCACCTCGGAACTGGCCATCGCATTGGTACTGCTGGTGGGAGCCGGTTTGTTGATCAAGGGATTCTCGCGCTTGCGCTCGATTAACCCCGGGTTCGATGCCGCAGATGTAGTGACCATGTATCTCCAATTGCCCGCGAAGCGGTTTGGTGAAATCCCCAAACAAACACAGTTTCGGCGCGAAGTGCTCGCCCGCTTGAATTCGCTGCCCGGCGTGCAGGCAGCGATGGTGACCGATATTCCTTTCAGCGGGAATTACTTGGACCATAGCTTCGTCATCGATGGCCGCCCTCCGCTCTCCGTGGGCAGTGAGCCCGATGTGCAAACCCTCTCGGTGATGGGCGATTACTTCCGCGTGATGCACATTCCCCTGCGCTCAGGGCGCGACTTCACTCCGCTGGACCGGGAAGCGCAACCGCTGGTAGCCATCGTCAATGAGGAAATGGTCAGGGAATTCCTCCCCAAAGAAAACCCGGTCGGGATGCGCATCCGCTGGGCGCGCGACACGGGGCCGCCACGATGGATGACCATCATCGGCGTGGTAGGCGACGTCAAACATTCGGGATTGAATCAACCGACGGATCCTGCCGTCTACACGCCCTATTCCCAGTCTAACGAGGAGTGGAGGCGCTGGATGACGATCGCCGTCCGCACGACCGGGGCATCCTCAGGGCTCGTCGGTGAAGTAAAGAGGCAGATTTGGAGCGTGGACAATCAGATTCCCGTCAGCGATGTGCACACCATGGAGGAGCTCATGTCTGTGTCTCTTGCGCAGCAGCGCTTCAACATGTTCCTGCTCGGACTTTTCGCCGCGCTCGCGTTGATTTTGGCTGCGGTCGGAATTTACGGCGCGATGTCCTATTCCGCGACCCAGCGAACCCACGAGATCGGCATACGGACAGCGCTGGGAGCGCAGCGACGCGACGTGTTGCGGCTCGTTATTAGAGATGGAGCGAAAATCGCCCTTTTTGGCATCGCTTTCGGGATTGCCGGTGCGTTGGCTCTCACTCGGCTGATGTCCAGCCTTCTCTTCGAGGTGAAGCCGACGGATCCCGTGACGTTCGCGGCTGTTGCGATCCTGCTCGCGTTCGTGACTCTCCTGGCATGCTACATCCCGGCCAGGCGGGCCATGGGCGTCGACCCCATGGTTGCACTGCGTTACGAATGACTTTTGTAGTGGCCAGTCTTCAGACCGGTCCGTGTCGTGAGGTATGTGTATGAGTCGATTGCGTGCATGGCTGTTGCGCCTGGGCGAATTCTTTCGAAAAGGTCAGCGAGAGCGCGAACTCGCCGCCGAGATGGAATCGCATCTCCAATTGCACATCGAAGACAACCTTCGCGCCGGCATGTCCGCGGGCGAAGCACGCCGCCAAGCATTGTTGAAATTAGGTGGCGTGGAGCAGACCAAACAAGCTTATCGCGAGCGACGTGGCTTACCTGTCTTGGAGACCCTCCAGCAAGATGTTCGTTACGGCGCCCGCACACTGCGCAAATCTCCCAGCTTTACGATTGTTGCAATCCTCACACTGGCCCTCGGCGTCGGCACGAACTCTGCCATTTTCAGTTTAGTGGACTCCTCATTCTTGCGAGCTCTCCCATTCAGCAATCCGGCGCGGCTAATTCGTGTCTGGACAACGGAAGCAGACGGCGAAATCCACACGCCCTCCCCAACGGAATATTTGGCTCTGCGCAGAAATGTCCAATCCTTCGATGAAATCGCCGGACTCGGCTGGGCCGACTATTTTTTTGGCAGCGATCAGTCCAGATGGCAGAACATCCCTGGATTCCGAATCACTTCCAATTGGCTCACTACGCTCGGCGTCCAACCCTATCTGGGGCGCAACTTCGTCGCAGAAGAACAGGAACCTGGCCGCGACAACGTGGCTATTCTCTCTTTTCAGTGTTGGAGGAGCCGGTTCAACGCTGATCCTGATATTGTCGGACAGCGCCTGACCCTCAACCGTCGCGACTTTACCGTTGTCGGTGTCTTGCCCGAATCTCTCGGCAGATACTACAACGCGGATATCTTCGCTCCCCTGGTCTTGAGTTCCTACACGCAAGCTCGGAGCCGTGACAAAGCTAGAGTGCAAATCGTCGCGCGCCTGAAGCCTGGCGTAACTCTCGGACAAGCTCGTTCCGAGATTTCTGTCATTGCCCAGCAATTGCGAGCTTCCAAGCCTCCGACAGACCCCAGCGGACATCTCACCGTGCAAGACTTCACCGAAGATATCCAGAACCTGGGCCCCACGGCACTCAACGCCCAACGCGGCCTCTGGATGATGCTCGCAGGGGCTGGTCTCGTGTTGCTGATCGCCAGCGCAAACGTTTCCAGCCTTCTCTTCGCGCGTGCCCTCAAACGTCGGAAAGAGCTGGCTGTTCGCTCAACTCTCGGCTGTTCACGCCCAAGGATGATTCGTCAGTTACTCACTGAAACGGCGCTCCTCTTCCTTTGCGGCGGCAGCCTCGGTGTCCTCGTCGCTCGCTGGTCGGAGGACCTCCTAATGAAAGCAATCGCGGGCCTCAGCCCCAGCGGCGCGTACATGAACGTCAATGCACGGGTCTTTCTGTTCAGTTTGGGCGTCTCGTTCATTTGTTCCTTGGGATTTGGCCTCGCACCCTCCCTGCATGCCACTCGCATCGATCCCAACGACTCATTAAAAGATGCCGCGCCGGCAACCGTGAGTGGATTCCGCTCACGCCGGTCCAGAAACCTCTTGGTCGTTTCGCAAGTCGCACTTGGAATGGTCCTCCTGGTCGGATTCGGACTCTTGCTGCGCAGTTTTTTGCACGTCGAGTCCGCGCCCATGGGTTATGACCCAGCAAACGTCCTGACGGCATCGGTCGGACTTTCCACTCCTCGTTATCGGGAACCATCCGCCCGCCTTCATTTCTTACGAGAAGCTGTCGAGCGGGCCCGCTTGATGCCCAGCGTTGAATCCGCAGGCATGACGGAAACGCTGCCGCTCGACGGCGCCTCCTCTGGGTCACTCACTCTCGAGAATTACGCGGCTGGCGCGAACGAAGCAACCGGCGATACTCGCCGCCTGTCTGTCGACTCTGAGTTCTTTTCCACGATGAAGTTCACCATGCTCGCTGGCCGCCTGTTCAACGACAATGACTCGATCGATGCACCCGCGGTTGTCATCGTGAACCAGACCTTCGCAAACCAATTCTTCCCAAACGAAAATCCACTCGGCCATCGTTTCGCGTTCACGGATTCACCCACGACCTGGCGGGAGATTGTTGGAGTCGTTTGGAATGTTCGCCAGCGCAATCTCGACGAGGACTCGCAGCCGATAGCCTATCTCCCCCTGGCACAATCCCTTCCCCGCGATCTTCATCTAGCGATCCGTGTGCGCGCTTCGGCGGACATGGCCGCTGTCTCGCATGGCCTGAGTAACTGGCTTCGGCCTTTGGATCAAGATCTCTTCTGGGAACAGAGCACCATGCTGCAACGCATCCACGACTCGGAGTCCATTTCTATGCGTCGCCCCGTTGTTACCTTGCTCGCTTTGTTTGGTGGGCTCGCACTCCTCCTGGCGTTGGTCGGTGTATTTGGCGTCACGTCCTTTAGCGTCGCCGAACGCACGCGCGAAATCGGGATCAGAATCGCCCTTGGGGCCGCTCGCTCCGAAGTCGCGGCGCTCGTCCTTAAAGAAACGCTTTTTCTTACCGCGGCGGGCCTGGCGTCTGGAGCGCTCGCCGCGCTGGTTCTCACGCAGTTGCTACCGGCCGGCCCGCTCGGATGGTCCGGTTCCGGCATCTCGCTCTTCGGCGTTTCCAGAACCGACATTTTGACGTATTCCTGCTCCGGCATTCTGCTTGGCGTCGTAGCTCTCTCGGCGTGTTACATCCCGGCGAGGCGCGCCATGCGCGTCGATCCAATCGTGGCACTGCGCTACGAATGATTTTCCGAGGCCCAAGCAGGAGGGATAAGTTTCGAGTTTCGAATCGCAGGTGGCAGCGCACGTTATGAAATGGCTTCGCAGATCGTTGTCGCGGCTGGGAGAACTCTTTCGGAGAGATCGGCGAGAGCGCGAACTCGCCACTGAGTTGGAGAGCCATCTCCAATTGCACATCGAAGACAATTTGCGCGCGGGCATGACCGCGGCACAAGCACGACGGGAGGCATTTATGAAACTCGGCGGCGTTGAACAAACCAAGGAAAACTATAGAGAGCGGCGCGGCCTGCCGGCGCTCGAAACGCTGGTGCAAGACATCCGCTACGGGCTGCGCGTGCTGACCAAGAATCCCGGTTTCACGGCAGTGGCGGTGCTGACGCTGGCGCTCGCCACCGGCGCGGCCACGGCAATCTTCAGCGTGGTATACGGCGTGATGCTTCGCCCCCTGCCCTACACCGATTCGAACCGCATCATGGCCGTCTCTGAAGTCAACTCGACGGGCGGGTGGTCTCGTCTTGCGGACCCAAACTTTGACGACTTCCGCGACCAAAACCGAAGTTTTCAGGTTATTGCGAAATACAATGACAACATCGCGTCCATTTCCGGAGCTTCGCAGCCAACGCGCACGACGGTGGCAAGCGTCTCGCCCGATTTTCTCAAGGTCTTCGCGACTCAGCCGGTCCTCGGGCGGGATTTCAGCGCCACCGACGCGAAAAAAGGGGCCGCCCCCACCGTTCTTGTCAGCTATGGATACTGGCGGCAGCATCTCGGCTCGCGGCCCGACCTCTCCCAGTCGCACCTGAAGATTGATGGCGCTGCCTACTCCGTTATCGGCGTGCTCCCTGGCGAATTTCATTTTCCACCAGCAGTGGATTTGTGGCTGCCGGCCGATTTGGACGGCGAAAATCCAAGCAGGACATCCCATAACTACTTTGCCGTCGGGCGCCTCCGCGACGGTGTGACGGTCGCGCAAGCGAGTGGAGACATCAGCGCGATAGCCCGCCGCATTCACGATACCTCAAGCGAGCAAGGCGATTATCTCCTCAAGGATGCCATTGTCGTCCCGCTACAGGAATCGATAACCCGCAAAGTTCGCTCGCCGCTGCTGGTCCTTCTCGCTGCGGTGGGATTTCTTTTGCTGGTCGCCTGCGCGAACGTGGCGAACTTGCTCCTTTCACAAGCTTCGGTGAGAGCGCGCGAGCTCGCCATTCGAAGCGCGCTCGGTGCGGCGCGCGGACGGCTGGTCCGTCAATTCCTCACCGAGGCTTTCCTGCTTTCGCTGGCTGGCGGCGGCCTTGGCGTACTCGGCGCGTTTTTGGGCGTGGCGGGGCTAGTCAGCCTGGCGCCTCAAAATCTCCCGCGGCTGGACAGCGTCTCAATCAGTACTCCAGTACTTGTGTTCGCCTTGCTGCTCTCTACCGCCGTCGCCGCGGGCCTCGGAGTGTTCACCGCCGCGCGGGCGACATCCGGCGACCTGCGCGAAGGCCTCCTGGAAGGCGGGCGTGGACAAGCTGGCTCGCAGGGTACCCAGCGTGTGGGCCGCGTAATCGTCGCCGCGCAGATCGCGATCACCTTGGTTCTTGTGGTTGGAGCGGGATTGTTCGGGCGCAGCCTGATGAAAGTGCTCGAAGTGAATCCGGGGTTCCGCGTGGACAAGATTGTTACCATGGACGTTTCGCTGCCGTGGGTGGAAGACCCCAAAGCTAAGCTGGGTCAGGGGATTTTCTTTTCGAGCCTGATTGACCGCCTCAATCAAATCCCGGGCGTGCGCAAGGTTGGCGCCGCAAGCGTTCTGCCGATGGTGGATGGCGGCCTTCCTGACGGAATGTTCCTGCTCATGACGCAGAATGAGGTTCCCAAGAACTTTGAAGGTTTCGGTGCGCTGATGCAGCAAAAAGAACGCATTGGCAATGCGGATTTCTGCGTTGCCTCGGACGGATACTTTCAGGCTCTCGGTATTCCCTTGATTCGAGGGCGCATCTTCGACCAACGCGACGGCGCAGACTCTCCGCACGTCGCTGTGATCAGCGAATCGCTGGCGCGCGACCGCTGGCCAAATCAGGACCCCATCGGCCACACCATCGAGTTTGGGAACATGGACGGCGATTTGCGTTTGCTGACTATCGTGGGGATCGTGGGTGACATTCACGAATACGGCCTCGATGCGCCGCCGCGTCCGACCGTTTACGTGAATTTGTTCCAGCGGCCGCGCGCAGCGGTCACCGTAACCATGCTCAGCGATGCCGACACTCCGTTGGTCACCTCGGCAGCGAGAGGAATCCTGCACGACCTCGACCCGGAGATTCCGGCGAAGTTCCGAACGTTTTCCGAAGTGTATTCCGCTTCGCTGGGCTCGCGGAGATTCAACGTCATTCTCATTGGATTCTTTGGAATCACCGCGCTACTGCTCGCAACGGCGGGAGTGTTTGGCGTGATGGCCTATTCGGTCAGCCGGCGCACGCGCGAAATTGGCGTGCGCGTTGCTCTGGGGGCGGCATCCGGTGAAGTCTTGAGGATGATCCTGAGCCAGGGATTGCGCACGATAGCGATTGGCGTGGCGGTTGGGATTGCGGGTTCGCTGGCGCTCACTCGCACCGTGGAGTCGCTGCTATTTGGCGTGACTCCCACCGATCCGCTGACTTTCGTCGCGGTGACACTGCTCCTCGTTGGAGCGGCGCTGCTGGCTTGCTACATTCCTGCGCGACGAGCAGCGGGCGTCGATCCTATCGTCGCGCTCCGCTATGAGTAACTCACATTTCCAATTTCGACTCTTAGTTTCGCGCTTCTTAATCTCGAATTTCTAATTTGCATTTTCGCATTCTACGGTTTTTTCTTTTTGAAGAGGCCACCGAGAGCGTTGATGGCATCGGCGGGATTTTGGCCTGCCGTTTTGGTGGCGCTGGCGGAAGATTTTCCGCCGAGGCAGCCTAGCTCGGACTTGAATAGATCTTTGGCAAGACCTCCGACGTCTGGAATAAATTTTGGATCGGAAGTAGTGCCCTCAATTTGAAAAGGAACTTTCAGACCGCCGCCGCTGGCGCAGCCTCCCCCTCCGCCCCCGGTCACCGTGCCGAGGAGCCCACCAAGAGCACCAGCTGCGCCATTCCCCGCGCCGGCTGCCGAGCCTGCCGCACTGCTGGCCTCTTTCGTGAGCGTGGCTAGCATTTTGAAATTTAGCGCATTCTTCGCGTCCACCGTGCCTGCTCCGGTGAGGTTCCCAATCGTGGGAAGGACGGCAATGAAATTGTCGGCCTGAATGCCGGTGGGAGCCACGCGGAGATTCGAAGTGAGTTTTTCGATGTTCAGGTCTTTGCCCGACTTGATTCCCGCGAGTGAAGCCACGGAGGACATTTTTGAACCGAGATCGAAGTTCGAGAGCACGCCGTTGAAGAGGCCGACGGTGCCGCTGGTGACCATTTTACTCATGGGACCGGCTAGAGTGAGATCGGTGCTGAGGGTCCCGGCCGAGAGAGAAGCACCCTTGGGAAGATGGATGCCGAGGGCGGGAAGAAATGCTTCGAGATCTTTTGCGGGCATGTCCTTGGCGGTGAGCTTAATATTGGCGACGGTGGCCTCACCAACGGTTTCATACGTGCCATTCAGGTGGGCCGCGGCACTCCCGATACTGAGTGTGGAAGGATTGAGGACGCCCGAGTTCTTCCGCAGATTATATTTTGTGTCGAAGGCCACGGTGACGGGGACACCGGACGGCGAACCGCCGGCGACCAAGAGCGCGTTCGTAAATTTGAGGTTGCCTTTCGTCTGCGCTTCACCACCTTGTGAAGACACATTTGCGTCAAGATCCGCGATGCCGCCGAGCCCAATCGAAGGATCGAGCAATCCGGTGGAAGCAAGATTCAAGGCGGTGATGTTGAGCTTGGCGTCGAGAGGAGTCAGCGCAGTGTCCGCTTGATCCACCGGGCCCATCGTGCCATCGAGCTTGAACTTACCGCCGGAGGGCAAATCGGCGGTGACGGTGACGGGGAATTTCGAAGTGATGGAAACATCGGAGGCGCTAACGTTAACGTGATCGTAGGTGCTGCGCTTTTGGGAACTCGTGGACCCGACGATGATGCTGCCGTCGGTCAAGGCCAGTTTCTTGATGGAAATGTCGGCAGCGCTGGCGGAGCCAGGCGACTTCTTGGCTTCGGACTTCGCGGCGGCGCCTCCCAGCGAAGAATAATTCCACACGCCAGCAGCGTTGTGCAGCAAAGTCACCTGGGGACCGGCAATCGTCACTCCGGTCACGTTCAGAGTCTTCGAGAAAATCAGCGGCAGGATTTCCACCCCGACCTTCAGCGACTTGGCGGTGAGGAACGGAGAAGTACTGAATTTCGGGTCATCGCCAATGGACAGATTGTCAGCCGAAACCGAGCCGGTGATCAGCGACAAGCTCAGATTCCCGAGTTCGACCTTGCGGCCCAAAACCGCGGAAGCTTTCTCTTCAATGGTCGGCCGGAACTGATTGACGGGAATCAAAAACGGGATGACCAGAACGAGGACGATCAACACACCCACGACGATGAGAACAATCTTTAGTGCTTTATTCATGACGACCTCCAAGGCGGGAGGAATGGGCGATCCCCCGAACGCAGAAAGGGGAGGATAGCACAGCGACTATATATATGGGGCAGAGTGAAGTCGTCTGTGCGATTAGAGACAGGTCGGCCGAGAGTCGATGGTCCTGCTGCATCGGACACGCAAACTGTAGTTGAGCAGTTCTGGTTAACGCTAAGCGATCCGCCGTATACCCTCCGTGGCGATGAAAAGAGTGTGTAACTGATTGGTTGCACTGTAGGCGTTGACGTGTCGGAGCGTCCATAAGCCGTTGAAAAGAAAGAAGGATAGGTCAAGGCGGCATTGAGACGTAACCCAAACTTCCTAGAAACGCGGGCGACCTCCCCCCACCTCCCGTTTTTGCAGCTGTTGCATCTCAAGGACCTAGTTTTTGCCGTAAGTCTTCTTTTTTCATCACTTGTGGGGATGACCATAAGTGTTCCGGCAGAAGCTACCAGGACGGGGTACGGCAAGCTTTCCGTCGACTAAAAGGAGCTGACGGTCACCGTCTCCATGGGCAGAAAGGGCGCTTCATGAGTTAGGGTCCTCGAAGAGGTCGTGACGCACGAAGGTGGCACCCTTGCGCTCGCGATCTTACCCTTTGACTCCGCTCAGGGCAGGGCGGGCTGGGCTAGATTGTGGCGCACCGCTGGTGCTCAACGGCTCCGGAAACTGGTACCCTCTTGAACCATTGGAGCGAGGGATATGAAACTTGTGCAGGTGACGAAGAGTGCCAAAGTGCTGGTGGTCGATGTGGGCGGGACGAACATCAAGATGCTGGCGGCGGGGCAGAAAGAGCCGCGCAAAATGCCTTCTGGCCCCACGATGACGGCGGGGAAAATGGTGCGCGTGGTCAAGGAGTGCGTGAAGGATTGGATTTTCGACCGTGTGTCGCTGGGATATCCCGGGCCGATCATCAACGGGCATCCGCTGCGCGAGCCGCATAACCTGGGAGGCGGCTGGATGAAATTCGACTTCAGCAAGGCTTTTGGGTGTCCGGTGAAAATAATCAATGATGCGGCGATGCAGGCACTGGGAAGCTATCAGGGAGGGCGCATGCTTTTTCTGGGACTTGGCACGGGGCTGGGGTCGGCGATGATCGTGGACGGAACGCTGGAACCGATGGAGCTGGCACACTTGCTGTACAAAAAAGGGAAAACTTATGAGGACTACCTGGGCTTGCGCGGATTGGAACGGATGGGAAAGAAAAAATGGCGGAGGCATGTGGCCAAGGTCACCGAGGTGCTGAAGGAGGCGCTGGACGCGGATTACGTGGTGCTCGGCGGAGGAAACAGCAAAAAATTGAAGGATTTGCCTGCGGGCGCGCGCCTGGGAAGCAATGAAAATGCGTTTCTCGGCGGCTTCCGGATGTGGGAGAAATAAAGAAGCAGGATAGGGGCCGTGGTTCGGCTTCGGTGGAGATTGTTCTTGCATGCAGGCCCGAGGGCGGACAGCAAAGAGAAAGGCGCGGGTCTAAAGACCCGCCACTACGGGGGAATTATGGAGAGACGCGTGTTTATGAATGTTACGGCGGGGGCGGCGGCGGCGCTGGCATTCAAGCCGCTGGCGTTTGCAGGCGGGCAGGAACGGAAGAGCCCGGTGCCATATCCCGATGCGGCGATTGAGATGGTTGACCCGCGCTTCGGAAAATACGTGCAGGGCAACGCCGCGGTGGAGCGGTTGTACACGGGCACACGGTGGTCGGAGGGCCCAGTGTGGTTTGGGGATGGGCGGTATCTGCTGTGGAGCGACATTCCCAACAATCGGATATTGCGATGGAGCGAGGACACCGGAGAGGTCAGCGTGTTCCGCAACCCGTCGAACTACAGCAACGGAAACTATCGGGACCGGCAAGGACGGCTGCTCACCTGTGAGCACGACTCGCGCCGGCTGACGCGCACCGAATACGATGGCACGGTGACCGTGTTGATGGATAGCTTCCAGGGCAAGAAGCTGAACGCGCCGAATGACCTGGCGGTGCATTCCGACGGAGCGATTTGGTTTACCGATCCCGGCTACGGAATCATGTCGAACTACGAAGGACACAAGGCCACGTTCGAGCTGCCCGCGGTCGTATACCGGCTGGATCCGAAGACGCGCGAGGCGGCGGTGGTGGCGAGCGACATGGCCAAGCCGAACGGCATTTGCTTTTCCCCTGACGAGAAATTGCTGTACATCGTGGATACGGGAACACCCAAGCGCTCCAGCGATCTGCACCCGATTCGCGTCTACGACGTGGTGGATGGCGTGCGGCTGAAAAATGGGCGGCTGTTTGTGGACATGACCCCGGGCTCCTCAGACGGCATCCGTTGCGATGTGGACGGCAATGTGTGGTCAGCGGCGGGCTGGGGCGCGGCGGACTTCAATGGCGTGCACGTTTTCGCGCCGGACGGCAAACTGATGGGCAAGATCCATCTGCCAGAAACGTGCGCGAATCTGTGTTTCGGCGGCGCGAAGAAAAATCGCTTGTTCATGGCCGCGAGCCAGTCGCTCTACGCGGTGTACGTGAATGCCGAAGGGGCGCAGTTGCCGTGAATGCGGAGGCACAGGCGCATTTGAGAAACAGTCGGACCTGAAGGATATGGGCACTCCTTCAAGGGTCAGTGAAGCGGAGAACGGGATCATCGAGCCAGTGATGGTGCGCGTGCCGGAAGGCTGGTTTGCGATGGGCTGTGCGACCGGGCGGGACGACGAAAAACCGGTGCATCGCGTGTGGGTGGATGCGTTTGAGCTTGGCGCTTACCAGGTGACGAACGCGGAGTATGGGTGCTTTCTGGCCGCAACGAGCGGAGCTGCACCGCCGTGCTGGACGGATGCGAATTTTAATCATCCGCAAATGCCGGTTGTGGCAGTGTCGTGGCACGAGGCGACAGGTTATTCGGAGTGGCTGAGCGGTGCCACAAAAAAGGCTTATCGCTTGCCAACTGAAGCGGAGTGGGAACGCGCGGCGCGCGGCGGGTCGGAAGCATTTTTGTATCCGTGGGGAGATTCGCCTCCGGAGATGGTTCCCGATTACGCGAAACGGTGGAAACTGGGACCCGAGCTGGTGGGATTGTATGCGCCAAATGGCTACGGGTTGTACAACGCCGGCGATAATGTACATGAATGGTGCGCCGACTGGTATGACGACGGTTACTACGAGCGGTCGCCGGAACGAAATCCGCGAGGGCCACAAAGCGGGAGGCGGCGGGCTTCGCGGGGCGGATCGTGGCGGCATCATATTAAGGTGACGCGCACGGCGGCACGGTCCAGCATTCCTCCCGAGTTTCAATACGCGGATTACGGTTTTCGAATAGCGCGGTCAGTGCATGGCTGAACCGATGGAGGCGGATCGCCTGATGCGAACTGAAAATCTCGTCAGCGAATTCTGCGCGTAGGATTTGCGGCTTCGGGAACGAGATTTAAGTTCATGCTACGATGAATGAATGCGGCCGAGCTCATCCCCTCTGATCGTTCTTGTGCTGTGTATGGCCGTGGCCGCAACGGCCGCGGCGCAGCAGGATCCGAATCCAAAAAACCTACCGAACGGGCCGGCAGCAAAACCACAAGGCGAGGAGCCGAAACGCCAGAACCCGTTTAACGCGACAGTGGGAGTGCTCACCAAGAAGTCGATTTTCTTTCCCAACATAGCTACCGGCGTGGGCCCGCTCAGCACGAAACAAAAATTCGAACTTTTTGCGGATGAGAGCGTTGCTCCTTCCCGCTTTCTTAGTTCCGCCGCCGGTGCTGGGATCGGTCAGGCGCAGAATTCGCTTGCCGGGTACGGCCAAGGCGCTGGGGGCTACGGCAAGCGTTTCGGTTCTTCGATGGCCTCCGCAGCGTCGACCAATTTTTTCGGAACGTTTGTCATTGCCAGTGTGTCGCATCGTGATCCGCGGTACTTCGTAACGCTACATCCGGGCGCGCGGTATCGCATCGGCTATGCCTTGAGCCGTATCGTGATTTCGCGGACGGATGACGGCAGAAATGCGGCCAACTGGCCGGGAATCCTCGGACCGCTGCTGGCCGAAAGCCTGGCGAACATTTATTTGCCGGTGAAAGAACAGACGGCGGGGCGAACGTTTCAGCGCTATGGAATGCGTATCGGCTTGAACACCGCGAGCAACGCGCTACGGCAATACTGGCCGACGATCTTTCGAAGACTGGGGGTTACAAAAATCGCGCCGGGGCTGGGATCAGACTAGGCGAGGGCGCACGCTAACCCTGTGACCAACGCGAAGGGAACGGAAACGGGGGAGAAGTACTATAATAGAGTTGTGGGGCTGTAGCTCGGATGGATAGAGCAACGGTTTCCTAAACCTGACCACTTTTCTGACTCGTTCTGAAAATTTCGGACTCTACTATATTCCTGAGGCAGTTACAACGCAGCGGACTTGAACCGTTCGTGCCTGATTCGACCCATTTTGAACCAAGAACTACTACAAAAGTACTACAGTGCTTTTTGTTGCCTATACTGAGCCAGATTACACCTCTCGCACTCATTGAGCCTGCCGCGCTTATCAGGCAAATGGTAATTCAGTCTTGAACCTCCGTACGCTCTCTATTCGTGGCGGAGGGCGACCATGGGATCCACGAGCATGGCGCGGCGCGCGGGAACATATCCGGCAAGAGCAGCCACGGCGGCGATAGTGATCGCTACGATTGCGAGCGTTGCAGGGTCGCTGGGGGAGACGCCGAAAAGCATATTCCCCAGCAGGCGGGAACCCGCGAGTCCAGCTCCTGACTAACGCTTACCGGATGCAGCAAGGTTTGAGCATCTATGAGCAGCACTCACGGCGCGGTGGGCAAGACTAGTGGTGCGCTTCCTGACTGGTATGTCCGAGTGCGCCCAGTTGAGTTGTCGAAGACTTCCACGCTTGCGGGACAAGCGACGGAAGAACCGTTGGCGCTGCCGAGCGTCACTTGCGGCTGCAGCTCGATCCGGCCTGGAGCGCCGGAGGGAATGCCCAGCGAGGCAGAATTCAAATCGAGGGAGGCCGACTGTCCTCCGCTGAGAGTAACGGGCATCGTCGGACCGATGGGAGTTCCGTTGCTATCCAGAAAACCCAATGTGGCGACACAGGGAGTGGAGTCCACAGAGAATACATTGAGGCGCATGTTTTGGCCGCTGGCCAAGGCTTGAGGGGCAAAGATGGGAGCCTCGGGAAGAGTTTCACTACCAACAACAAAGACGGAGCCAAAGCCGGTAGCGACGTCGAACACTTCGACTGAGGAGCGAATTTCTCCATTGAATCCCACACTGCCTGCCGGGGGAGCTACAACTGGGAGAATCTCCATGCGACCCAGTTGGGCGAGCGCCGGCAAGGCGTTGGCGTTCAAATCGAGGGAAGCCGTTTGACCCGGATTCAAACTTACCTGGGAAGAGGGTCCGATTGGGTTACCATCCGGGCCGAGGAACCCGAGGACGGCTTCGACAGGGACACCGGGAGGAGGCGTTATAGGCCCTGCCACAATAGTTAGCCTGACAATTTGACTAGGAATGATGGGAACCAGCGGGGTCTTCACTCCAAGAAGCTTTCCCCGGACTTCGAAGGCTGGCAAGTAATCCGCGCTGGGAGTCTGATCACCTCCTTCGTCGATCCAAGTCGATTCGCCATCGAAACTCCAAAGCACATGGCCACTGAGGGGCCCACCGTAGATTGGTTCAAGAAGACTGGTCCAACTCCAGATATCGAGCACATCATTCATGCCTGGGGCAAGTGGCCCTGCGCTCAATACGATCCAGTAAATCTTGCTGCCCTGGAGCTTGATTTCGGTGGTCGGGACTACGGAGATCGGCTTCGGCGCCACGGTGATCACGGAAGGGGCGGGTGAAAGGCCAGTAACGAGCCATGACTCAAGGAGAGCGCCAGGGTGTCCCTTTAGGTCGGAGTGCAATTCTACTTGGACCTGATTGGTTAATGTTCCAAGTAATGGGTTGTATCCGACTGCCAACTCGATGCCTGTTAGGCGAGCCTTGAACGGGGCCGTGAAAGCCGCCGCCACCTGTGCACCGCCGGGACAAGAGCATGGCGGCCCGTGATCCGGGCTGGCGACAGGGTATCCGCCCCCAATGTCATAGCTATGACCAGGGCCGAAAGTAGAATAAAGCGTTACTTGGGCTATCGCCGTGTTACACAAGCTAGAGTGCAATAGCAACGCGAGAATCAGAAAACCGACCTTGGAGAGAGTCCTCAACACGTTCCAAGCTAAGGATGGTGATTTCATAGCGACCTCCGCCCAGCGGCCACATTGGCTGAGCTGTTCTTGTTTTGGAGATGGTGCAGAAGAGGCGATGGGGAGTCCTCAAGGAAACGCTCAGAAGTTTTCAATAATTCTCAGGAACGAACTATCGATAGGAAAATCAAGAGGCTGACGGCGATCGGATGGACTTCCTCACCTTTGAGAAACGAGAACTTTTTTATTGGAAATTCGTCGGGTGTGGGTCGAAAGTATCGGGAATTGGTCCCGTAACTTAGATGCTGCGCAGCGAGTTTTCGCAAATTAAGACGGTGCCGTCGCTGGATTCGCGGTAATGAACCCGGTTTTCTTCCACCCAGCGATAAATGGTGTGCGGCGACACACCCGCAGTTTTTGCAGCCAGCGATATGGTGAACATATTAACGTCGCGCCGACATGCGGGGCAGCGGTACATGGCCATCTCGGCGGATGGAGGCACGGTTACAATTTGCCGGTAAACGGTGATTTCGTGCATGGAACAAGCGGTGCAGTAGTCTAGCGCGGGAAGGCCGCTAGAAGCCTTGAAAGGTCGCAATGAGAAGGCTTGAGGCACGTTTTCTGGGCGTTGGCCGGGGATGATCGCTGGCCGTGCCGGTGTAACCCATGTCTCCGGGTCGGACCGGGTGAGCGGCCTGAGACGCAATATAAA
>Ga0210402_10002794_pt1 | contig 16747 bp, 5 predicted proteins | sample IncBWC7MmetaG_FD_161055 | JGI IMG/M metagenome (GOLD analysis project Ga0210402, IMG submission 161055) | Forest soil microbial communities from Barre Woods Harvard Forest LTER site, Petersham, Massachusetts, United States - Inc-BW-C-7-M | ecosystem: Environmental > Terrestrial > Soil >... | reverse complement strand
AGTGTTCGCCCCTACTACTGTCGGCGTGAACGTAATCACGAACGTGCAAGACTGGCCTACGGGGAGAGTGAAACTCGTATTGGAACCAAACGTTGTGAAGCAGCTTCCGAGATTGGTTAGCGTGTAACTCGTTCCGAATGTCTGCGACTGGTTAACAACCACTGGGACCGTTCCTGTATTCGTAAGTGTTGCCGCGAGTCCCGCGCTGGTTGTGTTGATGTTCTGATTGCCGAAGGCTAGCGGACTAGGGCTTAGCGTTGTTGTAGGGATAGCTGCCGAGCCGTAGACGCTCTCACTAAACAGCCTTACGCCTCCATCAAACCCGACATAGTTCGGGTCGATCGGCAAATTTTGCCAAGCGAGCGAAGCAGCATTGTCGAAAGCATGCCCGCCAGGAGGAGTGCGGGTACCAGTCATGTCAGGAGCCAAAGCGTTTCCCCCTGCCACATCAGGCCCGATAGGCGGGAATGGCACCGTGCCGTAGTTGGTGACGAAGAATGAAGGAGCTGAGCCACGCCAGAACGATGCAGGGAGCGTTTGGCTTGCTGGAACGCTGTTGGCGTAGCCGAAGGTATCGCCGGTAGGCACCTCAGAAGAAAGGAAATTCGTTGTTGTTGTCCCGCTAACAAGGGCGGAATTTCCCCAGCGCATCGTGGTTGACTGGCCTAGAGGGTCAGGGTCGATAGTGTTCGTGGACTCGCCAACGCCGCCCGTGATCCACGAATAGGCCCAATTGCTCCCCGTGCATCCCGAAGCACAGCCAGGGTAGTTGTTGTATCCTTGCGTTACGGTAGAACCAAGTACGTTGCCAATAAAATTATTGTAGCGCTGCAAAGACTCGATGCGGACAGGTACCAGTTGTTGGCTGATGTTCTTCTCATTCCCGCCGAAGTAGTTCCTGTTCGCTGTGATTGCCCTGCAAGAAGGCCCGTGGATAGTGTCGCAGTGGAACTGGTTCCCGATGTTGCCCTCTACCAGCATGTAGCGGTTGCCGTCACTGTGAGGAATGAACGTAGCCGACATCACCGAGTTGCTGATGTGCAGAAGCGCTCCGGTAACGGCTGTGGGTGCTACTACGGGACAACTGGGAGAACATGGCAGTGTAACGGTAAATGCGGTCCCGGTGTCGGAGGTGTACTGCAAGTTGGTGATGTTAAAGAACGAGCCGACACTAGCAGGCACACCAGCCACGGAGGCAGGAGTAAATCCAACATTTCCGACTGCACCTCCTGTATATGTATACGTACCAGTAGTCGCCGTTGAAGATACCTGTGTCAAGGTTTTTGGGGTGACAAAATTGGAAACAAAATTGTCGGTGCCATAGTTGTAGGCAAATACCGAGCCTGCGTCTCCATCCGAAATCATGCAAGCAACGATTTGCTGGCAGATATTGTTCTCAAACAGAACGTGAGAAGAAGAGTCCTGCTCGATGCAGTAACTTTGCGTTGATGATCCCTTTGTGCCGTAGCAGTAATTGTTCAATATGGAAACATGGTCGGAATACAGCAGGGCGAAGTGGCTCCGATCGCCATGAAGTGAGCGTATGCCTTTGGCCCAGTTATTCGTCACACTGACAAATCCCACACTCGTTGCAGTGATGTCAGTATTTATGGCTTGGTCGATGGTCAAATCCTCAACGCCAGAGTTCTTCGTTACGTTACCCACAGGAAACCAAGCCGCAGGAATGAGCGAAGAGGACCAGTTCTGTCCTATCAGGGGATCGGAGATTCTAACCGTAAATGGTCCAGCTCCGGTGCATCCGGTAGCTAGACATGCCGATGCTGCCGGATCACTAACCACGGTAACTACCTGCGTCTGTCCGCGATAGCCGAAGCTGAAAGGATAAGTACCGGGATTGACAGCAACCCATGTTCCGTTAACAGGGTCGGATGGAGATGCGCATACCCAGAAAAGCCCCCCGCTATTGGTATCGAGATATGTTGTCCCGCTGGGAGTGCAAGCGCCACCTGAAGTTTGCGGGCCTGCTCCACTTGACCGTGCTAGCAGTGTAAGGTGCGTGGTGTCGGTAACTGCACCGATGTTGTACGGGCCACCATTTATAAGTATGGTGGCATTCACCAGCGACCCTACAGGGGTGGTGAACTGGCTTCCGGAAACCCACGTCAACGCATTACCCGCTAGGGTTGCCGTGCCTCTGACTCTGCCGCTGCGAGCACCAAATGGAAATTCTTGGTTGCAACTGGTTGGCGGGTAATTACCGTATCCAAGGCGAGTGCAAAACTCATAGCCCGCCGCACTTACTAGAAATCCGTCCTCTACGTCCAGGGTAAGCGGTTGTCCATTGTGAATGCCGCCGCCAGAATTGCCGACGTTAGTGAGCGTGATCCATGTTGATCCGGTCGTGTACGTGCCTGCAACTACCGTGCTGGTGGTCGCTGCACCCGTCCACGTGGCGTCATTGACTCCGGTTCCAGGGGAAGAACCATTGCCGCTATTCGTCGTGGCCGCAGCACCGTTCTGTAAGAGTCCAGCGTTTGTTACGGGGTAGGCTCCCACGGTTGTGCCGCCACCGGCTGAGACATCAGCAAAGCAAATTCCGGCCGGAAATCCTCCACACTTACTGCCAGCCGTGATGTAATTGATTATGGTTCCTTCTGTCAGCGTGGATAGATTCGGGTTCGTGCCGCGCAACACGCAATCATGGATGCCAATCATGTTTGGACTAACGAGTAAGTTAAACGATCCGGGGCCAAGTTGGACAACGTGACCATTGCCAGGACTGCTTTGCGAACTGCAAGAGGCTAGAGCGTTGTTGATGGCCGTAACGTCACCTGCCCCGGCGAGCGTGTAGCCACCTACGGGAATCGTGGGCGTAGCGGAGAGCGTGAAAGTTCCGAACGTACCACCACCGGGCGGTGGGGTGGCTGAGGATATGGTGGCTGAGACGGATTGAGCGGTGGTGGAGGTTGCCGCCCCGTCCGGGATGAGTGCTCCACCGATACTTTTTGGCTGCGTGGCAAAGGTTACTTGCGTGGGACTAATAGCGGAAACAACCGCAAAGGCAGCAGTCCCGGAATGGACGATGGTGAAAGTCCTTCCTACCCACTCCGAGGAAGTGGCGTTGATCGGGTCGCCCGACGTGATGGTGTAAACGCATGAAGGTGAGCATCCCTGCCCAGCGTAGGTTCCAGAGGTCACAGGCTCGGTAATGCTAACGAGGTTCCCTGGAGCAGTTCCCCACGCAGCTACCACGCTTGTCCCTGTAGTGACAGATGTGACGGTCATTGTTGCACCGGAAGCTGTCACCTTACCGCTGTTGTTTGGCAGGCCATAGGCAGGAATCGGATTAGTAAATCCTGTGGCGAGCGTGGTGTAGTTGGGTATCCCGCCGCCATTGGCTTCCGATTTCAAAGTAAAAGGGTCTAGCACGCCAGCATTTGACCAGTCCGTTGCTCGGGATGGAGCAAGAATTCCAGACCAAGGAAAACCACCACCCGAGAATGTCAGCGCGTGAATTGCTTGGCCGACGTTGAAACGGGCAGTGTTCAGGCCGCTGCCCGTAAGGTCAAAAGTGAAGGTGTTTGTGATCCAGTTAGAGACTTGTGTGTTGACGAATGTTCCCTGTCCTGCAACCGTTAGCGCGTTTAGATATTCATAGTCCTGCACGCCATCGCGCCAGTGTTTAAGGCGAATGGTCGGAAGGAAAATTGGCTTGGCATTGACTACTCCTGCTCCCATGTAATTGGTGGCCGCAGCGTTGGTTCCTTGCCCCACTTGCATCAAACTCCCTTCTCCAGAGCCTCCAAATGCAAGGTTGTTTAGCCAGGGGTCATTACTCTGCGGGAGTCCGCATCCCGTCAACTGCGTTGGTTCCAAGCAATAAGCGGGATCGAAATAAAGTTCCCCAGTCTGTTTGTGCAAGAATGTCATCCACTCTTCAGCGCGGTTAGCGGCGGGTACGCCGTCGATGTTTACGTTGGGCATTGTCCATGTGCTGTTTCCAGTAGACGAGTTTCCGCAGGTTCCAGTCTGGTCGCAGGCTTGGTAGGACCAATATTCACGATGCTGCCCTGCTGGATTGGTGGGATTAGTGCCAGCAATCCAGTCAAAGTAAGGTTGCTGCGGCTCGATGGTAGGATTGAGCGGAGATTGAGTCAGTTTCAGGTTGGCAACTAAAATATCTACGTTCTGCAAAGCGCTGCAAGCATTCGCTTGTGTAAGTGTGCCAGTGACCAGTTCCGGCATGTAAGCAGGAGTAGCGAAAGCGTGAGCGGCTGAGCCAGAGTTCCAATTTGTGCAATTACCAGCCGGTTCGTCCGCAGCATAGTCAAACAGTCTGGTAACTGGATTCGTGGAGGTCTGCGTGCCCGATGGTGGATAAGCTGCCCAACCGCTGGTATTAAAGTTTCCGGCCCATCCCTGAAACTGTTGCTGCGTTGTTCCTGGGCCGAGTTTAGCTATTTGAGTTGATGTGTTCTTGGAACCAGCAAGAAGAGGGCAGTAGGCTCCCGAATGGGCACACGCCCCAGTCATTAAGACACCCACGGTGGAATTGTAAGAAGTGTAAGGACCGCTGCCGGGATAGTTCTTCTGCCTCCCACCTATATCGTAGCGGTGATCCTTGAACATAATGGAAGCGTCAATACTAGTTAGGTTCTGAGCGGTGCCGTAATTTCCGCCTGAGTCCTGATAGGCTCCGCAGGCTGTCTGGTATGGTGGTGGCGAACCTGTAGTCGGCCCTAAGTAAGCGGCGTAGCAAAGCGCATTGTCCTGAAATTCGGATATGTTCGTGCGCAATGTTGGCGTTGAGGGCATCTGACCGCCCTGAGCCGCAGGCCACTGCCAAACGCCGATGACTACCTGCATTGTCACAAGCGTGGTTGCCCCGCTTTTGATTGTCACCGTTCCCGAATACCAACCGGACGGAGCATTCGGAGGTATCTGCACATCAACCCATGCGCTCTGGTTCTTTCCTGCCGCAACTGTAAACGGCCAAGCGTTCGTGGTCTGGCCCCAGTACGGGTCAACTGGAGGGATGAGAATGTCTGGGTATGTTCCAGTTGCATTGTAGTAGGCCGCCGCCGTAGCCGTTACCTTGCTCACGAACATGTACGCTTCGCGGTAAACGATGATGTCCTCGCCAACTCCGGTCGCAGATGAGATGGTGAAGGTTCCACCTGGGCCAGTGTTCTTTACGAAGTTGCTCGCAGTCACGCTCAGGTTTGCCGTGCCGCTCCCGGTATCGTGGAAATGTACTTGGAAGTCCGCAAACTCGTTTTGTGTGGCGTAGATCGTCAGCCACTTCATACCGACCGCCGTTGAGCCATTAGTGCAAGCGGGCGCAGTGCCCGCATCCTGACGCACCTTTGCGTTCCAATCCGTCAGCCATGCGTTCGCCAGATAGTCGGTGCAAGTCGTGTCGATGACGGGCTTGAACGCTGCGTTAAGCGGGTCAGTCTGCGCACCGGCCATCTTCGCAAACGTTAGAGCGAACACTGAGGCTAGAAGAAGTCGGCGCATTTTTTAGTTGACCGTAGTAATAGTCAATTGGCTGAAAGACAAGGTTTCTGCTGTTGTGGTCGTGTTGTCTATAATTGAACCGATTCCGAATGCTCCCATCGCCACGGAGTTCGGGTAATCAGTGGAAGATGACACGCACGTGCCATCCACGCAACCAGTAGCTACCCCCGTAACGTCATTCATGCGAATTTCAAAACGATGCTTATTGGTGTCTGCTGCTACTCCGGTCGATGAGGCGTTACATGCCGAGGCATTGCAGAGAACCAACATGTAGTTCGTATCTGGAACCACTGAGCTAAACCGAATAGCCGCGACGTTGTTTCCCGTGGGAGAGTCGGACGTGCCAAGGTTGCTCAATGTACTGACATCGCTAATCTCTGCCATCCACGCACGGGTGGTCAGTAAGGATGAAATTTTAGCAAACACAGATAGGTGGAGGTTGTTTGGATTGCTTGCGGTTCCAATGAAATAATCAGAACCCGTCCCAGGACCGATAAATTGCGTCGTGTTTGCCGTCGCTCCAGTGCCGCACGTCCTGTAGGATGGATTGCTTACGGTGGCCCCTAAATCACCGGCAGTAGTACATACAAGCCCTCCAGATGTGAGCGACAATCCTACGTTAATGTATCCACCGTTGCCGTGAGACCAGATAAGCTGTCCCCATCGTGACACGGCTGAATTTGTAAGCACATTCGCAACGTTGCAAGAAATACTGGTTCCGCTTACTTGAAATGCGCAGTTCAAAGCATCCGCACCTAGCGGAGCGGCAGGAGTCGTGCTATTGAAATTTGCCGTGGTAGTGATACCGGATGTACTTCCGTTAACCTGCACGGACGGCCCACCACCGCCGCCTCCGGTGTTCGTCTGCGGATTAATCAACTGCCAGCGTGTTCCGTCTGAAATCAAGTGCGCCCATGCCGTCGTTGTAAGGTCTCCCGATGCTACGGCTGATGTGCCAAATTTCGTGATCGTTTGCGCACCGATGGAGCAGTTGTTGTAGGTCGGAGTGGTAGTCGTGTTGTTGTTTGCGACCAGAATCCACACTTGCTTACCGTTTGCATTGCTCGCCATCGCGGGGGTTGTGCATCCGACATAAGTGTTCGTGCCGGATGCGGATGCTGTGTCTGTGACTGTTATATCCCCGAAGCTAACGAAATCTGGGTCAGTGCCTCCGTTGCTCCGAGCGAGTTGATTTGCTGATCCTGCTGGAGTCGTATCGAATGGGGCAGATGGACCCCTGTAAATCAACAGGCCGCGATTGATTCCCGCTCCGTTCGCTAAGTCGCACGTCGATCCTAGCGTGCAAGTGATACTGTTCACCGATGTCCCGGTGCTCGCCAATGAGTTTACGGGCAGAAGTTCGTAGGTGATTGCGCTTACTCCCGTCAACACGGGGACGAATCCTATCGTGGACGGACCAGCGGGGTAGGAAATACCATTCACTTTAGCGCACGTTACGGTCAGTGTTCCACTTGTCGTGCAATCTCCTACGAGGTCCCCGTTCGTAATACTTGCTGCGCCGGAGAACTTTGCGAGGTTCCCCAGGACAGGAGAGCCGGTAGTTCCGACCGCTCCAGAAACGGTAATCCCTAGGCTGTAGTCAGCGCGAGTAAGAGTGCAGCCAGCGAGGCAGACTAGCGGTGGGTCGTGGATATCCGCAATCAGATTCGATCCATCTATGCTTGCGACGGTAGCATTTTGACCGCGCACCAGTGCGCAGTTAGCTAGTCCGTTGCAAAGTCCGGTATCGGGAGTGATGGCGACTTGAGAAGAAGCGCCGAGCACTGACATCTTGAAAGCAAAGCCGTTTCCGAAAATGGCGTGCGAGATGTTTACTACCGAGCTTCCGGCGAACGTCTCCAGTAGCCAGTTGTTTCTGTCAGTCCCAAATACTGTGTCGCCGCTTATTGCGTTCGTTCGTCCCGGCAATCCTGCAAGCGCTACAGATGCCGCCCCGGACACTGATCCGTTAGGCGTGTAGATTACAAACTGCGGCACGTTCGCTGGAGCAGTCGGCCCCGGCACTCCACCGATTTGATTTGTAGTTCCCGGTCCTGTGTAGATTGCAAAGGAATTTAGCAGCGCATTCGTGACTGTTCCGGTTCCCCCACCCCCAGTGCCACAATCGTTGGCTGTCTCTTGAATTGCTCCTGTTGTTCCTACGGTGTGCGTGCATTTCCCTCCGGTGATCGGGCCGAGAAGTACTACGTTGGTCCCAGACGCATCCGCTGGTGTAACCGTGCGATTTGCGGTAAGCGTTCCGCCCGTAAGCGTGCTAGTGAATCCGCTGCTGCGGATGGCAAAACTGTCTGTCACAAGACGCTGCGCCGGGAGGGTGGAAACATCTCCAGGCAATGCGCTGCTCGGATAGGACTGAAGGTTATTCGCCAATTCCCATGCTTCATTGTCGGAAATCGTTCCCGCAGCTATCGTGGTAAGCACGGGTCCATAGACATCTATGGTGGAGTTTCCTAAAACGTTCATGTCGAATCGCTGGTTGCCACCAGTCGGATTCGTGATGATCTTGCAGACTCCGCTATACCAGTTCCATTCTCCGTCTCCGTATGTGCTGGGCTTTGATACGTTAGCCCCAGAAGCGCTTGTTCCTAACCCGCTTTGGGTGTAATCAGGCGCGCAGAAGTCGCCAGCTCCCAGGCCGCTGGAGTTGAGATTGAAATCAAGGTCCTGAGCATTGGCTCCAGCCCCTGAAACCATCCGTATCCACACCCCATATATGTAATAACTGCCCAAGGCCGGTGTGGGTCCGAAGTATCCCCCAAAGTTCATCAACAACGTTCCGCCTGTACTGTTGGCAATCCTTGAAGCCCCCAAGGTTCCATCGGGGGCCAGAATCCCGTTTGTCAGGGTTTGTCCTGCCTGAATCGTCCAAGAAGAACTGGGACCAACTCGGTTGGCACCACGCACGGCATAGGGAGAGAACAATCTTCGGCCAGCATCAATGTTCGCCGCGATGTGCCTAGGATATATGCCGTAAGTACCCGCACGAAGCGGAGAAATTACATAAGGAGAACCGTCGCTGGAAGTTGCGCCGATGCTGCCGCATACCAAGGTGTTCTGTGCAGCCATGTTCGCGTTGTATCCAAAACTTTCCACGCCGCAAATTGGTACAGTGTTGTCGGCAAACTGAACGTCGTTTACATATACGGAGGTATCTGCGGCTCTCGCCGGTGGTAGAATTTCGATAGTGGACATGTCAACGTGGGTGAAATCGCCTTCATAGACAATCTTGTTAGCGCTCAGACCAACCCCGTTGAATCCTCCCTGCGCCCAAATCCCGCCATCGTTAGATGCAACATCGTCAAGGTAGACGAATCCGGCACCTGGGCCGCTGCCAGAATTAATTCCAATTGATGCGGCACCGTAGGGGAATGCCTGTCCTCCGCTCGTTGATGCGTTGGGGCCGTTCTGGGCGTAGGTCACGCTAGTCCCGGAAGCTGTGGCAATCACATACGCGCCGTTGAAACTTGGGTCAGTCATGTTGCGAACGATAATGTAATTGTTCGCCCCGGCTACGATGTCGCCCGCTCCAGTTTGATTCAATGTCAGAGTAACGACGTTTGAAGCACGGACAGCGCTGGCACTATAATCCTGAGTAACGCATCCAGTGTATGAACCGTGCGTGATATTGACCCAGAAACTTGCACCGCCTATGTCTACAGACGGACCAGCGCCGATTCCCGAGTAGCAGTTTCCGAGATTCACTTGGTCTCGATCTAGCCAAAAACTGGACACGCCAGTGCTGCCGGATCGGTTGTTCGTGGAATCAATTCCTATCTTTATGCCGGTCGCCTCAAAGTTAAAACCAAACCCGCGTAACACCGCTTGCCCAGACCATGCGCTATACCACACGGGGGGATGAACGTTATCCGTGTGCCCTCCCCAAAATTCCTGACACACAGCTCCACCTTGGTGAATCACTGAAGCTGTAGGTGCTAGGCATTCCATCGTGACCGAACCAACCGTAGGTGCCCGCATCCATCCGGTTAATCCAGCGGTGTAGTTCGGATCGGTAGGACCAAACATCCACCACCCGCCAAGCCCACCGGGAACGGGACCGCCGAAAGCGATACCGTTCAAATCGTTGGCGACGTACACGATTCCGTTTCCTGCCGTTGGAGGAGATGTGGAACCGTTTGGAAGCGCTTGCAATGCAGCGTAGGGAGTCAGTTTCGCCGTTCCTAGTGACAATCCGTTGTTTGAATCGGAGCAGGCGACTCCACCGTTGCACGTCTTAGCCACGTATTGAACGCCAGCAGAAGGGTCTGGCAGAATCGAGCCGCCAGAAACATTCGGCTTGTACGTCATGTCTCGCGCAAGATAGTCGGTTGCCAGACCGGAAGCAGTTGGGTCAGGAACGCATCCAGAACTGTGCGTTGGGCCAACACCGATTGCCACCGGACACGATATGTCGATTCGTGAATTTGCAAAATTATTCGTCGCAACGAGCGGAGGAACGGCATTTGTGAACGGTTCTCCCGGCAGGGATGATCCGTTGTTCTGCCAAATCTGATTGAACGGTACGATATTTCCCCACACCGCTGTGGTGGGGCTATTTGCTATCGGTGCCTGCCCTGCAACCGGCGTGCCCGTGACCGTAACGCCGTTTATCGCTGTCGCATTGATGATCCCCGATCCGCTTACCGTGATCGTTCCGCCAGTACCTACGGTCAACGTGTTTGTGCTTGTTCCCGTTCCGACGCCGCCGAAGGGCACAGCCGTTGCCGTGATCGTTCCGCTGCCGCTAGTTCCGAGGCTTCCGCCTGTGCCTATCGTCAATGGAGTTGCATTCGTCCCGGTCGTGACACCGCCGAAAGGTACATTGGTCGCTGTCGTTGCGGTCGTCGCCGCGATTGTCCCTGATCCGCTCGTGGCAAGCGAGCATCCCGTTCCGCAAATCATTGCCGCTATATTGTTCGTTCCGCTTGTGATTGCGCCGAACGACGATCCACCACCTCCGCTGGCGATTGGTGCCCATGTCGTGCAAAATTGAACGGAGTTAATCGCTTGGCAAACCCGGTATCCTTGCGAACCCAAGTTGTAGTAAAACGAACCAATGTTGGCGGAAGAAATTTCCGCATCGGAATACGCCAGCATCGGGCCGGGTGGTGGGCTTATAAGGCTTATGGCGATTGCCGTAGGAGTGACGTTGAACGTCATCGTAGCGCCGGTAACGATGATCGCACTTGCCGTGAAGCACGGAGATGTTGCCTGCGGACAGAATGTGCCTTGCCAGCGTGTGCCGCCAGGGGTAATTGCAGTGTTCGATGGGATGCTTACCGAGTAAGCACCGCTGCCGTTCATCACCCCCGCAATGTTCTTCGGCAGCGGCCCTCCGGTCCATGTGTACTGACCCTGATTATTTTGGCCGGGAACAAACTGGAAGTTGAACGTTCCATTGTTCCATGTCTGCGCTCCCAAGTCCGTGACCGTTCCAGAGAGCGTAGTGCTCTGCGCGAACAAAGCAGGCGAGACGAGAAGGAATAAGGCGAGTAGTTTTCTTAGAAACATTTCCACACCGATCCGTTGGACCATGCGAAAGCCTTTACCCCACTACCACCATTGTCCACGCACGTCTGACCCTCAGCAGAAATCGTGGTCGAGTTGAACACATAACGAATCTGCCCAGGATTTGAGGCCGCTGATGGCAGGTTAGCTACTGTCACCCCAAAACCCATGTTCACAACGCTTGGATTCTGCGCTGTGTTTCCGAACGGGTTGAACTGCATATTGGACGTGAAGAATGTTTGAGTCCCAGTAATCAGGTTATCCGGCGTGCCCCACACTGCATTGTCGTTAAATTCAAGCGCCGAACTGCCGTCTAGGTTGGCAATGAATCCGCTCCCACTATTGCGCCCTACGTTGGTAGCGATATAACTGTTGTGGATAGATGCCACATTCCCATGCGTCCCGGCACCTAGAGCCTCGATGATTAGGCCAGATAGATTTTCAAAGTGGCAGTTTTCGCAACTGAAGTTTGACACGCCTCCAAGAAAAATTCCTGCGCTGTTGGACCCGTTTCCAACCCACTGACTCGTTACCTGAGTCATCGCAATGCTGTAGGGAGTGAAAGCTGTACCGCCGTCATCTACGCGGATGTTGTAAATGTTGGCGCTCGTGTCCAGATTACTTTGAGCACCGTCGAATTGACAGTTGTTGAAACTTATTTGGCCGGTGAACGATCCGGTAATCATCAGTGTTGGAGGACCGTTCTTGGCACGGAACGCAAACACGTCTTGGAAGGAAAGGAATTGATTCGCTCCAAGCGGTGAAGCTGTCAGGTTTTCGGTTGTATCAAGGCGAATCTGATTTCGTCCGAATGGGGTGCAGGTGCCTACTTGAATATCCTCCCAGCGGGAATACCAAATCCCGCCACCGGAACCGCCTCCATCTTTCAACCCGACCATGCTAAAACCGTCCGTTGTACTGCTTGGAGCGGCTATCAGGCTAAAACCTTGGAACAGAACATGAATAGCGATATTTCCCGGAGAGGTCGTATTAGGCAAGACAAACGGCGCTGTGCTTGCGCTAGCTTGGGTGATGGAAGTAGCGTTGCTTCCAACTCCGATAACGTGGAGACCGCTGCGAACAACCATTTGCGTAAGTGTGTAGCTGAAAGGTCCGAGCAAGAGGTTGACCGTCTTTGTCCCTGGATCAAAACTCCCAAGCGACAACACTTGCCCACCACGCATATCTATCGTGCATCCAGCCGAGGGGCACGCCGCAAGGGCAGCGGTCGGAGTGGCATACGTCGTTCCGTCAACCGTCCTAATGCTGTTCACATTTGGGGCAATGATAGGGTTAGCTGAAAACGTTTCTGTTCCTGAGTGCGAGTAGTTCCCGGTCACAGTCCCCGGCCCGAATAGGTTCGTTGCCGTCACCGCTGCTGTTGCTGTGGCCGCGTTCCCAGTGATGCTCCCCACGATTGGTTGCGTGAACGTGTTGACCCCGGTGAAAGAATTGTTCGACCCTAGAATTGACGATGCGGAACTTATGACGCCCCACGTACACGGCGGGAATCCGTTGCAAGTGTGAATGGAACTGTCTGTAAGGTTGAAATAAAAATTCCCGGCTTTCGCTCCGGTTATTTCTGAATCCGTGTACGCTGCTACCCCATTGGGGGCATTTGCTAGGTTTACCTGTACGGCAGGGGGTATCACCTGTCCGCTAATGCTCTGCGTTGTCCCGGTGATCGTCAGGGGAATGTTGTAGCAAGGCGAACTGGCCGCAGGGCAGACTTGCACAACCCACGCGCTACCGGATGGCGTTATGGCCGTGCTCGACGGCACGCTTTGCGTGAACGCCCCCGCACCGCTCAAGTTGCCAGAGAAAGTTTGAGATGAACTAAACGGACTGCCATTCCAGTAGTACTGCGCTGTTGGATTGCTGGCCGCTGGCTGAAAAGTGAAGCTATAGGTGCCGTTCTGCCACACTTGAGCACCGGCGTCTGTGATCGTCCCGCTGACTGTCGTACTCTGCGCCGATGCTATGGTCGCCAGAGCAAGCAGTAAAAGGATTACGATATTGGTTCTCATCAATTGATAACCAAGTAACTGAAACATGCTGGATTCGTAATCGGAGCCGTAAGTGAAAATGTGAAACTGGTTCCAACCGGGCCTTTCTTGCTGCCACTGTGTAACTTTCCGTCTTTCCACTCGTGCATTGTATTCGTCATTCCTGGCATAAGGCTCCTATTCAAACTTTGTAAGAATGTCCACGGTACTGCCAACCGCTGCTTGTGCGCTGATGGCCAAGCCTATGTAAGCACCCACGGCTGGCTGTGCAGTCGTGCATTTAACTCTGCCGTTGGTCGTGGTATCCACAATCACGAATGCCCGAGTGCCAGCGGGATTGTCTATCGAGCAGGTTCCGGTGCCGAGTATGCCCTTAACCTTGCTGCCCGGGGTTGTAATTATCGGGCAAGCGGTGTTCGCTGCCACACAGTTGACGATTACGCTCTCGGCGACGAAACCTTGGCACTGGGTATCTGTCGTGGTGCATACGACTACAGAGTCAGCGTTGGCGGAGTCGATTTTTACAAGTTGGTTCACGGAGAGAGTTGCCGTGGCTGTGAGATAAGTGGCGAGGCCCCCAACGGCTAACGGAGTTGCGGCCGTAGCGGTCAGTACGTGGCCGCCAGTCAACCCGTAGCCAGATTGCACGAGAGATGATCCATCGAAGGCATTAAACAGCAGTAGCTGTGAAGAAGATGTGCCCGCCGCCGCCTGCCGTCCAAGAACGAAGCAGGAACCAAACGTGGAACTGGCTGTTGAAATCGAACCATCCTTACACTCATATCCGGTGGTCCATTTACCAGTACTAAATGGCGGGGCTACTTGGTACGCAGGCAGGTTGTCTCCGGTAGCTTGTCCCGACCCAAATATCCCTGCGACGTAACCACCACCAACGGAACTGTTATTGGTTATCTGGACATCGGCTTCCGAACTTATTAAACCGTTGTTGGTATGCCCGGTCACATCCGACACGGAAGAGTTCATGCCGAAGCAATGGGCGTTACTGACGGTACACAAGCCAACAAACAGGCCCCCTACTCCTACGGCATAGCCAAAAGACCCAGTAGCTCCAGAATCATTGATTTGAGCTAGCCCCGCCACGCCATTGCTGAAAGCGTTCAGGGTGTTGGTAGATGGCCCGCTCACGCAACTGGTAAAGCCATCGTAAACCTTATTGTTAACATTCACGCCGCCAGAGGTGACGACATTTGAAGGGCTGCAAGCCGAACCTCCGCCGTTAGTGTTGACCATGAAAGGGTCTTGTTGGGTGAGCGTGAATGTGCCCGCAGTCGAGGAACTTTGCGAAGTGGAGTTATCCGCTCCGTTCAGAATTGTGGAGGTTATAGCTCCAGTGCCTGCCGGGACAATCGAGCCGCCAGTATTGACAGTGATTGATCCTCCGGAATTTACAGCTACCGCCGTTGTTACTGGGAAGGAACTGCCACCACCGCCAGATGCCGCCCATGTCGTGCAGTTGCTTCCAGAAACCGCGGTGCAAACGCGAGATGATGCGCTTGTCAGATTGTAGTACTGCGATCCAACAACCACTCCCGTTACTTCCGAGTCTGCGTAAGCGGTCGCGGAGTACGGCGGATTTGCGAGCGTGACGATGATTGCCGGGGGGGTCAGCGTAACGGTTTGTGTTGCTCCAGATATTGACGCGCCAGCCTTAAAGCAGGATGCCGTAGCCTGCGGACAAGCCGTGATCGTCCAAGTTGTATTTACCGGACTGATTGCGCTGTTCTGGCTCAGCGAGAACGAGGCACCACCAGTCGCGTTCAGCGATCCGCTCACGGTGATCTGGTTCGGCGTCATCACCACGCCATTGAGCAGGAATTGAACGGGACCCGCGCCGGGTGGAGGTGTCAATACAGCGCTATATGTACCGTTGTTCCATGATTGACTCCCGGAATCCGTTACCTGAAGAGTCACGGTCGTTGATTGAGCTAAGGCGGTACTTGCTACCAAGAGGAGCAGGCAGAGTACCAGTACAGCGTGTCTCATGCCACGATGATAGTCCTAGTACGTGCGTTTGAAAAGTGAAGTTTTAGACAAACTCTCCGTCGAATCCCAGCCAGTCGTTGCAGTCGATCATGCAGTAGGTTTGAATCACGGTTGTTTGTCATCCGGGGGAGACACTTGCTCTTTCTCTGCGCTGATTGACTTCTGCCTGCTCGCTGCAAACCAAGCACCGAACGCTCCACCCAACTGAGCCAAAATAAGTATCACGTCCCGCAGTCCAAAGCTGAATTTCTCGTCAACCTTTCCCAGTGCGAGCATCCCGGCCAGGGACACCAAGCAGAACACGAGGCAGAATCCATAAATCATGCGCCACTTAAATTCAGGGTCGATCATTTGAGATACCCCGCTGAGCGCAGTTGGTAGTAGCGCTTGCACGTCGCGTCACAAACGTCGGTCCTGTACTGACCTTGCGGAACAGTGACTTGTCGTAGCATGTCATAGCAGTCAGCAAAAGCCTGTCCAGGAGTCTCACCAACTGCAAGGGGGCTTCCGATCCATCCGCAGAGTCCCGCCGTTTCGAGTTCATTGGAATCGCCTCGCCTTCTCACGTCGTAGACGAAAAACTTATCAAGGGCAGGTTCTTCCAACCCTTCGATGGGCACGCCTTCCTTGTAGAACTTATCCGGCAATCCTTCGGTCGGGTATGGCGGAATTGATAGGCGCACGCTCGCGCAGAATGGATATTTCGCGCTCATGTCGGGCACGGTGTCCTCAGACGCTACGGCGTGCAAAAAGTCTCCGAAACCAACGGGCAGCAATCGGGTGAGCAGTGCTGTTGCGTCGTAGCCGAATCGTGGAGTAAATTCCAGCGCAAAGCATCCGTCTGCGCTCACGATTGTATTGAGGTCGATGGGTCCAACGTAACCCATTTCCATCAAAGGTTCGACACATTTCTTCAGCCCTTTCGTGAACAGTTCGTTTTCTCTCTTTGCCATCCAGCACAGTGAACCGGAGCATCCCGTGTTTGGCCCTAGTTCGTTGTTCAGGAATTTCTTTGTCTCGATGGTGTGGTTGAGCGCGTAGTAGCCCTGAGAATTTATGTAGACTTCCGTGCTTGCTTCCACGCCTTCCACGAAATCCTGCAAGATGTACTCACTTACTTTGGCAGAACGAAAGAGCACGTCGAAGTACCGGAGCATGTCTTTCGCATCTCTCGATACATAAGTCGTGCTCTTGTCGTCCTGTTCGCCTATCGGCTTGAACACCAATCTCTTGTTTCGCTTTTTAATGTGGCGGATGCCATCAGCGGGATTGTCGAATGCTTCCCACGGAGCGACCGTTAGGCCGCAGCGCGTCATAAAATCTAGGCCGAAAATCCTGTCCTCTTCTAATTTGTCTGCAAGGGAACTGTCGCCAATGGTGGGAACTTTTTCGCGTGCTTCGTCTGCGTACTTACCGCTTCCAGTCACATCGAACACCGTCAGGTCATACGACTCCGGGTAGTAACTTTCACTCCCCGGCATGACGGTTACTAATCCGCCTAGCGCCTGTGCGTAGCGTTCTTCCTTCACCAAGGCGCTTACATCGTGCCCCTCTTGCGCCATAAGCCAAGCGAGCCACAACCCTTCTCCGTAGTGGCTCGCTAGACAGATGCGCATGGCGGCTTAATTCGACCGACGCCTCATGCTCGTGCCGAGGTTCTTGGACTGCTCAGACAGACTCGGGCGCGTTCTGGCGTTCTGAAATTCCGTTGCACCCTTCTCCAACGGTGC
>Ga0210402_10002792_pt1 | contig 16767 bp, 18 predicted proteins | sample IncBWC7MmetaG_FD_161055 | JGI IMG/M metagenome (GOLD analysis project Ga0210402, IMG submission 161055) | Forest soil microbial communities from Barre Woods Harvard Forest LTER site, Petersham, Massachusetts, United States - Inc-BW-C-7-M | ecosystem: Environmental > Terrestrial > Soil >... | reverse complement strand
GGCAAGATTCACTTCCGGGTCCTTGACCTCCAGGCAGCCTACATCGATGCCGCGCTTGGCGATGCGCAGCTTCAAGATCTCCAGCATTTGCTTCAATTGAAAATCCGCCGGCGCCGTCATGGTCACCGTGGTTTCTTCCAGCTCGAAGCTGGCACCCGTGTCCTTGAAATCGAACCGCTGCGTCAATTCGCGCACAGCCTGATCGACGGCATTCGTCAATTCATGCGTGTCGATTTCCGATACCACGTCGAACGAAGGCACCTTCTAAGTCTCCGCGAGCAACTGATCGAGCGTGGTCTTCACTTCGGTCACGAAGTCAACGTAATATTTGCCAGTTGCCGGACCGGTGAAACCCGTGTGAATCTTGCGCACGTTGCCCTTGCGGTCGATGAAGACAGTGGTCGGAAAGGCGACGAAGCTCTTCAGCATCGGTAATTTCTTGGCTGCCTCGTCCTTGTCCGAGACGCCGGCGATCAGCGTCGTGTACTCGATGCCATAGTGCTGGCGGAAGCGTTGCGTGGCTTGTGCGGCGCGCTCGAAGTCGCCGAAATGCTCGAACTGCAGCGAGACTATTTCCAAGCCCTTGTCGCGGTAGTCCTTGTAGAGCGGCGCGAGGAATGCCGCTTCGTCATGGCAGTTGGGACACCAGCTGCCGGCCAGCGCCACGATGAGAACCTTGCCGCGAAATTGAGGATCCTTGGACGACACGGTCTTTCCCGAGAGATCCGGGAAGGCGAAATCGAATTGCTTGACGCCCTCGCGCATGGCGGTCACACCGTAGGCATCCGGGAGCTGGGCGGCCGCGTCGCGCTTGCCGGTCCATTTTTCATGGTAGGCCAGGCCCGACCACCAGTCCCCATCAAGACTCCCGTCCGAGGCGATCTTCGCCTTGTAGAGAAACACGTGCGCGCCGTCGAAAGTGGATAGATACAGCTCGTCGCCCTTCACCTGGCCCGCCAGGTAGCGATGATCGCCGGTGGTGGTCAGGATCGTCCCGCTGACGACATCGTGTGATTGGCTGAACTCGGCGATGGCCACTTCCGGCGCGCCGCTGTCGTCGATGAATTTTACGGCCCAGCGGCCCGACACATCGGCGGCCTCGCCCGCCGCGTTGCCGTCGCCCGCGGCCTTTGCAAAGAATCGGTAGTTCTCCCCCAAAGTTGCACGCAGCGGAACATGCTGGTTCTTGCCGTTCGGCTTGACCAGAAAAACCTCGCCTTGCAACTGATTCCCGGCCGTATCGGCCTTGAGCACATTTTCGTATCCCGGCATGCGGATTTCCAAATGCGAACCGGTAATCTGCACATCGCTGAGCAGCAGGCGCTCCTGCCCGTTGATGAGATAACCGACCAGCGTGGAATCCTTCCGAGCGAGTTCCAGCCCGAACGGCAGCTCGCCGCCGGGCGTTTGCAGTACCACCCGGTATGTGCCCATTTTCACGTCGTTGTTCCCAGCGGCAGCCGTGGCCGGCGCATCGCCGTGATGGCACGCGGAAAGCGCGAGCGCAGCAGCGGACGCCAAGAGTAGCCGCGCCAAGAGTAGCCGCAATGCTGTGGTGACCATGTTCCGACCCCAGAGAATCCTCTAACGATACCCGCGCGCCTGCAAAGTGAACAGCTTCGCATATTGGCCATCGGCCGCCATCAGCGATTCATGGCTGCCGCGCTCGACGATGCGGCCTTCCTCGAGCACCAAGATCTGGTCGGTCATGCGCACGGTCGAGAAGCGGTGGGAAATGACAATGGCAATGCGATTGCGGGTCAATTCGCGGAAGTGCTCGAAAACCTCGGCTTCCGCGCCGGCATCGATGGCTGCGGTGGGCTCGTCCAAGACCAGGATATCGGCATCGCTGCGCATAAAGGCGCGCGCCAGCGCAATCTTTTGCCACTGCCCGCCCGACAGCTCGCGCCCGTCCTTGAACCACTTGCCGAGCTGGGCGTGATAGCCGCCCGGAAGCTGCTCGACGAAATCCGCGGCGAGGCCCTTGGCGGCGGCGCTGCGCCAGCGCGCCTCATCCTCGAAGGCGCGTACGTCCCCGGCTCCGATATTTTCGCCCACCAACATTTGGTAGCGTGCGAAGTCCTGAAAAATGACGCCGATGCGCTGGCGCAGCGCTGTCTCGTCCCATTCCCTCAGGTCGAGACCATCGAGCAATACCCGCCCGTGAGTCGGATCGTAAAGCCGCGTGAGCAGTTTGATCAGAGTGGTTTTGCCGGAACCGTTCTGCCCGACCAGTGCCAGGCTCTCGCCGGGGCGGACGTGCAGATTGATTCCCGACAGGGCCGGTGCAGCGGCGCCCGGGTAGACGAACTCGACGTCCTCGAAGCGAATGCCGTCGCCGGGATCGGGACCTGCGAGCTTATGTCCCTTGGGGCTGCCGCGGCCGACTGGTTGCTCCAGGTACTCAAACAAATTGGACAAATACAAATTGTCCTCATAAAGGCCGCTGACCGCCGACAAAGCCGCGCTGACCGCCGCCTGTCCTTGCCGGAACAGCATCAGGTACATGGTCATCTGGCCGACGCTCATCGCGCCCAACACGGTTTCCACGGCAATCCAGACGTAGCCGCCGTACAGCGTCGCGGTTCCGAGCAGTCCCAGCCCGAAACCCCAGGCGTCGCGGCGCAAGGTGAGATCGCGATCCTCGCGGTACAGGCGGGTGAAAATGTCGCGGTAGCGATCGAGAAACCGCTGTCCCAGATCGAAGAGCTTCACTTCCTTGGCGTAGTCTTCGCGCGCCAGCACCGATTCCAAATAAATCTGCATGCGCGATTCAGGCGCGCGCCAGCGGAACAGCCTGAATGCTTCGCCGGAAAATTTAGCCTCCGCGAGGAACGCCGGCAGTCCGGCCAGCACCAGCAGCAGCACCGCCCACGGCGAGAAGCGATACAGCAGCCCACCGAAGGAAACGAGCGAGACCGCATTCTGAGCGAATGCGAAGGTTCGCATGATGAGGCTCAACGGGCGGCTCGAGGCTTCGCGGCGCGCTCGCGTCAGCTTGTCATAGAATTCCGAATCCTCGAACTGCGTCAGATCCAGCGTCAGCGCTTTTTCCAAGATCATGACGTTGACGCGTTGCCCGAGTTGCGCGCGCAACAGCGACTGTGCGAGAGAGATTCCTCGCTGCGCCATGGCGATGGCCGCCACCAGCAAAGCTTCGAGCGCAACATAACGCACCACGTCGTGGAGGTACGTTGTGCCCGTGCGACGGTGCAGATCCGCGGCGTGGATCACCGCATCGACAATTTGCGCGCCGATGAAAGCCACGCCCGCCGGCAGCGCGCCCGCTATGAGGGTGAGGACGGCGAGCGTGATGCTCAGTGCTTTGTTGGTGCTCCACACCAGGGCCAGGGCGCGGCTGCTGTATTCGAACACGCCGGCAAGATTGCGGCGCCAGCTGCTGCCCGCGGCACCGGCGCCGTCCGGCGATTGCGCCGGACCCACGTGCGGCGAGTTGCCTGAACTCGGCAGATTGATGGGTCGTGACTTGGATTCGGCGCTGATGGAATTCCCCGCGGTCTATAATAGCCCGTAGCTGGTGTCCGGTATGGCGGAGTAGTCGTGAAATTCAAGCCCTTGCTCGATCGGTGGAAGAAGACCGCTGCCCCTCCCAAGACCGCCAAGGAGTACGCCGTGCGCCTGCCGCTGGACGATGCGGCCAGACTGCAGGCCTTGGCCGAGCTGTTTCCCGGGCAGTCGATCGAGGAGATCGTGACGGATTTGCTCGGCGCCGGGTTGGACGAGATTGCCGCCGCCATGCCCTACGAGAAGGGCCCCAAAGTGATCTCGCGCGATGACCACGGCGATCCCGTTTACGAAGATATCGGCCTGACGCCCCGATTCGTGGAATTGACCCGCAAGTACAAGAAAAACCTGGTCTCCGGCGCAAAAAAATAGATGGCCGGCGCCGATTTTGGCGCTTGCGCCATTGACGCTGGCCGCAGGAGGCGGCGATACTTGCTGCATGTCGACCGCGCACAATCTTCGCAACACCGGGTGGTGGCGTTTCCCATAAGGAGTGGGCTGGTCGTTTAGTTTTCGTTCTTTTTTTATCCAGAACCCATCTCCGCGACAAGTGGTGATGGGTTTTTTATTGCCTTTTAAAGACGCATGCATGAAACCGCCTTTTGACATCGCAGCCGATCTGGATACGCCGGTTTCGGCGTATCTGAAGCTCGCGCCCTTTCGTCCCCGATTCCTGTTGGAAAGCGTCGAAGGCGGCGAGCGGTTGGCGCGCTATTCGTTCATCGGCTTCGGCGATTGTCTCGAAGTCAAGATCGACGCCGCGGGCGTGAACGTCGGCGGCGCGCATGCCCCAAGACCGAAGAACAAGCAGGAATTCTTAGGAGTGCTGCGCGCCGCGCTGACGCAGGCACCGAGTCCCAACCCAAAAATACCCGGCGTTCCCTTGTTGGGGGGCTTGGTGGGATACACCGCCTACGATGCGGTGCGCTATTTCGAGCGTCTCCCGGGCCTAAGTCTCGACAGGACGGAAGTGCCGCATGCGCACTATGTCGCGCCGAAATCGCTGCTGGTATTTGATCACCTGACGCGCGGGGTTGCGCTTCTGCATGACGGCACCGAGGCTGATCGGCAGGCGTTGAGGCGTGATGTGATTCGAGCACTGCGCGGCGGCGTGCCCACGATGCTCGCGCCTGGAAAATTTTCGACAGCGGTACCATCGCTGACCGAGGAAGAGCATGCGTCCCGCGTGCGGCGCGCGCAGGAATATATTGCGTCGGGCGACGTGTACCAGCTCGTGCTCGCGTCGCGATTCGAAGGGCGCCATGCGCTGGCTCCGTTCGAAGCCTATCGCGCGCTGCGGTTGCTCAATCCCTCGCCCTATATGTTTTTTTGCGAGCTCGGGGATGTCACCGTCGTGGGATCCTCGCCGGAAGCGCTGGTGAAATGCCACGAAGGACAGGCGCAATTGCGCCCGATCGCGGGCTCGCGGCCGCGCGGCGCCGACGAGGCGAGCGATGCGGCGTTGGAAGCCGAACTCCTGGGCGATCCGAAAGAGAATGCCGAGCACGTGATGCTGGTCGATCTTGCGCGCAACGATTTGGGGCGCGTGGCGGCCGCGGGCTCCGTGTCCGTCGATCCCTACCGTGTGATCGAGCGCTACAGCCATGTCATGCATATCGTGAGCGGCGTGAAAGGCCGCTTGATTTCCGGCCAGGACGCATTCGATCTGTTTGCCGCAACCTTCCCCGCAGGTACGCTGGTGGGCGCTCCCAAGGTACGCGCCATGGAGCTCATCGACGAACTCGAGCCGATAGGCCGCCAGCTTTATGGCGGCACCGTGGGCTACTTCGGCCAGCGCGGCGACATGGACCAGGCGATCACGATCCGCACGCTGGTCTTTCGGGGCGATACCTACAGTTACCAGGCGGGCGGCGGTATCGTCGCCGACAGTTCCCCACCGGCCGAGTACGCCGAGCTGCTGGCAAAGAGCGCGGTGCTGCGGCGGGCGCTGGAGCTTGCGGCGGAGGGCCTGTAGATGCCCGCGAATGTATTGCTGATCGACAACTACGATTCATTCACCTACAACCTGGTGCAGGCGTTCTTGATTCTGGGAGCGCAAGTCGATGTACACCGCAACGATGCCATCGGCGTGGAGCAGGCACTGTCGCGAAACTATACGCACCTGGTCATTTCTCCGGGCCCCGGCACGCCGCGGGACGCGGGCGTCTCCATGCGAATGATCGAGGCGTTCGCCGGACGGATTCCGATTTTTGGCGTTTGTCTCGGACATCAATCCCTGGTCGAAGTATTCGGCGGCAAGGTGGTTCGTGCCGGACGCCTCATGCACGGCAAGGTGTCGCCGGTGCAACATGATGGCAAGGGGCTGTACTTAGGGATGCGGCAGAATTTCGAGGCCGGCCGATATCATTCGTTGATCGCGGAACCGGCTTCAATCCCGGCCGCGCTCGAGGTCACGGCGCGAACGGCCGAGGGTGAAATCATGGGCGTACGCCACCGATCCCTAGGGATAGAAGGGGTGCAGTTCCATCCCGAGAGCGTGCTTACGCCCGACGGCCCGGCGCTCATGGGCAATTTCTTGAAGAGCGGGACAGGCTCCTAGCATGAACAATCCTCGCGAGATCCTGGAGCATCTGCTGGATGGACGGCATCTGAGCGAAGCGCAAGCCGCCTCTCTGCTGCGGCAGCTGACCGCGCCGGATCTCGCGCCCGCCATGGCGGGCGCGCTGCTCGCGGCACTGCGCGCCAAAGGCGTCACGGCCGACGAGGTGCGCGGCTTCGCCGGCGCCATGCGCGCGCTGGCGTTGAAGCCGGCACTGCCGGAAGGCGTAGATGCCATCGACATCGTCGGCACCGGCGGCGATGGCTCGGGCAGCTTGAATCTGTCCACGGGCGCGGCGTTGCTGGCGGCGGCCTGCGGATTGCCCATCGTCAAGCACGGCAATCGATCCATCTCGAGCCGCAGCGGCAGTGCCGACCTGCTGGAGGCCATCGGATTTACGCTGCCGCTGGATGAGAACCGTGCGGCAGAGTGCTTTGTCGCCACCGGATTCACCTTTCTGTTCGCGCCGTACTTTCATCCCGCCATGAAGGCGCTCGCGCCGATACGCAGCGCGCTCGGCATCCGCACCGTGTTCAATCTGCTGGGACCCCTGACCAATCCGGCCGCTCCTCGTTACTTGCTGGTCGGGGCTTACGACGCACAGACTGCTGAATTGATGGCGGGCACCCTGGCGGGCATGCGCATCGAGCGAGGCTGGGTGGTGCACGGCGCCTCCGGGTGGGACGAAGCGACACCCATCGGATCGTTCCTGGCGTTCGACGTCGCGGGCGCTCAAATCACGCGCCGCGAGATCAATCCCGAGGAGTTTGGGATGGCGCGCTGCGCGCCTGGCGAGCTCAAGGGCGGCGACGCCAAAGCGAATCTCAAGGCGCTCATCGACGTGTTCGAAGGCCGCGATCAAGGTCCACATCTCGATACGCTGGTACTGCAATGCGGAATGGCCCTGATGATTGCTGGCCGCGCGCAATCCGTCGCGGGCGGCATTGCACTGGCGCGCGCCGTCGTCGACAGCGGCAAGGCGTCGGCGTGGCTGCAGCGCCTGCGCGCATTCGCGCTGCACCCAGCCGCTGCGACGAGTCGCGCGTGAGCGGGTTCTTGGACGACATGGCACGCTCGAGCGCATCGCGCGCCGCACAGGCGATGGCGCGCGAGTCCTTCGGCGAGCTCGAGCGGCGCGCGAAGTCCGCACCGCCCGGCGCGCGCTTAAGCTTGTCGAATCAGGGCTTCGATGTCATCGCGGAACTCAAATTGAATTCCCCGGCCGCAGGCCGGCTGGGCGCACCCAATGAGGACTGGCTGAAGCGCGTCATCGCCTATGCGCAAGGCGGCGCCGCCGCCGTGTCCGTACTGACGGAACCCTCGCGTTTCGACGGTTCGCTGCAGCATTTGCAGCAGGCGAGTGCGGCGCTGGCGCCGTTCAAGGTGCCGGCCATGCGCAAGGATTTTCTGGTGGATCCCTATCAGGTGCTGGAGGCGAGGGCGGCGGGTGCAGGCGGCGTGCTCTTGATCGTCAGAATGTTGTCGCGCGCGCAATTGATGCAGCTGCTCGATGTGGCAGCCGAACACGCTCTGTTCGTGCTGCTCGAGGCATTCGATACCGCCGATTTGCTCATCGCGCGAGAATTGCTCGCCGCGCGAACGCGCCAAAATGCGGCCCCCGGCGCCGAGATTCTGGTCGGCATCAATAGCCGTGATTTGCAGACGCTCAAGGTCGTGCCCGAACGCTTCGAGGACCTGGCGCCGCAGCTGCCGAGCAATTGGCCGGCGGTGGCGGAAAGCGGCGTCGCCACCGCAAGCGATGCGCTGCGCATGATGGGCTTGGGATTTCGGCTGGCGCTCATCGGCACGGCGCTGATGGGGTGCGATGACCCCGGCCAATTACTGCGCGATATATTGGCGTCGACCCGGACAGTGAAAGCCTAAATGGCTACACTCGGCGCCATGTGGATCAAAATATGCGGGATCACCGGTGCGGATGCGGTCAGCGCGGCGGCGGAAGCCAACGTTGATGCCATCGGCTTCGTCTTTGCGCCGAGTCCGCGGCAGGTCACCCCGGGGCAGGCCGCGCAGCTCGCCGCACTGGCACCGCCGGGTATTTTGCGTATCGCGGTGGCACAGCATCCGCTGCAAATGAAAGTCGACGAAATATGCCGGATTCTCAAACCGGATTATTTCCAGACCGATGTCGAGGACTTGCGGGAACTGAAAATTCCGTCCCACATCAAGGTGCTGCCGGTGGTGCGTTTCGGCCGCAAGACGCCGAACCCGTTGCCGGGACGGATGCTCTTCGAGGGTCCGTCGAGCGGCATCGGCGAGCTTGCGGACTGGGGCCGGGCCGCTGAACTCGCGCGGCAGACCGAAGTAATTTTGGCGGGCGGTCTCTCCGCGCAAAATGTCGCCGAGGCCATTCAGGCAGTGCGGCCCTTCGGCGTAGATGTCAGCAGCGGCGTCGAATCGGAACCGGGCGTCAAGGATCCCGCGAAAATCCACGAGTTCGTGCGTGCCGCGCGCGCTGCCGCCGCGCACATGGAGAGCGAATCATGAGTTCATTGTTGCGAGCCGACATGCCAGTGGCGAGCTTGCCCGATGCCAAGGGCCGCTTTGGTGCATTCGGCGGCCGCTACGTACCCGAAACCCTGGTGCCGGCGCTCGATCGGCTGCAAGCCGGCGTCGACCGGTACCTGCATCAGCCCGAATTTCAAGCTGAATTCCAGCGGGAGCTGAAGACTTGGGTAGGGCGCCCGACGGCGCTGTCGCATGCGCCGACTTTGAGCAAACGCTGGGGAGCGGAGGTTTGGCTGAAGCGCGAGGACCTGGCGCATACCGGCGCGCATAAGATCAACAACGCCGTCGGTCAAACGTTGCTCGCCAAACGCTTGGGCGCGAAGCGCATCATCGCGGAAACCGGCGCCGGTCAACATGGCGTCGCGAGCGCGGCGGCGGCCGCACGGCTCGGCATGCCCTGCGTCGTGTACATGGGAGCGGTCGACGTCGAGCGGCAGGCGCCCAATGTGGATCGCATGAAACTGTTGGGTGCCACGGTGGTGCCGGTGACGGGCGGCGACAAAACGTTGCGCGCCGCCATCGACGAAGCGCTGCGCGATTGGGTGTCCGATCCCGACGGTACTTATTACTCTTTGGGCTCCGCGGTGGGACCGCATCCCTATCCTTATCTCGTGCGCGAATTGCAGTCGGTGATCGGCCGCGAAGCACGCGCCCAAATGTTGGAGGCCGCGGGGCGTTTGCCCGATGTCGCCGTGGCCTGCGTGGGCGGCGGCTCGAACGCCATCGGCTTGTTCCATCCATTCCTCGCAGATGCCTCCGTGCAACTGCTCGGCGTGGAAGCCGGCGGCCGGGGCCCAGGACTGGGCGACAACGCCGCATCGCTGACTTTCGGCACACCCGGCGTCCTGCAGGGCAGCTACTCGCTGATTTTGCAGGACGCCTTCGGCCAGGTGCGCGAAACACATTCGGTGTCCGCGGGCTTGGATTATTCCGGTGTCGGTCCGGAGCATGCGTACCTCATGAAAAGCGGCCGGGTGACTTACCAGTCGGCAACCGATTCGGAATCCCTGGACGCACTCGCCGAGTGCGCGAAATACGAAGGCATTCTGCCGGCCATCGAGAGTGCGCATGCCTTCTTTGGCGCCCGCCGCTTCGCGATGAGAAATCCGGGAGCGCATATTCTCATCGGCTGTTCAGGCCGGGGCGACAAGGACATGCCCATTTTGCAAAACACGCTGCTGAAAGAGCTGCCCTGATGATCGCGCCGAGCGAGCGCATCGGCGCGGCCATTCAGGCAGCCGTCGCGAAGGGGTATCCGGCATTGGTGGGCTATTTGACCGCGGGCTTTCCGAACCGCCGGCAATTCAAGCAAAATCTCGCGACGGTGGCCGGCGGCTGCGACGTGGTCGAAATCGGCGTTCCCTTCAGCGATCCGATGGCGGACGGCACCACCATTCAGCGCGCCAGCTTCGCGGCGCTGGCCGACGGCGTGACGCTGCCGTGGATTCTCGAGGAATTGAAATCCATTGAACCGCACCCTCGCGTCCCCATTCTCTTGATGAGTTATTTGAATCCGCTGCTGGCTTTTGGCCTGCAGCAGCTGCCGCGCGCCGCCGCACTGGCAGGCGTCGCAGGCTTCATCGTGCCGGATCTGCCCTTTGAGGAAAGCGGCGATTTGCATCAGGCGCTCGAAGCCGAAGGGCTGGCGCTGGTGCAAATGGTAACGCCCGTGACGCCGCCGGAGCGTTTGGCGATGCTATGCCGCGAAGCCAAGGGATTTGTTTACGCCGTGACCATGACAGGCACGACCGGAAAATCCGCCGACGGCAAATTCGCCGATGTGCCGCTCGAGGTTCTCGAATACATGGATCGAGTCAAGCGGCTTTCCAATGTGCCGGTGTGCGCGGGCTTCGGCATTCGCTCCGCCCGCCAAGTGGCGCGCTTCGCGCCGCATGTCGACGGCGTCGTCGTGGGCTCGGCGCTGGTGGAGGCGCTGGAAAAAGGCGAGGATGTGAGCGCATTTTTGAAGTCCCTGCGCCAGGGAGCTGCCTGACAGGCGCCGCTCAATAAAATTAAGGAGAACCGTGAAGCGAGTCTTTCGTGCCGCATCTCTCCTGCAAGTCGCCCATGCCCGCAATGTGCTGATCGCGGCCGGCATCGACAGTGAGCTGCGCAATCAGTATCTCGCCGGCGCTCTCGGCGATCTGCCCATGCTGGAGACCTGGCCGCAGCTGATGGTGGAGGATGAGCTGGAATCGGCCGCGCTGCGTGCCTTGGAGAAGGCCGCGGCCGCACCCTCGGGTGCTCCCTGGGTATGTTCGCAGTGCGGCGAGCAGCTTGAACCGCAATTCACGAGTTGTTGGCGTTGCGGTGCGGCGATGCAGAGTGCATAGCGTGTGCCAGTCGTGAGTTCTGCGCGAAACAGCCGGCCGCGGCAATTCTAGGCATGCCAGTTCGGCCTTTAGATTCAAAAGGTTGCAAGGCCATGTCAGACAAACACCGACAGGATTCAGCACGAATTCCGAGCTGAGGATCAGCCCCCAGCCCTGGCGACGATAAGCTGCACAGGTTACAAATTATCTTGTGTGACGTGTAACGATTACACGACGCGATCAGCAGGAGATTTGTATGAGCGTGAGCTATTCGGAACGTCCCGTACCCCTTTCGACGGGCATCGACTCCCTGCTGGGGAATTCCGTCGCGATGCACGAAGTATTTCGTCTGATCGAGCGCGTGGGACCCACTGAAGCCGGCGTTCTCTTGACCGGCGAAAGCGGCTCCGGCAAAGAGCTGGCGGCACAAATGATTCACGAGTGCAGTGCGCGGCGCGGCAAGCCCTTCATCGCCATCAATTGCGGCGCCATCCCGCCAGGGCTTATCGAGGCGGAATTGTTCGGCTATGAGAAAGGCAGCTTCACGGGCGCGGTGCGCGCGCACGCCGGCGTGTTCGAGCGCGCCAATGGCGGCACCCTGCTGCTCGACGAAGTAACCGAAATGCCGCTCGACATGCAGACGCGGTTGCTGCGTGTGCTCGAATCCCGCAAGTTTTACCGCGTCGGCGCAAATACCGAATACACCTCCGATGTTCGCGTCATTGCCGCCACCAACCGCTGTCCCTTGTCCGCGGTGCAAGCCGGTCAGCTGCGCGAAGATCTTCTGTATCGGCTCGCCGTGTTTCCGATCGACATGCCGCCGCTGCGCGATCGCGGCGATGATGTCGACCTGCTCGCGAATCATTTCCTGGCGGAACTCAACGCGCAATCCGGCGCGCAGAAGCGCCTCTCGGCGCATGCTCGCATGACGCTCAAAGAGCATTCATGGCCGGGCAATGTGCGGGAATTGAAAAATTGCATCGAACGCGCTTTCATTCTCGGGGACAGCGTTCTGGAATTGGCGCCCCTCCTACAGAACGCCGCCCGCAACGAGCAGTCGGCCGGCCTTCAACCATCGGGCGGCAACGCGGCGGATCGCGAGCGTTTGGAGATTCGCGTCGGTTCGCGCATTTACGATATGGAACGCTCGCTGATCGAGGCCACTCTGGACTATTTCAAGGGGAATAAACGCCGTGCGGCCGACGCGCTGGGATGCAGCCTGAAGACGCTGTATAACAAGCTGAACGGCTATTCACAAAGACAGGAATGCGCGAATTCCTAGCGCTCGATTTTAGGGGAATTAAACGTGTCAAGAGTACTGATCGCAGACGATCATGCGGTGGTCCGAGCCGGATTCAAGCAATTTCTCGAAGCAGATTCGAGCATCAATGCAGTAGGAGAAGCCGCCAGCGGCAACGAAACTCTCGACGCGCTGCGAGAATCAGAATGGGACCTGGTGCTGCTGGATATTCACATGCCCGATCGCAGCGGCTTGGATATATTGCGCCACATTCAAACCGGGCATCCCACCGTCAGGGTTCTGGTCATGAGCGGCCTGCCGGAGCAGCAGTATGCCGTGAATGTGCTGCGCGCTGGTGCGAGCGGCTATCTTTCCAAGGACAGTGCTCCCGAGGAACTCATGAAGGCCGTGCGCACCGTACTGTCCGGACGGCGCTATGTCAGCGCCGCGCTTGCCGAAATACTGGTGGCGGATCTGGATGGCGATCCGGACAAGCCCCTGCATGCGCGGCTGTCCACGCGCGAGTTCCAAATCTTTTGTAAGCTGGCGGCCGGCCGGGGCGTATCGGACATCGCGAATGAGCTCAGCCTAAGCGTCAAGACCGTCAGCACGTATCGAAGCCGCATATTGGAAAAAATGAGCTTCACCGCCAACGCCGATATCACATCTTACGCACTGCGCAACGGCCTCATTCAATAAGCGGCATCGTGAGCACTTTTCAACACCGCACGCGTTTCTCCTGGGCGACATGTTAATGGTTCGCTCGCTGCGGGTATTGCTGGTGGAGGACTCGAAAGTACTGACTGAGAGGTTGACCGAGGCGATTCGGCAGATTTCCGATGTCGAACTGATCGGCACGGCGGACAGCGAGTCAGGGGCTCTCGCCGCGGTCAAGCGCGATGCGGTCGACGTGATCATTCTCGATCTGCACCTGAAGCAGGGCACGGGGTTCGGCGTGATGCGCGCGCTGGCGACCACGCAGCAAAAGCCGCGGATCATCGTGCTGACGAATTACGACCTGCCGGAATACAAGAATGCGGCGATCGCACTCGGCGCGACGCATTTTTTGGACAAGGCCCGCGACTATGGCCGTCTGCCTGAAGTCCTGCATGAGATCTGCGAGGCGCACCTCTCGAAGCATTGATTCTAAGGCCGGCTATACCGCCGACGCGCGAGACGGGAGGTTGGGAACGAGCAGGTGCTCGCTGCCTTCCGGCGGCGGGTGTGGCGGCAGCATTCTTGCCAAGGGAATGCGCGCGCAGAGGACGGTTCCGCCGGAGCCCGGGGTGGAAAGCTCCCAGGTCCCCCCAAGGCCCGCAATCCGATGTCGCATCGAGACCAAGCCGTGCGCCGTGCTGACGCCCATCCGGCTTTTCGGGATGCCCTTGCCATCGTCGGAAATGCGCAAGGTAAAGGTATCCCGGTCGATGGAAATGAACAGGTCAGCCGATTTCGCTTCCGAATGCTTCAAAATATTGGTCAAAGCCTCTTGTGCGACGCGGAACACGCCAATCGCGGCATCCGGACTGAATTTTTGCTCGAATTCAGGAATGGTTTCGGTACAGCGCAATCCCGTGCGGCGGCAAGTCTCCTTGAATTGCCATCGAAGCGCCGTGAACAATCCCATATTGTCCAGCAGCGTGGGGCGCAGTTCCTCAACCACGCGACGCTTCAAATCCACGCCGGCGCTCAGGGAATCGTGAATTCGCTTGAAGCGCTGCTCGATGGAAGGATCCTCGGTGGGCAGGCGCTGCTGCAGCCAGGACAGGTCCATGCGGGCAGCGACCAGGAGCCCGCCCAGCTCATCGTGCAGTTCGCGCGATAGGGCAGACTTTTCCTGTTCGGACACACCCTGCAAGTGCGTCGACAGCGCAGTCAGTTCGCTGGTTCGCGCTTCGACCTGCTGCTCGAGCTCTGATTTCTGATCGCGCAGGGCTGCGGCCTGGCGGGCGCGGCGGCGCATGTCGCTCAGGACCAGCCAGATCGCGAGCACAACCAAGCCAATATTCAGTATTGCGCCCGCCGCCGACACCCAGCGCGAGAGCCGATAATCCTGTTGCCACTCAGCGTTGGCCGCCGCTGCCTCGGCAGCTTCTTCGCTGCGCATAGTGCCGACAATGCCGACGATCAAGTCCATGGTGCGCTTGCCCACGTCCGTGCCGATGATGCTCGCCGCCGGAGAAATGCCGTGCTTTTTGAACAGCGCGACGCCGTCCGCGAGTTCTCCGAGCTCTTTGCCCGTCAAGACCCGCAGCTGGTGAAATTCGCTGCTGCTTTCATCGCCCCCGTACGCGTCATGCAATCGATCCAGCGCCTGCTCGACCTGGGTGACCGCGGCGGCGTAGGGGGTCAGGTATGCCGTCTCGCCGGTCAGCAAATACCCGCGCTGTGCGGATTCGGCATCGGTCATCAGGCCCGCGTACTCGTTGAGCGCCTGCTCCCGCAGCTGCGAGCTGTGCGCGCGTTCATTGGTCTTGTTGAGGCGGCTTTGGCCCGCAGCGGCAAGAAAGAACAGGCCGATGAGGAAGCCGATGAGCAGAATCGGCGGCAGCGCCAGGTACCAGCGTCCGACCCCACCAAGATCCTCACCGAGAATTTTCATAAAAGTGCCCGCGTTGCAGGCCAGAAGTTTAACATGTGAGGGTAATCCTACAGGCGGGCCCGCGACGAACCGATGGCTGCCCTGACGCAGCAACCGCATAGTCGCGACGGTGCGGTTGTACGCAACGGGGACTGCTGGCCCATCCACTTAAGGAGAATGAAATGGAAGCGAATTTCGACAACACGGCGGACCAGGCTCGTGCCACCGGTCGCCGCCTGAAGAATGATTTGAGCGATGGTATCAGCGATATCAAGAGCGCGGCCTCCGGCGAGATCAAGAATTTGATCGCGGACGTCGAAGACCTGATGGCGCGCATCGCAGATCTGAAGGATGCCGATGTGGTCCGCGTGCGAAGCAAGGTGCAGCGCGCGGTTGACGCGACGAAGCAGAGCCTCTCGGACAGCGCCGAGACCCTTCGGCGCCAAGCGCGTGAAGTCGCGAGCACGGCCGACGACTATGTGCGCGAAAGCCCCTGGCAGGCGATAGGCATTGCGGCATTGGTCGGCGCGGTGGTCGGCATTTTAGCGACGCGCCGCTCATAGGCGCCACGACAGTGCGAGGCTTATGGTCACTGCCCAAAGCCGCTCCCGCGCTGATGCGCCACATCGGCGCCTATATCGAACTTGCCGGTCTTGATCTCGCGCGTGCCCAGCGCGAAATCACGGCGCAAGTCGTCGCCGTGGCGATCCTTGCAATCTGTGTTCTGTTTGCGGTGTTCCTGATCTGCCTGGGTGCGATCGCCTATGCCTGGGATACGCCGTATCGCGTGGCCGTCATCGCGTGGATGGCCGGGGGATTTCTTGTGGTTGCGATCGGCGCTGCCGTCTATCGATCGCGCGCGGCGCGTGCCCGCTCGCCGCTGCTCTCCGATGTGCGCCGCGAGTGGCAGGAAGATCGCGTCATTCTCGAGCGGATTTTATCCTCGGACGAGGATTGACCGTGGCAGATCGCGACGCAGCTGCGAGAGACCAGGTAATGAGCCGGCTTGCTCAATCTCGCCAAGAACTCCGCCAACTGCTCGATCCGCCGCCTCAAGAGGGCAAGCCCGGCGAAGCGGCGGCGAATGGACACGCCGGGTTCCCCCGCAGCCGCACCATGCAGATGCTGATGAGCGGTCGGGGATTGGGAACCTTGGGCGCGCTGGCGGGCGGTCTGCTCATCGCGCGGCCGATGCTGGCCTTGAGATTGCTGCGATTCGTGCCGGCCGGCCCCGTGGCAAAGATGCTCATGGCCAGAGTAATAGGCACGCTCAAGGAAAAGCCGCGAGCCGGCGACTAGGCTTTCTGGCAGCGCGGCGCCTTGAAGGGCTATCCCAGCGTTATTTCGCCGTAGTGATAGCGGCCGTCGTCCATCAACGGAATCTCGCCGCGCACGCCGTCCAAATCCTTGCCGTCCAGCGTTGCCTGCGCGATGCCGCGGTTCACGCCGCGCGGATTCTTGACGGTGATGCGATAGCGCGACGATCCGTGCTTGTAGGTAAATTCGAATCCGGGCCAGGCGCGCGGAATGCAGGGGTCGATCACCAGGGTTGTGCCGCGCAGTTTTATCCCTAAGATGCCCTCCGTTGCCGTGCGATACATCCATCCGGATGACCCGGTGTACCAAGTCCATCCGCCTCGTCCGACGTGCTGCGGCGCTGAGTAAACATCGGCGCACACCACGTACGGCTCCACCTTGTAGCGATGGATGGCCGCCCGCGTGCTGGCATGATTGATGGGATTCAGCAGCGAGAAACATTCACCGGCTCGGTCGCCGTCGCCCAACAGCGCGAATGCCAGCGTGGTCCACATGGCCGCGTGCGTATATTGCCCGCCATTCTCGCGCAGCCCGGGAGGGTAAGCTTTGATGTAGCCAGGATCCTTGGCACTGTGGTCGAAGGGCGGCGTGAACAGCTTCACCAGTCCGTCGCTGCGGCTTACCAGCTGGGTGTTGACCGCAGACATGGCGCGAAGCGCGCGATCGCGCGGAGCGGCGCCGGAGATCACTGACCAGGATTGCGCCA
>Ga0210402_10002789_pt1 | contig 16791 bp, 14 predicted proteins | sample IncBWC7MmetaG_FD_161055 | JGI IMG/M metagenome (GOLD analysis project Ga0210402, IMG submission 161055) | Forest soil microbial communities from Barre Woods Harvard Forest LTER site, Petersham, Massachusetts, United States - Inc-BW-C-7-M | ecosystem: Environmental > Terrestrial > Soil >... | reverse complement strand
CCTCATTCAGCCTGAAACCGGAAGGCTCGCCGGCGTCGTCGCCGGGGTGAGACCAGCCCGCGGACCACCTATGTTTGACCTTGTCCTCGATCGACTGTTTCAGCGCCTCTGGGGCCAACCCATGCTTACCCCACAGCCGTCTGTCCCAGCGACGGTATCGAGGCCCCACCCACAGCGGCCCCCAGATCCGCTGCCCCAGCATCGCCAGGCCGATAGCGATCAGGATGAGCGGCCAGAGTTGATCGATGGTGGCATCGATCAACCCGAGGTTGTTGGCGAGAAGAATCGCGCCCGCGCCCATCATGATCCCGCCCACTACGCGGCCGCTGCCAAAGTTGGAGTCCACCAATTTCACCAGGCCGACGGCGATCAGCGCCACGGGCCAGTATCTCCACCAGTCGCGAACGTACACGACGTGAAAGTTATCCAGCAGAAACAGGATGCCGATCCCGATCACGATCACACCCGGAATCAGCCCGTGGTTGACTCTCCAACCCTGCGCGCTTTCGTTGTCTTTTGGTTCCATGCCCTCAGCGTAAAACCGGAGCCCGCGGGAGTCCCGCGCGAATCGGCGAACGCCCCTGGTTTACCGGCAAAGGGGAAGACAACACAGGCAGGAGGCGCGTGCCACTATCGGGACGACAACACCGGCCGGGAGGCCTGGGCTACAGGAGTCTATGGAGCGGGCACCAGTGGAGGAGGCGCTGGCGGCTTCGGTATTTTCATGATCGTAATATCGCCGAATCCGACTCTAAGGTACAGGTTGTGTATTGCCGAGGCTCCCTGGACAAACTGATGCCCCAGGAGCCACCGCGTACGTTTTTCGTGCCCGGGAAAGTCTGAAGTCACACCGCCGAAATCGCTCTTCGCGTCAATGCCATATTTGCCCTCCTGGGGGAGCTGAAGCGTAATTCCGCCATTACGCACGGTCACGTGGATGTCCGACGTCAAATTGTCGACATGCACTTCGCCAGCGCCATGATCAACGGCCAGCCTGGCGTTCATTGGGGCCTTGATCTTGTAGTCCAGATCAAAGCCGGGCGGCAGGCCCCGGTGCCGGGGGAATTCCGTCATGACGATGAGTTCCTCGCCCTGGCGCTGCACCGAAATTCGTACCTGCTCCAACTGGTGGGAAGCCTTCTCGCGGTCTCGGGAGGCGAGTGCTACTTTCGTCGACTTCACCGTGACGATCTCAACATCGGGCCGCTCCCAACCCTCCACCGTGACTTCGCCTAGCGAATTCTTCAACCGGAGCCAGCCGCCGGAAGGAAAATCCACGCGCTCCGTGTGGACTACCTGAACCTTCTGCCTGGGTTCATCGTCTGCCAAGAGCAAACAACTCATTCCGAGTATCACCGCGAGGCGTCGTATCATATGGCCCATTCGATTTCAGTATCTCATTTGGGAATGGCCAGGTTCTTCCAGTCGAAAGTTTGGTCGCTGGCCATCCGGTCAACTTGTCCCGGAATAATTAGAATAATTCCCAAACAAAGGACTTAAGAGGCGACTTCCAGGACAATTTGTCCCGTTTGGGTAGGCGAGCCTATTTCGGCGCCGGGCGTCGTCTCATCGGATCGAACACCGGCACTCGCTACGTTCAACCAGCGGCTCTCCTACTCTTCCGGCTGGCGTGAAGTCTTGCCTTTCTTAAATCGGGTGTAATGCGAGGACACCCGAAATGAATCGCCCGACCGGCGAGTGCAAGCCTATAGAATGTAGAGGAGGAAAAACCAATGAGCGCAACCAATCGACGAAAATTTCTGGGGAGTGGCGTGGCTGTAGCCGCGGCGGCATCCGTGGCGGCGGTTCCCGGCAAAGCCCAGGAGAAACTCACCAAACGGGTGATTTACCGCAACGGCAAGAAGCCCGAGAAGCCTGAAAAGCGGTTCAACAGCACGGTGGCGTATGGCAACCTGATCTTCATCGCCGGTGTCGGCTACCACCAGGAAGGCGACATCAAAGTGCACACCAGGGGCGTTCTGGATTCGATCAAGAAGCAACTCGAGAGCGCGGGGTCATCGATGGACAAGGTCCTCAAGGTCAACGTCTATCTGAACGATCTCAAAGACTACGCCGCCATGAATGAGGTCTACGACGGCAGCTTCGGCGACGAGCCCCCGGTGCGTACGACGATTGCGGCGGCGGGCGGAATTCCGGGAAACTCGCTCATCGAAATCGATGTGATCGCCTGTTTGTAGAGCGCGAGCAGAAGGCAGGAGTCAGGAGGGCAGGAGCTAGCGGCATCGGGGGCGATTGCGCGCTGGGCTGTGCCCGTCGAAACCGGATAGATCTTGCGGGCCCAGCCGTCTACTTTGGCGGTGAGGCGGTAAACGCGGGAGGTGTCGGCAAGAATGCGGCCCAGTGTCCGGAATTGGCCCGTACCGGAAAACTCTTCCGCGACGCCCAGACGCAGGCCGATGATCTGCTGCTGAGCGGCGCCGATGCTGACGGCGCCCGCTTCCGCGGCGTTGGCGTACAACTGGGAGCCGCTTCCGGCGCGGGGTGATTTCCAGACACGGGGCCATACACCAGGGCATACACGGGAACCAGTTCCATGCCGCAATCCGGCGCGGTTCCCGGTTTATCCGACCGATAACCCGGATGCATGGGGTCGTGATAGTAGAGAATCCGGGAGCCGGTTGCTGCCGGCGGGCCCGCCTTCACGGCGCGGTCGCGCCAGCGGCCAATGCCGAACGAGCCGGCCCATGAGCAGTACAACGACGATCGGGGTTCCCGGTTTCATGTGATCCCTCGTATTCCCTCGGCAATGGCAGCGCACTCCCGCGGGAGCCCACGCGCTGCCTGCCGCTACCTGGCGACTGCTACTGGGCGCTGACCAATCGTGGGGTAATTGAAGCATAAAAGTATTGTGAATTCGGAAATACCGGCAAAGGCCCTAAAAGCACCTCGGAGAATCCACTTGTCGAAATATTGGGCACGGGGTACTTGTGGCAAAGCACGTGGTACGGAATTTGTCCCGGTTCGGCCCATCGCCAACGGCTGCGCCTGGCGGATCAACAATCCGCCGTGCCGCACCAGCCAGCACCCCGGCCCGGTTGCCCCTGCCTGGCGGCACATGACATGCTGGTTTCCATGGCCGCAGCGTTCCGTGCTCTTGTTCTTGTCCTCATCCCGGCAGCGGTGGCTTTCGCCCAACCCGCCGACCTGATCCTCCGCAACGGCAAGATCGTCACCATGAACCCAGCCGCGCCCACGGCGCAAGCCATGGCGATCCGCGGCGGTAAGATCGTCGCACTGGGCAGCGATGCCGACATGCGCCAGCAGGCGGGGCAAGGGACACGCCTGATCGATCTGCACGGCATGCTGGCCATCCCCGGTTTCATCGAAGGCCACGGCCACTTCACCGGCGTCGGCGAGTTCCGCATGGGCCTCGACCTGCGCGAGGCGCGCACGTGGGACGACATTGTGGCCCAGGTAGGCCGGGCCGCCAAACAGGCCAAGCCTGGCGAGTGGATCATCGGCCGCGGCTGGCACCAATCCAAGTGGACCAGTGCGCCCGAGCCCAACGTGGAAGGCTTCCCGCTGCACGCCTCGCTCGATCAGGTATCGCCCAACAACCCCGTGCTGCTCACCCACGCCAGCGGCCACGCGGCCTTCGTCAACGGCAAAGCCATGGCGGCCGCGGGCATCACCACCCAGACGCCCGACCCGCCGGGCGGCGAGATTCTCAAGGACGCCAGGGGTGACGCCACGGGCCTGCTGCGCGAACGCGCCCAAGGTCTGGCCGGCCACGCGCGCGACGAGTGGGAATCCCACCTGTCGCCGGCTGAACGGCAGGCACTCCAACGCAAGGCCATCGACCTGGCCGTAAACGAATCCATTTCCAAGGGCATCACCACCTTTGAAGACGCCGGTTCGCCGTTCGACACCATCGACATGCTGAAAGCCATGGCCGAAAAGCACGAGCTGAAGCTCCGCATCTGGATGATGCTGCGCGTGCCCACGGACCAAATGGCCGCCAAGATGGACCGTTATAGAATGATCGGCGTGGGCGGCGGCTACTTCACCGTGCGCGCCGTCAAACGGGCCATCGATGGCGCCCTCGGCGCGCGCGGCGCCTGGCTGCTGAACCCCTATACCGACAAGCCCGACAGCGCCGGCATGAACAATGACGACCCGGCCGATGTCCGCCAGGTTGCCGAACTGGCCATCCAGCACGGCTATCAAATGTGCGTCCACGCCATCGGCGACCGCGCCAATCGCGAGACGCTGGACATCTTCGAACAGACGTTCAAAAGGCATCCGGAGCAGCATCCGGAACGGAAGGACCTGCGCTGGCGCATCGAGCACGCCCAGCACCTTAGCGCCGCCGACATTCCGCGCTTCGGCCAACTGGGCGTGATCGCCGCCATGCAGGGCGTGCATTGCACGTCGGACGCGCCGTATGTCCTGCTCCGCCTCGGCCCCCAGCGCGCCGAAGAAGGCGCCTACGTCTGGCAGAAGCTGATCAAATCGGGCGCGGTGGTGGGCAACGGAACCGACGCCCCGGTGGAAGATGTGAGCCCTCTGGCGTCGTTCTACGCGTCGGTGAGCCGCAAACTGAAGGACGGCACGGTCTTCTATCCCGACCAGCGTATGAGCCGCGAAGAGGCGCTGAAGAGTTACACCTGGAACAACGCCTACGCGGCCTTCGAGGAGAAATTGAAGGGCTCGCTGGAGGTGGGCAAACTGGCCGACATCACGGTTCTATCGCGCGACATTATGACGATACCGGAAGACGAGATTCCCGCTACGGACGTGGTGTACACCATCGTCGGCGGCAAGGTGGCGTTCGAGCGCAGCGCAACGGCGCGCTGAGATTGAGGTGGGGCAGACCATCGTCTTTTGTGGTCTGCCTGGCGGGCCGGGGCCAGAAGTTGGAGGCCAAGGGCGTTAAAGTAACGTCGCGCTCAGGGGATTCCGCCGCGCTGCCAGGCTTTCCGTGACCGGCGCATCGAGGGCTTGCCAGCACCGCGTCGCCGATAAGATGCCTCCGCGACCCAGATGGCCGGGGTTCCGGCTCCAACTGGCGGGAGCGGCGTTGGTCCGGAAGAAGGCGCCGTGGTCTGCAAGAAATGGCTGCGGCGGCTAATCTTTCTCGACCGGCCTCCAGGACTTGTCGGGATTGATACGGGCCATCTGGCGCGCCAGGGCGGCGGTGTTGGGGCCCAGATCCTTTTCATATACCGTGCCCTGGTGATTGACGACGAAGGTCTTCACGCCAGACACGGCATACTCCGCCGGGTAAGCCACCAGGGCGAAACCGCCGATCATCTTACCTTTGACCACATAGTCGAATGCGCCGCCGGGGGCGTCCGGTCCCTGCGCTTTCAGGATGCGGAAATAATAGCCGTGATAGCGGTCCAGCTTCCTGGCGCCCTCAGCCACATTGGCGGCCGCCGCATTAACGAACGCCTTGGGCACCAGACTTTTCGAAGCGCCTTCCCAATAGAGGCCGTCCTCTTTGCCGGGAGAACTCACAATCTTCTGCGCATATTCGAGAACACCGCCCTTGTCGTGCTCCCGCGCGGCGTATTCCATCTGGGCCTCCACGTAGCCCCGGCAGACTTCCACGGCGTTCACCTCGTTCTCACCAATGCGATGAGCCAGAATCTCTACCTTTCCGGCCGGCGCATCGAAATGCCATTTTCCGTCTTTCCGAACCAGCGGAACCGGAAAAGGCCAATCCTGCGCGCCGATCGATAGGGCCGCCCGGTTCGGGTTGCTGGGGTCCTGGTTGATTTTGAGCTTCTCATGGGCCGTGCGGGCGAACTCCGCGCGGCTTTGCGTGTCCGCGGTGGGGTCGCCGGATTCCACGATGTCCTTGCCGCCGGGACCGAACAGTTTCAGCAACGCGGCAGTGTCATTGTGTTCGGCGGCATCCATGATGGCTTGCGCAGCCTCTTGGGGCGTGCCGAAAGTTGGCTGACTGGCTTGTGGAGCCGCCGGCATCGCGATCGCCATCGTTATTGCAAGCGCCAGCGCGACGCCGGCTGGAACCAGGTTTGGATTGGCTATTCTCATGGGCTCTCTCCTATCGGCCTCCTAGCGCCGGCGGCCGCCTCCGGGGTTGCCTCTGGGCGCCGGCGCCGATCGCATCTGACCGCCCCCTCCGCCGCCACTGCGGGCAGGGCCGAGGCTCGAGTACCCATGGTCGGTATGCGCCCTGGCGGCCTGTCCATTTTCGATGCCGCCGAAGGCGCTGCGGTTCCCGCCGGGATTGTTTGGCGGCACCGCCCGGTTTCCGAAGCGCTCACCCGGCTGTGCGGCGGGTGCGGGAGAGTTGTGCATCTGCGGCGTCCTCAGATTCTCGCGCACGGGGGCCTGGTAGCGTTGGGACAGCCCATTGTTCGCGTACGGCACACCCTGGCGGTGGAACGAATCGTGGTTCCAGACGGCGGTGCCATGGACGTTGGTGATTCGCGTGGTATTGAAATTGTTGCGGGTGATGAACGTGTTATTGACAATCACGGTCCGGCTGCCCCACCCGGGATGCCATCCCCAGCCGCCCCAACCGCCCCATCCACCGCCGAAGTAGGCGCCGATGGCGATGCCGGAGCCGAAGCCGAAGAAAACTCCCGCGCCAAACGCGGGCCGCGGCGGCCAATACCAGCGCGGATAGGGATACCAGAGCGGCGGGCCCCAAATCCAGGCCGGATCGTACACCGGCACGTAGATGACGTCAGGGTTGGCGGGCACGATTTCGATGACGGGCTGGCCGGCGTCGGTGGTTTGAACCACGTTCTGCTGTTGTGTGGATGCCAGTTTTCCGCCTTCCTGCGCTTTCCGGCGCATGCGTTGAATGGCGTCCATCACATCGGGCTGTTGGCCCAGAAACGCGTTGCCCAGATTGGTTGTCCAGGTGATGTCCTCATTCAAGCGCTTCATCACATCCGGAAAAACCACCAGAGCCTGGATGCTCGGGTCCCAGTTCTGTTCTTGGGCGGCCTGGGTCAGGGCCGCTCCGCTTAGACCAGGATTGCGCCCGATCCACTGGTATGCCTGCACGATTTCGAGCGGATAGGTGGAGGCTACCAGGATCTGGCTCACCAGCGGGTCCGGGTAGAGTGCGATGGGCGCCACCAGGCCATCAAGCTGATCGGGGCTGAGAGTCTGTCCGGGCGGCGGAGGCGGCGGCGTGTCTTGCGGCGGCGGCGCGTCTTGCGCCAGCAACGCGCCACAGAGCAAAACGGCGATAACTTGCGCGAGCGACACTTGCGTCAGTGCTAGAGGAAACGGTTTCGCGGGCATATCAACCTCCCGAACATCGGCAATCCTAAATTATTATACGTTTCCTCCGGGATCGCGTTTCATGGCCGGCCCGAGGGCACCGCGGTCCGAGTGCGAACGCCTTCGCGCGCCCGCGGGCTAATAGCGGCGCGGCTTTTTCAAGATGCCAACAGGGCGGCGATTTCGGTGTGGCCCATCTTGTTGGCCCACGCCAGAGGCGTAGCCCAGGGTGGAGCGCCGGGCTCATGGACGGGGGCGCCGCGGGCGATCAGCAGCTTCACCAGTGGGGTTCGGCCCCAGCGGCAGGCCCAACCGAGCGGCGTGGATTGCAGCAGGTCGTCGCGCAAATCGAGGCGGGCGCCGCGGTCGAGCAGCATCGCGGCGAAGCGCGCGCGGTCGGCCTCGGTCAGGTTGGGGCGCCGTTCCGTACCGCCGCGGGCAGCGGCGAAATGCAGGGCGGTTTGGCCGAAGCGGCGGCACACGTTGGCATCAATCCCATGCCGCAGCAGAATCTCCATGCAGGTGAAGAACGCTTCGTGGTCCGGGGAACTGGCCGCCATGCCGCGAATCGGCTGGATCAGAATCCAGTTCCACCGGCGGTCGTCCTTGGGCCAGTTCAGCCGCGGCAGGGCCAACTCCAGGACGGCCGCGCATCCATTACCCGCAGCCGACTCTGCCAACTCCTTCGCCAGCGCCTCGCTCGCGTCGGCTTCGAGCATGCGCCTGGCCTCGGCCGCATCGTTCGACTCACCCACCATATAAGGCTGAGGCCTGGCGCCGCGGTCCAGCAACAGGCGCACCATGCCGTCGTCCCGATTCTGGTAAGCGTTGCGGAGCGGCCAACCGGAGGCATAGACGTTGGCGTTGGGGTCGGCGCCGCGGTCGAGCAGCAGTTCCGCGATGTCGCGCCGTCCGGCCATCGCCGCCTGCCACAGTGGCGTGCCCCAACTGGGGATGGGCTCCTCCAGTTCCTGCACCACGGTTCGCTCGTCGGCATCGGCGCCGAGGTCGAGCAACAGGCGAACCATCTCGATGTGGCCGTGATTGACGGCAAGGGTGAGCAGCCCGCCGCTTCCCCAGTGGATCTGGCGCAGCACGCCGCGGTCGGCAGCCAGCAACTCGCGGACGCGCGGGGCGTCGGCCAAGGCCACGGCGGCGCGGATGGTGACCTCGGCGCCGTGTTCCAACAGCAGCTTGGCGACGGCCTTAAACCGCGGTGCCAGCGCGTTGCAAAAATGGCCGCGCGGATCGGCCGCCAGGGCGGCGCGGTCGAGTGGCGTGAGCCCTCTGAGGTCCGCCTTGCGCACGCTGGCGCGCTGGTTCAGCAGCCACGCCACCATCTCTTCGTTGGCGGCCTCCGCGGCGACGTGCAGGGGCGTGCCGCCCTGGCGGTCGCAAGCGCGGATCAGCGATTCGTCCACCTGCAGCAGGCGGATGGCTTCGGCAGCGTCGTCCACACGGATGGCGGCGGTGATCTGGTCCTGGACCGGCGAAACGGCGGCGTTGGGGCAGCTTGTTGCCTGGCGGCGGCGCTGTTCCGCGTCTTCGATGACGGCGACGATATCGTGGTAGCCGCGGTCCCTGGCGATGGTGAGGGCGCTGGTGGCATCGCGGTGCGGGTAGATGCCCACACGGGCGTCGGCGCCGACTTCCATCAGCAACCGCACGATGGCCGCATCGCGACGCAACACGGCGAAGTGCAGAGCGCGGTGCTCATTATCGGCCGCCATTTCCTTGCCGACCAACTCCGGGCGGGCATGGATCAGCGCCCGCACTCGGTCCACATCGCCGGCGTTCACCGCTTCAGCCAACCGGGCGATGCTGGCTCCGTCGACGAAGGCTTTCAGCCTGGACCAGCTTTCGTAGCCGTAAGCGCGCGCCAGCACGCGCTGGGCGTCTGAGAGGGCAAACGAGGCGGAGTCGGGCTGGTGTTCGAACTGGCGCACCTCCGCTACAGCGGCGGGGTGGCCGGCGCGATAGTGCTCCAGAAGGTCTTTGGCCTGTTTGCCCAGTTGTTCCATGTTTGGTTGCCCAGGCATGTCTGGTTGCGGGGGCAGGCGGCGTGTTGGCGGGCGGGTTGGTGTAGACAAGACAATCTCCTTTCGCATTGCCCGGTGTCCGCGTGACGGGCGGAAAGAAGATTCGTAGCAAATTGTTCGGAAGCCGAAAATCGGTGGGCTCAGCCCTTCCCGCGGACACGGGAGCGCCCGACGCGCACAGTCGGATCATACCACGGGCCTGAACAGGTTTGCGGCACCTTTGTGGGGCAGATTGTTAATCTGCTTGATACCTGGCGCACCACCGTTTCTTAACAACGCCGTCATGTCATTGTCACAGGCTGCGCTTACCCTGACTAGAGGTTAACAACCAAACATGTGGAATTCTTTGACAGAGAGGGCTGGTGTCTTTGCCGTCGGCGTATTGCTCTGCGCTGCGGGATTAAGCCAACTTCACGCACAACAGAGCGGAACGATTTCCGGGACTGTCTTGGACCAGGCTGGAAAGCCGATCCGAGATGCGGTGGTGGAGTTGAGGAGCGAATCCACGGGGGCATCTCGCAGTGCGACAAGCGACGCCGAAGGAAGGTTCCTGGCTTCGGAACTGGCGGTCGGGAGCTACGTAATTCGAGTTTCAGCGCCCGGTTTCGCTTTGACCACTCGCTCCGGCGGACAAGTCAACGCCGGCATGACCCTGGACATTCCCATCACCATGTCGGTGGAGTCCCTTGCGACCTCGGTCACTGTCAACGAAAGCATATCGGTGGCGGCTGCTTCGGCGCCCTCGGGCAACACGCTAGAGGCGACTTCGGCCAAAACCGAAGTCAGTTCGGATTTCATCAGGAATTTCATGTCGCCGGTGGCGGACTACGCCGAATACGTGAATTATGCGCCGGGTACCTTTAGCAGTAATCCCAACGGAATCGGGCTCGGCCAGGGCAAGACGTTTTTCCGCGGTTTCGCGGACGGACAATACACCATGACGTTCGATGGGATTCCGTTCGAAGACACCAACTCGCCGACGCACCACTCCTGGGCGAACTTTCCGAGCGGCTGGACCGACGCCGTCGATTTCGACCGCAGCCCCGGCCGCGCGTCAGACTTCGGCCCGACCAATTTCGGCGGATCGATCAACCTGCAGTCGCCGCAACTATCTTCGGATCCCAACATCCGCGGCACGATCAACTACGGCTCGTTTAATACGCGCGTGCTCCAGTTGGACGCCGAGAGCGGCCTTTTTGGACCCGGCAGCCGCAACAGCTTCCTGATGAACATCCAGCAACTGCTGTCCGACGGATATCAAACCTACAACCGTCAGAAGCGAGTGGCCGGATACGGCAAGTACCAATACCGGGTCTCCGACCGCAGCTCGCTGACGTTGTACGGCGGGCTGGTTGACATTTGGACGAACACTCCGAACACCACCAACCCCACCCGCGCGCAAGTGGCGCAGTTCGGCGATAACTACCTGCTGGACGGCACTCCATTACTTGCGAACGGCACGCCCGATCCATACTATTACGGCTACAACACCTATCACGTACAGACCGATTTCGAATACGCCGCCTACAACGCCGATCTGGGCAACGGGTGGAAGTTCAACACCAAACTGTATACCACGCGCTACTGGAACAAACAGTTTTACCAGAATGGAACCACGGTCAACCTGACCGCCAGCAAACCCAGCGGTGTCGACAAGCTCAACGGGTATCGGCATGCGGGGGACACGGCGATCTTGAGTAAAGAGTCAAAGTGGGGCGTGTTCCGAACCGGCATCTGGTACGACTGGGCATACACGGACCGTTATCAGATTCCGTCCAACATCGTAACTCAGCAGGACACGCCGTTCGGCAACTTCCACGAGCACTTCATTACTCAGTCCACGCAGCCGTTTGCCGAATTCGAATGGCACGCCGCGCCCAGACTGGTGGTCACGGTTGGCATTAAGGACGCGAATTACGCCATGACGCTCAATCAGTATCAGGACAATGGGAAGACCGTGGGCTGTCTCGGCGGGGTAGCGTCCACCCAGCCGGTCACTGGCGCACCGATCTGCGTCGGCGGCGGCCAGTTTGTCACGCACTCGATCGATTACAACAACTGGTTGCCGAATGTCTCCGCCCGTTACTACCTGCAGAGCAGTTGGTCGGTTTATGCGCAGTGGGCCGAGGGCAGCATTATTCCGCCGAGCAACGTCTTCGACGTTCCGAACGCACAGGTTCTGGTTCCGCAAAAGCCGACGTTGGCTAAGACCTATCAGATCGGCTCCGTGATGAAGCACCGCCGCTGGACGCTGGATGCCGACGCCTACTATATCCACTACCAGAACGGCTTCGATAGTTACATCGATCCAACTTCCAACGAACCCGTCTTTATCCCGACCGGGCCCAGCAATACCAAAGGTGTTGAAGCCGAAGCCAGCTTCGTACTCGGATATGGATTATCGCTGTACGCCAACGGCACCATGGGTTCGGCAAAATATCAGACGGGCTCCAGCTATCCCAACGGCGGCCTATGGGTGGCTAACACTCCCAAGAACGTCGAGACCGTCAGCCTGCTGTGGCATCACCAGGACTGGAGCGTCGGTCTGGTCGACAAGCGAGTCGGCTCGCTGTACAACGACAACGGCTCGCTCAACTACCTGATCAACGGGCTCACGCTCCCTTACCCGGTCGATCAGGCCATTAAGATCGATCCGTTCAATGTGGTGAATGTGTTCGCGAATTACACAGTCAAGAGCAGGTCCTGGCTTCGCGGGAGCAAAATCGGTCTGGCGGTCAATAATCTCGCCAACAGCCACAACATTGTTGGTATCACGCCCGGTACCGCCGCGACGGCGTCCGCGCATTTCGTGGAGAGCCCGACTGATCTGTTGAATTTATTGCCCGGACGCAGCGTCATGGCAACATTTACCGTGGGCTGGGCGCCTCGGCGATGATGCCGTAGATACATTCCCCATTTACCGCATTCGGAATTTCCGGTGGCTGCACGGCCACCGCAAGCGCGACGTTACACAAAGGGTCAATTGTGCAACGTCGCGACAAGCCAAATCGGACGCGTAGGCTGCAATGGACAAACGAGACGCCACACCGTTACCCTGACGCTGCTGCCGGCGCGCAGCTTCACATCATCGGTTACGCTCGGCCACGCTGCGGGCCGGTAAGGCCGCCACGCGTGGCGGGAGCCAAGTCCAGCCTGGAAGCGTGAGTTATCAGCCCTAACTCGCCCTGCGCCGCTCTCGTTTCACGAGCGCTTCATGCAGCACGGACTTGATGTAGGTCTGGTACGGCAGTCCCTTTTCTTCCGCCTGACTGCGCGCAAGGTCAAGGTCCGCTTCCGCCATCCGAATGGTGACGTTTCTCGAAGCGCGCGCCTCGCTCGTCAACCGTTGTGCGGTCCCCCGCCGGATGGTCCCGTTATCCATCGCGCCGATCAAGGCGTGCTCGACCTTGTCACGGTTGTCGTACCACCACTGGGCTTCTTCCGCTTCCGTCTTGAACTTCGGCACCACTATCCGTTCGTCTTTGTCCGCCATAATCAGAATCCTCTTTCCGCCAGGTAACGCTTTGCCAGCAACTCAGTCGCATCGAAGGCCGTTATCGGGCGGGGTTGCGTCACCCCGCATCGTCCAGACTCGAACGAGCACACGAAAGCGATTCGTATGGCCCACTCCGGTGTAGCACTCCTCGCCATCCACGACCTCGACGCAAAGATCCATCGGATCGTTGGCAAAGACCTGCTCGACTTCCTCGGGCATGACGTTGTGGCGGGCGACGTGCGCCACGTTCGCTTCGTCCCAATCGAAAACCAGTTCGTCCGCCACCCACCCCAGTATACATACGCCGTATGTATCGCACAAAGGGAAGTCGGACGGCCCCCAGAAGAGACGGATTGTGCCCCGTGGGTTTGGCTGCGGCTGTTGGTATCGTTACCGCCGCACTGCCAGCGCGCCCATTGTTGGTATCACACCCGGTACGGCCGCGACGGCGTCTGCGCATTACGTGGAGAGTCCGAGCGATCTGTTGAATCTATTGCCAGGGCGCAGCGTCATGGCAACATTTTACCGTGGGCTGGGCACCTCGGCGATGATGCCGTATATACCATCCCCCCTTTCCAGCATCCGCCGTCCGTTCGGGCTTGCGCTGCAGGGCGAACGGACATGCGGCTGCTCGGCGTGCGCTTGCTCGAGATTGCCAGGCGCGAGCGCCTGTTCTGGCGGAAAGGAGTCGACCGGATCACCGCTTCCAGCAGATCTTACCACGTGCGTGCGTGAACGGAGCCGCAGCCACTTCCAAAACGCCTACTGGTCGGCGCCCGACGCCTCCGGCGAGTCGGTCTTTACCAGACCGGCCCATCCAACATGAAGTGCGTCGAAGCGGAAAGCAATATCGTGATCTGTTACGGATTAGGTCTGTATCTCAACGGACCCTGGGCAGCGCTGCCACGCCAACTCAGCCAGCTTGTCTGAGTGCCGGGGCATCCTCGATTATTATGCGGGGCCGTCCGCTGGGAAGTGGGACGGGCATTTCCTGTTCTTCCAGCAGGCGCACGTGTTCGTTCATGCCCCACTTGGCCTGATAGAGACAGTCTTCGACAGAATGTCCTACTCCACTGAAGCCTTCCAGATCGGGAGAGTAGAAAGAGAAAAAATCAGGCTCGGCGGTGGCCTCGATCACGAGCGAATAGCGCAAGTCAATCATCGTTCACTCCTGGCTTGATTCCGGCCGCCTTCAGGATTGCATGGCATGTGCCGGTTGGCACTTCTTTGGGTCCATGGTAGTCGACGCGGATCAGTCTGTCATGTCCTGCCTCCGATAATACCGGACAGATCCCTTCTCTTTGAGGAGCCGAAATCCATGGCTTTCGAGCATAAGCACCAATTCGCTCAACCGCAAATGTCCTGAACCTTTCTCCATAGTCTACCGCCAGACCGGCAAGCAGGTACATTCCAATCCCTGGGAAACGCCCGGCGAAATGCAGCGTACGGCCGACGGGCGGGAGATTCGTGCGCGCAGAAAACTGTGTCCTGGACTGAGGACGATTCGGTTTCCGGGTACCGCGGAGAAGCACTCCGGGCGCTCGTATTGTTATCGCCGTGCCGCCAGCGCTCCTAACCAGACCGCGAAGTAGCCGAACAACACGCTGCCCAGCACGTTGGCCAGGCCGATCCAGAACGCGCCTTCGCGCACCGCCGAGTACGTTTCCCATTCGAAGCTGGAAAACGTCGTGTAGCCGCCGAGGAAGCCCACCACCAGGGCCAGACGCCAATTCTCGTGCAACTGGAAACGTTCGGTAAGCAACGTCATGATCAGGCCAATCAGGAAGCAGCCGGTGACATTGACGACCATGGTGCCCAGCGGAAAACGCGGGACCAGACGCGTCATGATGGCTGTGCCGGCAAGATAACGGGCCAGCGAGCCGGCGCCGCCGCCGACCAAGATGAGCAGGTATTTCACGTAGACTGCAGGCAATCGGAGATCTCGCTCTCTTCGATCGCGCCCGCTTTGATGACGCGCCACACGGGGTCGGTGACGTCCACGGTGGTGGCGCCCTGGCCGGTACACATGCCGCCATCCAGCACCAGATCGACGCGGCCATCCATCATGCCGAAGACATCGATACCGCTATGGCAGGTGGGGCTGCCTGAAATGTTGGCGCTGGTGGAGATGAGCGGCTGATTGAGAAGAGCGATGAGTTTGTTGGCCACGTTGGAGCGCGCGTGGCGCAGAGCCAGGCGTCCGGTGTTGCCCGTAACCTTGAGCGGCACGCGGGGGGAGGCTGGAACGATGATGGTCAGCGGGCCGGGCCAGAAGCGGTGTGCCAGCATGAAAAATCGGTTATTCAATTCACTGGCCAGTTCTTCGGCCATCAGAGTGTCCCGAATCAGGATGGGGAGCGAGCGGTGCGACTCGCGTCCCTTGGCATTGAAAACGCCGGTGACGGCGCGCAGGTTGAACGGATCGGCTACCAGGGTATAGAGGGCATCGGTGGGGATGGCCACCACCTTGCCGCGGCGCACGGTGGCGGCGGCCCGCTCCAGGATTTCCGGCTGGGGCGCTTCGATGTCGATCACAACCAGGTCGGTGGCCATTCAGATTCGATCTTACCCCGGTTCAACGGGCCTCGCCTGGTTAATTGACTCGTTAAGTGACAGGTTCAGTGACTGGTTCAGTGACAGGTTCGGTGACAATTGCGGTGACGGGTGTGCCGGGATGGCCGCCGCCACGTCCAGCGCCATCTGGTAGCGGCCGAATGGTGCGCTCAGTTGCACACCCTGAACCATCCCGCAGACACGCGCCACCATTTCGCGACCGATGGCGACGCCCTCTTCGCGGGCCTTCTCGGCATTGTCCACGGCGCGCATCCGCTCCATAAATTCCTCGGGAACGGGCACGCGCAATTCGTTGACCATGAACTCGGCATTGCGGAAGCTGGTGAGGGGCCAGATGCCGCAGATTACGGGAATTTTGACGTGCTCGATGCGCTTCAGGAAGGCCTCCAGCAGGTCCAGATCGAAGACCGGCTGCGTGACCACGTATTCGGCGCCGGCTTCCACTTTCCACTCGAACCGGCGAATTTCTTCGTCCATGTTGGGCGCTCCCGGGTTGGCTCCCACGCCAATCAACAGGGCGGTTTGCGTGCCCATGGGGTTGCCGCCGATATCCAACCCGTGGTTGAGGTTGTTGACGATGTTGACCAGGCCGATGGCATCCACATCGAACACCGCGGTAGCGTCGGGATAGGACCCCATGCGAGGCGGGTCGCCGGTGATGCAGATGAGGTTGCGCACGCCGACGGCGTGGGCTCCGAGCAACTCCGACTGAATGCCCAGAATGTTACGGTCGCGGCAGCAGAAATGGTTGACGGCCTCTATGCCGGCCTCCTGCTGGATGATCTGGCAGGTGACCTGCGCGCTCATGCGGGCGCTGGCGCGGGGACCATCCGGAACGTTGATGGCATCGATACCGTGCTGCCGGCAAAGCCTGGCGCCGGCAATTTCGCGCGAAGCGTCTATGCCGCGGGGAGGCAGAATTTCCACGAAGGAGACGAACTTGCCCTGGGCCAGCTTGGCGCCCACTTTGGATTTCGCCGCCATCCCAACCGGCGTCAGGGCGTGGGGCTTGACCTGTGGTTCCTCGACGGTGGTGGCGAGTTTCTTCTGCAGCGGCTGCAGCGAGCGCGTTTCGGACCGGATGAGCTTGATATGATCGGGCGTGGTGCCGCAGCAGCCGCCCACCACTTTGACGCCGGCCCAGAGCAGGCGGCGCGCATACTGGGCCATGTACTCGGGCGAGCACAGATAAATGTTGCGGCCTTCCACGCGCATGGGCAGCCCGGCGTTGGGCATGGCGCTCATGGGCTTGGTGGAAAACTGCATCATGCGCTCGATAGTTTCGAGCGTAGCCTTGGGGCCGACCGAGCAGTTGAGGCCGATCACGTCCACCGGCCAGGAATCCATTTCGCGGGTAAAGGTCTCGGTGTCGGTGCCGCCCGGGAGGTGGCCGAAATCGTCGATCGTCACCTGCGCGATGATCGCCAGTTCGTCACCGGCAGCTTGGCGGCC
>Ga0210402_10002788_pt1 | contig 16792 bp, 16 predicted proteins | sample IncBWC7MmetaG_FD_161055 | JGI IMG/M metagenome (GOLD analysis project Ga0210402, IMG submission 161055) | Forest soil microbial communities from Barre Woods Harvard Forest LTER site, Petersham, Massachusetts, United States - Inc-BW-C-7-M | ecosystem: Environmental > Terrestrial > Soil >... | reverse complement strand
CTGGCGCCGCTGCGATACAGGTTCCCGGCGGCCATGAACCCCGCGGCCGGACCGCTGAGGCCGAGGTATTCCTGCATCCGCCGCGCTGTCGCGCCGATCTTGAAGCCGCCAGGGGACGCAGCACCGACGCGCTGGGCCACAGCGTATTGCACCGCCGCACCTTCTGCTTCAGTGCGCGGAACGATGGCCGCCGCAAGCGGTGCAACCTGCGCCCGGCGCTGGCGCGCAAGATGCAGCGCATCGGCGGCCTTGTCGGGCTCGTAGTCCGGCATCAGCGCCTCGTCAGTTCGTAAAGCGCCACCGCTGCGGCGGCGGACACGTTCAGGCTCTCCATGACGCCCTTCATCGCCAGGCCGGCAATCACGTCGCAGGTCTCGCGAGTCAGACGGCGGAGCCCTTCGCCCTCGGCTCCAAGTACCAGGGCGATCCGGCGGTCGGCGAACGCCGGCCCTGCGAGCGCTTCGCCCCCGGCATCCAGCCCGACGACCCAGAACCCCGCAGCCTTTAGCGCGATCAGCGTGCGGGTGATGTTCACCGCGCGCAGCAGCGGGATCGTTTCCAGTGCGCCAGATGCCGCCTTGGCCAATGCGCCGGTTTCCTCTGGCGCGTTGCGGTCCTGCGTGATGACGGCGGCGACGCCGAATGCGGCAGCCGATCGCAGGATGGCGCCGACATTGCGCGGGTCGGTGACCTGGTCGAGGACCAGCAGCGGACCCGGCCGATCCAGCGCGTGCTGAAGGCTGGGCGGAGCGAGCGGGTCGGCGAGCAGCGCCGCACCCTGATGGGCGATATCGCGGCCGAGCATGTGATCGATCCGGCCACGGTCCACCTGCTCGGAGGCGAGCGGCCACGGCGGCGGCACGCGTGTTGTCAGGGTCTGTTGCGCCTCCTCGGTCAGCATGAGGTGGCGGAGGCGGCGGGAAGGATTAATCAGTGCCGCGGCGACGGCATGCAGGCCGTAGAGCCAGACGGCGCCGCGTGGGGTGTCCGGAGCCCGTCGGGGTCCTTGGTCGCGCTGGCGGTCGGGTCGGTGGAAGTCGTTGCGTGGACGGTCGCGGTGCTGGTTGTCCTGGTTGGGGCGGCTCTGGAATGCCTTGCCCTGGGGTCGAGGGCCTCGGTGGTCCGGCTGGCCGTCGGGGCGCGGGCCTTGCTGCGGCCGGGCGTATTGCGGGTTGGCGCCTTGGCTCTGGCCGGGGGCTGCGTGGTCGCGACGCTGCTGTCGGTCGTTCGACTGGCCGTGGGGGGCGTGTGGGCGGGAGGGGCCGCCTGCGCCGCTGCCACCGCGGTCGGATGGCGGTCGTTGGGCGCCGCCGTGGCGGTTGGAGGGGGGAGGTTTCATTGGTGGACGGTATAGTCCGTGCAGGAGCGGATGGACAGGCGGAGGCCGGCATGCCGTCGGTTTTCGGGGGGCTGGCGGCTTTGTCTCATGGTGCGACGGCAGGAGACGATGCGGCGTGCGGTGAGACGGCTAGGTGATGACAGGCCGGTGCCTGTGGCGAGGTTCGATATTTTTACGCGGAGGGCGGCGGAGAACCGCGAAGGGCCGCGGAGAAGAGATCATTTGGGCACCGCATGTCCGCTGTGAGTTCTCCGCGGTCCTCCGCCGTTCTCCGCGTAATAATTTGCAGGTTTCGGCAGCATCCGAATGCCGCGCTTGTTGGGCTCAACTGACTGGGCCACAGCTCCCGTCGCGGAGGTGCCGCGCGAGCCTCAGGCGGCTTCCCACCGGTTCTGGTCGGCGTCGCTGTGGACGTGGTAGTTAATAGCAATAATGTCAAGAGATAGACGTGATAACTCATCGTGCTGAAAGCGAGAACGTCCGCCGCGGTTGATCAGAAGTGCAGGAATGTGCCGCCGGGAGGGATCTGCTGGATCATGTCAAATTCCACTCGGTTGGCGGACACCACCGGGAGCCCGCGCTTTGCCGCCGTCAGATAGATCAGCGCGTCGTTCAGACACTCCTTGCGATGATGCGGCTGATAGCCCTGGGTGCGGGCGAGTGTGCCGGAAATCATTCCCGCGAGGTGCCAGGTCTCCGCATCCGGTACCAGCAGGCGCGTGTCCGGGATCGACCGCAGCAGGATGCCGTATTGCCGGCGCACGCGGCGCCAACCGGCGGCGGTCGGATCGTAATGCGCGATGCCGGCGGCGATCTCGGCGATGCAGACCGAACAATGCCACCGCAGCGCGCTGTCGAGCAGGTCCTCTACGCCGGTGGGCAGGGTGCCGCTCATGTTTCGGATATAGACATTCGTATCCGGCACCAGCGAGAGGCGCGCGGTTCCGGCTAGGGAAGCCGCCGCTACCAGTTGCCCGATCGGCAGTGGGGCCAGTTGGCCGAGCCACTTCTCCGGGTTGCAGCGCCGGAGCATCGCGTCGAGATCAATACTCAAGCGTATGCGATGGGCCGAGAGAGCCACGGGTCCGCCGCATCGCGGCTGCCACCGAATCGGGGCGCGCGAGGATTGCCAGGGCGACGAGGCCGAGTTCGGTCGTCGAACGCAGACCGGTCTGCTGCTTCGCGGCATCGACCAGTGCTTTGGGCGCCCGAAAGCTAACATGTTCTGTCTTGTTGCCGAGCAATCCGGCCTGGCGAACTCCCTCCAGCAGGGCGGCCCCGATCGAGGTTGACGTTGACGGTGGTGCGAGGTTGTGGTCGTCCGGCATCGGCCACCTCCTGGAGGGTGTGCGCAGGATACGTCGATCTGTCACACAAGCCTGGGACCGCGCCCGCAACGGGTCATTCGGTGGCGGCTTGCGTCGGAGCGTACGCCTGCTCCACCTGTTCGGGGTCGTTGGTGATCGCGTGGAGATAACTGTGCGCCGTGGTATCCGGCTCGCGGCGGCCGATGTCCCAGTTCCGCAGCGCGGCTGAGGCCGAGTCTGTGGTGCAGTGCGCGCACGTCTAACGATTGTGGCGGCGGGTCAGTGCTGCGGCAATGCCGGCGTGCACAAGGTCGGCGGCGAGCAGTTCCTCCATCGCCCGCTCCACCTGCAGCAGCGTCATGCCGCGCCCGGCGCGCGCCAGCGCACTTCAACGACGCGTTCATCGACATCTATCATTTGCATCGCCACGCGACATCCTTGCCCGTTGCAAACGCATGAAAAGTACGTAATTATTAGAAGAATGGAGCGACCTCCGTACCGAGAAGGGCGGGATAAGGGGTCAAGCGCTCGGTTAGTCCGGAGCGAGGACTTCGCTACGAAGCCAACCGTGACGGGGGAGGATTTGGATGTCTATTGATACGACGTTGTACCCATTCGATACCGTCGTTTTCATTAACGACACAATCGGAGGCACAGGATTCCAGGCGTCGGGCGTTCTTATCTCGCCGGACGAAGTCCTGACCGCATCGCACGTTGTGTTTAACTCGACCCTCGGGGCAGCGACCAACATTACGGTTGCGCCGGGTTACAATGCAGGCAGCAGGCCATTCGGAACCGCTACTGGGACATTCATCCATTTCTCCAATATTCAAGACCCAGGCGACATAATTTTCACACAACAATCGCAATTGGACTACGCCGTTATCCACCTGTCACGACCCTTCACCGGCCTGGGCACCATGGGTCTCGGGTCGAATTTCGCTGGCGGTCTGGTCAATGTGGCCGGCTACCCGGCCGTGCTGAATGGTCAGTTGCAGAATATCCAGGAGAATTTGACCGTCGATCCAAATTTCACTGTATTCGAGGGGGCTACACTCGGCCCTGGATCAAGTGGCGGCCCGGTTTGGGTCACTGACAGCAACGGCCTTCCTTTTGTCGTTGGTCTGGTTTCAAGTGGATTGGGCGGCCCCGGCAGTCCAGGGTTTTTCACGCAAATTACAACCAGCGCATTCAATCAAATCACAGCCTGGGTTGCGCAGGATCACAACGCCGCGCCGGCGCCTACCGTCAGTGCTCTGGATACGACGACAGGTCAGTCCTTGCCGGCGACGGCCCAATCATACACCGGGCCGGTGGCCGGCTTGCAGGACCAGTATGTCAACATCACTTCGGACAGCCTCAACATCGGCGTCAATACACCCAACTGGTTCATCCACAGCGGCAGTGGCATTGACGCTATCGCAGTCAACAGCGGCACCAACGTGTTGGATGGCGGCATTGCCTCCAACTTTCTCACTGGGGGCAGCGGGACTGACACATTCTTCGTGGATGACCGCGGACCGACAGCCGACATCTGGAGCACCGTCGCTGGCTTTCACGCCGGTGACGCGGCGACGCTCTGGGGCGTCACACCGCAGGATTTCGGCCTCGCCTGGGTGGATGGACAAGGAGCGGCTGGCTTCACTGGTTTGACGTTGCACGCTACGGCATCCGGGCGGCCGACGGCTTCGCTGACGCTGGCAGGTTACACTCAGGCGGACATGGCGTCTGGCCGGCTTTCCGTCAGCTTCGGTACTGATCCCGCGAGTGGTAGCGCTTACATGTTCGTCCATGGGAATAGTTGAAGGAGAGCCGACGGGTCACTCGGTGACGGCTTTCATCGGCGCGCAGGCCTGTTCCACCCGCTCGGGACCATTGGCGATCGCGTGGAGATAACTGCGCGCCGTGGTGTCTGGCTCGCGGCGGCCGATCTCCCAGTTCCGCAGCGTCTCTACCTCCAGGCCGAACCGGGTGGCAAATGGTTCGCGGCTGAGGCTGAGTTTGTCGCGCAGCACGCGCACGTCGATTGACCGTGGCGGCTGCACCTCTGCCGCGGCGATGCCGGCGTGCGCAATGTCGGCGGCGAGCACCGCCGCGTCCTCGACCATCGGCGGATCGACGAAGCTGCGGCCAGTATCGAGAAGCTCCTCCATCGCCCGCTTCGCCCGTACGAGCCTCATGCCGCGCCGGGCAAGTGCCAGTGCACCGTCCACTGTCCTAGGCCGGCGGTTCGCGACCTGGCGCAGAACGAACACGGCGGGTGAACCGGAGGACACGCGGTCGACGGCCCGGATTAGCCCCAGTCGTGCGAAGTCCGCCCTCGGGTTCATCGACATCCATCCTTTGCATCACCACGTCGGCCAATACGATCAGATTGGCCGCACCAACCGCGTTGGGCGCGAGGTCCTGCATGTGCAGACCGTGCAGGACAAGCGTCCGGCCCAGCCGTTTCCGGCTCGGCCATCAGCTATATACCGCACGTAAAGGCGTCTGCGCGAACTACGAGCGAAAGGGGCTTGCACGGGGGTGCGGCCCGTGCAGCCTGACAACTTGATCGATGCTCCGATTCGTGCCACTACCAAGCCGCCTCTGTTCGTGATATGTTCTGATAAATGACCAGCCTCCGCACTCAACGCCTGCGTGACCCAGTGCACGGCCTGATCGTGTTTCGCGACGATCAGCCTGTCGATCAACTTGCATGGGCGCTGATCGCCACCCCCGAGTTCCAGCGACTGCGCCGCATTCGACAGCTTGGGGTAGCGGATTTTGTCTTTCCAAGCGCGACCCATACTCGATTCGCTCACTCCATTGGAGTTTTTCATACCGCCAGGACGCTCATCAGCATCATTCGGCGGGAGGTGGGAGAGGATGCATTCAACACGAAGCGCGCCGAGGTCGCCGTTATTTCTGCACTGCTCCACGATCTTGGCCATGGCCCTTTCAGCCATACGTTCGAGGGTGTGCAGAAGTCGCGCAACGCTGGGCGAAAGCATGAGCACTGGACGGCTGATATTATCCGCAACGCGAGTGGTCGGGTTTGGTCGCTGCTTGAGGGGCACAGCGTAGGATTTGCTGAAGAAGTTGCGGCCTTACTCGCGGCTGAGGATCCAGCGGACATCTACCACGCTGTAGTCTCCAGCTCATTCGATGCAGATCGGCTGGACTACCTCCGACGCGACCGGCTGATGACCGGTACAGGCGCGGGCGCGATCGATTTCGACTGGCTCATGGAACATATTCGTGTTCGGCCGATCGAGATTGACGCAGTGGATCCTGACTTACCGGCAGATACGGTGTCTGTGCCGACTTTCTGTCTGGATTCGAAAGCGCTTCCTGCGGCTGAGCAGTTTCTGCTGGCCCGCTACACGCTGCATGAGCAGGTGTATTTCCATAAGGCGACACGCTGCGTGGAACACATGATTGCGGACCTACTGCGCCGGCTTGCCGACCGAGTGACAACCCAGGAAACAGCGCCGACGCTGACAGGACTGCAGGCGGAGCATCCGCTGCTTCGATTCTTTCGAGCCGCACAGCCGAGCGTCGACGGCTACCTGGCGCTGGACGACACCGTAATCACGGCGGCGTTTGGCGCCATGCAAACAGCCAGGGATCAGGATATCGCGAGATTGGCAGCGCGGTTGCGAAACCGGGATCTCTACAAGACGCTCGATCTGCGAGCCTTCGGCGAAGATGAGGGCAGGCAGACTCAATGGGCCAGACGGATTGACCGGGATTTCAAAGACCAGATCGCGGCCAGAACGGTGATCAAAGACCCTGATGCCGCGGTCAGCATCTACACCCAGATCGGCGGTGATGACGAAAAGGTGCACAAGAAGTTGCACGTTCTAGATCAGGCTGAAGGGCCGCGGGAAATCACGACGCTGTCGAAGATGATCGAGACATTGCGGGCGAAGCGGCAATTTACACGGTACAACTTCGCCGAGGAAGGCGATAGGGACAGGGCGCGACAACGTAGGGGAGGTACGCGATGATTGAGCCTGAAGACAAGGTTGCTGCGGTGGTCGATGCGGCGGGTGGGACGCTGGTTAGCCGTGTTCGTCTGCAAAAGGCCGTTTATCTGATGGACCAGCTCGGTCTCTCCAGCGGTTTCAGCTACGAGTACCACCACTACGGGCCCTATTCGCGTGACTTGGACAACGCGATTAGCGATGCCAGAGCGTTGGGCGTGGTGCGGGAGGAGATACGCCACCGTATTGGCGATGGGGCGAGCTATAGTCTGTTTACCCTTCCTGAGCCCGGCTCATCCAAGGAGGAGGCTCTCGGTACACTTGGCCGGAACCGGGCGGCGGAGTTGGCACAGAAGTTTGCTGATACGCATGTGACCGTGCTGGAGCTTGCCGCCACGGTAGACTGGTTGTGGCGGCATGAACGTTGTGCGGATTGGCGAACAGAAATTGGCCGCCGCAAGCCGATGAAAATCGGTAGCGGTCGGCTCGACCGGGCCGTTAAGCTGCTAAAGGATTTGGGCTTGCCGCCTCCTGTGCCCGGACGAGAGCCTGTAATGGCTCGCACTGGCTAATCTGTGCTCAGAAGGGGATGTCGTCGCCACCGTCAATCGGTTCGACCACTGGGCGGCGATCGGGGCTTTCTGTGGCGAGATCGTCGACCCTCACTTTGACTTGCCGGCGTGAAGTATTCACGACATGCAGCAGACCGACCCGCTTGCGCGGGTCGAAATCCGACCCTTTTAGACCTGTGAATTCCATCGCATCCACGAAGGCCTGAGCCGCTGCATATGCCTCTTCGGGACACATAAGGGCCACGTAATCACCGATCAGCATGTGCATATCGGCACCAGCCAGCTCTGTCAGGATGTTTTCCAGAACAGAAAGACCGTCTAAGCGATCGACGGCGCTGGAACGCCACTTGTTCAATGCGTCCCACGAAGTGCGCGGCGTATTTGGAAGATACTGCTCGGCTTGTCGCAGCACATGAACTACTCGTTGCCGGTTTTCTTGAGCTGAATTGTCTATGATATCCAGTCGGACAGTGTCGCATCGGAGCACCAGACCCATCAAGTCGCGGGCCGAATTGAGCGGGGTCAGCGGGACAAATTCCGCCTCCGGTCCTGCCTCACCACGTTCGTCCGACTGCAAGAGATCATTGAATCCAACACCAAGAACGGCCGCTACCTGGTGGATCGTTTGGTAGTCCACCGTGACACCTCGTTCCAGGCGTTCGATTGTGGTCTTCGAGCACTTCGCTTTATCAGCCACATCCTGCTGGGAAAACCCGAGTCCCTTGCGCAGCCTTGCGGCCGTTGCTCCATCGCAGCGCATACCTTTTCTCCTGGGCAAGTTCGTCATGGAGCAATCTCCGCCGAATTCAGTCGTCACCGTGACGGCAACAGACCGTCGGCGAGTCGTCACCTACTTTCTCCGCCGGTGACGACTTTTGTGACTGTGATGGCTTGAACTGGCGGGGGCCAGTCGTCGAGGCGCCATTCCAGTTTCGTACACGCTACCTTCCCCTCCCGACCCTTCCCCTTCCACCCCCGCCCCGCCGCCGACTATACCCTCCCCATGGTGCGCTTCCTGAAGATGCATGGCTGCGGCAACGACTTCGTCGTGTTCGACGAGCGCGCTGGCCCGCTCGGCCTGACCCCCGCCCGCGCCGCCGCCATCGCCGACCGGCGCACCGGCGTGGGCTGCGACCAGTTCATCGCCATCGAGCCGGCGCCGGCAAATTCCAACGCCAATGCCTTCATGCGCATTCGCAACCCCGACGGCGCCGAGGCCGGGGCCTGCGGCAACGCCACCCGCTGCGTGGTCGATCTGCTGGCGCGCGAGACCGGCCGCCGCACCCAGGTGATCCGCACGGTGGCCGGCAACCTGCCCTCCGAGGCACTCCCCGACGGCCGGGTGCGCGTCGATATGGGGCCGGCGCGGCTCGACTGGCCCGACATCCCGCTGGCGCGGCCGATGGACACGCTGCACCTCGACCTTGCGGCGGCGCTGGTGGCCGATCCGGCCGCGGCCAACATGGGCAACCCGCACGCGACATTCTTCGTGGACGACCTCGCGCGCCTGCCAGTGACGGAACTCGGCCCGCGCCTGGAGCACGATCCGCTGTTCCCCGAACGCGCCAACATCGGCTTCGCCCAGATCCTGGCCCCGGACCGCATCCGCCTGCGCGTATGGGAGCGCGGCGCGGGCCTGACGCTCGCCTGCGGCTCCGGCGCCTGCGCCGCGCTGGTGAACGCGCATCGGCGCAGTCTGGCCGGCCGCCGTGCCACCGTCGTGGTGGACGGCGGCGAACTGGAGATCGAGTGGCGCGAGGACGGCCACGTGCTGATGACCGGGCCGGTGGCGACTTCTTTCACCGGCGAGATCGATCTCGCGGCCTACCCGGCATGATGGCCGGATCAAGTCCGGCCATGACGATCAAGGATCGGGCGTGCGCCCGAGATCAAACATGAGCGTCGAGATACTTACCTTCGGCTGCCGGCTGAACGCCTACGAAAGCGAGGTCATCCGCGGCCATGCGGCTGCCCTGTCGGATACGGTGATCGTCAACACCTGCGCCGTGACGGCCGAGGCCGAACGCCAGGCGCGCCAGGCGATCCGTCGCGCGGTACGCGAGCGGCCGGGAGTGCGGATCGTCGTCACCGGCTGCGCCGCACAGATCGACCCGCAGGCCTGGCGCGACCTGCCCGGCGTGCACCGCGTGCTTGGCAACGAGAACAAGCTCCGCCTGGAAAGCTGGGCGCCGGACGCGTCGGGCGCGGTCTCCAACATCATGGCGGCGCGCAAGACGGCGGCGCATCTGGTCACGGAATTCGCCGGACGGGCGCGCGCCTTCGTGCAGGTGCAACAGGGCTGCGACCATCGCTGTACGTTCTGCATCATCCCGTTCGGCCGTGGGCCCAGCCGCAGCGTGCCGGTCGGCGCCGTGGTGGCTCAGGTGCGCGCCCTGGTGCAGGCGGGCTATCAGGAGGTCGTGCTGACCGGGGTCGATATCGCCTCCTATGGCCCCGATCTGCCAGGCGCCCCGAGCCTCGGGCAGCTTGTCCGGCGGCTGCTGGCGCTGGTCCCGGAATTGCGGCGGCTGCGGCTGTCCTCGATCGATCCGGCAGCGATCGACGATGCGCTATGGCGGCTGATCGGCGAGGAGGCGCGGCTGATGCCGCATCTGCACCTATCGCTGCAGGCGGCGAGCGACCTGATCCTGAAGCGGATGAAGCGCCGGCATCTGCGCGCCGATGCCGCGGCCGCAATCGCGCGGGCGCGGGCGCTGCGGCCCGGCATCGCGATCGGCGCGGACCTGATCGCCGGTTTCCCGACAGAGAGCGACGCGCTGTTCGCGGAGACGCTGGATTTCGTGACCGACTCCGAACTGCCGTTCCTGCACGTGTTTCCCTACAGCGAACGCCCCGGCACGCCGGCGGCGCGGATGCCGGCCGTGCCGCACATGCTTCGGCGCGAACGGGCGGCGCGGCTGCGTGATGCGGGAAAGGACGCGGCGCGCCGGTTCTTCGCGGCGCAGACCGGCCGGACGGTTTCTGTGCTGATGGAGACCGCCGCGGCTGGGCACTCCGAACATTTCGCCCCAGTTCGGCTTTCCGCGCCGTCGGAACCGGGACGGCTAGTGTCCACCCGCGTCGTAGGGGTGGCGGACGAGGCGCTGCTGGGGGAAGCGGCCTGATGGCGCTCGGCTTCTTCTCGCGCCTGAAGGAAGGCCTGTCGCGCAGCACGCAGAAGCTGACCGAGGGGATTACCGCAGTCTTCAAGAAGCGCCGGCTCGACGACGCCGCACTCGAGGAACTGGAAGAAATTCTGATCGCGGCCGACCTCGGCACCGAGGTCGCGCGGCGGGTGATCGCCAACTTCCGCCGCACGCGATTTGGCAAGGAGATCACCGACGAGGAGATCAAGCAGACACTCGCCGAGGAAATTTCCGCCATTCTGACGCCGGTGGCGCAGCCGCTGCGGCTCGATCCGGCGAAGAAGCCGCACGTCGTGCTGGTGGTCGGCGTCAACGGCACCGGCAAGACGACGACAATCGGCAAGCTCGCGCAGAGCTATCGCCAGCAGGGACTGCGTCCGGTTCTGGTGGCCGGCGACACGTTCCGCGCGGCGGCGGTGGAGCAGTTGCAGATCTGGGGCGAGCGCGCGGATGTTCCGGTGATTGCCGGCGGGGCGAATGCCGATTCGGCTGGGCTGGCATTCGAGGCGCTGACGCGCGCCAAGGCGGACGGCGCCGATGTGCTGCTGATCGATACCGCCGGGCGGCTGCACAACAAGTCTGTCCTGATGGACGAGCTTCGAAAAATCGTCCGCGTGTTGCGCAAGCAGGACGAGACCGCGCCGCACTCGGTGCTGCTGGTGCTGGATGCGACAACGGGACAGAACGCCATTCAGCAGGTGCGCGTCTTCAAGGAGATGGTCGATGTCACCGGTCTGGTGGTGACCAAGCTCGATGGCAGCGCGCGCGGCGGCATCGTGGTTGCGCTGGCTGAGACATTCGGCCTGCCGGTGCACGCGGTCGGCGTCGGCGAGAAGGCCAGCGATCTGCGGCCGTTCGATGCCGGCGATTTCGCGCGCGGGTTGGTGGGAGCCTGAGTACCTCGTTCACGACCCAGTGATAGCTGCGAGCTTTGTCGGGAAGCGGTGTGCCACCAACTGACGATGCATCCAGCATGACGAGGGGGAATCTCCTCCAAATGCACCAGACCCGCAACGACCTGCTGTCCAATACCAAAGCAGTGGCGATTTAACTGTTGAACGCGCGACTCGCCGACACGATCGACCTCGCGCTGCTGACCAAGCAGGCGCACTGGAACCTGAAGGGTCCTCAATTTATCGCGATCCACGAAATGTTGGATGGCTCCCGAAACCGAGATCGACGGCCATGCCGACACGATGGCCGAGCGTGTCGTCCAGCTCGGCGGGACGGCGTTTGGAACAACTCACGCGGTGGCCAAGGGCACGACCCTGGCTCCCTATCCGACAGACATTTACGCGATAAAGGACCATTTGGCGGCCCTGATGGAGCGCTACGGCAAGGTTGCCAATGCAACCCGCAAGGCGATCGACGCGGCAGCAGAGGCGGGCGACGCCGACACGGCCGACATCTTCACTGGGGCATCGCGCGGCCTCGACAAGGCGCTGTGGTTCCTCGAGGCGCATGTCCAGGAGCCGAACTGACCGCCCACGGCCTGTCGTTCCGCCCAGCTGATCACATAAGGTGTGATGTAGCTCACCGACAATTCAGTTGTAGCGGTCAACGCTCCCACCTGCCGCCCCGACTCGATCGGCGGCAGGAGCAACTCACATGGATAGCGTTCCGACCGATGAGGGCGGATCAGGCAGCTTGCGGGTGGGGCTCATGGCCACACCCGTCGGCGAAGTCGACGCCGTCCTCAGGATCATCAAGGACCAGAGCATACTGGGCTCCCTGGCCGAGCAGGACCTGCTGGCACTGGTGCGCCAGACGCCCGTGCGGGCTCTTCCGAAGAACCGGGTGCTGTTCCGCTGCGGCGACGAAGGCCGCACCGTTGTGCTTGTGCTGCAAGGCTACATAAAGCTGTCCACGATGGCGGCAAACGGTCGCGAGGTGGTGCTGGAGATCGCCGGCCCTGGCACGATCTTTGGCGAGCTTGCCGTGCTGAACGGCTCGCCACGGCGGGCGGACGCCACGACCCTGACCCCCTGCCGCGTGATGGCGATCGACGGCGTGCTGTTCCGGCGCTTCGTTGGCCGCGCCCCCGAGGCGATGTTCGCGGCCATACGTTTGCTCAGCGAACGGCTGCTCGCGGTCACCGAACAGGGCATGGACGCCGTGTCGCTGCCGGCGCCGGTGCGGCTGGCCAAGGCACTTTTGCATTTGGCCGGGCTGCATTCCCAACGTACCGACGACTGCGTGCATATCGGCTTCAAGCTGTCGCAGCGCGAGCTCGGTGCGATGACGGGGCTGATCCGCGAAAGCATCAACAAGCACCTGAACGCCTGGCGGGCAGCCGGTTGGATCGAGCTTTCGGGCGGCTCGGTCACGTTGTGTGACGTTTGCGCGTTGCAGGCCTTCGTGCGCAACAACGAGGCGCGGTAGCGCCATCCACGGACAAGGCAAAATCACTCCGGCGGAGTGCACGGACTCACTCCGCCGACGCTTTGCTTGCCCCATTGTCGATCCTGCCAGCACGACCGATGCGGGCAGACCGCAAGGCCCGGCTGGGACGAAACCGACAAACCAATCCGGCTCCGTCGCAGACGGAGTGCATACAGGAGGCAAGACAATGAAGAAGGCAATCTTTGCGGTCGTCACAGTTCTGGGCGTCTCGCTGGCCATGGGCGCTCTCGCCCCTGCCGCGAACGCCTACACGTACCTGTTCGCGCCGGCCGCGAACGCGGGCAGCAATAGCTGATGGCGACGCGCCGGCCGCAGATGGCGGCCGGCGAGCCGAAGGAGGCAGCGATGATCGCGACACTCCTCATTATTCTTGTGGCCGTGGTCATCGCCGTCCTCGGCTGTGCCTGGGTGGCGCCGGACAATGCCAATAGGGTCGACGCATCGACCAGACAGCATCGGACGTAATGGTGATAGGAGGCGCTTGAGCTCCGGCCCATCTAGATCGACACAGCCTCGACGGCGTCTCGGACAGGCTGAGGCCGCCCGAACAGGTAGCCTTGCGCTGAAGAACATCCCACGCTGCGGACGAGATCGAGCTGCTCCCGCGTCTCCACGCCTTCCGCCGTTGTCGTCATGCCAAGCCTGGCGGCCAGGCTGACGATCGAGCTGACAATTGCCGCGCAATCGTCCCGCGTTGCCATTTCGCTGACGAATAGGCGGTCAATCTTGATCTTGTCGAAAGGAAAGCTCCGCAGGTAGCTGAGCGACGAGTAACCGGTCCCGAAATCGTCCAGTGCGATGCTCAGCCCGAGGCCATGCAGTCGGACCAGAAGCGCAATGGTCAGCGAACTGTTCTTCAACAGTGCAGATTCTGTAATTTCAACTTCCAGCCTGGCTGGATCCAATCCGGACTCCGACAGCGCCGATTGGACAATTCCAATAATTCCATCGTCCTCAAGCTGGATCGGCGACAGATTGACCGCGATCTTCACGTCACCGAGAAACTGTACTGCATCTTCACAGGCCTGATGAAAGAGCCATGCGCCGATCGACTTTATGATCCCCATTTCCTCCGCCAATGGAATGAACTGTCCAGGCAGAATTAATCCACGGGTCGGATGGTTCCAGCGCAACAGCGCCTCGAATCCGCAGAGTCGATCGGTATGCAGATCATGGATCGGCTGATAATGGATTTCGAACTGTTCCCGCTCCAGCGCGACGCGCAGATCAGCTTCGCTCGTGAGCCGCAGATGCAGCTTGGCCTCCATATCGGCCTCAAAGATGCAGTAGGTTCCCCGCCCTTTCGCCTTGGCCTGGTACAGCGCCATGTCGGCGTTCTTGAGCAGTGTATCGCCATCCATGTCGCTGTCAGTCGCAATGGCGATGCCGATGCTGACGCCCACTTCCATGTGACGCTGACCGAACTGATAGGGGGCACTGAGCGTGTCGATCAGTCGCTGCGCCAGCACGATTGCGGCGCCCGGCACGTCGGTGTTGAGGTAAAGGATTGCAAACTCGTCACCTCCTAGACGGGCCACAATATCGGATTCGCGAACACACGCCTGCAGCCGTCGCGCGACCGCCTCAAGAAGAGCGTCACCCGCGGGATGTCCAAGCGTATCATTGACGTACTTGAACTTGTCCAGATCGAGATACAGCAACGCCAGATGCTTTCCGTCCTTGGCCAAATGGCGCAGCACATCGTCCATACTGTTGCGGAACAATACCCTGTTTGGCAATTGAGTGAGCGTATCATGGTGGGCCATGAAGCGGATGCGACCCTCATTGCGTTGCTGTTCGGTGACGTCCTCGTAGGTTGCAACCCAGCCGCCGTCGGACAAGGGACATTGCAAAACGGCCAGCGCAAGGCGATCGTCGTCGACAGTGACAAATCCTCCTGACCGCTGCGATGCCGCGAGGTCCTCCTGGTGTCGGTAGATCGTCTGCACCGCAGAGGGAGTGAGACCGCCGCCAATTTCGATTGAGTGGAACAACGCAGCCGTTGTCGTGCCTGGGGAGGGGTGTTCCGCGGTTATTCGGAATATGTCGAGGAACCGATTGTTGCAGACGATCAGCCTGCGGTCAGAATCGACCATGAGCAGCCCCTGGGACATGTTGTTCAAGGCAGCGGTGAACAGCATGTTTTGGGTGCGCAAGGCGAAATCACGCTCGGTAAGCGCCGCGTTTTGATGCTGCACTTCCGCAATGGCCTGTCTGGCTCGCTCATTTGCGATCGCCAGATCGGACAACGCTTCCTTGAGTGCCGTAATGTCGGTGCGAATGCCTACTGTTCCGCCGCTCGCAGTGTGACGTTCCGTGATCAGCATCCATCTGCCGTCTGGCAGAAGACGTTCGAGCGAACCGTGATTGCCACGATGCCACTCGACAGTATCACGAACAAACTTCTGGATTTCGTTGCCTGCCTGTGGGTATTGGCCCAGCTCCGCTCCTTTCTGGATGATATCCTCGAAGAAGGCGCCGGGCACGATGAACGGCGCGCTGATCGAGTATATCTCGCGGTATCTCTGATTGCAGGTGATCAGGCGATCCTGCTCGTCCCACATGACAAAGCCGTCAGACATCGACTCGATGGCGTTGTCCAGCGTTTCGCGGGACTTCATGCGTTCCGTCTCGACACGCTCACGCTGGCGCATTGCTGTGTAGAGTGCACCTGCGAGAGCCAGCACGAGCAGCCCTGCCGCGGCGACGACAATAAGCAGGCGATTGCGGTCACGGACCCAGTCCGCCATGGCAGTCGACAAGTCGAGGGTCAGCGTGACCTCGACGTCCGGATAGAGCGTGTGCCGGGAGATTGCGACGGTGGCAGTGCGCATGAGCTTTGCCGGGACCAGGAACGGGACGTTGTCCGGCTGCAGGTTGTAGATGGCCGGCACGAGCGGCTTGCCGATCCTCAGCTCGTCATGCGGCATGCTGGCGAGGAGCAGGCCATCCGGCTGCTCGATGTTGATACGCAGTCCCGGGATCTCGCCCACGGGGGAGAGCAGAGTCGTGATGAACGCCACCGGAACTTCGGCAACTGCCTGCAGATCGCCGACCCCAGGCAGGCTGATCGGCCGTGCCAGGAGCCAGGTCCAATCTCCAGTGAGCGCGTTGCGTACCGGACCCGCGACTGCGACCGCACCTGGGCGCGGAGCTCGGTTCGGTGGCGGGATTGGCGCGGGCGACTGGATCCGCGGCCGCGGGCGCGCCGCCGCCCAGAGCGTGCCGTCGGGACGGACCAGGAGCAGATCGCGGAATGCGAAGGTCTCAAAGTTGAATGACCTCAGCAACCGCGTCGCCGATTGCTGATCGACCTCGCCGTTCTGGCTGCTGACCGCCGCGAACAGGGCAGGCAGGCTGGCCAGTGCGCCATCAACCTGCAGCAGTTGACGGTTGATCGTGTTCTCCACCACCAGCGCAGCGTTCTGCAACGTCGTGTCGGCAGCATGCAGGGCGGTCTGTCGTGTCCGTTCCAGCAGCAGGGCGCTGCCGCCGAACAGGGTGCCGAGTATGAGGATTGCCCCGAAAGCAACGCCCAGCCGCATCCGTTGCGCGGTCATCGTATGACTTCCCGCCGCGTGAAGAACGAGGGATTAATGTCGAAATATCCTTGCATTGACGTACCCGACAGCGCCTGCTTTTCCCACTAAGTCAAGTCGGGCCCGGGAAGTCCAGACCGAATGGACACGCCAATAAGTTCCACCCGCTCGTTTCTGCCACGCCGGGCTGGACCGCTACCCGAGACGACATGTGCAACCCCTGTGGCCCCGCCGCCATTCGCGCGATGATTGCGGAAACGTGGCGACACCGCATTGATCTGGATCAATGCCGGCCGCCTATTAAAGGTGCATTAAATTCTGCCTGCATTTGAGGGCTGCCCTTCGGTTGCCTACGGCGTCGTGCCAGCGGTTGTTGGGTCGCACCGTCAGCCGGCGGCAATTCCGATGACACTTTGGAAACAGGGAGCTTACGGTTCGCCATGTCGCATTTGCGAGCTGCTCAGCAGCCAACTCAATCCGATGCTGCATATTCGGAGGGCGTGGCGGCCCGCGGCCCG
>Ga0210402_10002787_pt1 | contig 16792 bp, 19 predicted proteins | sample IncBWC7MmetaG_FD_161055 | JGI IMG/M metagenome (GOLD analysis project Ga0210402, IMG submission 161055) | Forest soil microbial communities from Barre Woods Harvard Forest LTER site, Petersham, Massachusetts, United States - Inc-BW-C-7-M | ecosystem: Environmental > Terrestrial > Soil >... | reverse complement strand
GCGTCATAAGTGAGGTCAACGTCGAAATAGCCCCAGACCACATCTCCTGCGGCCAGGATTTCCTTCGGCCTCATGTGATGGAAAGTGTAATCCTTGGAGATATTTGAAAGCGCTTCCAATACGCCGGCGCGATTTCTGTATTCGCCATGGAAGCTGAAAAGCCCCTTATTCTTGGAAGCCGATTTCCAGACGACATCTTCATGAAGGGCATCTAGCAGGGGTTTCAGGTCAGATTGTGCAAATGCGGCAACAACCTTACGCATCAGTTCCGCGCCGTCCACATGCCCATCGGACGTCATGCTTCCCGATCCTCAATAAGCTTTACAATATCAGCAATATCCCGGTACCGGATTTCAAGCCATGCCGCCATTGCCAGTGACATGCGGACTGCCGAATTGATCCGCGCGAAATTATACCAGCAAGTGTACAGGGCGACCATATGGACGTGGTTTTCCACCTTTTGCTGTGCGCCGCCGCCAGATGAATTTTTTAGCCAGCGTTGCCGATCACATCGCGGGGTGCTTCTGGCCGTTAGGTCCCTTGGGCATGATCGTCACCGTAAAACCACCCCAGATAGCCAATCATTCCGGCGTAGAGAAGGAAAGTGATTCCATTTCCAATTGCGCTGGCGGTAAAGTTTGAGAAGTGGGCGTGAAGCCAAGGCTTGAGCCATGGCCTTGACGATTGGAACACAATGAGCAGGGCAAAAAGCACTGTCACGACTAGGGTAGGGGACGGCAACTGGCTGCGGGGCATTCGGCGCATGGCCGAACCCTAATCCCGGCCTCGGCCCCCTTCAATCCCGGCCCAATTTCAAACTGCACCAGTGCCCAAACGGCGGCACTGTTACAGTTTGACCTAGCATTGTGTAGGCGCAGGCCCTATTGCCTCCCCGATAATTGAGGTGAGGCTTGGAACTGGGTCTCCGCATTAGGTACTATGCTGCGGCCATCGGCACTAACGTCTTGTCCGTTCGCACGCAGTTCCTTCCATTTCCCCACGGTCAAGCAAACCTTCGGACCCGGCACCCGAGAGTCGGCGCGCTGTTGTGGCGGTCGGCAATAGATGGCGTTGTCACCGCTGGCGCCTTCTTGTGTCGCCTGTCCCGTTTCTCCGCCGGTTAAATTGGGCAACGTTACCGTGATCTGCGCTTGCGCGAAGGCCAGAGAAGGCAAAAATAAAAGCATCATGGTCAATGAATAAGCGAATAACTGCTTGGTACTGCTGTCCATAATCATGTCTCCCTTTCCTCAATCAGCTTCACAATATCGGCTATGTCCCAAAGGCGCTGTTCAAGGCCACAAGCCATCGCTGGCGACATGCGAGCCGCTGAATTGATCCGGGCGAAGTTATACCAGAGGGTATAGAGCGCGACCATATGGACATGGCTTTCCAGCTTCTTGCCGGCGCGCGCGAAAGCTTCAGACCGCGTTGCCGATTACGTCGGCCTTGCGCTTCTGGCCGTTAGGTCCCTTGGGCATTCCAATGCCTATCTATAAGAGCGACTACTGCGGTTGCCACAGCAAATGCGATCACAATGGCGACGCTAGCGCGAGTATGTGGATTGGCAATGGGTAGCCACCATAACGCCATAGCCAAAGGAATGCCCATGACGATCCTCAGCGCTATTTTGGCGCCAATACTCAGGCCTTGGGGTCCTTTACGCATCGTACGCTCTTTGCTCTGCCTTCCACGCCATCAGCCAGACTACCGCACCGGCCAGAAAGAACGCGGCGGCAGCTCCAAAACAAAAGTGCAGGATAGAACTTGAGCGGCCTTCAAAGCCGTTCCATAGCCCGGCAAGGACCATGAGAATGGCAAACCCCGTGCAAACCCAGAAAACCGTGGAGCCGATCTGCCGCATAATTCAGACACTAATCCTCGGCCCGGACCCCATCAAGGCGGGCCGGATTTCAAACTGCACCAGTGCCCAAACGGCGGCACTGGTACAGTTTGACCTAGGGTTGCAGCCGGCCGAACTCCCATAGAGCGAGAGCAACGAACCCGAAAACGAGATAGACCAAAAAGCCGATACCTAGCCAATATGGTCCGGGGTCCTGGGCTCGATAAATGGGGCCTCGCTTGCGATTCATAAAAATGTAGCCGCTGCGAAAGGCCCAAAGCACATAAGCGGCGAAACAAAGCGCAATTCCCAATAGTCCGGCTGGGCCCCAAAAATTCTGATCTATTGCGCTGTTTCCCATTCCTCAATCAGCTTCACGATATCACTACATGCCGTCGATTTCAGTCAGGATCGAGTGAAGGGTGTTTTCGTCGGTACGGCCATCTGATTCCGTTGGGACACTGAAATAATAGCCATTGGGCGTCATCCATAAGCCGCCACTACCATGCGAATAGTCTTTGATTTTCACACACCGACGCTTCCCCAGTTCTTGCTCAACTGTGGACCGAGGATAAAGCCGTACCGGCATTTAAGCGGCTAATTTGCCGCTAAGAATATAGGTGACACGCCCTTCCGGGCCGGGCTTTTGGAGGTGTTTTTTGACTTCCTCCAAACTCGGAACCCAATGCATTTCCTCAACGACAAAGTCTGCGTTGAGCCGCATCAAATCTGAGACGACTTCGTTCAAGTCAGCCTGGATTACATCAATGTCGCTTCCGGCCATGCGAAAGCCGGGAATGTCTTTGCTCGTGACGTAATAGCGACCATCTGCATGGCGCTCATACGTCAAATCTACTCGGATTTCCTGCGTAGCCATGGTGAGCCTCGCGTTGGCTGATTCGTCTTGAATCACGCCAGATTCCCGGCGTCAAGCAGCAGCTTGCATTTCATGGCTTTCTATGAGGTTAACGATGTCGCCAATATCCCAAAGCCGGGTTTCGAGGCGTGCGGCCATTGCAGGCGACATACGGACGGCGCTGTTAATACGGGCAAAATTATACCAGCAAGTATAGAGCGCTACCATATGGACGTGGTTTTCCAGCTTCTTGCTGTGCGCCGCAGTCAGAAGAATTCTTTAGACCGTGCTGCCGATCACATCGGTGGGGCGCTTCTGGCCTTGGGGTCCTTTAGGCATAGGTGTCCTTTGCCAAATAGCAGCGAATGAAATTCTCGCCTTCCAGAATAACAAAATCCGACTCGAAATTGACGCCCGGCAAATAGTCACGGTCGGCAATTTGGCCTGCATACGCCAAGCCTGCGGCCTGTATTTCGGCGCTCCTGAGTAGTTCGCCAGTCGTGCCGCCGGGTGCGGTGCGCCGGTAATGTTTGAATTGGTAGGTTCTTAGAGCTTCGGCCATGGTCGGACCGTAGCCCCGGTCCTAAACCCCTTCAACCGCTGAAAAATCGAATCTGCACCAGTGCCCAGGCGGCAACCGCACACGGCCCAAGCCATTGATATTTATAGCCGCTACTCGGGTCACTCAACCATAAATTGCACCCGTTTGACTTGGCGAAGTCGCTGCATATAGTGCGCCGCCTTCGCCTCAGTTTTTCTTGTCGAACGAAATGAGACTGGAAAAACTTGGGCCCCGCCGAGGCGAATGCCGAGGGCGGCTTTTGCTCCAAACCGAAAGAAACCGATGACCAAGCGCGCCAACGCCAAATACAAATTAGATCGCCGCATGGGCGAGAATATCTGGGGCCGTCCCAAGAGCCCCGTCAACAAGCGCTCTTACGGTCCGGGCCAGCACGGCCAGCGCCGCGCCAAGAAGCTTTCCGATTACGGCACCCAGCTTCAGGCCAAGCAGAAGCTCAAGGGCTATTACGGCAACATCACCGAGCGGCAATTCCGCAAATATTACACCGACGCCTCGCGCCGCCCCGGCGACACCGGCGAGAACATGATCGGCCTGCTTGAGACCCGCCTCGACACCGTGGTCTATCGCGCTAAATTCGTGCCCACGCCTTTCGCCGCCCGCCAGTTGGTCAGCCACGGTCATGTGCGGGTCAATGGCCGGCGCGTCACCATCGCTTCGTATCATGTCACCGCCAAGGACAATATCGAACTAGGCGCCAAGGCCAAGGACATGGCGCTGGTGCTGGAAGCCAGCAAGAGCGCCGAGCGCGACACGCCGGATTTCCTGGAAGTCGATCACGGCAAGATGACCGCCAGGCTGCTGCGTATTCCCAAGCTGACCGACGTGCCCTACGCCGTGCAGATGGAGCCGCACCTGATCGTGGAATTTTACTCGCGCTGATCCGCCGCCGACCCTGAATAGAAAAGCCCGCTGCGAAAGCGGGCTTTTTTATTTTCTATTGGACACTTTTACGCGTTCTCGAGTACCACGCCTTTTTCGGTCAGCAGCGACTTCAGCTCCCCGCCCTCGAACATCTCGCGCATGATGTCGGCGCCGCCGACAAACTCGCCCTTGATGTAAAGCTGGGGAATGGTCGGCCAGTTGGAAAACCCCTTGATGCCTTCGCGCACCTCCGGGTCGGCCAGCACATCCACGGCTTTGAACTTGGCGCCCAAAGTGGAAAGAATCTGCACCGCCATGGCGGAAAATCCGCATTGGGGAAAGACCGGCGTGCCTTTCATGTAAAGCAGCACATCGTTGTTTTTCACATCTTCGGCGATGCGGGCCTGGACATCGGACATGGAGCTATTCCTTGGATTTACAGGCCTGATCTAAGCACCCGGGCCGCCATGGTCAAGATTAAGGGTCAAGGTTCGGAAGGGTTAATCCTTGGCGGATGTGGTCAATTGCAGGGCATGCAGCACCCCGCCCATATTGCCTTTGAGCGCGGCATACACCATCTGGTGCTGCGCCACCCGGCTTTTGCCCTTGAAGGCGGCGGAAGAGACCGTGGCGGCATAATGGTTTTCATCGCCCGCCAGGTCGCGGATCGCCACATCCGCGTCCGGAAAGGCATCCTTGATGAATTTCTCAATCTCGGCGGCTTTCATGCCCATCTGAGGCCTCAGTTCGCTAAAGGAATTTCTTCGCCCGCCATGAAGCGGGGAAACCAGGCCTCATGTGTTTTCTTCAGCCGGGCCAGCGATACGCTGTCCTTGTCGTCGATGGTGATGGCGTCGCCGCCCGTCTTGCCCAGCTCGGCGACAAAGATCAAAGCGGCGCGCGCTTCGGCCACGATTTTCTCGGCCTCGGCGAAGGGCGCGGCGATCAGGTAACGCGCCTGGTCCTCGCCGAACCAGAAAGCAATGGCGCTGGCGATTTCCGCCTGACCCACTGAGGCGCCGATGCCGCCTGCCATCGCCATCTCGGCCAGCGCCACCAAGAGCCCGCCATCGGAAAGATCATGCACCGTATCGACCCGGCCCGAAGCGATCAGCCCGCGCACAAAATCGCCATTCTTCTTTTCGATGGCAAGATCCACCGGCGGCGCGGCGCCTTCTTCCCGGCTCTCGATTTCGCGCAGATAGATGGACTGGCCCAGATGCCCGCGCGTTTCGCCGATCAGGATCACCACATCGCTGGTGCGCTTGAACGCCACCGTGGCCATTTTGGTCGCGTCTTTCAACAGCCCGACGCCGCCGATGGCGGGCGTGGGCAGAATGCCTTCGCCATTGGTCTCGTTGTAAAGCGAGCAATTGCCGCCGATCACCGGAAAGTCGAGCGCCCGGCAGGCCTCGCCGATGCCGTCGATCCCCGCCACGATCTGACCCATGATGTGAGGCTTCTGCGGATTGCCGTAATTGAGATTGTCAGTGACCGCCAGCGGCAGCGCCCCCACTGCCGTCAGGTTGCGCCAGGCTTCGGCCACCGCCTGCTTGCCGCCCTCCTTGGGATCGGCTTGGCAATAGCGCGGCGAAACATCCGTGGTGATGGCCAGCGCCTTTTTGGTGCCATGCACCCGCACCACCGCCGCGTCGCCGCCGGGGCGTTGCACCGTGTCGGCCATCACGCTGTTGTCATACTGCTCCCACACCCAGCGGCGGGACGCCATGTCGGGCGTGGCCAGGATTTTTTCCAGCGATGCCAGCACCGGTTTTTTCCGGTCATAGGCCGGCAGCGCGCCGGCGGCGGGCGCGGGATAGGCGAAGGGCCGCTCATAGACCGGGGCTTCGTCGGAAAGCGCCGTGACCGGAATATCGGCCACCACCTGGCCCTTGTGCTTGACGACAAAGCGGCTGGTGTCGGTGGTGACGCCGATCACCGCGAAATCCAGCTCCCATTTCTCGAAGATGCGGCGGGCCTGCGCCTCCCGGCCCGGTTTGAGAACCGCCAGCATCCGCTCCTGGGATTCCGACAGCAGCATGTCATAGGCGGTCATGTCGTCTTCGCGCTGGGGCACCTTGTCCAGGTCGAGTTCGATGCCGCTGCCGCCCTTGTCGGCCATTTCGGCGGAGGACGAGGTCAGCCCCGCCGCGCCCATGTCCTGAATGGCGATGATGGCGTCGGTCGCCATCAATTCCAGACAGGCTTCCAGCAGCAGCTTTTCGGTGAAGGGATCGCCCACCTGTACCGTGGGGCGCTTTTCTTCCGAGGCGTCATCAAATTCGGCGCTGGCCATGGTGGCGCCGTGAATGCCGTCGCGCCCGGTCTTGGAGCCGACATAGACCACCGGATTGCCCGCGCCCTTGGCTGCCGACAAAAAGATCTTGTCGGTGCGCGCCAGCCCCACGCACATGGCGTTCACAAGAATGTTGCCGTTATAGGAGCGGTGGAAATTAACCTCGCCGCCCACCGTCGGCACCCCCATGCAATTGCCGTAACCGCCGATGCCCGACACCACCCCCGACACCAGATGCCGCGTCTTGGGATGATCCGGTTCGCCGAAACGCAGCGCATTCATCATCGCGATAGGCCGCGCCCCCATGGTGAAGACGTCGCGCATGATCCCGCCCACGCCGGTTGCCGCGCCCTGATAGGGCTCGATGAAGCTGGGATGATTGTGGGATTCCATCTTGAAGATGCAGGCATCGCCATCGCCGATATCGATCACCCCGGCATTCTCGCCCGGACCCTGGATCACCCAGGGTGCCTCGGTCGGCAGTTTTTTCAGATGCGCGCGGGTGGATTTGTACGAGCAATGCTCGCTCCACATCACGCTGAACACGCCCAGCTCCACCAGATTGGCGTCGCGGCCCAGCAGCTTCATGATGCGGGCATATTCCCCGTCCGTGAGGCCATGCTCGCGGATCAGTTCCGGCGTTATCTGGGTCATGCCCATCTTCAAATTCATGAAAGCGCTTCGATCAGGCCCTGGAACAGGGCGCGTCCATCGCTGCCGCCCAGCGCCTCATCCACCACCCGTTCGGGATGGGGCATAAGGCCCATCACATTGCGCTTTTCGTTGAGAATGCCGGCGATGTTGCGCGCCGAGCCGTTGGGATTGTCCTGGTAGCGGAACATCACCCGCCCTTCGCCTTCCAGGCGATTGAGTGTCTCGTCATCGGCATAGTAATTGCCTTCGCCATGCGCCACCGGAAAGGTCACGGTCTGGCCCTTGTCGTATTTGCGGGTGAAGGCGGATTGAGTTTCCTCCACGCTCATCGTCACCGGCTTGCAGACGAATTTCAGCCCCGCATTGCGCATCAACGCGCCCGGCAGCAGGCCCGATTCCGTCAGCACCTGGAAACCGTTGCAGATGCCCAGCACCGCGCCGCCTTTGGCGGCATGGGCCTTGATCGCGCCCATGATTTTCGACTGATTGGCCATGGCGCCGCAGCGCAGATAATCGCCATAGGAAAATCCGCCCGGCAGCACCACCAGGTCCACGTCCGGCAGCGCATTGTCCTGATGCCAGACCATATGGGCCTTCTTGCCCGTCATCTGTTCCAGCGCGGTCGCCGCATCGCGGTCGCAGTTGGAAGCGGGAAAAACGATGACGGCGGACTTCATGATTTCAGTTCGATCTCGTATTTCTCGATCACGGTGTTGGCCAGCAGCTTCTCACACATGTCTTTCAGCGCGGTCTTGGCCTTTGTGGCGTCGGTTTCCTTGAGCTCCAGGTCGATCACCTTGCCCTGGCGCACCTCGCCGACCGAGGCAAAACCCAGCCCGTTCAGGGCATGGCCGATGGCCTTGCCTTGCGGGTCCAACACGCCGTTTTTGAGGGTGACGAAGACGCGGGCTTTCATTTCATTCTCTGACTGGATCCCCGCCTTCGCGGGGATGACCTTCGCTTTGCTCAGGTCACTTTACCAGGACGGGACCTTTGTTCTCGCCTTGCACCGATTCGGGCATGATTCCCAAGCGCCGCGCCACTTCGCTATAGGCCTCGATCACCCCGCCCATGTCGCGGCGGAAGCGGTCCTTGTCCATTTTTTCGTTGGTGGTGGCGTCCCACAGCCGGCAATTGTCCGGGCTGATTTCGTCGGCCAGCACGATGCGCATGAAATCATTTTCCCACAGCCGGCCGAATTCCAGCTTGAAATCCACCAGCTTGATACCGGCGCCCAGGAACAGGCCGGAAAGAAAATCATTGATCCGGATGGTGAGGTTGACCATGTCGTCCAGATCCTGGGGGCTGGCCCAGCCGAAAGCGGTAATGTGCTCTTCGCTCACCCAGGGATCGTTCAGCCCGTCATTCTTGTAGTAATATTCGATGATGGAGCGGGGCAGGGCGGTGCCTTCCTCGATCCCCAGCCGCTTGGACATGGAACCGGCGGCGACATTCCTCACCACCACTTCCAGGGGAATGATCTCGACCTCTTTGATCAGCTGCTCGCGCATATTCAGGCGGCGCACGAAATGAGTGGGCACGCCGATGGCGGCCAGCTGGGTCATCAGATATTCGCTGATGCGGTTGTTGAGGACGCCCTTGCCCTCGATAGTATCCTTCTTGGCTCCGTTGCCGGCCGTGGCGTCGTCCTTGAAATACTGGATGACGGTGCCCGGCTCGGTGCCTTCGTAAAGAATCTTGGCTTTGCCTTCGTAGATGACGCGGCGGCGCTTCATGGCGGTTTGTCCCTGGACACGCCTGAATAAATCCCGGCGAGGCCTGAATTTAGGGATGCGGGGGCCTAACAGCAATGTTGGCGAGACGCTTGGCCGCGCATGACGGGTTCCCGTCCACAGGAATATTACAGAATCAAGGGCTTAGAAGGTATTTTGGGTTACTGCCAAAGACGGCTGGCTCTGGCTGTCCCAGTCGGTGCGGGTGAAAACCTGTGCATTGGCGCGCGCCGCCCGCAATAAAGGGAAATCCAGCTCCACGTAAATCCAGCCCGGTTTGTTCAATTCGCCCCTGGCCAGGATGCCGTCATCGGGAAAGCCCCGGTCGGGCATGGCATAAACCGCCGCCCAGCCGACATTCACATCCACCGCTGGCGACCAGGGCGCATCGCCCACCGTCGGCGCGACCGCGACATAGATTTGATTCTCCAGCGCCCGCGCCCGCGCCCCGACATGCACCCGGTTCGCTCCTGCCATGGTGTCGGTGCAGCTGGGCGCCAGGATCAGCTCGGCGCCCGCCTTGGCCATGGCATGGGCGATGAGGGGAAATTCGATGTCGTAGCAAATGGCGATGCCGATTTTGGTTTCGCCGATGTCGAATATCTTGAGCGTGCCGCCGCCCGCGACGCCCCATTCTTCTTTTTCGAAGCGGGTCATCTGGCGCTTGTCCTGGAAGTCATGCGCTCCCGAAGGCGCGAAGAAATAGACGCGGTTGTGCATGGCGCCATCTGCCATCACCGGCGAGCTGGGCGCCTGGATGAAGACACTGTGCTTTTGCGCCAGCGCCGCATAGGTGGAAACAAAATCGGCATGGAATTTTTCCAGGGCCGGAATCTGACCGCGCAAATCCTTTTGCAGGGCTTCGGGCAAAAGCGCCGTCAGTTCCATGCCGCCATACTCGGGAAAGACCAGAAGCCGGGCGCCATTTCCCGCCGCTTCTTCAACCCAGCGCGCGGCATTGGCCTGCCAGTCCGCCAGGCTGGCGAATTTTCCGATCGGATATTGCGCCAAAGCAATTTTCATCTTGCGATTTTCACAGTGTCTTCATCCAGAACACCATCGGCTTTTCGCTGTCATTGCGTTCGCCGATATCGCGCCAGTTGAATTTGGCCACCAGTTCGGGGCGCCTGACATAGCCGCGCTTTTTCCAGAAACCGTCCAGCTTCACATAATCCCTTGGCCGCGCCGGATGATCGTCCGGCCGCACCACGGCGCAAAAGGCGGCCTCCTTATAGCCATGCCCGCGCGCCGCTTCCTCGCGCAGTTCGAAAAAGCGACCCCCCACGCCCTGGCCGCGATAGCCCGGCAGCAGCACGGATTCGCCGAAATAGAAGATGCGGTTCAGGCCCATCTTGGCGTCCAGGAAAGGCTGCTGGACATACTCGTCTTCCTCATCCAGGCCGAGCGCGGTAGAGGCGCCGACGATTTTCCCATCGTCTTCCGCCACGATCATGGTGCCCGTTTTCGCTTCGGCATAGCGCGGCAGATACTGGCGCTCATACCTCATCGTGCCCTTGTAGAGATAGGGCCAGGCGCGGAAGATTTCGATGCGCAGTTTCGCCAGATCGTCAAGCCGCGCCCGCAATTCATCGCCGGTGAGTTTCGCAACAGTAACCGTCACCCACCCACCTGCTTCAACCAGTCTTCCAGGTTGTAATAGTTGGAAATGCGCGCGACCTTGCCATTCCGCACTTCGAAGAAAGCGCCCGCCGGCAACCGATATGCCTGGCCCCGGGCGGGCGGCAATCCGATATCGCTGGCGAGATATTTGCCCAGCACGATGAATTCGGCTGCGGCGCGCGTGCCGTCTGTGTTTGTCATCACCGCGATATCGACAATCTGTTCGTCATAACAAAGGTTCATCCGTGTCAGGAATGCGGCAAAGGCCTTTTTGCCGTGCTCGCGGCCGCCCTGGTTGATGTCATGGACAACATCGTCCGCCAGCAGCGCCAGGAACCTGTCCACATCCTTGGCATTGAATAGGGCGTAATAGGCGCGGATCAGCGCTGCGGTATCCATCTCACCCGAACACGCGCTTGAAGATGGTGTCCACCTGTTTGAGGTGATAGCCAAGATCGAACATGGCTTCCAGCTTCTCGGGCGCCACCTTGCCCGCCACTTCGGGATCGGCTTTCAGCAAGTCGAGCAGCGCGCCTTCGCCATTCCAGGTGCGCATCGCATTTCGCTGCACCAGCCGATAGGCGTCCTCGCGGCCGATGCCTGCCTGGGTCAGCGCCAGCAGCACGCGCTGGCTATGCACCAGCCCCTGCGTCCGGTCCAGATTCTCCTGCATGCGCGCAGGATAGACCACCAGCTTCTCCACCACGCCCGCTATCCGCGCCAAGGCGAAGTCCAGCGTGATGGTGGCGTCGGGGCCGATATAGCGTTCGACCGAGGAATGGGAGATATCCCGCTCATGCCACAGCGCCACATTTTCCATCGCCGGCAGCGCGTAAGCCCGCACCATGCGCGCCAGGCCGGTGACATTCTCGCTCAGCACCGGATTTCTCTTGTGCGGCATGGCCGAGGAGCCTTTCTGGCCGGGCGAGAAATATTCCTCCGCTTCCAGTACCTCGGTGCGCTGCAGATGACGGATTTCCACCGCCAGACGCTCGAGCGATGACGCCACCACGCCCAGCGCCGCGAAATAGGCGGCATGGCGATCGCGCGGGATCACCTGTGTGGAAACCGGTTCCACCATCAGATTCATCTTGTTCGCCACATACTCTTCGACGAAGGGATCGATATTGGCGAAAGTACCGACCGCGCCGGAAATGGCGCAGGTGGCGATCTCCCGCCGCGCCGTCTTGAGCCGCGCCCGGGCGCGGGCGAATTCGGCATAGAAACCGGCCAGCTTGACCCCAAAGGTGGTGGGCTCGGCATGGATGCCATGGCTGCGCCCGATGGTGGGCGTCATCTTGTATTCCATTGCTCGCGTCTTCAGCGCCGCCAGCAGCGCATCGGTATCGGCGATCAAAAGGTCGGCGGCGCGCGCCAGTTGCACATTCAGGCATGTGTCCAGCACGTCCGAGCTGGTCATGCCCTGGTGCACAAAGCGCGCTTCCGGCCCCACAATCTCGGCCAGGTGGGTAAGGAAGGCGATTACATCATGTTTGACCTCGCGCTCGATCTCGTCGATCCGCGCCACGTCGAATTTCGCGTGCCGGCCTTTTTCCCAAAGCTTTTTCGCCGCTTCCTTCGGCACAACGCCGAGTTCCGCCAGGGCATCGGTGGCATGCGCCTCGATCTCGAACCAGATACGGAACTTGGTCTCGGGCGACCAGATTTGAACCATCTGTTCGCGGGCATAGCGGGGGATCATGGGAACATCCATTTGTACCACCAAGCTTCTAGCAAAGGTGGAACCTAAGGCCAAGCAATTGACTCTGTGTTGGCTGTTCGGGAGGATTTGGCTTGGCCGGTATGCAAAAGATGAGGAAAAAACATGTCCAAAATCTCGCCATTCTTGTGGTTTGAGAAAGACGCTGAAGTGGCCGCCCGCTTCTATGTCTCACTGCTGCCCGATTCGCGGGTGGACGGTGTCACGGCCCTGCCGGTGGATACGCCGTCAGGCCCGGCAGGCACGGTGCAAGTGGTCAATTTCACCCTGGCCGGCCTGTCCTATGTCGCGATGAATGCCGGCCGGCTCGATCCCTTCAACCATGCGGTCTCCTTCATGATCCATTGCGACAGCCAGGAGGAGGTTGACCTTTTGTGGAAAGCGCATCTGAAAAACGGTGGCAAGGAACAGCAATGCGGCTGGCTGAAGGATCGCTGGGGGCTTTACTGGCAGATCACGCCGCGGGCTCTCGATGCGATGATGCGCAGCCCCGACCGGGCGGCGGCCAAACGTGCCTCCGAAGCGATGCTGACAATGGTCAAGCTCGATATCGCCGCCTTTCAAAAAGCATTCGACGGCCGCTGAAATCACGACCAGACCCCACAAGTCCGCCTGTCATGCTGGCCGGTCCTGGTATATTTTAGAGAGCCATAAGGGGGCGTCATGACTCATTTCCGGAACAGGCCGTCGCGGCGCGCTTTCCTTCAACGCACCGCCGGTGTGGCGGCGGCGACGGCAATCGGGATCGGGCAGCCGAGAGCGGTGGCCGGCGCCTCCCCGGGGATCGACACCAAGTTGATGATCACGCCCGATCAGGCCTGGGATTGGAATGCGTTCAAGGCCGGATGTGGCCCAACCTATGCCGGCAGCGCAGGCTGGAAGCGCTACACGGATTTTCTGGTTGAGAAGATGCAGGCGTTCGGTGCGGTCGATCTGGATCACGTCGACATTCCCTATGACCATTACATTGTCGATGACTGGCCGGACCGGCGCACGCACATCCATGATTCAGGCATCGCGGTCGAGAAGCTGGTGACGGATGGCACGCCGGTTCCAGTCGTGGCCTCCTATGGCATGACCTCGGGCTCCACGCCGCCGGAGGGCATCACCGCCCAGATGCTCTTTTACGATCCGGCAAACCCGCTCCCTCCCGAGCGGATTGCCGGCAAGATATTGGTCTTCGCCACCGCGCCCTATCCCGCGCCGCCCTATTCGCAGTCTTTTCTCGATAGCTATACGCCGACGGATTACGAGTGGCGCTCTCCCGGCAAATGGCCTCAACTTTTCACGCCGCCGCCCGCCAGCGTCATGACCTCCTATCATTCCCGCTGGGTGTTCACCCAAGTCAACGGTTTCGCCGCCACCGGCATTGCGGGCGGGGCTGCCGGGCTCGTCATCGTCTACGATCTGTCGCCCGGCGCCGCCTTCGGGTTGGTCCAGCGCAGCGTCTACACGCCCGACGGCAAGGCGGGACTCGGCACCAAATACGTCAATTGCCCGACGCTGACGCTGGATCGCGTCAATGGGGCAAAGGTTCTGGCGGACGCCCGCGCCGGAAAGACAGCGACCTTGACCCTGACGGCGCGGTTTCAGCGTGACATCGGAAAATCCACACTCGCGTTCCTTCCCGGCAGGAATTACGGCACGCCACAGGACCAGCAGATCCTGCTCGCCACCCATACCGATGCCATGTCGCTGATCGAGGACAATGGCGGTCTGGGCATGATCGGGATCATGTCCTATTTCAACCGCATCCCGCGCGCGCAGCGTGCGCGAACCCTCGCCTTCTATTTCGACTGCCGGCACTTCATGCCGGGCGGCGAGGGCAACTGGCCGGCATTCGATTATTACACCATCCACCCCGGCCGCCTGAAGCCTGTCGTGGCGACGCTTGGGATGGAGCATATGGGCGGCCGCCAGACCATCGAGACCGGCTCCGGCGGCAACCACTATGCCTATTCGGCCGAACGTCCCGAGGATGGCGGCGTCATCACCAGCCTGATCGACGTTTACAACAACAATCCCTGGCTGGTCGAAACCGTCGCCCGGGCGGCGACCGACAATCATTGGCCGCGGGTCGATGTGAAGGCGGGAAATGTCGCGCCCGGCGTCAATGGCGGCTTTCAGGGCCAGGTGAGAAGCCCGATGAACAAGGGTCGTGCTTATAAGCTTCCCGGCATCGGTCTCGCTGGCGACTGGCCCGGCGCCTGGACGCAAACCTATTCCCAGCTGGACACGGAGGCAGGCGCCCAGGGCTTCGACCGAAACTATTTTCGCCAGCAGGTCGCCGGCCTTTCCCAGATTGCGGGCGCACTCATGCAGGTCGATCCCAAACTCATCGATCTCGGCTGGGGCGAGCTCAAATCCGCGATAGCCAATTTGGCGGACAAGCAATTCTCAAAGCCGGCCTCGTTCGCGGAACAGCGCAAGTCCCTCCTGGACCGCTATTCGGCGGCGTTCCGTGCTTTGGAGTCCGGCGACCGCGGCGGCACGCAGGTCGCGCTCAAGACTCTCGCCGGCAGTCTTCCGGCTGCACTCGTTCCCGATGTCCGCGATAAGGTAGCCACGCTGATCGACAATCAGCTTGCAAAAATCGGCTAGCCCGGCCGCAACTTCGCGTTGTCCACCCTGAAGGCAACGTGGAATGACAATTTGGGGGTGGATGACGGCCGCCGGGATCGCCAAATCCGGGCTTTCAGATTTCGGAACACGCCGTTCCATGCCAACTGGCAAGGAGTGTTTAACATTTTGCCGCAGATTGAATTTCGCGGTCCGCCTGCCGGACTTGGTGCCCACCCACTTCCCCCGGACGCCGTGGGTGGACCGCAATCCCCCATGTGCCATTACACCAGTACGGCCAGTCCCCGCGCGGCATAAGCCGGGACCGCTAAAGCAGCCAGCGATTTGAAACTGGCAGGTCGGCCGCGCCCGATTACCAGATGATCATGCACCGCGATCTTAAGCGCCTTGGCGGCGGTCTCGCTTGTGCGTTCGATATCGGCGCGCGACGGGGTGGGGTATGGTCGATAGTGGATCCGGTCTTAAGAAAGGGGAAAATGATCATGGGCAAGACATTTGGTGCTGAATCGACCACGGACGAAGTGCTCGAGGGCATTGACCTCGCCGGCAAGCGCGTCCTTGTGACCGGCGTGTCGGCCGGCCTTGGCGTGGAGACGGCCCGCATACTCGCCGCGCACGGCGCAGAGGTGGTGGGCGCTGTGCGCGATCTGGACAAGGCGCGCGGCGCGACCGGGGTGGTGCGGGACCAGGCGGCGAACGGGGGCAGTTTCGAACTTGTCGCACTCGATCTCGCCTCGCTGGCGAGCGTGCGCGCCTGCGCGGACAAACTCGTTGCTTCCGGCGGGTGGTTCGATTTGATCATCGCCAATGCGGGTGTCATGGCGACTCCGAAAGGCAGGACGGAAGATGGTTTCGAGACCCAGTTCGGCACCAACCATTTGGGTCATTTCGTGCTTGTCAATCGGATCGCCTCGCTCCTCAGGCCGGGCGCGCGCCTGGTGAACCTGTCATCGGCGGGACATCGCTACTCCGACGTCGATCTCGATGATCCTAACTTCGATCATACGCCCTATACCGAATTCACCGCCTATGGCCGCTCGAAGACGGCCAACATCCTGTTTGCGGTGGAATTCGACCGCCGCCACAAAACCAGGAATGTGCGGGCTACCGCGGTACATCCGGGTGTCATCCGCACCGAGCTGAGCCGCCATATGAAACCCGAGGTTCTCCAACAATTGATAGACTCGATCAGCGCAAGCCAGCCGCCCGGCACGCCGGCGTTCCGTTGGAAGACCGTTCCACAAGGCGCCGCAACGTCTGTCTGGGCCGGGATCGTCGCGCCTTCGGACGTCGTAGGTGGGCACTATTGCGAGGACTGTCATGTCGCCGGTATTGTCAAAGATCCCGTCATCCGCGGCGGTGTCCGTCCTTACGCCCTTGACCCCGAGCGCGCCAAGGCGCTCTGGGCCAAAAGCGAGGAAATGGTGGACGAACGGTTCTAAAGCAATCCCAACGCCTTGAAACTCGCATGCCCGCCGCGCCCGATCACCAGATGGTCATGCACCGCGATCTTGAGCGCCTTGGCCAGACTGATTGCAGTTGCTATATTTCGGAACCTGGGAGGATCGCATGGTGACCGGGGGCCTGCTATTGCCCGAAGGGTTCGCCAATCTCAGCTTCGCGCCGCTCGCCGTGTTCGAAGCAGCGAACATGATTCTGGACAAGCCTATCTACGAACTGCATGTGATATCCGTCGCGGGTGGGCGTGTCGTCAATTCCTTCGGCATGGCCGCGGAAACGGAACGGGCAGAGGGCGTCGCGCTCGACACGTTGTTGGTGGGCGCCCCGCCAGACACCCGTCCGCCTTCCACCGCGCTCCTGGAATTTCTCAAGCAAGCACCCGGCCGGTATCGCCGAATCGCTTCCATCTGTGTCGGTGCTTTCATGCTGGGTGAGGCCGGTCTGCTTGATGGGCGCCGGGCCACAACCCATTGGATGTTCGCCCAGGAACTGCAGGCGCGCTATCCCAATGCTCGCGTTGAGGTGGACCGCATCTTCATCGCCGACGGCCAGATCTGGACCTCGGCCGGGATGACGGCGCCACCG
>Ga0210402_10002784_pt1 | contig 16801 bp, 14 predicted proteins | sample IncBWC7MmetaG_FD_161055 | JGI IMG/M metagenome (GOLD analysis project Ga0210402, IMG submission 161055) | Forest soil microbial communities from Barre Woods Harvard Forest LTER site, Petersham, Massachusetts, United States - Inc-BW-C-7-M | ecosystem: Environmental > Terrestrial > Soil >... | reverse complement strand
TCGACCGGTCTGCGGAGGTAGGCCGCGATCCTCGAATTCCCTGACATCAGGCATTGCCGGTTTTTAGATAGGAATCCAGCGTCAACTATAAATCCAGCGTCAACTATAAATCCAGCGTCAACTATAAATCCAGCGTCAACTATATAGGTCGATTTCCTATTCAAGCTCGTCCAGCCTATCCAACCCGAGCCGGCTATAGCACGTCCGCCCAACCTCAGATGGCCGCCGCGATGCCGCATCGCAACAAATTTTCGCCCCGGGCCACAAGCGGAAATATATGGATTTGGCGCAACGGGGCGGGGCGCGTCGTGTGCAAACCAAACTCAAGCTGTTCGTCGCCTCTTGACGGTTAGTTCGATTTTCCACCTGTCGCAAAATAGGACTCCAGCACGTTTGCTGCTGGGCAGGTCATGCGCCAAGTCAGGTCTGAGGGAGTGATCCTTCCGTTAAAGGTTGGATTGGGAGCGAGCCGCTGATGGGTCCTAACCGGACGCAACGCTTGGCGTTGCGACAGTCGTCGATAGACGACTTACATACGTTGGGAACGGTCCCAACAGGGATCCCTACCCACACCATTGACTTGCCCCCGCCCTAACCGGCGGGGTTTTTCCGCGATTCCTGCGACGTCGTACACAATCACCGCGACGCCGCGAGAACGTCACCTCGGCCTCAAGCAGCGTCGTGCGCTAGCTTTAGCAAAGCGCGCCCCGCTTGAGCCGATAGCTGCTAAGAATCTCTTGCAGCACTGTAGTTGGAAACGCGGCGAGATCAGTATGAAGCGCCAGGGGTCCTCGGTGCGTTGGCGCTGAACAATTGCGGCCCGCAATGTCGCGTCGCGGTTCATACCGGCGCGGTGAAATCGGCCCGATCGAAATCCGCCCGGCGATGCGCTGGATTGTTGGCGACATAACGGCTCAAAATTGTGCGGATTGCCGAGTACCATCCTGGCCAGTTCGGGGCAGATCTGGGGAATCCCAGATAAGGAGGCGTCATGAAGTGGGCATCCCTTCCTCTACTCGCTCTTGTTCTTTTTCTGCCCTTATTTGACCGCGCTGTATCCGAGACGCGGTCAGCCCATGAGCAGATCAGACAAAAAGTGAACGACAACGTTCTGTATCTCATGGGCGGGCAACCCGGCGCCACCTTCAGCCAGCTTGCCCACGACATTTCGGTGGTGGTGGAGGACGGAAAGAATCTGCGGGTGCTGCCTGTGGTTGGCGGTGCGGCAGTACAGAATCTGGAGGACGTTCTTTACTTGCGAAACATCGACATGGCCCTGACCACCCAGGAGGCCATGAACTATCTGAAAGCCACCGGTGAGTTCGGGCCACACGTGGAGCAGCACCTGACGTACATTGCGATGCTCTTTCCTAATCCGCTGCAGGTCCTGGCGCGCGCGGATGCGACGAGCATCACGGATCTAAGTGGAAAGAAGGTCAACTTCAACAACAAGGGCAGTGCAACGGCGCAGTTCGTTCCCAAAATATTCAAGACTTTGGGGGTCGACGTGCAGGAGTTCTACATGGCGCAAGGCGACGCAATGGAGAAACTCCGGCGTGGCGAGATCGATGCGACCATATGCTCGTGTCCGACACCGGTTCCGGCATTTGCGGATGTCAAGCCGGAATGGGGCTTGCGGTTTGTTTCCGTACCCTACGAGAAATCGATCCAGGCGGCCTATCCGCCTGCTTCGATCAGCAAGGAAGATTATCCCGCTCTGGTCGAGAAGGAAGTTGAGACAATTGCCGCAGTCACCGTCCTCGTTTCATTCAACTGGCCAAAAGACTCCGTGCGATACAAAAGGACTGAAAAGTTCGTCAATGCGTTCTTCTCGAAGTTCGACGAGTTCCACAAGCCGCCCCGTCACCCACTTTGGAAGGTGGTAAACTTGGGTGCCAGCATTCCTGGATGGACCCGTTTTCCGGCTGCCGAGGAATGGCTCAAGAACTGGCGTGCCGGCCAAGCCAAAAGTCAAGAGGCGGATTTGAAGGCAAACGGGCAACAGTCGACAGATCAGCTGTTCCGTCAATTCATGATTTGGAGGAGCCAGGGGAAATAAGTTGGGTGTACCTTCGATCTTGCCAATCACGGTAATGGCATATTCAGGCTTAGCGGTCGCGGTTCGCGAACAGCTCGAGCCTGAGTGCCGCATCCGTTGAACCGAACTCCTTGGCTTTTTCGTACCAGGCTCGCGCCATAGCGATGTCCGGCACAACACCGATCACTCTTCGTGCCTCCAGCAGGATTGGGTCGTAGGTCGTTGCCAGCGCAAATGCCGCTTGCGGATCCCCCGCCTCCGCGGCGCGCTGCAAGGTCGGGCGGGCCAGACCGACGTTCCCGGCGGCCATGAATTCTTCGCCGCGCTTGCGAAGACCAGCGATCTCGTCGCGATCGAGAGGGCGTAGCGGCGCGCTTGTCGCTTGAGAGTTGGGCGTCTCGCGAGGCGGGACGCCGGTGCTGCCCTTGCCGACAGGTGCCGCAACAGCAGTCGCTTGCGCCGCCGCGATCTCCGTCGTGGTCTTAGGCGCCTCAACCCATGTCAAGCGCAATGACAGACGGTCGGCGACCGTGTCGTCGGCAAGCCGCACTTCGACCGCAAGATTGATCGCTCCGGCAAAGCCGCGAGGTGGACGGATCGCGGCGTCGCTGAGTTCGGAGGCCGATAGGAGCCAATTGTCTGCCCCCAACGAGAGACCGGTCGATATCGTCCAACCGACCGGAAGGCCAGTGAGCACTAATGCAGCGTCCCCGGTGGCTTCAGCAAGCGATAAACCGAGCGGGATTACTTCGTCTGCGCTGCCAGGAGTTGCTCGTAGGACAACTAAGCGTGCCCGCGGCGAATTCGGTTGCTCGTTAGTCGCTTGCGCTCGGGGCTCCACAGCCGTCTGCGTCTGCTCGATGACTCGAGGCTCGATCGAACCTGCCTGGGTGGCATAACCACCCGTACCATCGGTCCACCCAGTCGGGAGCGTCCGGACAATAAGCAAACTGACAATCACGACGACGGCTGGAATCGCTATGGTAAAGGCGAAACGGCCAAATGGGCGGCGGCGTGCTCGTCGAGGAGCCTCTCGCACGACTTCGAGCTCTAGAATGTCGGGGACTAGAATGCGCCGGTCCGCCAGGCCTCGCACTCGCACCCATTCGACTGTCGACCCCTCACCAACAGGTGAGGTCGCAGACGGCCCGATGTTTTCCTCGGCCAAATCGCGAATCCTCGGCGTCGGTCCATCAGCGCCGAAAAGCCACAGTGTTGTGTCGGGTCGTTCTGCTTGGTCAGCGTCGCGCTCCTCCGCCCGTGAGCAGCGCGAGGGATCGTCAGAACCACCGCCTCGGTCCGGAGGACTATTCATGGATGGCCTATTGATCGCGGCAATCTCTGGACGATCGGTCCATGCGTCCGCGTGTTGATTTCATCACCTCGGCGGCGGATTTTTTTTCGAAACGTCTGCGTAGATCACCGTGACACCACGCTACTGAGACAGGTTCGTGTTAGGACTGACATATCCGCCCCCCAAATCCGTCCGAACGGTCAATAACAAAAAAAGCGCTATCGGTTCGACATCGCGGCAAGTTCGTATTCTATCATTTTGTCAGCTTTGGTTGCCAATTTGGCTGCCAATACGGCATCAGTGTGTAGGACGTGCAGCCGTGCCAAGCTACCGACCGCTCCCGGTTTGGCTAATCTTTCCGCTATCGAAGGCAGACCGATCGTCATTGGCCGGCATCACGACGGATGTTCGTGCCAGGTGGCGGGCTCGCCAAGGATGGCAGCCGTTGGGTCTCCTGTCGGCCGAACTTCTTGCTGCCCGTGCGCGTGCTCTCCAAGCTGTTCCGGCGGTTGATGCTCACGAAGCTTGCGGCGGCACACGAGGCGGGGGCGGCTGCAATTCTTCGGCGTCCATGCACATCTCGCAGACGCCAAGGCGTTCGCTGCATTCCTTGCCCCGCTCAGAAGCAAGCGCGGGTTCGTCTATTCCAAGCGCCCGTTCGCCGGGCCAAAGGCCGTGCTTGCCTATCTGTCACGATACACACACACCGCGTCGCCATCTCGAACCGTCGTCTGATTGCGCTCAACGAGCGGCAGGTCACCTTCAAGGTCAAAGACTACTGGATCGAAGGACCGGACCGCTACACCACGATGACGCTCGACATCGGCGAGTTCATCCGCCGTTTCCTCATCCACGTCCTGCCAAGGGTTTCCACCGCATCCGTCACTATGGCCTGTTCGCCGGCAGCAATCGCGCTGAAACGATCGCGACCGCGCGTAAGCTCCTGAACTTGGCCCCACCTGCAGCCGAGCAGACGGGCGAGACTGATCCAGCACAGCCGCTCGCACACCCTTGCCCTTGCTGCGGCGGCCACATGTTCATCATCGAGACCTTCCAGGCCGGCTACCAGCCGCGTCACCGGCCCACCACGCCTCTCGTGGTCATCAGGATCGATACCTCATGAGCGTAGACACCTCCCGTACCACCGCCCGCTTTCCGCGTAAGGAACTGACGATAATTGTACCGAGTCAGAGGCGCAGCGAACCGATGTCGGCGTTGGGTCACGAAGAGCCGCTCCAACCCCTTGGCCGGAGCGGCAGGACATCCTTCGATAGCTGGCGCGGCCCGTGGGTATAACCGCCAGGAGTCAGGCTCTTTTTCAGCCGACTTGCAGTAAGTCCCTTCCCGACTCTCGGGACCCGAAAGAATGTTCAGGGCTGGAGCGGATTTCGATTGACTGGAATCGAGGGCGGGTAGAGGCGCGCGCAGCGCCGTGCCCGCGCTGATCCCCGATGGTGGACGGGTCCGGCGGCAGGCTCCGGCGGGAGCCGTTGGCTTTGCCCACCCCTGTCAATATGCCCAGATCAGCAGCCCGACGCCGATCACGATCACCACGATGCCGACACCTTCCCGGGGCGAGACGGGCTGCCGGAAGACGAAATGCGAGATCGCCTGGGCGAACAGCACCTCGACGAGGGCAAGGGTCCGCACGCTGGCGGCGGTTGCCAGCGCGAAAGCTAGAAACCAGAATTGCGAAGCGAGCGCCCCCATGAATCCGGCGAATACCGAAGGCCGCCAGGCGCCGAAAATCGCTGTCAGTACGGCGCGGTCACGCAACGCAAGATAGAGGGTCAGCAATGCCGATTGGAGCATGAGACCGGCCGCCACCGTAAAAGTCGCCGCCATGATGTAGCTCGGATCATGCAGGCTCAGGATGGCGCCGCGAAACCCGATGGCCGACAAAGCAAAGCATGCGCCTGCCGAGAGGCCGAGCACGGTCGGCCGCCAGCCGCCGCCCGATGGGTCGCCCAAGGTGCCGGCTTTCATCGAGATTACGATGACGCCCGCGGTTGCGATTGCGATTGCGGCCGCCATCATGGGCGTCACGGCATCGCCAAGAAAGACGAGGCCAAACAGGGCCACCTGGACGGGCTCGGTCTTGATATACGCAATGGCGACCACGAAAGACCGCTCCCCCATGGCGGCCAGCATTAGGGCCGTGGCGGCGACCTGGGCGAGTGCGCCGTCGAGAAGCCATGGCCAGAAGCTCAATGTGGGGCGCGGCAGCGCCCCGCCCGTCCCGAGCATTGCCAGGAGGAAAACGGCTGCGAACGGGAAGCCGAACAGGAAGCGCACCTGGGTTGCCCCGGCAGTGCCGAGCTTGCCGGTCAGTTCCCTTTGAGCGGCATTGCGTACAGTCTGGGCAGCTGCCGCGATGAGCGTGAACACAGCCCAAAGCCAGCTCGTATCGACCACTTTCAATCCGCCGGGGCCTTTTCGGCCGTAAGCATGTAGTTCACATCCATATCGGACGACAACCGCCATTGATCGGTCAGCGGATTGTAGACGACGCCGGTTTCGCTGACGACTCGAATACCAGCCTGCATCATGGCGACCTCAAGTTCGTCGGGGGTGACGAATTTATCCCATTGGTGGGTGCCGCGGGGCAGCCAGCGCAGCAGGTATTCGGCGCCCACGACGGCGAGCGCAAAGCTCTTGAGGGTGCGGTTAAGGGTTGCTGCAATCATAAGCCCGCCGGGCTTGACCATATCGGCGCATCGACGCACGAACAGGCCGACATCGGCGACGTGCTCGACCACTTCCATGGCCAACACCACGTCGAAACGCTCGCCGGTGTCGGCGAGCACCTCGGCGGCTGTGACCCGGTAGTCGATCGTGAGCCCGCCACGGTCCGCGTGCAGCTTTGCGGCGTTGATATTGTCGGGCGACGGATCGGCGCCGATTACCGTCGCGCCGAGCCGAGTCAGCGGCTCGCACAAAATGCCGCCGCCGCAGCCGATGTCGAGAATGCGGATGCCGTCAAGGCAAGGCGGGCGGCCGGCGTTGCGACTGAACTGCCGGCACACGGCGTCTCGGATATAGGCGAGCCGGACCGGATTGAATTTGTGCAGCACCGCCATTTTTCCGTGAGGGTCCCACCACTCTCCGGCAAGCCGGGAAAAGCGGCCGACCTCGGCGGCATCGACGGTGGCGTCGGCAAGGGCGTTAGCTAGGGCATTTGGGTGCATCGTTTCGTCGGCCATGTTAACGATGTCGCGTTATCCTTGATTATCGAAGGCAAGCACCGCGGTTGCGGCACCGGCAGCTCGCCATTATGTATACGCGCTATTTTGCAGGGTCCCACCCGACTCTTCCACGCAAGCAGGGGAGGGGAGGGTGGGGGCAGGCGCCGGAAGGGAGATTTGAGTTCCATCATGGCTCGATTGGTCATGAAGTTCGGCGGCACTTCAGTGGCCGATATCGAGCGGATCCGCAATGCTGCGCGACATGTCAAGCGAGAGGTCGACGCCGGTCATGAGGTCGCCGCGGTTGTCTCGGCCATGTCAGGGGCGACTAATCGGCTCGTGGATTGGTGCCGCGAGACGTCGACGCTGCAGGATGCCCGAGAATACGATGTGGTGGTGGCATCCGGCGAGCAGATCACATCGGGCCTGCTGGCTATTGCGCTCCAAGCGATCGGGATCGCGGCGCGGTCCTGGCAGGGCTGGCAATTGCCGATTATCACCTCGGATGCCCATGCCTCGGCCCGCATCCTCGGCATAAACGGCGACGAACTGATGAGGCGACTGCGTGAATGCAACGAGGTCGCAGTCATTTCCGGCTTCCAGGGCATTCACCCCGAAACTGGACGAATCACCACCCTGGGCCGCGGCGGCTCTGATACCTCCGCTGTCGCAATTGCTGCCGCCATAGAGGCCGATCGCTGCGATATTTACACCGACGTCGACGGCGTCTACACGACCGACCCGCGTGTGGTACCAAAGGCGCGGCGGCTCGACCGGATCGCATTCGAGGAAATGCTCGAACTCGCCTCGCAGGGCGCCAAGGTGCTTCAGGTGCGATCTGTCGAACTCGGCATGGTCCACCAGGTGCGTATATTCGTGCGATCGAGCTTCGATTCGCCTGAGGACATCGATCCGCACAAGAACCCGCCCGGGACCCTGATTTGCGACGAGGAGGAACTCGTGGAACAGCAGGTTGTCACCGGAATCGCGTTCTCCAAGGACGAGGCGCAGATTTCGATTCGCAATGTTCAGGATAAACCTGGCGTCGCGGCCAATATTTTCGGCCCGCTGGCCGACGCCAACATCAACGTAGACATGATCGTCCAGAACGTATCGGCCGACGGCGCTACGACCGATCTCACGTTTACGGTACCTGCGGCCGATTTCGAACGGGCCAAGAAGACGATATCCAATGCAAAGGCGCAGATCGGCTATGAGCGCCTCGACGGCGCAACCGATGTGACTAAAGTTTCGGTGATCGGGGTAGGAATGCGCAGCCATGCCGGCGTAGCCGCCAAGGCCTTTCGGTCCCTCGCCGACCGGGGCATAAACATTCGCGCCATCACGACGTCCGAAATCAAGTTTTCTCTGCTGATTGATGCCGCCTACACGGAACTGGCGGTTCGGACCCTGCATTCGTTGTATGGACTGGATAAATCCTAGGTTATGATGCGTCGCAACATGGCCTTTCACCTTGCGGCGTGTGCATTTCATTCGCTATAGCCTTAAGGATGAGGCGCCGCTGTGCCGGAGCGTGCGCCCTTTCCTGTTCACTTAGGCCTGGTTAGGGGCAAGCCGGCTTGGACATTCGGCCTCAGGGACTTCACGCCATGCGCGGCGCGCTGGGCGGTCCGCGTGTATTGTTACGCCGGCTTCGCGAGGTAATGGCGGAACCGGTCAGCGCGCAGGATCGCCTCGACAAGATCGTGGTTCTGATTGCCGCCAACATGGTGGCGGAGGTGTGCTCCGTCTACGTGCTGCGGGTCGACGCCACGCTTGAGCTCTACGCCACCGAAGGCCTCAACCGGGAAGCCGTCCACCAGACCGTGATGCAGTCCGACGAAGGACTGGTCGGCCTGGTGGCAAGCGAAGCCAGTGCCGTCAACCTGTCCGACGCCCAGGCGCACCCGGCCTTCTCCTACCGGCCCGAAACCGGCGAAGAGATCTACCACTCCTTCCTCGGCGTTCCGATCCTGCGCGCCGGCAACACGCTCGGTGTGCTGGTAGTACAAAACCGGGCACGCCGCACGTACTCGGAAGAAGAGGTCGAGGCGCTCCAGACCACCGCAATGGTTCTCGCGGAAATGATCGCCTCGGGCGAACTTTCTGCGCTTGCGCGGCCCGGCGCCGAACCTGCGGTGCGCCGCAGTCTGCGGCTTCAGGGCTCCGTGCTCAACGAGGGCATTGCTCTCGGCCACGTGGTGTTGCACGAGCCGCGTGTCATCATCACCAACTTCATCGCCGACGACGTGTCGAAGGAACGCGCTCGGCTTGAGACTGCCATCGCGGCCTTGCGCGCCGACCTCGATGCTATGCTTGAGCACGGGGATGTTGCGGAGGGCGGCGAGCATCGCGAAGTGCTCGAAGCCTATCGGATGTTTGCTCATGACCGCGGCTGGGTGCACAAACTTGAGGAAGCGGTTTTGACGGGCCTCACCGCGGAGGCCGCGGTCGAGCGCGTGCAGTCCGACACTCGAGCCCGCATGCTGCGGCAGACCGACCCTTATCTGCGCGAACGCCTGCACGATCTCGACGATCTCGCAAACCGGCTGTTGCGGCAATTGCTCGGCCGCGACCACGCCCCGGCCCACGAACATCTGCCGGAAAACGCCATCATTGTGGCGCGCTCCATGGGGCCGGCGGCGCTGCTGGACTATGACCGTAAACGTCTGCGCGCACTTGTGCTGGAGGAGGGCGGACCCACATCCCACGTGGCTATCATCGCTCGCGCGCTCGGTATCGCGGCAGTCGGTGAAGTCAACAACGCGATCGGCTTGGTTGATTCGGGCGACGCCGTCATCGTGGACGGCACGACCGGCGAAGTGCACATTCGGCCGTCCCCGGATCTCGAAAACTCCTATATCGAGCGGGTGCGGGTGCGGGCGCGCCGCCAGCAGCAGTATCAAGCGCTGCGTGACAAACCGTGCGTGACGCGAGACGGCGTCGAAATCTCGCTATTGCTCAATGCCGGCCTGCTGGTCGATCTTCCGCATGTCGAGGAAACCGGAGCCTCCGGAGTCGGCCTGTTTCGTACTGAATTGCAGTTCATGGTGGCGGGCCAGTTTCCGCGCATCGGCGAGCAGCTTTCGCTGTACCGCTCGGTGCTGGACGCCGCCGCAGGCCGTCCAGTCACATTCCGGACTCTTGATGTTGGCGGCGACAAGGTGCTGCCCTATATGCGAATTGTGGAAGAGGAAAACCCTGCCCTAGGCTGGCGTGCTATCCGGCTGGGCCTTGACCGTCCGGCGCTGCTGCGCAGCCAGGTTCGCGCTTTGCTACGCGCCGCTTCCGGGCGCGACCTCAGATTGATGTTTCCGATGATCGCGGCGGTGCGCGAGTTCGACGAAGCCAAGGAGCTGGTGGAGCGCGAATTGACGTATCTGCGCCGGCACAATCACAGGCTCCCGGAGCGTGTCGAGATCGGGACCATGGTGGAAGTGCCGTCATTGCTCTATCAACTTGATGAACTATTGGACCGGGTGGATTTTCTATCGGTCGGCTCGAACGATCTCGCTCAATTCCTGTTTGCCGCCGATCGCGGCAATCCGCGCGTCAACACGCGGTTTGACGAACTGTCCGTCCCCATGCTGCGCGCCCTGCGCAACATTGCCGAGCGCGGCGACGCCCATGGCAAGCCGGTAACGCTGTGCGGCGAGATGGCTTCGAAGACCGTGAGCGCACTTGCCCTGATCGCGCTCGGGTACCGGAAATTATCGCTGGTCCCTTCTGCGGTCGGTCCCGTCAAGGCGATGGCGTTGGAACTCGACGTCGGCAAGGCCGAAACACTGGTGAAGACCTTGATCGCGCATAAAAACAGCGGCAGTTCGATTCGCGAGAAGCTGATCGCCTTCGCGGAAGCCGAAGGCGTTCCGCTGTAACCCAAGCAATTTCGATGTTACCTGAAGCCAAACTCGACATCATGCTGGCGCGCCACGCGTCATTGGAAGCGGAGCTCTCCCGCCCGATGGGGGCGGACACCTATGTGAAACTTACCCGCGAACTTGCCGAGATCGCCCCGATCGTAGAAAAGGTGAAGGCCTATCGGAACGCCGTGGCCGATCTCGCCGATCTCGAGGCCATTATCGCCGATCCAACCACCGAATCGGACCTGCGCGCCGTCGCGGCCGAGGAAAAATCGGATGTCGAAGTGCGGCTTATTGCATTCGGGCACGACATCCGGCTGGCGCTCATCCCCAAGAACGTCATGGACGACAAGAGCGTCATTTTGGAGATCCGGGCCGGGACCGGGGGCGATGAAGCATCGTTATTCGCCGGCGACCTGTTTCGAATGTATGAGCGCTATGCAGCGAAACGCGGGTGGAAGGCCGAGATTCTTTCCGCCAGTGAAGGCACCCGGGGCGGCTATAAGGAAATCGTTGCCGAGATCACCGGACGTGGAGCGTTCGCGCGGCTGAAATTCGAATCGGGCGCGCATCGAGTTCAACGCGTGCCCGATACCGAAGCGTCAGGTCGCATCCATACTTCAGCCGCAACCGTCGCCGTGCTGCCCGAGGTCGAGGACGTCGATGTCGGCATCGACGACAAGGATTTGCGCATCGAGACCATGCGGTCCCAGGGCGCCGGCGGCCAGCATGTCAACAAGACCGAATCCGCGATACGCATTACCCATATGCCTTCCGGCATCGTGGTGATGATGCAGGAGGAACGCTCCCAGCATCGCAACCGGGCCAAGGCAATGGGTCTGCTGCGCGCCAAGCTCTACGATGCCGAACGCCAGCGCCTTGACGCCGCACGCGCGGCCGAACGCCGCGGCCAGGTCGGAAGCGGCGACCGCTCCGAGCGTATCCGCACCTACAACTTCCCGCAGGGACGCGTCACCGATCATCGCATCAACCTGACGCTTTACAAGCTGCCCGAGGTGATCGAGGGCGAGGCGTTGGACGAGATCATCGACGCTCTGGTTACCGAGCACCAGGCTTCGCTGCTGGCCACGCAGGACCAGCCTCGGACCGGGGCGCAGGCTTGAGCGACCCGGCCCTCTGCGTCGATGCAGCACGCCGCGACATCGCTCGTCGTCTGCGCGACCGTGGGATCGATAATCCCGATCTAGACGCGCGCATCCTGGTCGGCCATGCACTCGGACTCGACCATACCGCGCTCACGCTCGCGGGAGGACGATGCCTTGAAGCCGCCGAGATCGCTTGGATCGATACGCTCGCAGCGCGGCGGCTCGGCCGTGAGCCGATCGCCCGGATTACCGGCGCGAAGGAATTCTGGGGGCTGCCGCTCAGGATTACGCCTGACGTGTTGGTGCCCCGTCCAGAGACCGAAACCGTCGTCGAGCAAGCACTGGCAGCAGTTGACCGAACAGGCGCGCGCTCGCTCACTTTGCGCATAGCCGATCTCGGGGTCGGCTCGGGCGCCATTCTGATTGCCCTCTTGACCGAACTGCCGAGTGCACGCGCAATCGGCACTGACCGGGATCCTGCGGCTCTCGCGCTCGCGCGCGAAAATGCACGCCGTCTGGGCGTCGCGCCGCGCGCAGCGTTCGTCGCCTGTGATTTTGGCGCCGCAGTGGGATCCGGCTGCGATCTCATCGTCACCAATCCTCCTTATATTTGTACCGGCGAAATCGCCGAGCTCGAACCGGACGTGCGCGAGTTCGATCCGAGGGGCGCGATCGACGGCGGCTTCGATGGTCTTGCGGCCTATCGCGTCATCGCGATCCAAGCGCGGCACATCCTTTGCCCTGGCGGGCATCTGGTCGCCGAAATCGGCAGAGGCCAAGGCAATGCCGTCGCCGCCTTGTTCGCCAGCGCCGGTTTTGGCAGGATCAGGATCGAGCCCGATCTCGCCGGAATACCGAGAGCGGTAGTGGCGATCCGCAACCCATGACCCCGGCGCGGAGTGCCGTCGCAAAAATGCAGAAAAAAATACTTGGATTATTGATCAAGACGGACTAGGTTTTGGTTACGGGATGGACCTAGGTTCAATTGACGCCACACAGACAGCCTGGAGCACGGCTCGGCGAGGAGGTGGGCGTAAATGAGATGGATACCGACATCGATATGACGTGATCGCCGGTTCTTCTCTCGGTGGCGGAAGTCTCGAATTTGAGACGCTTGAAATCGGGAAACTTGGGTCTGAGATGCTTCATCGGTTAAATCGAAGTGTCGCGGTCGCAATGGCGTTGCGGCAGTCGTGATGGAAGGTGGGCAACGCCGCGGCCGCGCCGCGAGCAAGGTCTGAGCTGCGATTAACGCGATCCATGCTGGCGTTCCTTGCTGAATGCCGGGGATGCCTTTCGCCGCAGGCAAGGGCTTCGGGGCTGGCTGCCATTCTTTCGGGAATACGGCCGGAATATGAGGAAACAGGCGGCGCATGCCGCCTCAATCGAGGATTGGCAAAGACGCTAGTCATGAGAAATCAGCAAAACAAGCGTATGCGCGGGCGCAACCGCAAGAGTCACAATCCGCTCACGCGGGTATATGAGTCGAACGGACCGGACGTCAAAATACGAGGCACGGCGTCCCACGTTGCCGAGAAATACTTACAACTTGCGCGTGACTCCCAGTCTTCGGGAGATCCAGTTGCGGCCGAGAATTATTTCCAGCACGCGGAACATTATTTCCGCCTGATCGCTGCGGCGCAGGAACAGTTCCGGCAGACTCCCTTCTTCCGCGGTGAAGGCGGAATGGACGGGCGGGACGAGACGCGTGATGACATGACGGACGACGGCGACGAGGAACCAGCCGGTCTGCCGGGCGTGGGCGAGCAGCCGTCCTTCGGTCCCCGGGATCCGCAGCCCTACTTGCCTCGCGATGCGCAGTTCTTCCAGCCGCGTGAGCAGCAGGGCTTTGGCGGCCGACATTCCCAGCACGCTGCATCCAAAGGCAGCAGCGACGAAAGCAACAACGTGGAGCGCCTTCCTTCCTTTATCACCGGCGGCGCGCCGGCACCGCAAGTCCCACCGCAACCGGCGCACCAGGGTTACGGTCAGAACGGCTTCGAGGGGCAGGCCGACCGCTTCCCGCTGCATCGGCGGCGGCGCCGTCATCGCGGGCCGCGCGGCGATCTCCCGCAAGGCGGTCAGGCAGACGGGGACGATGCCCCACATGGCCCGCGCCAGAGTGGAGATTGACTCCACGAAAATCGCTGAGGATGCTCGAACAGACGGCTATTCCCGCGTCGCCCGGGGCCTCACGTGACAATCAAATTCGCGCCGCGCCGCCGGGAGACGGCGCCAACACAGGATCCAGCACAGGTTTGAGGTTTGGAACCAGCTTCTTCTCGCGAACCGGAATCGCCCGATAGACCTGCTTGGTCGCCTCTACCAGATGTACCCCAGCAAATGGGGCCGACATAGTCGAGCCCGTGCGCTCCCAGGCTAGTGCCGAACGCAAAAACCAGCGACGATCGATCGGCGGAACGTAAAGCGCCTCACCCCATGCGGTCGGCGTGAACCATGTCTCGCGCAAAAGATGTGTCAATTGTGAGCGCGAATACGGCCGTCCTTGACCGAACGGCGTCGTGTCCATCCGGGCCCATAACCCGCGCCTGTTCGGTACCACGGCGAGAATTCGACCGCCGGCTGCCAGCACGCGCCACACCTCACGCAACAAAGGTGCAACATGGTGGCTTAACTCAAGGGCGTGCACGAGGAGAATACGATCGACCGCCGCATCGGGAAGCGGCAGTTCGAATTCATCCACCAGCGCGACGAGTGTCGGTCGCGCCGAAGGCCATTTGACCACGCCTTGTGCTGCGGGCATGAAGGCAAGGCAGCGTTCCGCGTCCTCGCGAAACAGGCCGAGGTAAGGCGTCGCGTAGCCGACGCCCAGCACCCGCAGTCCGGCGCTTCCGGTCCACAATCGGCGAACGCCGCGGCCGACGAACCGCCGCGCTACCGTTCCAAGCGGGTGAGCATAGAAATTGCGAAGATCGACGACATCCATGCGATAATATACCACGAACCGCCGCGCCGGCTGCCGCCCTGTCATTGATTCTTGGTCAACGAATGGTGTTAACCCATGGATACCGGAAGCATCGCCCCCTCGAACGCTCAGATCCGTTTGTTCCTCTGCCTTAAGGACAATTACGGCGTCCTGGTCCACGATCCCGCGAGCGGCGCAACCGCGGCGATCGACGCGCCGGAGGCCGCACCCGTCGAGGCCGCACTGACGGCGGCTCGCTGGAAATTGTCCGACATTCTGGTCACCCATCATCATGGCGACCACACCGCGGGGATAGGTGAATTGAAACGGCGTCACCGCGCCCGGGTGGTGGCGCCGCGTCAGGAGGCCGCAAAGATTCCGGACGTGGATGAAACGGTCGCGGAAGGCGACACCGTCACGGTCGGAGCGCTGTCGGCTCGGGTCATTGCCACGCCCGGCCATACACTCGGCCAGATCAATTATTTCTTCCCCGCCGCCAAGCTGCTGTTTGCCGGCGATACGCTGTTCTCGATCGGCTGCGGACGGGTGATCGAAGGCACGCCCGAGATGATGTGGGAATCGCTTCTCAAGCTGCGCGGCCTGCCGGATGACACCGCGTTGTATTGCGGCCACGAATACACAGACGCCAACATCCGATTTGCGTTGACCGTCGAACCGGATAATCCGGCGCTTGCGGCGCGCGCCGCCGAAGTCAAACGTCAGCTCTCCGCCGGCACGCCCACGATCCCGACCCTCATGGGGGAGGAAAAGCGCGCCAATGTATTCCTGCGTGCCGATGATCCCGCGGTCGCGGCCGCCGTGGGCCTTGCGGGTAAACCGGCGGCGCAAGTGTTCGCCGAAGTGCGGGCGCGCAAGAACAGGTTCTGAGGAGTTTGGCTATGCGCGGCGGATGTCCAAGCGTATGAAGCCGAACTGAAAAGGGTCTATGCGCACCCGTGGCCTTAATGACCGCCGCCCGAATCATCCAGATTCTCGAGCTCAAGCCGCATCCCGAAGGCGGCCATTTCCGCGAGACATTCCGGGGCGGAGCCGGCGCGATCTATTTCCTCCTAGGGCGCGGTGAGCACTCGCACTGGCATCGGGTCGATGCGTCCGCTACCTGCACGGTCGGCCGCGCGGGTGCCTCATACCGTACGCACCCGAAAATCGGGCAAGCTTTTCCTCAGCGGCCGCAACCGAGGCCCTTGTAGGCTGACGATGCATCATGGCGCCGACGCTTTCGGGTAGGCTCGGTACGAGCTGGGCGCCGATGCAGGCCCGCATGCGCGCGGTCTCAAGACAGCAATGGTTAGCAGAGCTGCTCGACATCGATAAGGCCAGTACCGCGGCGTTCAGTATCATGGATCGAGGAATGATCACGTTTCGCTTCCCGGAACAGTGCGGTGCGAGCAATTATTCGCCATTCAAACTGGGTCATGTTCGCGCCGGCGGAGTCAGCGAGGCGCGACTTGTGTTCCTTCACCGCCCCGCGGACCGGCCCGACCAGCCAATTGCACATCTCTCGAATGTCGTGCCTGTCTTGCCTGCGCAGCGGGAGCAATCTCCTCAGAGAGAAAGAGAGCGCTCGCCCTTTTGAGGAGAGTAGCTGTGCTAGCTGCAGCGACGCACGCGCACGCCGTTCACGATGACCGAGCGACAGACGACCGCGCCGCGCGCACCACGTACGATCGCTGCACCACGCGGACGACTCACGATTGCTGCGCCACGTGAGCGACTCACGACCGCCGTGCCGCGTGGACCGCTGATGACGGTTGTGCGCCGGGCGGCGGCATTCGCGTCAGGAGCGTCAGTGGTCATGATTCCCAAAAACGCGGTGATGCCGAGAGCGGCGAATACAGACAAACGCATTGTTATCTCCTTGATGTGGGTTCACGAGATCAAGCCGCATCCGAAGACCTCGTTTGGTAGGTCGGTGCGGCGTTCGGTCCAGGCACGCTTTCAGCATCTGTAGCGGCTCTTTTCCGGAACATTTCTGGATTGTTTGCTATCTCAAACATGTCAGAATGCTCCGTAGCCGGACGCATATCTGATAAATTCGCGAAGTCCATTCGCGTTCCGCTCAGGCACGCGTCTCCGGAATTAGCCCGTAATTGGTGTTGCTCTCGAAGACGGCCGGAATCTGTTCTGTACCTCCAACTTGCTGACCAATGCGGTCCGGAATGCAGGTGGCGCGCTCCTGCCCGTTCCTGAGGCCGCACGTGAAGCGGTACCGCGCGGAATTCAGTTCATCGATTTAATTTTCGAATTATACCCCGACTCATTGAAGTCTCGGGAAAAATTCCTTGCATTTCTTGGCTTGGCGGATTCCGATTGGTGCATGATTCGGGGCGGGTTTCTGAGTGCGGAGGATCGCAACAAGCTGATCGCG
>Ga0210402_10002782_pt1 | contig 16802 bp, 18 predicted proteins | sample IncBWC7MmetaG_FD_161055 | JGI IMG/M metagenome (GOLD analysis project Ga0210402, IMG submission 161055) | Forest soil microbial communities from Barre Woods Harvard Forest LTER site, Petersham, Massachusetts, United States - Inc-BW-C-7-M | ecosystem: Environmental > Terrestrial > Soil >... | reverse complement strand
TCTTCTTGTCCTGGCGCAACAGCGCCAGCGTGTCCGAGAAGGTTTGCGCCCGCTCTTGCGTCAGCATGCGCGTCATCTCTTGCGGGCCGAAGAGGCTGTCTTGCACCTCGCGCACCGATCCCGCTTCGAGCGCGTCGCCGATGACCAGGCGCGCCTGCGCTTCGTTCGCCGGCTTGAAGCGGGCGAGATCGCCCATGATGGCGGTGTGCCATTCGGTGTTATCGACCAGGCGGCCGACGGCCGAGGCATAGTTCGGCGGCACCACGCCGTTGAGCGTCATCTGCCAGGCCTCGCCGGAAAGCCGCGCCAGGCCTTGCGCCTGCTTGATCTTGCCGTCGCTCATCGGCAGCGTCGCGTCCCATAGGTCCGGCCGCTCGCGCAGCACGCGCGCCGTATCGAGCACGTCGCCCGAGCCCTCTTGGATGTTCTTCTTCGCCGCGATGGCGCGCACGTCCTGCGGCGTCCAGCCATCGGCTTCGCGGAACACATAGGCGTTGAGCTCCACCGGCGTCGGGCTATCGGGCTCGAGCCGCTGCGCCAGCGCCAGGCGTTGGTGACCGTCGGCGATCACCAGGCGGCCGTCGTTCGGCTCAAACACCACCACCTTGCCCGAGGCCACCGGGTCCCATTGCGCCACGCCGCCGAGCCGATCGGTGACGCCGCGATAATCGGCGCCGCCCTTGTATTGGAAGGTTTCAGCGTCCGTCGAAAGATCGCCCGGCTTCAGCGTCTCGAAATGCACCGGCTTGCCGGCATAGTCGAAGCTCGCCGGATGACCGGGCGCCATCTCCGGCAGCGGCAGCGCCGTGGTCGCCGATCGCGAGGGCGCCTCTTCGTCAAGGAGATGCGGCTGGCTCTCCGGCGGCGTCAGCGCCGCCGAGGGCGGATCGGGCTTCGCCTTGTTCTCCGGGTCCTCGGCGTATTTGATGCTGTCGCGCACCTTTTGCGCGTTCTCTTCCGGCGATACCAAACCGAAGCGCTCGATGCCTTGCTTCGGCGTGTCGAGGTTCACGGTGAACTGCTTCGGATAGGGCTTGCCGGCATTCCATTGCGGGTCGAAGTCCGGGTCGCCAGGCTTGACGGTTCGCATCTCGACCGGCGACGGCGGGCGCGCCTCGCGATCCAGGGCCTCACTGAGCACCGTCGCCGGCAAGGTGCTCGGCACCCTTGGCGGGATCGCGTCCGCCACCCTGGCGGCCGCCGGAAGGTCACCGCGCCCCATCGCCAGCACGTCGGCCGGCTTCACCAAGGCGCGCACGCCTTCAGCGACCGCGCCGGCGCCGGCGCCGATCAGCCCGCCGGTCAACGCCGCCATGCCGAGCTCTTCGGCGTTGAGCCCGGTCGGCAAGCCGGCCTTGGCGTGCGCCTCTTGCGTCTCGGCTTGCGTGATCAGGTTGACGCCGGCGAAGGCCGCCGCGTCCGAGAGCCCGCGCAGCGCAATCCGCCCGAACCAATAGGGCGCCTTGATCTCGGCGCCGCCGGCGAAATTGGCTTCCGTCTGGATCGGGTCGCGCAGCGAGCCGACGATGCGCCCGGCGGCTGACGCGACCCAGGGGCCGACGCCGCCGCCCGAGGCCTCATAGGTCGCCGCCTCCTTCGCCATCGCCTCGCGCATCATCTGCGGCGCCTGCGCCTTCGCCCACTCTTGGATCGGCACGTTCGCCCCGATGATGTCGGCCTTCTCCGGGTATTGCTGCGCCAGCGATCCGAGCTGCGTTTGGTAGTCCTGGCGGCGCATCTCGTCGAACCGATCGTTGTATTCCGGGTTCGGCGCGATGTTGTGCTCGATCAGCCAGGCATTGCGGTGCGCGCCGGAGAGCGGGTTGTCGAGCTCGACGCCGGTTGCCTCCTTGATGGCGGCGTTGCGCTGATCGACGGCGGCCGAGGCCGCCATCGACAAGGCGTCGCCGTTCGAGGTGAGCTCTTGCGAGCGCAGCGCCGACGAGAACACGTCGCTCAAGGCCCCGCCTGGCGGCGCCTCTGGCGCGCCGTAGTCCGGCTCTTGCGGGCTCATGACCGGCTGGCCGAGCGTCGGGCTGATCACGTCCCAAGGCTGAAATCGCGAAGCCGTGGCCTCGCTCGCCGAAGAGTGCGCGAAGGGCGGCACCACGACGCCGGGCTTCGGCAGCGCCGGGAAATTGCCGCCGGCCATGCTGCGGTATTTCGAGAGCCACTTGTTGCTAAATTCCGCCCCCGTCATGTCGAGCGTGCCGCCGTTCACCTGCACCGCCCGCGCGCCGACGAGATCGGCGGCTTTCTTATCCGGGTTGCCGATCAGCGTCGCCGCCTGGCCGGCGCCTTGCTGATGCGCCAGGTAAACCTCATCCCAGCCGACGGTGCGGCCGAGGATTTGTTCGAGCTGGTCCTTGTTCTGCAGCGCCAGGCGCGCCGCCGCGTCGGCCGATTGCTGGAAATCCATCGGGTCGTCGAGCCCCATGGCACGCGCCGTCGAGCCGACAAATTGGAAAGGCCCTTTGGCGCCCGTGGAGCTTGGCCCCATGTTGCGCCCGCCATTGCTTTCGATCATCGAGGTGACGCGCAGATAGTCGGCCGGCACGTTGTATTTCGCGGAGGCATTCGAGATCGCCTGATCGAGCGCCGGCAGCGGGCCGCCGGTCGCCGCCGGCGCCGGTCCCGCGCCGGCCGCCGCCGTCTTGGCCGGCGTATCGACGGGCGGCTCGAAGGTGTTCGCCGGCGGCGCCTGATAGGTGTCGGGCGCCGGCGGCGGGGGCGGCGGCGGCGACACGCTCGTGTCCGGCTGCGCCGGCGTCAGCACCGGGCTGGTGTCCGGGCCTTTCCAGTTGCGCCGGCCGCTGGCGTCGAGAAAGGCGCCGAGATGCGGCGCCGCCTGGAAGTGATCCATGTCGCCGAAGTCGCCGCCCCAGCTCACCCCGTATTTCTTCGCCTCCAGCGGCGCGTAGCGCTGCAGCAGCGGGATCGCTTCGTCGTTCGACAATTGCTTGCCGTCGCGAAACGGCATCACGTCCAAAGCGCCGCCATAGTTGTGGAAGCTCTGCCCTGGCGGGGCCGCCTTGGTGAGCTCGCTGTCCGGCTTCCCTTGCGCCTTGCCTTGCGCATAGGCGTCGTAAAGCTTCTGCTGATCGGCCATCGAGCGATAGCCGGAGGTCGGTTGCCAGGTGATGCCCTGATCGGCCGTCTGCTGGTTCAGGTCATTGGTGACCTTGCCCATCGCCGTGGCGAAGCCCGGCTCCAGCCCGGTTGTCCAATCGTCGGCCATCTACGGCGTCCGGTAGGCGCCAGGGATGGCGCGCCGCAAGATCGGCTCAAGCTGGTTGAGGTCGAGCACGTATTTCTGCCCGCCCGGCGTCATCACATATTGCGGATCGGTGTCGTCGGCGCCCAAGGCGACGTTGTAGCGCCCGTGCCCGATGGCTTCGAGGCGGCCATGCCGGATTTGATCGACCGTCACCGGGGTTGCGCCATCCCCGCCCACTGGCGGATTGGGCTGCTTCGCCAAGAGCTGATCGGTCAGCGTGTGCATGACGTTGCCGAGTTGGTCCTGCCGCATGTTCGGCGGGATCGGCACCAGTTGCCCCGGCAGGGCCGAGGCGCGCGTTGACCAGCTTCCATAGTCGGGCTGGTAGGTGGCGACGCCGCCGTAATAGTTTCCTTGGTTGTCCGTCGTGCGGCCGGCCGCCTTCTGCAGATCGTCGGTGTATTTCCTGGGGTCCGGCACCGAGCCGCCGCGCAGCTTCGGATCGCGCAGCGCCTCCGTCTGATAGGCCTGCGTCGCCGCCTGCACCGCGCCCGCCTTGAAGTCGCGCATGGCCGGATTGTCGAAGGCCGTGCCATAGGTGGCGCTCGCCGCGTCCTGCGCTTCCGGCGTCTTGATCCGCTCCAGCGAGGCCTTGCCGCCATCGGTGTTGTTGAGGTGCTGCGTGTTCGCCACGTCGCGCTGAAATTCGGGATCGCCGTTGAGCACCTGCAGCTTGGCGAGGTGCGCCAGGCCCGGCGCCACGAGCCCCGCCTGCTTCAGCATCGTCTCGGCTTGCGGGCCGCCGGCCTGCGCGATCGCCTTGGCGACGGCGAGTTGCTGATCGCCGCCTTGCGCCTCGACGGTTTTCAGCGCCGAAATCTCGTCGGGCGTGAAGTAGGTCGTCTGCGTGCCGTAGTGCTCGGCCGTGTGCTCGGCCGACGGAATGCGCGCCTCCAGCGCGTTAAAGAATTTCGTCGGGTCGCCGCGCGGATCGAGCGGCGCGATCGGCGCGATCACGCCGTCGCGCACCGAGCGGCCAAGTGGGTCCTTGGCAAGGTCGGAGCGCAGCGTGTCGTTATATTTCTCGGCCGTGTCGATGACGGTTTTCTGCTCCGGCGAGGCGCCGGTCTTGGCGACTTCGGCCTTGGTGGCGTCGAGGCTGGCTTGCACTTCCGCCGGGCTCTTGCCCTTCAGATTGGCGACGGCGGCTTGCGAGCGATTGAAGGTGTCGAGCGCCGTTGCCGTGTCGGGATCGGTGTTGTGCCCATACTTGTTGTTCAGCGCCGTCACCTGGCTTTCCGACACGGACATGCCGTCGGTGATGTTCTTGGTGTAGCCGGTGATCTCTTGGACGTTCTGCTTCGATTGCTCCTTCGCCTGGCTCTGATCCGAGCGCACCTGTTGCGAGATCAGCCCGAGCGTCTTGTAATAGGTGTTCTCGTTCATCCCCTTGGTGACGGTCTGATCGTCGGGGCTTTTCGCATAGTCCTCTTGGAAGGCATCGAGGAAGCCGGCCTTCTGATCGGTCGGCAAGGCCTTGACGCGCGCCAGCGTTCCGGTGGTGAGATTTTCCTGCTGGTTGTTGACCTTGATGTCTTGCGCCTTCTCCGGCGTGATGTAGCCGGCGGCCGCCGCGTGATCGACCTTCTCGTTGAAGTTCTTGACCTCGGTCGCCAAGGCCGCGTCCGAGTTCGGCCCTGGCGTCGAGGCCAGGCGATCTTGCAAATTGCGTGAGCTCTCCGCGTCGTTCTGGAAGGAGGTGACCGCCTGGTTCTTGACGAAAGCGTTGTGCGTCGTCATCGCGCCCTGGATGTAGGTGCGCGAATACTGGTTCCACTCGTTGTCGAATTGCGGCTGCACCTCCGGCACGACATGCTGTTGCACCAGCTTGTCGTGCGCGTCCTTGAACATCCCCGTGAGCTTTTCCGGCGTCTGCTGATCGGGCGGGAGCTGGTTGAACTGATCGTTCACCTGCATCATCGTGTCGCGCGCCGTGTTCGAGAGCTGCGACGTGTAGCTGTTCACCGCCGCGTGCTGGAAGCTCGTGCCCGTGGTGGTGACCGATTGCGCCGGCTTGAAGTTCGGGTCCTGCCCGGCCTTGGCGCCGGCGACCGCGCCCTCTTGCTTCGCCGCGCTGTCGGCCAACTGGCCGATTTGCTGCGAGAGATTTTGGAAGCCTTGCGCCATCGCCTGGTTGGCGGCGCCGAGGTCCTCCGGCAGGTAAACGTGGATGCGCTGCGTCGCTTCCATCGGCCCCGGAATGGTGAGGCCGCCAGGCGCCGGCGAGGAACCAAGGGGAAGCTGCGGATCGCCGTCTGCCATTTAGAGCCCTCGCGAGAAGATCGAGAACAGGCCGCCGAGCCCGCTCATCAAGCCTTGCGCGCCGGCCGCCTGCTTGGCTTGCTGACCGGCCACGATACTATTGAGCTCGCTGGCGTAGTCCTGGGCTTGCGCGACGCCGCCCGAGGCGATGGCGAGGCCGGCCCCCAGCGTGCCCTTGAGCTGTTCGACCGGCGTCGCGATCTCCGCCGTCTGGTTGGCGAGCGCCGCCGAAATGTCGCCCTCGCTGATCGACCGCTGCCCGGAGAGCGCGCCGATGCGGTTGACGAGATCGGATTGCGTCTGCCCCGCTTGCGTCGCTTGCGTCGCCGCCGCCCGCATGGTGTCGGCCGAGGCCATGCCGGCGCCGTAGCGCATCAAGGTTTGCGCCGTCGCCACGTCCTGCGTGTTCTTGGCCGCCTGGATGGCGCGCCCGCCTGCCGCTTGCGCGGCGCCCACGTCGAGGCCGCTGGCGCCGGCCGCCGCCATGCCCGAGCCGAGGCGGGCCGCGAGTTGCTGCTTGAGCGAGGTTTGCTGGCCGGCGTTATAGGCAAAGCCGGCGCTGGCGCCGGCCGCCGTCTCGCCCGCCCCGATGTTCAGGCCGGTCGCCTTCTGCAGCGCCGCCGTCACGTCCGAGAGGCCGGTCATATAGGCCGAGGTGCCGCCCCGGATGGCCGAGGTCTGCCCTTGCAGCGTCGCGCTGGTGCCTTCGGCGAAGGCCTTCTGCATGATTTGCTGCACCGTCGCGTCCGAGGTGATCATCGCCGTGTCGGCCTGGCCCTGCGCCGTCACGCCGGCGTTCACGCTGTCCTCGGCGTATTGCGCCGCCCGGCCGAAATCGGTGGTCGCCGTGGCCTCGCCTTGCTGCAGCCGCGACAGGATGCCGGCGCCGGTCGTCGCGCCCTGCAGCACGTCGAGCCCCATCTTCGACGACAAGATGCCGCTGCCGCTCGACAGCAAGCTGCCGCCGCCCGAGAAGGCCGATGACAGGGCGTCGCTCATTTCTTGCCTCGCGAAGAGGAATGCCGGCCGCGCATGAAGTTTGGCCCCATCGCCGAAATATCGTCGGACGGCATCATGATCTGCCGCGCCGGCACCTCGGCCGGCGTGCCGGCCGCCGGCCCCGAGGCGCGCGCCTGCGCCCCTTGCGCTTCGGCGTTGTCGGGATTGGCCGACGCCGCCTGGATCATCATCTGGCCGATCGGCGAATTGACCATGCTCGGATTGGCGCCCGACAGCATGCCGGAGGCCGCTTGCGGGCTGACCATGTTCATAGGTCCACCTCGACGGTGATGCCGGTGACGGTGAGCGCGCCGGGCTTTACCTGCGTGATCTGCGCGATGGCGTCCTTGGAGAAGCCGAGGATGCCCTCGACCACCACCTCGCCGGTAAAGGGCGCCATCGGCTGATCGACCGGATTGCCGAAGCGGTTCAGCGGCACGTTGAAGGCTGGCTGACCGTTGGCGCCGATGGCGATCGAGGTGGTATCGACCACGGTGCAGCGCAGCGTATGCACGCGCGCCGGCCGGCGCACCACGGTTTTCGGCGCCACGTCGCGCGGCTGCGGCAAGGTCCTGGCATCCGGCGCCGACCAGCGCCCGACGGTCACGTTGCTCGCCGCGAAGTTGAGCGTGATCTCACCGCCCACGACCGTGAACGGACCTTGCCAGTAGCCGTCCGCTTGCGCCCACACCGTCGCGCCTTCGAGATCGGTGAGCCCGGTGATCAGCGTGCCGGCCGGCGACAGGGTGCGGCTTTCGTTCTGATCGAGGAACGTCGTCGTGTCGGCCGTTTCGAGGAATTGCACCGCCTGCCCGCCCACCTGGCGCTGCGTGCAGAAGTTCACGTCGAATTGCCCGTTCACATCGACGGCGAGGATTTGATCGGTGCCGAAGATGTTGCGGGCGAAGGCCGTCACGTCCTGGCCGCGCAACAACTGGATGGCGAGCCCGGTACCGTCGCCGAGCACGATGAACAGCGTATTGATGTCGTTGATCGAGGTCGCCTTGCGCAGCGCCGCATCGACCGCGTTGTTGACCAGGCTCGACGACTGCACCGAAATGTCGGTCGAGATGTAATTTTGATCGGGGTAGCTGAAGCCGAACTCGAAGATGCGGCCCCGGTTGCGATGCACGTAGAGCGTCTTGGCTTCGTTCTCTTGCGGCTCGACGCCGCGCGCCAGGCCGTTGCGCGAGGCCAGCACCACCTGCGGCACCACGGTCGCGTCCAGCGAATGATCATAAAGCCAGTATTCGGCCTCCGTCGTGAAGAAGGTCAGATTGCGGCCGGCGTGGATGTCGATGACTTGCTCGGCGCCCGAGGTGTCGAGCGGCAAGAGCATGGCCGCCTCGCCCTCTTGCAGCGTCGTGTTGAGGTTGAAGAAGTCGTCCTGCACGCTCGCCACGACGTAATTCGGCTTGTTGGGAAAGCCGCCGATCAAGAGCCGCTGCGCATAAAAGCCGCCGCAGGCCGGATAGCCTTGCGTCTGTGAGAAGATCGGCTCGCCGCCCGGCTGGCCGATGACGGAATGCGTCGCCGAGATGGCGCAGTCGCCCTTGTCCACTTGCTTGCCAGAGATCGCCCAGGCGTCGCCCTGGTTGCCGGCGCCGGTGAAGGCGACACGCATGATCGCCGTGTTCGGCAGCGAGACGTTGCTGACGGTGATGCCCGGCTCGACGTTATCGAGCGCCTGGATGGCCGTCTGGATGTTCGTCGCCAAGGTCGGATAGTCCGGCGGATTGGGATAGAGGATGTTGCCCGTTTGCTCGTTGTTCACGGTAAGCTGGAAATGCGCCCCGCCGGAGGGCAGCGGGTAGGCCGTCGAGGATTGCTCGAAGCCGAAGAACTGCAGGTCCCAGGCGGCCGCCACGCCATTGCCGTAGCTGCCGCCGTAATCGACGTTCGGCACATTGGTGTAGGGCGCCGCGTCCCAATTCCACTCGGTCGGCGAGCCTTGGTGCATGATGCGCAAGGGCGGGAATTGATCATGGAACACCAGCATGGTGTCCACCTTCTGCTTGACGTTGAGCTCGCCGATCACCGGGCCGGCGTAAGGCGTCGCCACGGCGCCGACCTGCACGCCGTTTTGATAGATCGTCGCCGCGAGATCGGTGAACACCACGTCGTAGCTTTCGGCCACGGTGTAGTTGAACGGCTTCACCCTGACCGCCGACGACACTTGTCCGGCGTTGGCGCCGTAGGGCTGGCTCCAGATGTCGAGATCGCTGATCGTCACATGCGCGTCGGCGAGCGCCGGCGCCGTGACCGTGAGCACCAGGCGCCAGTAGCGCATGCCATCGACGGGGCCTTGCGGCGTCATGAAGCGCCGCGACTTCACGTCGCCGGTCACCGCATGCGCGATGTCGATTGGCGTCCAGTTCACCGCGTCATTCGAGTATTGCAGCGCGAGCGTCGCGTTGAGCGCCGCGTCATCGACGAAGAAGCCGATCACGTCGATGATGCTCACATGCCGGGTCGCTGGATCGGTGAGATCGAGGCGCCAAAGCACATTGGCGCCGACGGCGAAGGCCGCCGTCGTGGTCAGCGGCAGCGGCGGCGTTTGCAGCGGTCCCGTGGCGCTGCCGCCCATCGGCGCCGTCACTGTCCAAGTGCCGGCGTTGTAAGCGAGCGCCGCCGCCGGCGGATTGAGGCGGCCGCGCTTCTTGGTGCCCCAGCGCGCCCGGAAGCCGCCTTGCGGCAGCGGCATGGCGTTCGCCATGCGCGAGGCGCCGGTGCCGTAGATGTGCAGGTCGGTGTTTTGCTGGATCAGCGTGTCGAGCTCACCGGAGGTGAAGCGCGGCTGGAATTTACCTGGCCTGCCGACCATGGCTTACATCCATCTGGCATCGGTGAGCGGATCGCTGACCTCGGTGATCGCCGGCGAGGGCTGGAAGCGGCCGTCGTATTTGATGGCGGCGCCCAGGAAGCCGCCGCGATAATTCTCTTGCGGCGAGCCCCAGGCCTTCCCCTGGATTTCATCGAGCATGCCGGAATTGCCCGAGATCGGGATCAGGAACTCGGCGCCGAGCACGGCGACCGCCGCCTTGAGGAAGGGCGGCGACCAATAGTCGGGATCGACGGCGTATTGGAAGGTGGCGAACAGGTTTTGCCATTGCGAATAAAGCAAGCTGTTCTCGATGGCGTAGTCCTTCATCGGCGTCAGCGGCACGCGCGGGTAGCGGAACACCGCGAGCGGCTGGCTGATCGTATCCGAGGGCAAGGTGAAGGCGTAGGTCCAGCCGGCGCCGATGCGGCCGTCCGTCGGATCGGGCGGGATGTCGGCTTGCACCAGCGGCACCGTCTGCTTGGTGAAGCTCCAGGGATAGAAGGCGAGCAGCCAGTTGATGGTGTCGTCGTAAATCGACGCCACGGCCGTCGCCGTCGGCGTGGCGTCGTCGAAGTTCAAGATGGGCGCTGATCCGATGGAGATCAGCGCCTTGTTGGCGATCTCTACCTTTGAGGGCATCTCAACTCACCGAGACGCCGCCGCCGGGGAAGATTTGGATCACCTTGAGCACCGTGTAGACCGGCGTGCCCAAGGCGCTCGACACGACATCGATCACGTCACCGACCACCTGCGGCGCAGCGTTGGGTGTGGTGTTGAAGTAGCCGGCCCCTTTCACCGTGGCGATCGGGTCGTTCGTGACATAGCCCCAAAGGCTGATCACCGAGCCTGGCCCGTCGCCGACACGGCCGAGCGTGTCGCGCCGCGTCAGCGAGGTAAAATCGGCCGGCATCTAGGCCACCGTGACCACACCGCCCGTGTTCGTCACGACGGTGTAGACCTTGGTTGTCGGCGTGCCCGGCACGCCGTTGACGCAGCGGATGATGTCGGCGACTTGCAGGAAGGCGTTGGCGGCGTTGAAGTAGCCCGCCGCGTCGGTCACCGCCGGCAGGTCGCCGGTGACATAGCCGTATTCGTATTTCACCGAGCCCGGCCCGTCGCCCACATGGCCGAGCGCATCACGCCGGGTGAGGCTCGTCAGATCGAGTGCCATCACTAGACCTCCTTGTTGCATTGTTTCACGTGAAGCCGATCGGGGCGTTGCCGCCCCTTGGCTTCAGTTCACCGTGATCGGGCTATTCGAGGCGAAGCGGAAGCGCAGCATGCCGGGCGGCTGCAGCGTCTTGGCCGTCGCCGAGAAGCGGTTGTTGTGATACCAGCCCGAGTAGAGGTTCTCCCAGGTCACCGTCGAGCGCAGGTCGTAGTTGATGCCGTAGCCGATGCTCTCGCGGTGCCACATGAAGAAATCGAGCGTATTGGCCGACGCCGAAGGCGAATACTCGTCGGGCCACAAGAACCAAGTGACGCCGTTCCAGAACTTCGAGGTGGTCACCCGCGTGAAGGGCAGATCGCTGTAGCCGATCCAGTCGGCGTCCGAGATTTGCCGGTAGCTCAACAGTTGGTTCCAGAACAGCGACGGCAGGCCGCAATAGACCCCGCCATCCCACATCGCCATCTGCTTTTGCAGCACTTGGCAGCCGGTGAGCGCCGAGGGCAAGTCGAAGGGCTTGGTGCCGTCGCCGATGGTGGTGAGCGACTGCCCGTTCATCTCGTTGATGACGATCAGATCGCTGCGTCGCCCGATGGCCTTGCCGGCGGTCGATGACACGACCTCCATTTCGTTCACCGTGATCTTTTCGAGATCGTCCTCGAAAACCCAGTCGTTGGCTTGCCAGGACTGCATAACGCCATCGACGAAGTTGCGTGGCGCGTTCATCGACGGCCCGAAGGAGCCGCGCACCAGCGGCACCGCCTCGCCTCTGCCGGCGATCATGAAGCGCACGGTGTTAGCGTGAATGCGGCCGGGCTCCATGGTCATCCCGCGAAGCAGATTGCCCTTCGCTTGATAGACTTGGATCGCCCGGTCCTGATACTGCGTCACATACCAATTGGGGGCTTCAATGGACATGAGCCGTTCCTTTCGTGAGAGGGGAAAAACTCACGCTTTGGAAGGCCATCGGGGAGCCAGGGGCTTTCGCAGGCCGGCGCCGCTCTCAGGGGTCCTTGCGTCAAGCTACGCGATCATACACCCGTTTTCTGGCGGTCAAGTCGGGCCGCCGAACAATCTTTTATAATCGGCGTCGATTTGCGCCACGAATTTCGCGTCGTATTTGCCGGAATTGCGATCGGCGCGCGGATCGCGCATGCGCTTTTGCAGATCGGAGCGCGACAGGCCGCCGAGATCGCCGGGCGCATCGCCGCCGAGCGCCAGGCCGCGCGATCCCATGGCGTGGCGCAGCGCGTTCAAGGTGCGCAGGCCGACGGCGCTTTCTAAGAGCGGCTCCAGCGCCTTGACGTTATCCGGCCGCAAGGTGCCGTTGGTGCCGAGCCCGTTCAGGAAGGTTTCGGCGGCCGCGATGTGCGGCCGCATGGCGTCGATGGTTTGCTCGTCCGACATGCTCTTGGCGTCATCGCCGAGGAAGGCGCGGCGCTCGCGGCCGGCATCGTAAGGCGCGCCGAGCACGCCTTTATCGACCAGCGTGTCATAGAAGCCGCCGACCAAATCCTGAAAGGTCTGCGGCGCCATGCCGGCCTTGTGCGCCTGGTCGCGGAAGGCGAGAAAAATCGGGTCTTGCTCCAGCCGCCCGACATAGGGCGTCGCCTTCTCGGACGGCTTGAAGCTGTAGCCGGTGGCTTCCTTGGGCGCGTTGCCGCGCTTGCCGATCTCGTCGCGCTGGCGCTTCCAATCCTCGGCGATCTTGGTCGCGAACTTCGCCGGGTCGTCGTCGCGCAAATGTTGCGGGATGAAGTCCGGCAGGGTGAAGCCCGCCGTCGGCACTTTCGACGGGTCGGCGACGGCGCCAGGTCCAGCTTGCCCGCTGCCGGGCTTGGCTCCTTGCGAGAGGGCATGTCCGGTATCGAGCCCGTTGGCTCCCGGCCCGCCGCCGCCCGAGGGTGCGCCGGTCGAGGGACCGGCCGGCGCACCCCCCGGCGCCGCGCTGCCCGTTCCCGTGTCCGGGGCCAGCACGACGCCAAGTCCGCTCCAATTCATCATGTCACTTGCTCAATATTTTATGTTTCTCTTTGCTCTTGCGAGCCTGCGACAGGGCGATGGCGACGGCCTGCTTTTGCGGCTTGCCGTGCGCCATCTCCCGCTTGATGTTCTCCGAGACAACCTTGCGGCTCGATCCAGATTTGAGCGGCATGGTTCACCTCACTCGAAGAGCGACTTCACCGCCCACATCGCCGCCTGCTCGTAGTTCGTCACCGCCAGCGCCATGCGCCGCTGGCCCTCCGGCGAGCTCATGGCCAGCTTGCGCACCAGCTCGATTAGCTCGTCGGTCTTGAGCTTGATCTCGTCAACGCCGGCATCCTCGTTCGGATTGAAGTCCCTGAAAGTCGGGGAGCGGCCCATCATTCCTCCTTCGGCTCGGGTTCCGTCGGCACCGTCGGTTCCGGCAGATCGACGAGGAAGGTCATGCGCCCTTGTCCCGGCACATAGGCGACGATGTAGGCCTTAGTCGCCGTGCCGCCCCCTTCCGGCGGCACCGGCACCGCCACGCCGGGCGGGAAGTAGCCGGGGTCGATGGGCGCGGTATCGCCGCCGGTCGGCGGCACCCACGGGTGCTCCGGCGTCGGCGGGATCGGATGCGTCGGGGAGCCGGGCGGTGCGCCAGGGACCCCCGCGATCGGGTGCGACGGGTAGACCGGCAGATAGATCGGGTGTGTCGGCGATCCCGGTGCTCCCGGCGGTGCGCCGGGGATGTAGATCGGGTGCCCCGGCGCGGCGCCGGACGGCGGCTCGATCGGATGCGTTGGATAGCCGGGAGCCCCGCCGCCCGGCGGCGTCCCGATCGGCGGCAACCACGGATGTGACGGCTGCGGCGGCGGCCAGACGCCGGGCGGCGTGCCCGGCGGCAAGACGATCGGGTGCTCCGGCGCGCCGGCTCCCTGATCGAGCAGGATGATATAAGCTAATAAGCCTCTCATAATTCCTCCGGTGTTAGTGTTGCTCTAGGTTTACTCTACTGCTTTCCTGAAAGGGGCTTGCGAGGGCGAGCTGCAGCTCGCCTCGCTCGCCGCCGAAGGGGAGCCGGGATCGGGGGCTCGGACCTTCAACCCAAAATCCTGTTAGCCTTGGCGAATATCTTGTCCTTGGTCGATTTCGAGATGTTGCCCTTTTCGAGCTGCTGCGTGGCGCGCGCCTTGGCGTTCGCCGCGTGCGCCTTTGTCGGGCATCGGGTATTTGCGCGAGCCCGGCATGCCGAATTGCGATTTCTTCAGCTTGTCGCGGCGGGCTTCGGTGAGCTCTGCCATGCTGCCCTCACTTTTGGTTGAGCGGCGTCGCCGCGCGTTGCGCGAAGCGCTTGCCTGCCTTGGTGTTCTTGGCGCCCAGCATTCCCCCCTTGGCCCCGCCGGCGCGCCCGCCGGCGGCCTTCTTCGCCGCCGTGCCGAGCAGGGCCTTGTAGCGTCGCATCTTCGGCATTTCTCAGTTCTCCCGTGGTCGCGGCGCTTGCCGCTTCGAGCCTTCCGCGATCAGTTTCAGGAGCGCCGCCGTCATGGCGTTTTGCCCTTCGCGGAAGCAGCCAAAGCCGTAGGCCTGATCCATCGGCAGGCCGAGGCGGGCGACGAAGGCGGCGCGCCGCAGCGACACGTCGAGCATCCATTCGAGCACCGTCCGAAATTCCGCCGAGGTGGCATAGAGCGCGGCGGCGAGCTCGGCGGTGCGCTGCGCCGCCTCGCGCAAGCGCTTGGCTTCGCTTTCGGCGTTCGCCTGCGGCGTCTCGAAGAACTCCCAGCCCATCTCCATGGCCGCGTCGATGGCGCTTTTCAGCGTCGGCTCGGCCTCGGGTCGATCGTTCATGGCAGCACCGCGTCAAAAATCAGTTTCAGCGACACGAGCGCCATGACGACCGCCACGGCGCCAATCACATGCCAGGCGACGAGCTCCATCATGCCCGCGCTTCCCCATTGCGCCGGCCGAGGTAGAGGCTCGGCGCCCCGTCGCGCTCGCGCGCGTAGAGGTAGGCGAGGTTGTGGGCGGCGGCCTCGCCCAGCGTGTCATGCACCGAGATCAGCACCACCTCGCCGTCCTCGAAGCGGCCGACCAAGAGAAAGGCGTCGCCGCGTCTGCGGATTTGGCTCCAGCGGGCCAGGCGATAGAGCGGTGTCTTGCGCAGGCTCATTGCATCGGCCCCCCTTGCGCTTGCGCTTGCCCCGGATCACCGTTCGGGTTTTGCGCCGCCTGCTGCGCTTGCATCTGCTGCATGATCTGCGCCACTTGCTGCTGCACCATCATCTTCACCGTCTGCATCATCGCCTGCTGCACGTTCTGCGGATAAATCTCGTTCGCCGGCAGGCCCATGTCGTGGGCGATGTTGGCGAACACCACGGGCAGCGGCATGAGTTGCTGCAACATCTGCGGGCCGGCGATCTGGCCGACCAGTTGCATGAAGTCGAGACGCGGCTGGATGCGCGCCGCGTTGAAGGCTTGCGCCAGGGGGCTTGTGACCTTGATGCCGACCAAGAGTTGGTCGATCTTGATCTTGCTCTTGATGACGCCGGCGTTGTGTAAAACCTCGATGACGCGCGGCACCGTCGGCATGATGATTTCCGAGACCAGGCGGCCGTAGGCGCCGGCGTGATCTTGCGCCAGGCGCACCAGCCGGCCGATCACTTCGGTCGCCGAGGGCGGCTGGCCCTGCTCCGGCGCGGCGGGTTCGTCATACATGCCGGAGCGCACCTGCAGGCGTAGGTCCTGCAGGATCAGGTTCGAGACGTTCATGTTGCCGGGCACGTCGAGGCGCTGGATCGACGGCCCCATGACGCCGCCGTTGCGCTCCACCGTCCAGAAGGCGCCCGGCTGAATGCGCGCCGTGTCCGGGTTGAACACGCCGTCGTCGATGCGGGTGAACACCCCCGACATGGCGAGCGCGGCGGCCTTCAGGGTGAGCTCCTCGGCCTTGTTGAGCGTCTTGATGGTGGGCAAGGTCAACAGCCCTGGCCCGAAGCCGTAGGCCTCGCCCGGCAGGCGAAAATAACGCGGATGTATCCAGGGCTTGGTGAGCGAGAACGAAGTCGAGATCGGTTGTTGCGCGTTCTCGGTGTAGACATAGAGCTTGAAGCCGCCCTCGACCGACACGGTGTCCTGATAGAGCATGGTCGGCTCTTCGGGATTAGAGTCCGCGGCCTTGCGCATCTCTTCGTCGAATTGGCCGCGCGGCCAGGTTTTCATGATCGCCTGGCGCGGCCATTTGCGCTTCCAGAACACCCCGTCGATGTTAGCGAAGGGGCCAAGATCGACCGCCATCTCGTCCATCGAGGCGGCGATGAAGCGCACCGGCTTATTCTGATCGCCCTCGATGATCATCATGAAGCCGGTCGAGATCAAGAGGTCGAAGAGCATCTCGATCAGCGCCATGTCCCATTCGCCGGTCTGGAACACCGGCCACAAGACGGAGGTCAATTGCTGCAGCTCTTGGCGCACCTGATCGGGATCGCCTCCGGCCGCCTGCACGCCGGGTCCTGGCTCGAGTTCGAACCAGCGCTCCCCTGGAGGAAAGAGGTCCTGCTGCAAGCGGCCGGCCGAGCGCACCAGGGACATGGGACCCGTGTTGTCGAAGATGCGTTCGGTCTTGTTGCTCGGGGCCTTCTCGTAAAGCCGCGTGGACATGCGGAAGGGCGCCACGTAGTCGTAGGCGTCCTGCATCACCTTGGTCCACGTGTCGCGCTTGCCCCAGGCATTCATCGAGCGTTGCTTGAGCTGCTTGAACTCGTCCGTCGAGGCGCCCGGCGCCGGCATGTTGGAGGCAAGCTCGGCGGCCATCTCAGGCTCCCAGTTGCCCGGCCGCCGCCTGCCGCTGCAGCCCGACATAAGTCGGCTGCGAGCGGTAGGAGAGGATGGCCCGACCGAGGTTGGCGCGCCGCGTCGCCGCCGCCTCCATGTCGAGCGGCGATTGCGCCGTGGCGGCGGTCGAGATCGCCTGGTTTTGCGCCGACACGGTGTTCTTCGCCGCTTCCTCGGCGGCCGCCTGTTCCTGCGCCAATTGCTGCGCCTGCTGCTGCGCGGCGGTTTGCGCCGCCGCCTGCTGCTGCGCCGCCGTCGATTGCTCGACCTGAAGCTGTTGCGAAGCCGACTGCTGTTGCGCTTGCGCCAACTGCTGCGTCTGCTGCTCTTGCGCCGCCATCATCTGCTCCGTCGCCTGCTGCTGCTGCGCGGCGAGCGCCTGCGAGGCGGCGGCTTCTTGCGCCTGGCCGATTTGCATGATGCGCTGGGCGTGGCCGGAACCGCCGCCGCCGAGCAGGCCGCCTAGTGCCGAAGCC
>Ga0210402_10002780_pt1 | contig 16813 bp, 12 predicted proteins | sample IncBWC7MmetaG_FD_161055 | JGI IMG/M metagenome (GOLD analysis project Ga0210402, IMG submission 161055) | Forest soil microbial communities from Barre Woods Harvard Forest LTER site, Petersham, Massachusetts, United States - Inc-BW-C-7-M | ecosystem: Environmental > Terrestrial > Soil >... | reverse complement strand
CTCCGGTTTACCCCTATCCGGCATTATGGTTGACGGATTATTTATTGGCCGCGAATCTCCAGGCCGCCTATGAAGCGAGAGCCGCCGCAGAGGGCTCTTCGTTGACCGGGCCGGAGACCGAGTATCGGACGCTGAATGGCGGCGGTGGAGACGAAGCCCCGGCACCGATGTCCCCCGAGATGAAGCAAGAGATCGCCGAAGAGATTAAATCGCAGATCAACGCGGAAAAGGAAGCCGCGGCGCATCCCGAGCCAGCTGGGGCTGTTAGCAGTACTGCTCCCAGCGGCGGTGCTCAGAACGGTCCGGAGGAGACTCCACCCGCGCTAGATCCTGCGCATCGCATATTTATCGTTTCCCAGGTCGTCAGTTCCTCGAACGAGGACGGCACGGAATGTTCGCTGAATCCCGGCGATGTTCTGAAGCGCATTGATGACACACCGGACGCCGATCAGAACGTCAAGGTCTTGGTGGCGAAAAGCCAGAAGGACGACTGCGCCACCGGCTCCAAGGTGCCTGTCGCCGTGCAAGACCTGCAGGACATGCACAACGATTTCCGAGCCAAGATTGACGAGGGCCTCGGCAAGCTCGCTGAAAATCAGGGCAAGAACGGAATCCCCAGTAGTCCGCCAGCCGCGAGCAAACCCAATCCCAATGGTCAGGCGCAGCCCGACCTCACGGTCGAGTCCGACCTGAAATCGCAAGTCGATGAAGCTGGCCAGGCCGAAAAAGAGGTTCAAGACGCCGCGCCGCCAAACGGTAGCGACGACTAAGGGAGCAGAGCTCGCCAAGAGCGTCAGGTACCGAGGGATCGCTGGCAAAGGACTCCGGCGTTCCCTCATTACCGTCATGAAGCGGTTCCGAAGGAAGAATTTTGTGATTTGCGAATATCGGGCTGGAAAGAGGAGGAGATCGCAATGCACGTAAAATTTAGCAGCGCAACGCGAATTTTCGCGGTAATTCTTGTAGCTATCATTCCGGCGTCCGCGGCGCGCGCACAGGACGCCGGCGCCGACTCGCTGGAAAGCCAGCTCGGGGCGAAGTACAAGGTCGCGAGGCTGGGCACCGACTCCAGCGGTGTTTCGGTGACTGACGCTGGAACGGTTCTGGTCATCAAGAAAGGCGGAATCCTGAGCGTTGCTTCCGGGAACATGGTGGTAGTGCCCAGCTACGTGAAGGACGGGCAAATCAAGACCGCCAACAACAACGCCATGGCGGGAGTGAACAAGTTGCTGAAATGGAAGGCCCCGGCGGACCCGACAGGCGCCGCGTCCAGCGACACCAAATTTCTTACCGTCGGCGAAAAAGTCTACACAACGAAAATAGATATCAACCGCAAGGACTCCAAGGTAACCCTCGCGATCATCGAATGCGACTCCTGCAATTCCGTCCAGGATAAGTCCTCCCGCAAAGCGCAAGTCGTCTTTCAGTTTCCCAAGGATTATTTGAGCGGTGCGGATGGCGGCCAGATCTCCGACGTCATTAATCAGATTCTTGAGATCAATACCGACGACGGCAGTCAGCAGCAAGGACAGGACGCCCAGGGGCAGCAGCAGGGCCAGCAAGGTCAACAACAAGCCGCCGCCCAGCCGCCTCCGACCATTCAGATCGGACAGTCGCCCGACGAGGTGAAAGGCTTGCTCGGCCAGCCGGAAAAAATCGTCAATCTGGGCGCAAAACAGATTTACGTTTACAAGGATTTGAAGGTGACGTTTATCAACGGAAAAGTAGCCGACGTGCAGTAATAGTTCGAGGGATTACAGCCGGGAATCTACCAGGAGTTGTAGGCTGTGTTCTCGAATGGCGAAACCAAGTCGGATGCCGAGTGAACGTCGGTTATGCCCGAACTCGTTTGATCCGGAGTGAGGACAACAGAGTCTACAACGGGCACCCAATCCTTCTTGGTGGTAATTGGATCCACCGGCATAACATGTAAGTATTGAGGTACCAAGTCATCCAATGATTGCGGAGCCGCCTGCTTATCCATCGTGTAGTTGTCGATGGCTTTCCGCATCTCCTGTAAATCCTGTTTCAAGACTGTCTCCCGGGCGTGTTGCAGGCTATGTCTATAATTTCCGGCCGCAATTCCAATCAAGATTACGATGATCATCATTACGATCATCAGCTCCAGCAGCGTGAATCCACGTTCGCCTGAACTTGAATTGTGGCGCGCACGAACCAGAAGGGAATTTCGACTTTGCATTATTCCTATGCCTCACCAATCCGAATACTTGGTACCGTCCAGCGCGGTCGCCTGCGATTTCGAGTACACGTCAAAAACGTTCTTGCCGCCCCAGCTCGTGGAATCCGGATCATCCTGCACCGCGCGCAAACCCCAATCGGCCTGCCCGGTCATTGGATCCACCGGAATTTTGCGCAGAAAACGGATCTTGCGGTCCGCGCTGGCGCCGATTGACACGCCTTTCACCAGCGTTTCCAGATCCGGCGGATAGCCTTCGCTCCCAATTTCAACTCGTATCAGGTTGCGGTCCGCCAGATCCTTGTAACGGTCAATCGCGTCTTTCATTTCCCGCAGGTCGCGCCGCAATTCCGCTTCCTTACTACGAATGATTGTGTAACGCGCCACCGGAAGCGCCGCCGAGGCCAACACAACTAAAATCGAGCAAGCGATAATCAGCTCCAGAAGGGTCATTCCAGCTTCTGGATTGTGCCGCTTCGTCTTGCCTTGTCTTTGACTCATGCCTAATACTTCCGGAACCTGCGGGTGACGCCACGCCGCGTCACGCAAATCTATTTCTTGACCGTAATCGCCGCTTCGCCAGTCAACAGCGGCAACGGTTTCATCTGTGAATCCTTGGCGTTCACCTGCACGATGGAAAGATTCGTCGAGCCCGGCCCGACCGCTTTGACGACCACTCCCAGAATCGTGCCGCTGCCGGTGACGCCGGGCGTATTCGGCTGACGCGTCGCGGCAATCATCGCCTGTCCGTGCGCTTTGTCGCCGCCCTGCACGATGGCAATCTCCTGATTTCCTGCTGAGAGGAATCCGCCGTGCTGTACCTCTTCCACGCTAATGACTGCAGGGTCGTACTGCAGAATCATCGGGATGGAATACAGGTCGGTCACGTTATCCACGGAAATGCCGAGGGTCGCGGTCTGTCCGGGCGCCAGACTGATGGTTTGCGGTTCAAAGTGCAGCCGCGCGGCCTGCCCGTTCGTTTGATCCGTCTTGGGAGTCGAAACCGTCGCCAAATTCGCCGCTGCTGGCTGAGACGGAGCAATCTGTTGTGCTGGAGTCGGTTGCCCAGCGATCGGCACGGGATTCGCAACCGGAGTGCGAACATCGCTATCCCGCCGGGTGGTAATGTTCTGCTCGACACCAGTGGAAATCGGCCGCAAGCTCCCACGTGTCCATTCTGGCAGCCGTACGATTCGCGGAATCAACACGATCAGTACGTCGCTCTCGCTATGATCCACCTTATTGTCTGCGGTCAGATACTTCACAAACGGAATTTGCGCCAGACCCGGCCAGCCATTCACTGTCTTGCTATCAGTTTTTGTGAAGAGGCCGCCAATGATACTAGCTTCACCTTCGCGCAACCGGATCTCGTGCTCGATTTTGTTCTGGCCGATAACCGGCTGTTGAATGCCGCCGATGGTGGCTGTGCTGATTACCTGTGAAACTTCAATCGCCACTTTCATGCTGACTTCGTGGTTCGGATGCACGTGCGGTGTGATGTTCACGTTCACACCGACATCAATATAAGTAAACTGGGTGTTCACCAGTGGGTTCACCGAAGTGGTTCCAACGCCCACACCCGCCTGGAAGCTGCCGGTCGCAATCGGCACCCGGCTGCCGATGTTTAATTTGGCCGGCTGCCCATCGATCGAGCGAATCTCCGGATTCTGAATAATCTTGGTTGCCGTGTCGGTCAAAACGAAATTCGCCGTGGCTCCCGGCAAGGTCACAGAATAGTCCGAGGCGCCAAAATGAAAGCCCTTTAAGGGAATGGAACTCGGGGTACTTGTTCCTCCCGATCCCGTGGTCGGGGTCGTCGTCGACGTCGTTCCCGGCGGCGTGAACTGGACGGACGCAGACTGTCCAGGTAACACTCCCAAATCGCGAAGCCGGTCAGTGCTCGCCGACAGCACTTCCACCTGAATCACCACTTCCGGCTTGGCTTTGTCTATATCCTTCAATAGTTTACGGGCGATGGCCAGCTTGTCCGCGGTATCGCGCACGATAATCGCGTTCTGCGAATTCAGCTGCTGAACCTTCGTCAAGTTCAGCACCTGCCGCAGTCCGTTGGTGATTTCCGTCAGATCCTGCGACTGAACCGTGTTCCCCAAATAAAAAGTTTCCACCAACTGTTCGTCGTAATCCTTATGCTTCTGCGTCGTGTCCTGGTACACGAAAATAATATTTTCGGTGACCGCCTTCCAGGCCGTCTTGCTCTGCATGCAAGCGATATCCAGAGCCTGCTGCATCGTAACGTTATTTACTTCGAATGGGATTCGCCGCGCCGGGAAGTCCGGGTCATAAATGACATTGACGCCCGCAAACTTGCCAATCGTGTCGAAAATAATCTTCACGTCGTTGGTCATTTTCAAAGTGATCGGAGCAGTGGAAAGAGGCTTCAGTTCAGGAGGAGCTGAAGCCAGATCACTTCCGCCAGGCTCTTCGGTGCCGGCGGCTTGTTCGTCCTGTTTCCGCGCTGATTCGTTGATCTGATCCAGTGTCTGCCGCAACTCCTGCAAAGCAATTGGGCTCGATGGGTCAAGCGTCGTTGCACGCTGAAATTCTCCCGCGGCGCCCTGCAGGTCGCCCTTATCGCGTAGCGCCAAGCCCTTTTTTACGTGTGATTCGCCAGCTTCAAAGCGGATCTGATTCAGCTTGATTCGGTAGGCGGCGTTATTGGGGTCGGTTGCCAGCGCCTTCTGGTAAAACTGCAGCGCGCTGTCGTAATCCTGAATATTTTCGGCCTTTTGCCCGGCGTTGTATTGCTCGTGGCCTTTCGGGCAGCCCGCAGCCAGCAGGCCCACACCCATGCATAGAGTTATCTTGCCCCAGCGCCGCATGCACTCTCCGTGATGTAGCTCCAGCCTCGACGATTAGCTTTCCAACTCTAGCATTGGCTTAGAGGCGGGACAAGAACTCTTGGGTTGGCCGTCGGGCATTCGGTAACTCCCTTTTAATCTAGGGCATTCAGGGCTTGTACTGACAAGCCCTGAAATAGACAGTGTTATAGTAGAAGGCTGTGTCTAAGCCAGCCAAAAAATCGGTGCAGACTGCCAACAAGGCCGGTGAGCTGATCGTCGCGCAAAATCGCGCCGCCAGCTACAATTACCTTCTTTTGGAGCGCATGGAGGCCGGAATCGTTCTCCACGGTACCGAAGTGAAGGCCCTTCGCGAGGGCAAAGCCAACATCCGCGACGCTTTTGTGGACTTTAAGCCTTCCGGCCCGTGGCTCGTGAACGCCCATATTGCTCAATACATGGCAGGCGGCCCTTGGAACCACGAGCCCCTCGGCAACCGCAAGCTGTTGCTCCACAAGAACGAGATTCACAAGTGGGCCAGCCGTACCGAATCAAAAGGTTTAACCGTTATTCCCTTGCGGATCTACTTCCGCGATGGCATTGCCAAATGCGAAATTGCCCTGGCGCAAGGTAAAAAGACGTGGGACCGCCGCCAGGACGAACGCAACAAGGAAGCCCGCAGGGAAGCGGAATCAGCGATGTATCGCAACCGGAGGCGATAAGCACTTTTATGGAGAAGACGATCATGCAAGTCACGATTGAAACCAAGCCGTTTGCGGGGCTGGAAACCGACGCGCTGGTGACCTATCTATTTGAAGAAACAGACCCTATTCAAGGCCGCGTCTCGGAAATCGATGCCGCTGCGGGCGGTCTATTGAAGAAAATCGCTGCCAGCGGCGAAGCCACCGGAAAAACCCTTGAGTTCACGCTGATTCACGCGCCAGCGGGTCTCAAAGCCACTCGATTGCTTCTGGTGGGAGCAGGGAAGCGCGACCAATTTAGCGGTGCGACGTTGCGTAAAGTTGCTGGAGCTGCGCTGCGCTATCTGAAAGCGCGCTCCATCAAGAATTTTGCGTTTCTGGTCCGCGAAGATGCTGCCACCGCTGAAAATGCACAGGCCCTGGCCGAGGGCTTCATCACCGCAAACTTCGAAACCGACAAGTACAAGACGGATAAGAAGAACGGCAAAGAGATCGAATCGGTTCGAATCGCTGGCTATTCCGATGCCGAGAAGTCCGCCGGCGAAAAAGGCCTTGCGACCGGAGCAGTGATCGCCGAATCGCAAAATTTCGCGCGCGATCTGGTCAACGAGCCTTCCAATAAACTCACGCCGCGCATTCTTGCCGAGCGCGCCGAAGCCATGGCCAAAGAAGCCGGCTTGGCAGTCGAAATCCTCGACGAAAAGAAAATCGCCGATCTGAAAATGGGTGCGCTGCTCAGCGTCGCGCAAGGCAGCGTCGAGCCGCCGCGCGTGATCGTCGTTACCTACACGCCGGCAAACGCCAAGCCCGGCTCGCCTGTGATCGGCCTCGTCGGCAAAGCCGTCACCTTCGACACCGGCGGCATCTCCATCAAACCAGCCGACGGCATGGAAAAAATGAAGTACGACATGGCAGGCGGAGCCACCATGCTCGGTGCGATTCGCGCCATCGCCGCGCTTAAGCCAAACGTCAAAGTAATCTGCGTGGTGCCCTCCACTGAGAATATGCCTGGCGGCAAAGCGCAAAAACCCGGCGACATCCAAACCGCCATGTCCGGCAAGACCATCGAAGTGTTGAACACCGACGCTGAGGGCCGACTCATCCTTGCCGACGCCATTCATTACGCCAAACAACTCGGCGTAACTTACATCGTTGACGCTGCAACTCTAACCGGCGCCATCGTCGTCGCGCTCGCCAACATCAACGTCGGTGTCTTCAGCAACGATCAACCCTGGACCGACAAACTTCTCGCCAGCGCCAAAGCCACCGGCGAAAAAATGTGGCAACTCCCCATGGACGACGAATACCGCGAATTCATCAAGGGCAGTTTCGCCGATATTCAAAACATTGGCAGCGGCAAAGGCGGAGGTTCGATCACCGGCGCATGGTTCATCCGCGAATTCGCCGGAGACACTCCGTGGATTCACCTCGACATCGCAGGCACCGCCTGGAACGATGACGCCAAACCCTGGCTCGCCAAAGGCCCGACCGGCGTAGCCCTCCGCACACTGGTTCACCTGGTTCAATCGTTCTAACTCGTCACCACCAGCAATCATTGTTCGTCGGCTCCCGTAGGGGCGCAGCATGCTGCGTCCTTTCTGCCAACCAACGGAATCCAATGCGCTTCTTGAGCTTCCACCAACATCGGTCGCTATGAAAATTTTTCCTATTGACTTTATTCTTCTCTTGTAGTAAAGTTCCCAATTGGGAAATCTTGCGTTCGCTCCTGCCTTTGCAACTGCACACTTGGCTAAGCCCAACGCTTTGATACTCTTAGCAAAATCGCACAAATAACTCCTTTCTTTTCACACTCTTCACTTTTTTGTATTTTCTGCGTTGCTTGTTTTCAATTACTTGCGGACAGACCCCAGGGGGGAGGGGGCCTCCATACTTGCTTGGCCCTCCTGCGGTCACTCCTCCACTAGTTTCGCCATGCCTACTGTTCTCACGTCCAGCTAATGAATCCAGCGCAACCATCGGCAATTTTCTTTGCTAATCGTCCCCGCACCCGTGAAAATTTATTCATGCCAGTATTTTAGAGCAAGCTGTCGAGTCCTCGCCGGCCTAACCTCCCGGCTTTAAGAGGCAGAGCGCGTTTTACTTCATTAGGTCCCTACAAGCTCTGGCGATCACCTGCTCGTTCGTTGGCAAGAAACCGCTTCCCCGGTTTTTGGGAGGCGTGGCTTGCCCGTTTGACCGCGTGCGCAATCTCGCCCTGCGGTCAGCGCTGAATTCTCTAAAGGAAGATGATGAGAACACACTCTTTAAGTGCGACGCTATTTGTTTGCCTATTCCTGGCAGCCGCATCCGGCCAGGCTCAGGATGTCACCAGCAGTGCCGCCCGAGCCACTGACGATTCCGATCTACGCTCCGAGGTTCAGGCCTTGCGCAGCCAGTTGCTTGCTCTTACGGAACGGCTGGAAGTCCTGCAACAAAAGCTCGACCAGAAATCCACTGTAGCGGTTTCTGCTCCCGCGGAATCCATCCGCTCAACTCCTAATACTGTCATCAAGCCGAAATCCGCGGCGGTAGCATCCAACTTCGTCGCTCCTTCTGCCTCCCAATCCAGTGCTCCGCACGGATATTTTGAGCGCAAACCCGGCAGCAGTCTCACGCTCTATGTTCCCGGCGGCGAACTGACCACATACGGCAATCTGGACGTTTCCGTTGACGCAACCACCAAAGGCATCGCCAACGAAATTGGTCCCGACGGAAATCCTCCGGTGGGCAACATGGGATGGATGCCAGCACTCTCCACCAATCTTTCTTATATCGGCATCCGCGGCTTCCAGAATTTGAACGGTCTGCCTTTCAAGTTTATCTACCAGCTCGAAACGCAGCTTGATATCGCCGCCACTTCCGGCATCGCCGAAACCAACAGCAACGAGAGTAACGTGGTCAAGGGCGGCCTGACCTCGCGTAATAGCTTCATTGGAATTTCATCAGCCAAATGGGGATCGCTCATGCTCGGCAAGACCGACGCTCCCTATAAGAACTCCACTGCCAGATTCAATCCGTTCTTCGCGATGATCGGCGACTATCAGGTCATCATGGCCAACACCGGAGGCGACAACCGCGTCGAATTCGGCACCCGGCTCGACCACTCCATCTGGTACCAGTCGCCCAACTGGCGCGGCTTTGAAATCAACGCGTTGGTTTCGCCCGGCCAGAACCGCGCGGATAACAGCGACAATATCGCCGCCGGCGAATCGGACTGCACCGGAGGAAACATCCCGGGCAGCGGCGGAATCACACCCATCACCTGCAGCGACGGTTCTTTCGGCTTGGCCACCAGCGCCAGCCTCTCTTACACCAAGGGCGGGCTTTATGCCACTGCGGCCTACGAGCGCCACGCAAATGTAAACCGTTCTAGCGACATTACCGGGCTCTACGGCACTGTGACCCCGTTTTCGCAAATGTTAGTTGGCACCGACGTCGCCGACGAGGACGCCGGCAAAGTTGGCTTGCTCTACGCCTTCTCAACTAAGACTACGGTCGGAGGAATCTTTGAAACTTTGCACCGTTACGTCCCTGCCGACTTGCAATTCCAAAACGAACGCCAGCGAAACGGCACTTGGTTGTTTGGCAGCCAGGAGCTGGGCCACAACTTCAGCGCCCATTTCGGCTGGGCGCACGCGTTTCGTACACCCGGCGATCCCGGACAGCACAATGACTCGAACGCCGTGCCTCCCAACGGCGATCCCTTGACCGACGCCACTGCCGGCGCGAACACCGACAATACCGCCAACATGTTCACCTTCGCGCTTAAAAACAAGCTGAGCAAAAATCTGACCGCCTACTTCGACTGGGCTCTCACTGCAAACGGCCCCGCCGCTCACTACGACTTGGGCGCTGGCGGCCGTTCGGTCACCACCGACTGCCACGATGCTTCGGACGCCACCGGCGGGTTCGCGCCCTCCAATCCGCACTGCTGGACGGGTGGAAATCTCATGGGTGTTTCCGTAGGTCTGAATCTCAAATTTTAGTTCCGTAACGCTTTAATTTTTTTTCGCAATTAATCTCATAAAGAAGTGGAGAAAATCACCATGGATGGCAGGACAACGTTGATCAACAATCTGGCTGGAGGCGCAAGCCGCTTTTCGCCGGCGCCAACTGGCCTGTTGTTAGCCCTGGTCCTAGTTCTTGGCTCAAATGTATCTCCGGCGATGGCACAGCAGACCGTAGTGGTCGGGTCGGGTTCCACCGTTCCGGCGCCGCTTTACACAGCTTGGTCCCAGGAATATGCCAAGCACAACTCCAAGGTTCAGGTCCGTTATGTCCCCGTTGGAACCGAGGACGGCATCAAGCAGGCTGCTCACGGTTCCGGCGATTTTGCCGCAGGCGAAATGCCGCTCTCGGAAAAACAGCGCAGCGAGGACGGTCTCGTTGAACTGCCGGTATCAATCATTGGCATCGTGCCAATCTACAACGTTCCGCATCTCAGCCAGGAGCTTCGGCTCTCCGGTGAAGTGCTCGCCGACATCTACCTCGGTGTCATCAGGAACTGGAACGCGCCGCAAATTTCCAAGATCAATCCCGGCGTCGAACTGCCCAATCTGCCTATCAAGGTTGTTCAGCGTCCCAGCGGAAAAGGCTCAAACTTTGTCTTCACGGAATTTCTGTCAAAGTCCAGCCCCAGGTTTCGCTCCCAGATCGGGACCAGTCTCTCGCCGAAATGGCCGGTTGGCGAACCCGCCGAACGTAGCGCTGACATGGCCGAGAAAGTGAAGAGCGAAGTCGGCTCCATCGGATTTGTCGAATATCAGTACGCGGCAAAGAACACCATCCAGCAGGCGCTGGTACAAAATTCCGCCGGCAAGTTCGTCAAGGCTTCCCAGCGTTCTCTCACCGCGGCCTGCGAAAATTCCGAGGCGCCCGAGTGGCACAATCTTTCCGCATCGCTGATCAACGCCCATGGCGCTGAATCCTATCCAATGACCAGCTTCACCTGGGTGTATTTGCCCACCCAGACCAAAGACGCCACGCGTGCAGCGGCGCTAGCCAATCTATTGAGCTGGATCTACGCGGATGGACAGGGCATTGCCGAACAGCAGGGCTACGCTGCTTTGCCTCCACAGCTAATCAGCGAAGCCAGAAAAAAAGTCGCCAACCTACACTAAGATCGGTTCGATTCGCCGTTTTCCCGAAAGGGCACGGCATGCCGTGCCCTTTTCTCGTTATGCTCGCGGGCTCGTCTGAAAGAGGACGCACTACATCTTTTCCGGCGCTTCAATTCCCAGTAGCGACAATGCCTTCACCAGCTGCCGTTCCACGATTTCCGTCAATCCCAATAGGAACGCGCGCTTCTCCGCGTCCGTCTCCGACAGAATATGGTGCTTATGGTAAAAATTGTTGAATGCCTGCGCCAGTTGAAACGCGTACTTCGCCACGAACGCCGGCTCCTGCGCGCCAATCGCCGCGTCGCTTGCAAAGTCCAGCATCCCGGCTTGCAACAATAGTTCCCAAAGGCCCGAGCCCTCATCTCCGGCAAAAAAGTTTGTCGCAGCTTCGACGCTCACGTTGCCTATTGACCGTTGCGTGTCCTTACGCCGGATCCCGCGTATGCGCACCACCGCATTCTGGCAGTACGCTCCGGTCTCGCCCTCAAACCTCAACGCATCCGCAAAATCAAACGCAATAAGCGTGTTACGCGTAAACTTCAGCAGAAAAAAGCGCAACGCCCCAATTGCGATCTTATGAGCTGTCGCCGCCCTCTCCACTTCAGACATATCCGCATGCCGTTCGGCCACCTCCGCCAGCGTGGCCTCTTCCAACTTGTTGATCAAGTCGTCGGCCTTCACGCCCAATCCTCTGCGCCCGCTTACCTCCACATAAGGTTTCTCTGCATCCTCTTCGCTCAGTTCGTACCCAAGTTCAGCCGCGCATCGCGGAGTAAGCACCACCCTCTCGTACGAAAAGTGAATCGAATTCTCCGCCGCTTCGGCATGGCCCAACCCGCGCAACCCTTGCGCCACAACATCCTGCACGTAAGCTTGCCGGGTATCAATCACGTTATAGACCGTCCCCGCCGGGGCCGCGAAATTTGGCGCCGCGGGATCGCTCTGCCCGCTGGTGGTCGCCCAGACCTCTTCGCCCTCCGGCGCCTCAGGCCATTTCCTGTAATGAAAATCTTTCCCCAGCAATCCAAATTTCCAGAGCTGGTAAGCAATGTCCTTCCCGACGTAAGTCACCGTCCCGTTCGACCGCACAATAATCTTGTCCTGCATATTCTCTTCGTCTTTTTCTTCAGTCTTCTCCGTGTTCTCTGCGTTCTCTGTGTTTTTTTTCCCTGTGGACTCTGTGTAACTCTTCTCTTCTTGTTCCGCCCGCATCACCCAGCAGCCTGCCATCTTTCCGCTGGTCGCCAGCTCAATCGCGCCCGTCTCCTTCAATTTCGCGAACGCCGCATCCCAAAACTTCAAATGCAAAATTTCGCTCTCCCGCGCAAGCAGCTCGTAAGAAATCCCCAGCCGCTTCATGGTCCGCAAATGGAATCCGACAATTGAGTCCGCGATGACAGCTCCCATCTCCGCCGCTTCGCCCTGTCCTTCCTCAATCGCGCGCAAAGTCGCGCCACGCAGCACACCGCCCTGCGCCTTGTCCTGCTCGTAGAACTGCGTCACTCGCGCATACAAATCCCAGCACAAATAATCAAATCCCAGCTGCGCCGCCATCGCCCGCACTTCGGCGACACTCTTCTTCTCCATGTGCTGAAAGCCGATCACCACGTCCGCCACTTGCACGCCAGTGTTATCAATGTAGTTTTGCACTTGCACCCGCTGGCCCGCATCGCGCAGAATCCGCGCAATGGTATCGCCCAGCACCGCGTTCCGCAGGTGCCCAATGTGTGCCGCCTTGTTGGGATTTATGCTGGTGTGCTCGACTATTACTTTTTCGTTTTTATGATCTTCTCCGCGAATCTCGGCGTTCTCTGCGTCTCCGCGTTGTCCTTTCTCTTCGTTTTGCGCGTCGGCCCAAAACGCTCCGCGATCAAAAAACGCATTCAGATATCCAGCCCCGGCAATTTCGATCCGGGCCACGCCTGGAACCGCAGGCAAATTCGCGGCAATTTCCTGCGCAATCTGCCGCGGAGCACGCTTCAGCCGTTTCGCCAGCTCAAAACAAACCGGCGAAGCCGCCTCGCCCATCTCCAATTTCGGCGGTTTCTCCAGCGCCACCGAAATTTCCACGCCGTATTTTTCCTTGATGTGCGCCGTCAGCGCCGCGCGCAATCGTTTTAGAATGGTCAGGTACAAGTGAGTTCGATCCTTCTTTCCCGCAACAATCAGTCAGTAAGTATAGAGGCCGCGATTTCAACGGTCAAAACTCTCTTCGTTGACACATTTCCGGCGCGCCGATACTATCGCCCCTCATCGGAGCACTCCATGACCTCGCTTACTTCCAAATTATCTCGGCCGCTCATCTTTGCGGTGGCGTTCCTCGCTCTCGGCGCGCAGCCTCGAACACTCGCCGCCGAAAAGTCCACGGCGACCCAACTCATCGAACTCGCAAAATCACCCGGCCCAGCCTTGCAATCCGCCATCACCGCCACCTTCGACTCCAAGGATCTGAAAGAAGGCACCGCCTGGGCTGGCCGCGGCCCCGATTTTTTCTTTGCTCTCGAATCGAAATCCAAGCCACAACTCTTTGTCGATGGCACCCCCGGCCCGCAGCTGCAATCCCTCGCAAATTCGGATTTCTGGTACGCTGCCGCCCACATCGAACAACTCGGCAAACTCCACTCTTTCTATTACCTCATCGACGGCAACAAATTCGGCGGCAAACTGGACGTCCCCGCCTTCGGCCCGCTCTCCTACCTCCAGCCCGGCGTTCCCTCCGGCACCCTTTCCGAAAAAATCATCCACACCAGCAAACTCTACGACGGCATGAAAAGCGAATATTGGATTTACGTCCCCGCGCAATACAGGGCAGAAAATCCCGCGGCGCTCATGGTCTTCCAGGACGGCGGCGGGTACACCGATCGCAACGGCAACAATCCCGCCCTCAACGTCATCGACAATCTCATCGCGCAGCACAAAATTCCGGTGATGATCTGTGTCTTCATCAATCCCGGAGACATCGCCGATTCGCCCGGCACGCCAACCTACGCGCAAGTCAAAAAATATTCCGAAGAGTGGAATCGCTCTCTGAAAGACTCCATGCGTAGCACGCTCTACGACACCGTCAGCGACCGCTATGTCCGCTTTCTTCGCGACGAAATCATCCCCGAAGTTGCCGCAAAATATAGTCTCCGCAAGGACGCCTACAGCCGCGCCATCACCGGCCTCTCCTCCGGCGGAATCTGCTCCTTCAACGCGGCCTGGCAAATGCCCGACCAGTTCAGCCGGGTCATCTCCTGGATCGGCAGCTTTTCCGCCATTCAGTGGAAAGAAGATCCCGCCGTTCCCGATGGCGGCCAGGATTTTCCCGACAAAATTCTTCGCGAACCCAAGCGCAACCTTCGCGCCTGGCTGCAGGACGGCTCCGAAGACCTCGATCTTCGCTACGGCGATTGGCCGCTAGCCAATCTCCGCATGGCCAACGCTCTCAAGGCCAAGGAATACGATTTTCATTTCAGCTTCGGGAAGGGAACTCACAATTCCGCCCATGGCGCCGCCGAATTCCCGGCCGAAATGCTCTGGCTCTGGCGCGACTACGACCCCGCCAAAACCGAACAAACCTACGTACTCGAGCCCGCCGAAAAATCCAAACCCATCTTCCGCGTCAGCGTCACCAACCGCGACGCCGAGTAAGATCACCGAATTTGCGCTTTGGCTCAAGCGCTTGGTTTTGTTCTGACGACTGAGTTGCCTCTTTCATCTGTGACCTTGATTCCTGCTTGTCGCAACGCGTCGGCAGTCTGAGTCAGAAAAATCTCCAATCCGCTTCTTGAGGCCCTATCCACGTGGAGGCGAGGTTTCCAGAGGAAAGTCTCATCCACGATCGATATTGAAAGCCCGTACCGACGCCTGCTGACGAATGGAATCACGAGCCCGACGATAGCGACTGCCGGTGGGTAACCGCTAACTTTGCCTCCTTCTCCCTTGAGAACCGGAAGTAACATCATGCCGGTCGTGACCATGCCCACTATCACCATGAGGAAAGCAAGCGTCCACAGAAAGAATGGACTCAGCTTCTTAACCTTTGCCTCGACCACTTGACTTAAGAGCACGCGCTCGCAATAGGTTGGGTCCTGCACAGCAAAGAACTTTATTCTGGGTAGGAAGATCGCACGATCTGTAATGGCTATGTGAAACGGCTCTGGGTCCTTAGGAACGACAAAGGAAAGATTGGCGATCAGTCGTTCGCCTTCTTCCAGGTTGATGTCAAACGGCATCGAGCTCTCCGGGATTTGACAAGGTAATAGTCTACTCCTTGACTGCCAGCAACCGCCGACGCGGTAAGACAATCGAGTTGGGTTCATTTGACACTCAATTTCACCGCCGATAGACTCAACTCAGTCCGGCAGGGAAGTGCTTCGGCCCGTCCCAATCCGTAACTCTATGAAATTAGCGTACTTCGATTGTTTTTCAGGCATCAGCGGCGACATGACCCTCGGCGCTTTGGTTGACGCCGGCTGCGGCTTGGAACTCCTGCGCTCCGTCCTGCAAGGCATTCAAGTTCCGGGCTGGACCATCTCGTCCGAAAGAGTCTGGAAAAACGGCATGTCGGCAACCTTCGTCCGCGTAACCACCGAAGACCAGACCAAGCACCGCAGCCTCTCGGCAATCCTAGAAATTCTGGATAAATCCACGCTCTCCGAAACAGTAAGAAACAACGCCGCCGCCATTTTCCGCAAACTCGGCGAAGCCGAAGCCTCTGTCCACGACGTCCCGCTCGATAAAATCCATTTCCACGAAGTCGGCGCGGTCGACGCCATCGTGGACATTGTCGGCGCGTGCATCGGCTTCGAATCGCTCGGCATACAGAAATTTGCCTGCTCCCCGCTCAATGTCGGCGGCGGCACCGCAAAAATGGCCCACGGAATCCTGCCCGTACCCGCCCCTGCGACAGCAAAATTATTGCAAGGCAAGCCGACTTATTCGAATGGCGTGCAAAAGGAATTGGTCACTCCGACTGGCGCCGCCATCGTCGCAACTCTTTGCGACCACTTCGGTCCGCAGCCGCCGATGAGCGTCTCCGCCATCGGCTACGGCGCAGGCTCCGCCGAACTCGAAGGCCAGCCCAACGTGGTTCGCATCATGATCGGCGAAGCCGCCGAAAAAATCGTCCCCGGCTTCGACGAAGAAATCTCCGTCATCGAAGCCAATCTCGACGACATGAACCCGCAGATCTACGGCTATTTTTCAGAAAAGGCATTCACCGCGGGCGCGCTGGATGTTTACACCGCGCCCGTGCAAATGAAAAAAAATCGCCCGGGCACGCTGCTCACGGTTCTCTGCAAGCCGACCGACACCAACACACTGATGTCGCTCATCTTCGCCGAGACCACCACTTTCGGCGCGCGCACCTACACCGCCCAGCGCCGCACCCTCCCGCGCGAATCCGTCAACGTCCACACCCAATTCGGCGACGTCCGCATCAAACTCTCTCGCCTCAACGGCCGTATCCTACACGTCGCGCCCGAATTCGAAGATTGCCGCAAACTGGCCGTAGAAAAAAACGTCCCGCTGCAACGCGTGATCAGCGATGCACTTCGCGCCTACGAAGGAAACCTGTAAACTGTAAGTGGTTTTAGACATCATTCTTTGGGAGGGCACGGCTTTAGCCGTGCCGTTACGTTGGCGGGACCCAAGGGCTTTAGCCCCTGCGGTCGTGCTTATAATCGCTGAGGCCTTGTGCCAAGTGCGACGAACGCTGAAACTTCCCGCGTAATTTTTGTTTTTTCTTAACTTAGAACTTATAACTTATTACTTAAAACTCTCAACATGCCCGCCAAACCAAAATTCTATCTCACCACGCCGATCTACTACACCAACGGCCTGCCGCACATCGGCCACACGTACACCACCGTCGTCGCCGACGTCATCCGCCGCTACAAACGCATGCGCGGCTACGACGTCGTCATGACCACCGGCACCGACGAACACGGCGTCAACGTCGAACGCGCTGCAAAAAAAGCCGGCGTCCCCGAAGCCGAATACGTCGCCAAGATG
>Ga0210402_10002779_pt1 | contig 16817 bp, 15 predicted proteins | sample IncBWC7MmetaG_FD_161055 | JGI IMG/M metagenome (GOLD analysis project Ga0210402, IMG submission 161055) | Forest soil microbial communities from Barre Woods Harvard Forest LTER site, Petersham, Massachusetts, United States - Inc-BW-C-7-M | ecosystem: Environmental > Terrestrial > Soil >... | reverse complement strand
TTTCTCGTTGTAGAATGGTTAAAATTGAACGACCTCGTCCAAGGAGCGAGGTCGTTGATTTTACGCGAGAAATCCTTCTTCGCTACTCAACGGGCGAACATTTGCCTCTGTTGCTGCTGCCAACGACGCCCGATCGGGGCGGGTGGTGCCGGCTGGGCCTGTGGCCCACCGAACAGCCGTTCGAAGAACGACGGGCCTGACGGTCCAGGGGGATAATAGCCGCTGTTGCTGGCAAAATTGACGTTGGACGGCAGGTTGCCGGTCGGCTTGACATAGTTCGGCTGGGCATGCGCGACCACCTGCTCCAGATCCCTGCCCCTGGCGTTCTTGAGAAGCGCGATCATGGTGCCGTCGCGGCCATAGACATCCTTGCGGATCTGAAGCTTGCCCGCATCATCGACGAACGCGGTCTGATAGGTGATGTTGACCGGGATCGGGGTCGGGAATTTCAGGTCGATCTCGCTCGAGCCGTACATGCCGCGCACCCGCTCCGGCGTCCAGTGCTCGTTCGGCTGGGTGATGTTGAGCAGCACGGAGGCATACTGATCCGGATTCTGCACCCGCATGCAGCCGTGGCTGAAGGCACGCTCCTCCTTGGCAAACAGATACTTGTCCGGCGTGTCGTGCTGGTAGACCAGGAACTTGTTGGGGAAGTTGAAGCGGATGCGGCCGAGCGCGTTAGCCTCGCCCGGCGGCTGCGAAATGTGGATCTGGCCGTCCGAGCCGCGCTCCAGCCGCAAACCCATGCGCTCGAGCACCGTCGGATCCTGCTGCAAGGCCGGCAGGTATTCGTTGTAGATGATCGACGGCGGCACGTTCCAGGTCGGATTGACCGTGATGAACTTCATGGTCTCACTGAGCAGCGGGGTCGCATGGATGCCCGGCTTTCCGGTCACCACCCGCGTGGTCCAGACCTGCTGGCCGCGCTGCATCACTTTCAGCGTGTAGTCCGGGATATTGAGGATCACATAGGCATCGCCGACCGCGGGCGCGCCGAGGTCACGCGGCAGCCAGCGCCAGCGTTCCATGTTGACGACGACGGTGTCGATCTGCCGGTCGCGCTTCGGGCTGTTCAGTGCGCGTAGCGTGCGCTCGTCGAGCATGCCGGTCGGCTTCAGCTCGGCGTTGTCCTGGAACTTGCGGACGGCCTCGGCGACCCTGGCGTCGTAATGGGTGTCGTCGGCATTTTCCGCGATGCCGAGCTTGGCGCGCAGCTGCGGCACGCGCGGATCGTCCATCACCTCTTCGGCCTGCTTCTTGCCCCGCGCGGTGTATTTCAGCACTTGGCCGTCGGGAATCGGGGTAGCGGCCGGACCCTCGCCCTGGCCGCGCAGCTCGGCGAGCTTCTTCTTCAGCTCCTTGTAGAGTTTTTGCGGCGGGTTGTAGCTGTCGAGCGCGACGGAGGCGTCCTTTGCCGTCGTCACATTGGCCAGTACTTCGCTCGGATCGGTCGGGTGCTCGGGATAGGCGATGTCGCCGGAGACCTGCGAGAAATGCATCCGGCCGCTCTGTGCCTGGCGCGCATAGTCCAGCATGCTGGCGGTGAGCTTCAGCTCGGCATCGGCCAGCGCATCCGGCGTGGTCGCCGCCGCGAAATCCGGCACTGGGTAGTCGGCCGGGTTCAGTCCATCGGAGGCCGCATCATTGAGGCGCGCGATGACGCCTTTGGCGGAGGCGGTCAGGCCGCCAGCTTGCGTCCAGATCGGTGCATATTCGCGCGCGCCGTAGAATTTTTCCACTGCGGCGCGGTCCGCCTTGCGGTCGAACGTGCGCAGCGTCTTGCCGGCGAACATGTCACGCAGCTTGTCGGCGACCGGCTGGTCGGCCGGCGGCACGTTGCTCGCAGCCTTGACCGGCTCTTTGGCAGGCTCGGCAACCGGCGCGGCCGCCGGTGCTGCCGTCGTCGTGGCCGCGTCAGGCGTTGCCGGTGCGGTGGCCAGGTCGGATGGCTTGGTGTCCGGCGTCTTGATGTCGGCGGGCTTGGTATCGGCCGCTTTCATCTCCGGAGCCTTTGTCTCAGGTGCCTTGGTCTCAGGTGCCTTGGTGTCGGTGGTCTTGGTGTCGGTGGCCTTGGTGTCAGCCTTGATCTCAGCGGGCTTCGCATCCCCGGGCTTGGCAGGGTCGGAGACCGAGGCGGTTGAGCCTACGGAGTCCGTCTTGAAATCAGCGGCGGTCGGAGGCGGAACGTTGGCGGGTTCGGGCATTGGTACCGCCGCCTCGATCGCGAGCTCCGCGGCGCTCTTGCGGGCCGGGTCGCTCTGCGCCATCGCCGAGGTTGCCGAAATCGTGAGGAAGGTTGCCGCAACGGCCATGAGCACGCGATCGTATCCACCACGGCCATTCACACAATTTCGCATTTGTAACACCCCTCGGGTGAAGCTGCGCCCGCCTTGGGGGCAGTTCCGGTCATGGTTTTCTCAGTTTCCGTAAAAATACCGCCCACGCGTTCTGGCGCTGTCCGCGAATGAATCATCTGAATCATCGGCATCTACCAACGCGTAACACGCGCCCCAGTTCTGCAGCCAGCACCGCACGGGGCAACTCACGACAAACTGACGTCAGGCAAAATCCTTCGCAACGGATTGTGCTTTCTGCCACGTGCTGTTGCCTTTGTCTGTCACCGCCGCGACACGGTTCGAATCTTCTCAAAATTTCCGACGCTTATATGGTCCGACGCGACGTGGAAACGCCGCAATTTATTGCATCACGACGAACCTGCATGCTCTTCCCCGCCTTTGAGAGGAGCCGTCGCTGAGGCCTCGTCGAGCTTGCGGTAGAGCGTGGAACGGCCAATTTTGAGGCGGCGCGCGACCTCGGACATTTGGCCGCGGTAGTGTGCAATCGCGAACCGGATGATCTCGTTCTCCATCTCCTCGAGCGGCCGCATCTCGCCGGAGGCGGTGAGCATGGGCAGTGTGCCATGGCTCGGGAGCGGGGCGATGGGTATGTCGCTACCCGAAACCAGAGTGGGCGCGCCCTGGTGCAGTGCCGGCGCGACCGTGACCGGCTCGTAGGAGTCCTCAGGCGCAACGCTGGTCTGCGGCGCGGCCAGCATCAGCGGAAAATCGGCGAGCTCGAGCTGATCGCCCTCGCTCATGACCACGGCCCGATAGACCGCGTTCTCGAGCTGGCGGATGTTGCCCGGCCAGTCGAACTGCGCGAGGTGGGCGACCGCTTCGGCGCTGATCCCGGAGACCGCGCGATTTTCTTCCGCCGCGAAGCGGGCCAGGAAATGGCGCAGCAGATGCGGGATGTCCTCGCGCCGTGCGCGCAACGGCGGCACGGTCAGCGGCAGGACGTGCAGGCGGTAGAACAGATCTTCCCGGAAATGGCCGCTTTTGACATGGTCCAAAAGCTTGCGGTTGGTCGCGGAAATGATCCGGACGTCGACCTTGACGGGTTTCCTCCCGCCGACCGCCTCCACCGCACCTTCCTGCAGCGCGCGCAACAGCTTGACCTGCGCGGCGAGCGGCAATTCAGAGACCTCGTCGAGGAACAGCGTGCCGCCGCTCGCCTCGACGAATTTGCCGAGATGGCGCTCGGTGGCGCCGGTGAAGGCGCCCTTCTCGTGCCCGAACAGGATCGATTCGACGAGGTTGTCGGGGATCGCGCCACAATTGACCGCGACGAATGGTTTCGACCGCCGCTCGCCGCTGCCGTGGATGGCGCGCGCGAACAGCTCCTTGCCGACGCCGGATTCGCCCTCGATCAGGACCGGGATGCCGGAGGTAGCCGCCTTCTGCGCGGTGCGCATGATGGCCGCCATCGCCTCGCTGCGGGTGATGATGTCGTTGAAGGTCAGCCGCCCCTCGCGGCTGTGCCTGATCCGCTGCAGCTCGCCCTTGAGCGCCGAGGCGGCAAGCGCGTTGCGCAGCGACACCTGCAGCCGCTCCAGGCCGACCGGCTTGACCACGAAATCCTGGGCGCCGGCGCGCATGGCCGAGACCACGTTGTCGATGCCGCCATGAGCGGTCTGCACAATGACGGGGATCGCGAGGCCGGCCTCGCGCATCCTGGCCAGCACCCCCATGCCGTCGAGGCCGGGCATCACGAGGTCGAGGACCACGGCGTCGATGGCGGCGGCGTCGCCGCCCGTCAGCATGGCGAGCACGGCGTCCCCGTTCTCGACCACGACCGCCTCATAGCCGCATTTCTGCACCATGTTCTCGACCAGGCGACGTTGAACGGGGTCGTCATCGGCGATCAAAATGCTGGCAGCCATGGCTTTCCTTGCGCGCTACGACTATCTGTCTCGAATCGGGGCACTCTCGCCGATGCAGATTAACGCGCTCTTAAACCTTCCCGTCCCGCCTCTCGTGCCGCCGGAGCGGTGTCCCTGACCCGCTCGCGGCAAAATCGGTTTGAGGGACTTCATATCGAAAAGCGGCACTAGAATGACATATTTGCTGGTGCCCATGACTTTCCGAAGTCCGCGAATAAAATGTTGTTGCAATGCTGCGCGGACTTGTTGGGCATTTGCCCGCTCCGGTTGAACACAGGTTCCGAACAAGATGAACTCGCGCTCCAAGTCCGCCCTCCGCAAATCGAACTCCGCCCGATCCGCAGCCAGGCCGAAAGCCACCCGCGCCAGTGCCGGCAAGATCGGCCAGCTGCCGGAATGGAATTTGTCGGATCTCTATTCCGGGATCGACGCGCCGGAGGTCGGGCGCGACCTTCACACCATGGATTCCGAATGCGTCGCCTTTGAGACAACCTATAAAGGCAAGCTCGCCGAACAGACCGCGGGCGATGGCGGTGGAAAATGGCTTGCCGAGGCGGTCAAGCGCTATGAGGCGATCGACGATCTCGCGGGCCGGCTGTCGTCCTATGCCGGCCTGGTGCATGCCGGCGACAGCCTGGATCCCGCGGTCTCCAAATTCTACGGCGACGTGTCGGAGCGGCTGACGGCGGCGTCGCTGCACCTGGTGTTCTTCGCGCTCGAGCTCAACCGGATCGACGATGCGGTGATCGAACGTGCCCTGCAGGCGCCGGAACTAGCCCATTACCGGCCGTGGATCGAGGATCTGCGCAAGGACAAGCCGTATCAGCTCGAGGACCGCGTCGAGCAGCTGTTCCAGGAAAAGTCGCAGACCGGCTATTCCGCGTGGAACAGGCTGTTCGACCAGACCATTTCGAGCCTGCGCTTCAAGGTCAAGGGCGAGGAGCTCGCGATCGAGCCGGTGCTGAGCCTGTTGCAGGATCGCGATGGCTTAAAGCGCAAGGCCGCGGCGGAGGCGCTGGCCAAGACCTTCAAGGCCAATGAGCGGAGCTTTGCGCTGATCACCAACACGCTGGCCAAGGACAAGGACATCTCCGACCGCTGGCGCGGCTTTGCCGACGTCGCCGATTCCCGCCACCTCAACAACCGCGTCGAGCGCGAGGTGGTGGATGCTCTGGTCGCCTCGGTGCGCGCGGCCTATCCAAAATTGTCGCACCGCTACTATCGGCTGAAGGCCGGCTGGTTCGGCAAGAAGCGGCTCGCGCACTGGGACCGCAATGCGCCGCTGCCCTTTGCCGCAACCACCACCATCGCCTGGCCGGATGCCAAGAGCATGGTGCTGACGGCCTATCGCGGTTTCTCGCCCGACATGGCCGAGATCGCCGAGCGCTTCTTCGCCAACAACTGGATCGATGCGCCGGTCCGGCCGGGCAAGGCGCCGGGCGCGTTCTCGCATCCGACCACGCCGTCGGCCCACCCCTATGTGCTGATGAACTATCAGGGCAAGCCGCGCGACGTCATGACGCTCGCCCACGAACTCGGCCATGGCGTGCATCAGGTGCTGGCGGCAGGGCAGGGCGCGCTGATGGCGCCGACCCCGCTGACATTGGCGGAAACCGCGAGCGTGTTCGGCGAGATGCTGACCTTCAAGCGGCTTTTGGCGGAGACCAGGAACGGCAAGCAGCGCCAGGCGCTGCTCGCCGGCAAGGTCGAGGACATGATCAATACGGTGGTGCGGCAGATCGCCTTCTATTCGTTCGAGCGCGCGGTCCATACCGAGCGCAAGAACGGCGAGTTGACCGCCGAGCGGCTCGGCCAGCTCTGGCTGTCGGTGCAGGGCGAGAGTCTGGGGCCCGCGATCGAGATCAAGGCGGGATACGAGAATTTCTGGATGTACATCCCGCACTTCATCCATTCGCCGTTCTACGTCTATGCCTATGCGTTCGGCGACTGTCTCGTGAACTCGCTCTATGCGGTCTACGAACATGCCTCGGAGGGGTTCGCCGAGCGCTATCTGAAGATGCTCTCCGCCGGCGGCACCAAGCATTACTCGGAACTGCTCAAGCCGTTCGGGCTCGACGCCAAGGACCCGAAATTCTGGGACGGCGGCTTGTCGGTCATTGCCGGCATGATTGACGAGCTGGAGGCGATGGGCTGAGGTTCACGCACGTGTGCGCAACTCGTGATTGCGCGTGGCACGCCGCCTCTGCGTGGAGGCGGGCCATGGCGGAACGAGAGCGGACCGGGGACGTCAAGCCAGATGGCGGGGCCGAGATGCTCCACACGTCCCTTGCGCCGGTCAGCCGTGGCGTCACCAGTTTCGCGCGCGGTTCGAGCAGGAGCTCGAAGCGATCAACAGCCGCCGCCGGGCGGAGGAAAAACGGCGGACTGACGAAGAAGCCAAGGCCCGCGAACAGCGTCCCGATCACAAATCCGCCGAGGCGCAGTTTTCCGACGTCGCTTGGCGGGGTGATGAGAAGACGATCAGCGCCGTGGGGCTTGCGCTGTCGGGCGGCGGCATACGCTCGTCTGCGATCTGCCTCGGTGTGCTCCAGGCGCTCAACCACCGCGATCTGATCAAGCGGATCGACTATCTGTCGACCGTGTCGGGTGGCGGCTATATCGGCAGCTCGCTGACCGCGTCGATATCGCAGACAGGCAAGTTTGCCTTCGGCGAGGCTCTGCCTGCCGACGCGGCGCACGCAAGCGAGATCAGGGATACGCGCGCGGTCGGCCATATCCGAAATTATTCCAACTATCTCATTCCCGCCGGTACGCGGGATGTGCTGACCGGCATCGCCATCGTTGATCGCCAATCTAAGCCTGACCGTGCCTCGCCGCCCTGACGATCTGACCGACGGCGGCCATAGCGAGAATCTCGGGGTCTACGAGCTGTTGCGGCGGCGCTGCAAGGTCATCATCGCGGTCGATGCCGAGGCGGACGAGCCGATGAATTTCTCGGCGCTGATGACGCTGCAGCGTTACGCACGGACCGACCTCGGTATCATCATCGATCTGCCGTGGGAACCGATCCGGGCACGGACGCGCGAATTGATGAGCCGCAATTCCGCCAAGGCCGCGGCGCCGGAGCCATCGGCCGCGCCGGCAAGCCCAATCGGGACTATCCGCACGTTGCGATCGGCAGCATCGACTACGGAGCAGGCGAGAAGGGCCATTTCGTCTGCATCAAGTCGTCGCTGACCGGAGACGAGAACGACTACGTCCGGGACTACGCGCGGCGCCACGACAGCTTTCCTCACGAAACCACGGGCGATCAGTTCTTTTCGGAGGAACAATTCGAGGTCTATCGCGCGCTGGGCTTCCACATGGCGCATGGCTTTCTCTCGGGGCAATGCAAGGTGGTAACGAGCCCCCGCACAGGCCCCAGCAGCGTCAAATTCGCGGCCGGCGGCACGGACTCGATCGATGCCGTACGGGCGGCGCTTGGCTTGCTGTAAGGCGAGCCAGCGCACGCGGCGGACGAAACCCGCGATCCCGGCGCGGATTGACGCGTCGCGCGGTGCCGCCAAGACATCTGCCGAACGGGACATCTGCCGAACGGGTGGTGGACGACGGCCGCCGGATTGTTCAAATAATGGGCGCGCGGGCTGAGCACAGAACCGGGCGGCGTTGCCCCGCGCCCGGCTTTGCTGTAATGGCCACAATGACAGGGACTATCTGGGGACAACGATGGCAGACCATAGCGAAGTGGCTTACACGACCGCTGACGGCAACGACTATATCGCGCATGAGGCGACCTACGAGGGCTTCATCAAGCTGGTAAAATATGGCAGCGCGGCAGTCGCATTCATCGTCATCATGATGGCCATATTCCTAACCTAGCTGCGTGGCCCGCCTTGGGCCTCGCGCAGGCGGGCTCTTCAACGATGAAGAGAACTTCCGCAGCCACTCTCTCTTAAGTACCCGTGCGCGCCCGCGCCGCCGGAGGCCTCATGAAGATTGCCGTCGCCAAGGAGATCGATCCGTCCGAGCCGCGGGTCGCGGCTTCGCCGGACACGGTGAAGAAATTCAAGGCGCTCGGTTTCGACGTCGCGGTCGAGCCGGGGGCCGGTATCAAGTCCGGGGTGCTGGACACGGATTTCTCCGCCGCAGGCGCCGATGTCAGCGCGGACGCCGCAAAGGACGCCGAAATCGTCATCAAGGTGAAGCGGCCGGAAGCCTCGGAACTCGGCCAATACAAGCGCGGCACCCTGGTCATCGCGATCATGGACCCTTACGGCAATGAGGCGGCCTTGAAGACGATTGCGGAGGCCGGCGTCGCGGCCTTTGCGATGGAATTGATGCCGCGCATCACCCGCGCCCAGGTGATGGACGTGCTGTCGAGCCAGGCCAATCTCGCCGGCTATCGCGCCGTGATCGAGGCGGCCGAGGCATTTGGTCGCGCCTTTCCGATGATGATGACCGCGGCCGGCACCGTGCCCGCAGCCAAGGTCTTCATCATGGGTGTCGGCGTCGCGGGCCTGCAGGCGATCGCGACGGCACGGCGGCTTGGCGCCATCGTCACCGCGACCGACGTGCGGCCGGCGACGAAGGAGCAGGTGGAAAGCCTGGGCGCCAAATTCCTCGCGGTCGAGGACGAGGAGTTCAAGAACGCGCAGACGGCCGGCGGCTATGCCAAGGAAATGTCCAAGGAATACCAGGCCAAACAGGCCGCGCTCACGGCCGAGCACATCAAGAAGCAGGACGTCGTCATCACCACGGCCCTGATCCCGGGCCGTCCCGCGCCGCGCCTCGTCTCTGCCGAGATGGTGAAGTCGATGCGGCCGGGTTCGGTCCTGGTCGATCTCGCAATCGAGCGTGGCGGCAATGTCGAGGGCGCCAAGGCCGGCGAGACCGCCGAGGTCGACGGCGTCAAGATCGTGGGCCTGCCGAATCTCGCCGGCAAGGTGGCAGCGTCCGCCTCCAGCCTCTATGCCCGCAACCTGTTCTCGTTCATCGAAACGCTGGTCGACAAGAAGGCCAAGGCGGTTGCCGTCAACTGGGACGACGAACTCGTCAAGGCGACCGCGCTGACCAAAGACGGCGCCGTCATCCATCCCAGTTTCCAGCCGAAGCCCTGAGGAGAAAATCCATGGAGCATGTCGCGCAGGCCGTCGATCCCTTCGTCTTCCGGCTGTCGATTTTCGTTCTTGCCGTGTTCGTCGGCTATTTCGTGGTGTGGTCGGTGACGCCGGCCTTGCACACGCCACTGATGTCGGTGACGAACGCGATCTCCTCGGTCATCGTGGTCGGCGCGCTCCTGGCGGTCGGGGTCGTCACGATTTCCAGCGGCTCGGCTCTCGCGCGCGGCTTTGGCTTCATCGCGCTGATCTTCGCCTGTGTGAACATCTTTGGCGGCTTCCTCGTCACCCAGCGCATGCTGGCGATGTACAAGAGAAAAGCCAAGTGACGACGATGAATCGGCTCGCCGGCACGCTTCACGGGACAAGGTCTTTCCAGATGGATGCGCAGGGCGAGCCCGCGCATGACGGGGTGCATGCACAATGAGCGCCAATCTGTCGGCAGTTCTCTATCTCGTGGCAGGCGTGCTGTTCATCCTGTCGCTGCGGGGCTTGTCGAGCCCGGCCTCGAGCCGCCGCGGCAACCTGCTCGGCATGGCCGGCATGTTGATCGCGGTCCTGACGACCCTGGCCAATCATCCGCCGGCCGACGGCCTCGCCTGGGTGCTGGTGATCCTGGGCATCGCGATCGGTGGCGGCATCGGCGCCGTCATCGCCCGCCGGGTGCCGATGACCTCGATGCCGGAACTGGTGGCCGCGTTCCACTCGCTGGTCGGCATGGCCGCGGTGCTGGTCGCGGCCGGCGCGTTCTATGCGCCGGAAGCCTTCGACATCGGCACGTCCGGCAATATCCATCAGCAGAGCCTGGTCGAGATGTCGCTCGGCGTCGCCATCGGCGCGCTGACCTTCACCGGCTCGGTGATCGCGTTCCTGAAACTGTCGGCGCGCATGAGCGGCGCCCCGATCATCCTGCCCGCGCGCCACGTGATCAATATTGCGCTCGCGGTCGCGCTGGTGGTCTGCATCATCGGTCTGGTCGTCAGCGGCAGCGCGGTCTTCTTCTGGCTGAACGTGATCCTGGCGCTCACGCTTGGCGTGCTCATGATCATCCCGATCGGCGGCGCCGACATGCCGGTCGTGATCTCGATGCTGAACTCCTATTCGGGCTGGGCCGCGGCCGGCATCGGCTTCACGCTCGGCAATTCGGCGCTGATCATCACCGGTGCGCTGGTCGGTTCGTCCGGCGCGATCCTGTCCTACATCATGTGCCACGCGATGAACCGCTCCTTCATTTCGGTGATCCTCGGCGGTTTTGGCGGCGAGACCGTGGCCGCGGGCGGCGGCAGCGGCGAGCAGAAGCCTGCGAAGCTCGGTTCGGCCGACGACGCGGCCTTCATCATGAAGAACGCCTCGAAAGTCATCATCGTGCCCGGCTACGGCATGGCGGTCGCGCAAGCGCAACATGCACTGCGGGAAATGGCCGACACCCTGAAGAAGGAAGGCGTCGAGGTGAAATACGCCATTCACCCGGTCGCCGGCCGCATGCCCGGCCACATGAACGTGCTGCTGGCCGAGGCCAACGTTCCCTATGACGAGGTGTTCGAGCTCGAGGACATCAACTCCGAATTCGCCCAGTCCGACGTCGCCTTCGTGATCGGCGCCAACGACGTCACCAATCCGGCCGCCGAGGACGACAAGACCTCGCCGATCTACGGCATGCCGGTGCTGCAGGTCTGGAAGGCGGGCACCGTGATGTTCATCAAGCGCTCGCTGGCCTCGGGCTATGCCGGCATCGATAATCCGCTGTTCTATCGCGACAACACCATGATGTTGCTCGGCGATGCCAAGAAGATGACCGAGAACATCGTCAAGGGGATGTAAGAAGGGCGCGTGGCGCTGAACAAGGAGTGGCATCGATTGAACCGCATGCCGCCGAAAGCGACACGGGCGCAGCGCATCCAATGGCACGCCGAACATGCCGCCAAATGCGGCTGCCGCGAAATCCCCGAAAGCACCAGACAAGACGTCCGGAAGCTGCTAAAACCAGCGCGCAAGACGTGATGCCGGACCGGTAAGCCGCCTGAGATCAATGATCATCCTCAAATGGGTCATCATTCTTGTGGCGATCGTCTATCTCGGCGCGGCGACGGCGCTGTTCGTCTGGCAGCGTTCGATTCTCTTTCCTATTCCCACCACCGCGCGCACGGCGCCTGAGGCGGCTGGGCTTGCGCAAGCCGAAGAGAACATCCTGAGCACGGCCGACGGCGAAAAGGTCATCGTCTGGCACATCGCCGCGCAGCCGGGCCATCGCCTGGTGCTCTATTTCCCCGGCAATGGCGACACGCTCGCCGGCTGTGCCGGCCGGTTCCGCGATATCACGTCGGACGGTACGGGCCTCATTGCGCTGTCCTATCGCGGCTATGCCGGCTCCAGCGGCCAGCCGAGCGAGCAGGGTCTTTTGCAAGACATGGAAGCGGTCTACGCCTTCGCGGCCGCGCGCTATGAGCCGGCGCGGATGGTGGCCTGGGGCTTTTCGCTTGGCAGCGGCGTCGCGGTCGCGCTGGCGGCCGACCACCCGGTGGGTGCGCTCATCCTGGAGGCGCCTTACACCTCGATTGCGGATGTCGCAGCCTCGGCCTATCCACTGCTGCCGGTCCGCTATTTGGCGAAAGATCCGTTCCGGTCCGACGCGCGCATCGGACGCGTCAAAGCGCCGCTGCTCGTGATGCATGGCGGGCGTGACAACGTGATTCCGACGGCATTCGGCGAGCGGCTGTTTGCGCTCGCCAACGAACCGAAGCGGCTTGTGCGGTTTCCCCAAGGCGGCCACAACGATCTTGAAGGTTTCGGTGCGCTCGATGCAGCTCGACAATTCATCGCTACTTTGAAAAGCTGACGCATGATGACGTTTGATTGAATCGGTTTCTCCGCGGATGAGGTCCACCTCGCCCCGCAAGCGGGGAGAGGGGGCGCACCTCCGGCGTGGTAGCGATCGAGCCTGAACTCGTCATGTTTGGACGATCGATTTCTTTACGTCAGCGCTGATTTCGGAGGTTCATCGCCATGAGCGTGCACGGCCCGATGCCGAAATCGGCCTGGATCTACCCGGCTCTGGCCGTGCTGCTGTTCGTGGCCGTGACCGCGGCCGGCTACAGCTTTGCTCCGTCACCCGCGGGACTGGTGTTTGCCGCCGTCCTGCTGGTCATCCTGTTCGGCACCGTGTTTGCGGCCGTGCATCACGCCGAGGTCATCGCGCATGAGATCGGCGAACCCTTCGGCACGCTGCTGCTGACACTGGCCGTCACCATCATCGAGGTCGCGCTGATCGAGACCATCATGCTCGGCGACAAGGAGGTGCCGGCGCTCGCCCGCGACACCGTGTTCGCGGTTGTCATGATCGTTTGCAATGGCATGGTCGGCGTCTGCATCTTCATCGGCGGCCTGCGCTACCGCGAGCAGGATTTCCAGGTCTCGGGCGCGAACGTCTATCTCAGCGTGCTGTTCATCCTGGCGACCATCACCCTGATCCTTCCGAACTACACGCTGACCACGCCGGGGCCGGTCTATTCGGCGGCCCAGCTCGTCTTCGTCAGCGTGGTGACCATCCTGCTCTATGCCGTGTTCCTCTACACCCAGACCATTCGGCATCGGGATTACTTCATCCGCGACACGGCCGGATTCGAATCGGACGCGCCGCCGCTCCCACCGCGGCTATTGGCCGCGAGCGTCGGGCTGCTTCTGCTCTCGCTCCTGGCGGTCGTGCTGCTGGCGAAGAAATTCTCGGCCGTGGTGGATGTGGCGATCGCGGTCGTCAACGCGCCCGGCGCCTTTGCCGGCGTGGTGGTGGCGCTGTTGATCCTGCTGCCCGAGGGCGTGGCCGCCGTCACTGCCGCGCGCCACAACGACCTGCAGAAGAGCATCAATCTGGCGCTCGGCTCGTCGCTGGCCACGATCGGGCTGACGGTTCCGGCTGTCGCCGTTGTCGCCTACCTCCTGGACAAGCAGCTCGTGCTGGGGCTGAACGGGCAGGAGGTGGTGCTATTGGTGCTGACCTTCATCCTGAGCATGCTCACCTTCGGAACCGGCCGCACCAATATCCTGTTCGGATTGGCTCACATGGTGGTTTTCGCCATCTTCGTATTCATGGTATTCGTACCGTAAGCGGCGAGAAGGACCACGATGCAGAGCGCCAAATCCGAGGTTCAGGTCGATACGGCAGAGGTCCGCGTCACCCAGTGGCGGCTTGCGCCGGGCAGTGCGACCGGCCATCACATTCACGAGATGGATTACGTGATCGTTCCGGTGACCGCGGGCGAGATGACGATCGTGTCACCGGCGGGCGAACGGTCGAAGGCGCAGCTGGCCGCGGGCAAATCCTATTTCCGCAAGGCGGGGGTCGAGCATGACGTGCTCAACGAATCGGCGGCCGAAATCGTTTTTCTGGAAGTCGAGCTGAAGCCATAAGACATTCATTAAGAACCTGTAAGGTATTCATTAAACAGTGATTTACCGCTTCGCCTTCAATGTGCCTCAAAGTTCCCGCAAATCCTAGCGGGGAGTGGCTGGAATGCTGAAACATCTCAACAAACTCGCGATGGACATCCTGCCCTCGGTGCTTGCCACCATCATCGGGGCCTACATCGTCAACCACTATATCAATGGCAAGCCTGCGACCGATCCCCCCGCCGCGGCAGTGTCCAAGGTGAAGGTCGATCCCAGCAAGCCTGATCCCAAATCAGCTCCCTCGGACGTCGCCAGCCTCCCCGAACCCGGCGTCAAGGCCAAGGGAATCGCCGAAAAGGTGATCACCGGACGTACGCCGGCCGACAGCGCCGCGGAGAAGCCGGTCGAGGCGTCTCTCAACCCCGTTGACACGCATCGCAACCCGTTCGCGTCGCGCGACAAGACCGAAAAGCCGGTCGCGAAAGCTGCGCCTGCGCCGCCGGTTGCGACCGCGCCGCCGGCAGGCGCGCCGGCCAACCCTGCGCCGGCGCCTGCTGAAAACGCCGCCGCTCCGGAAGAGCATCGCGACGCGGCCGATCTTGCGCGGGCCGCGATTGAGCGCCTGCGGGCCACGGGTGATGCGTCTGCGCACACGCAGGACGCCGCGCGCGCTCCAGATACGCCACGGGTCCAGGACGCGCCCCGGGTGATCGTCACAGCGCCGCCAGCAATCCGGCCGCTGCCGCCGCCGATCACGGTGGGCGGGCCCGGCGCTGACGCGTCGGTCGCCGCGGCGCCGCCGCTCAATCCGCCTTACACCGGCGCGGTTCGGGCCGACGACCCCTCAAGGCCGACACCGCCGGCTGAGATCCCGCCGCCTCCGCCGCTCGACCTGCGTGCGGCCCCGCTGAATCCACGCGAGCAGGCGACCAAGGTCGCCGAGGATATGCTGTCGGCCGCCAAGTCGGTGTTCCACGCAGTTCTGCCGAAACGGGACAGAGACAGAGACAGAGACAGCGCGGATTGACGCGGCGGCTCTGCCCCTCCCGAGACCTGTCGTCTTCAGAACGTCTCGCCGCCTAATCGGTCCCGCCGCGTCGGCTGTTCACCTCTCCCGCGCAAGCGGGGAGAGGGGGCGGACCTTACGATGGCGCCAGTTCACTTCAACTCATCGCGCTTTACCCGCCGACGCGGGCGAAGCCGGCTCTCGCCGTCTCATCCCTCGGGCGCAGGTTGATGGCGCGGCCGTATGAGCCTGCGGCTTTGGTCCTGTCGCCGAGACGCTCATAAGCGAGGCCACGCATCAGCCAGCCTTGCGGGTTCTGGGGATCGACCTGCACCGCTTCATCGAGATCGGCCGCTGCCTCCCGCGGCCTGTCGAGTGCAAGATAGCTCTGCGCACGGCCGATCAGGGGCCCGGCCTGTTGCGGCGTCAGCCCGTTCGCCGCGGTGAAGTCGTCGATTGCAAGCTGGTGCTGGTTCTCGGCCTGATAAAGCAGTGCACGATTGTAATAGGCCTCGGCGTTGTCGGGGCTCAGCACGATCGCCTGGCTGAGATCGGCCAGCGCCGCGTCGGGCTGGTTTCGGGCCTTGGCGGCGAGGCCGCGGCCGAGATGGGCTGCGGCATTATTGGCGTCGAGCGCGAGCGCGTGCTCATCATCGGCCGCCGCGTCGTCGAGCCGCCGGATCTGGCGATAGAGCGATCCGCGATCGGCATAGGCCTGGGCGTCATAGGGGTCGAGGCTGATCGCCTTGTTGAAGTCGGCGAGCGCCTCGTCGGTCTTGCCGGCCTGCGCCAGCGCCTTGCCACGCCGATCATAGGCGCGCGGGTCATCGGGATTGCGTTTGATGGCCTCGGTGAGGGAAGCGATATTGCTCGACGGCCCCGGCTGCGCGGGCTCGCCGCGGTCGGTGGGCGTCAGCGCTCCCAGATTGATCGAGCAGCCGCACAGTGCGACGGCAATCCAGGACACGTTGAGGGCCAGCCGCAACGGAAACCGATAGCGAACCGCAATGCCCATGGTTGCGAACGACCCACCGCGACAGCTTCTGCATTGGTAGCGCGCGGTGTTTCGAAATGCATCGAGGAAAACCACGGTTGTCGCGGCAATTTTTGCGTGCGCGGGAGCGGCGGCTCGTTGCGGCACCGCCTTCGCACAAACGAAAAACGCGGACCCAAAGGCCCGCGTCGTCGAACTCAAAATTCAAGATCGGTCGCTTCAGCGCGGACCGCGCGGACCGGAGGAGGGACCGCCACGGCCGCCCGCGCCACCACGCTCGGGGGCAGCACCGAACACCGGCTTTGGCTTCATCGGCAGCAGGCCTTCGCGCTGCAACTTCTTGCGGGCGAGCTTGCGCGCGCGGCGCACCGCTTCAGCCTTTTCGCGGGCCTTCTTCTCGGAGGGCTTTTCGTAATGACCGCGGAGCTTCATCTCGCGGAAAATTCCCTCACGCTGCATCTTCTTCTTCAGCGCCTTGAGGGCCTGGTCGACATTGTTATCGCGGACGAGTACCTGCAAGCGGCATCCTCTTTCGGTGAATTGGAGTGAATCGGGTAAAAGCAAGGGGCCGGCAAAATAGCCTTAGCCCTACCTTGAGCGCGCCCGTGTATCAGACAAAACTGCTGATGTCCACCGCTCGCGGCGGATAAAGTGCGCTACTCAGCGGCTTTTGAATGAAGCCCGATCTCGGTGACATGACCCATCTTGCGGCCCGGGCGCGGCGTGCCCTTGCCGTAGATATGAACAGTCGCGCCGGGCACGGTCAGCCATCGCCGGTAATCGTTGATCTCGTCACCGATCAGGTTGGTCATGGTGACCGGTCCATGGCGGACCGGCTTGCCGAGCGGCCAGCCGGCGATGGCGCGGATGTGCTGCTCGAATTGCGAGATCGAGGCGCCGTCCAGCGTCCAGTGCCCGGAATTGTGCACGCGGGGCGCAATCTCGTTGACCAGAACCTTCGGCCCACCGGCCTCCGCCAGCACGAACATTTCCACCGCGAGCACGCCGACATAGCCGAGTGCGCCGGCGATCGTGCCGGCGATGTGACGCGCCTCGTCCGCCAACGCGTCGGGGATCGCCGCCGGTGCGCGCGAAACCTTCAGGATGTGGTCGCGGTGCTCATTCTCGGTGACG
>Ga0210402_10002778_pt1 | contig 16817 bp, 15 predicted proteins | sample IncBWC7MmetaG_FD_161055 | JGI IMG/M metagenome (GOLD analysis project Ga0210402, IMG submission 161055) | Forest soil microbial communities from Barre Woods Harvard Forest LTER site, Petersham, Massachusetts, United States - Inc-BW-C-7-M | ecosystem: Environmental > Terrestrial > Soil >... | reverse complement strand
AGGATAAGCTGCTGGAAGAACGTGCCGATAAAGATGACGGAGATCTTCTCCTCGATGCCGATGCCGACCCAAAGGATGAGCAGCGGGATCAGTGCCGAGACCGGCAGATAACGAACAAAATTCGTCACCGGCTCCAGCGCCGCCTCGACGACCTTGAAGCTGCCCATCAAAATGCCGATTGGCACCGCGAAGATCGAGGCGATGACAAAGCCCGACATGATCTCGGTGACGCTGACCCGGGTGTTGATCAGCAGCGAGCCGTCCGCAAGACCGCTGATCGCCGCCGCCGCCACCTCGTCAGGCGTCGGCAGAAAGTCGCCCCGTACCACTCCACCGTACGACAGGGCACACCAAAACGCCAAAATGGCAGCCGCCATCATCGCGCTTACCGTCAGGTAGGCGCGCCGTGGGATCTCCTTCTTCGGCGCGAAGTACGCGTCGAGGAATGACGCCATCAACCGCCGATGTAGCTGAAATTGATCAGGTCCGCCGGTGTCACTTTTACCTGCAACTTGCCGTGGCTCGACCACACGTCGATCGCATCCTGAACGGTCGTGGCGAGCGGGCCAGGCTTTGCCTCGGTGCCGAAGAACGCCTTGTTGTCATCGGCGCCGTAGAACTTGATGCCAGGCAGCGTCGCCTTGAACTCCTTCGGGTCCTTCAGCCAGCCGCCGACGCCCTTCGCCATGATCGCAATCGATTCATCGGGATTGCTCCGGTAGTAGGCGACCGCTTCATTCCATGACCTGACGATGCCGGCGACGTCTTTCTGGTGTGCATTCGCCCAGCTTGTCTTGACAATGATGACATCGGTGATCAGGCCGGGGGTTGTGGAGCTATCGACCAGCAGGTGACCAAAATCGGTGGCCTTGCCCTTGCTGAGCCAAGGCTCCCAGGTCACCGCGGCATCGACGCGCTTGGCGACAAAGGCGCCGCCGGCATCGCCAGCGGTCATGTTGACGGTATTCAGATCGGACTCTTTGAGGCCGACTTTGCCCAGAAGCACGTTCAGGTAGAACTCCGAGACCGAGCCTTCGTTAACTGCGACCTTCTTGCCCTTCAGGTCGGTGATCGCCGTGATGTCCTTGACCGCAACGATGCCATCGCCGCCATTGGAATCATCGATTGCCACGACATACTGGAAGTCATTCGGCTTCTTCAGATACAGCAGCGCGGTATCGACCGTGCTGGCAATCATCTGGATCTTGTCGGCCATTAGCGTGGGGAAGCGCTCCTTGGGATCCTCCATGACGATCAGTTCTACGTCGACGCCGTTCTTTTTGAAGAAGCCCTTGTCTTGCGCGATGTAGAGCGGGCCATAGCCGACCCATGTGGAGTGCGCGATGTTGACTGTGTCGGCCCGCGCGGTGGCCGCGTCCATGATCGGCAGCAGCGCCATGCCGAAGACCAGCGCCGCCAGTTGCCATAAGCCTTTCCTCATCGGAGCACCCATTGTTGATTGTTATACCGCATGGTGGTGTCGGCCAGATGCGCCACTTTAGGGCATGGGTCGTGCCGCGGCAATTTGCCCGGCCGCGCTGGATGCCGTCCGCAGGACTTGCTAGGCTGGCCTCCTGCTGCATGGGGTGAGCCGGGCATGCCGGGACCGACGAATTCGTTGCTCGACCAAGGAACCAAGGTGCTGCGAGAGCTGGCGGTCCAGCAGGGGCTGGCGTACCGCACCTACGGAGAAGCCTTGCAGCGCTACGGAGACGATCAGATCGGATTGGCGGAACTGTTCAAGACCTCGGGCGACATCTACTTCAAGGAGGTTGCGCAAGTCGCGTGGAGTCTCATCCGGGCCAACACTAATGTCTATGCATGGATGCTGTCCGCGGCTGGAGCGAAGCCCATCCGTCCGGAAGTCGATGCTGGGCATGATGAGCTGCCGGCAGGCAAGCGAGTGCAACGGGGCCGCGGCTGAGCGACACCAAGTTGCAAATTCCGAAGCTCGCGATTGTCGATGATGCGCAACTGACGCGAACCGACAGGCTTGCGGAAACGCTGGATCGGGCAGGCTTTTGGGAACACCTGGCACGGTCCCTGCGGGATAGGCCACCCAATGCGCTTCGTCTTGCCATCAAGCCTGAATTCGCCGGATACACCGCGGCATCTCCGCTGGCGACCGATCCTTTCCTGGTGGAGGCGCTGATCGATCTGCTGCACGATCGCGGCTATGCCGATGTTGCTGTCGTGGGGACAGCAGACAGCAGCGCGGTCTGGGCGGAAAACCGCGACATTTATGCGCTTTGCGACCTGCTCGGCTACCGCTTTATCACGCCGCGGGGTCGCACCTACGACGTCGTCGATCTCGCCGATGCTCCGGATGATGCCGTCTTTCCCCTCGGCAGTGCGTTGCATGGCACAGGCATTTCGCGCGCCTGGGTCGACGCCGACATCCGCATCGTCTTTACCAAGAACAGGACGGACGAGGAGGCTGGATATGCGCTCGGGCTGGATACGCTGATCGGTGTGCTGCCATTCGCCGATAAGAACCTGCATTATCGGCGGCGGCGGCACCCAGGCGACGTTGTGACTGCGCTGCTGGAGGCGGCTCCAGTGGATTTTGTCCTGAACGATGCGATCACCAGCGCGCACGGGACCGGCGGGCGACGATCGCCCAATGCCATCGACACGGGCACGCTGATAGCTTCGTCCGATATTGTGCTCGCGGATTATCTCGGTGCACTGAAGATGGGTCTCGATCCTGTTGTGTCACCGATGTTCGCACGTGTTTTGCACACCCATCCTTTGCCAACGCGCTACATCGTGTCCGGATCGCTCGCGCGCTATGCTGGCTGGCAGAATGTTCCAGTTCCCGTGGTGCGATCCACGCAGGCGCGCGCCGGCGCCGAGGTGCTGGAGCGGCTGGTCGAGCCGTGGCTGCAGCGACTCGATCCAGGACTGTTTCCGTTGAAGAACCCCCTGGACGTGCGGATGAATGCGGCACTCGCGGAATTCTTTATGGACGCTGGAGAAAGTCCAACGAGCCAATGGCTCCTGACCGGGATAAATTTGCTGCTTGGTTTGATCGGTCAGGTGACCGAATCATACCGAACGCTGTTCGACAAGGATGGATTGCACCGTCGGGCAGTGTCGCTCGGCATCGACCTGCCCTCGATCGAGAATGCTGCATTCGACAGGCTTGTGGATGAACTCATTCAGATCGAACCGATCGCAGCAGCGGCGCCGCGGATGTCCGACGGATTGCGCTGGCGCTATGTCGAAGATGCCGTGGTGTTCCACTACAGCAGAACGCTGCCGGCTGAGTTTGATACTTTCGTGCAACGCGTAGACGTGGCGCGGACGATCCAGTTCATGAACGACTATCTCGGAGGGGTCGTCGCGCCGATCTCGCACGACGAGGCAGGCCGCCCTATTCGACAGGCGGAACGCAACATCTACCTGCCCCAGCCGAACTATCTCGTGCTCTACCAGGGCAAGCCGATTGACGTGAGCAAGCTTGAGGTCGTCGAGTACCGCGCCGACCACCATCGAATTTACTGGAAGACGATTGGCAGCGAGAACAACTCGGCCATTTATGACGACGGGATTGCCACGTTCGAGCGTTCGGCCGAAGGCACGTGCATCACCATCGTGGGACGCCAGCTTTTCACGCTGCCACTGTTCTGGCAGGTGTTCGATCTGAACTTGGTTCCGGACATCAGGTCGGTGCTGGTCACTCACGCATATCGCACATTTTTCGACCGCACGCTGGCGAATTTCGAGGCGCTGGTGGAAGGACGCGATGTTCGCCTGGGTCGACCGGTGGATGAACCCGCTCCTGCCGCCGCCGAACAACTCATGGAGGTTTTGGTCCGGATCAGCGAAATCGCCGCACCATTACTGCAGCGCATGACACACCAGACAACGGCGGCGCAAGCCAAGGAGCACCGCGAGATCGATGCGGACGGTTTTGTTCATGTGCGGCCCGCACTGCAATCGCGGCAGCCCGCCGAAGATACCACGTCTGACCTTGATCGCTGGGTCGTGGAAATAGCACGTTTCGTTGGCGGTCTTCAGCAGGCGGCGCAACGCGATCTGACGCAAGTGAACCAACTCGGATGAATGCCCTCGTGACGGGCGCGGCGGGCCTGATCGGTGCTCATTTGGTGCGCGCCCTGTTGGCTCGCGGCTGGCAGGTGCGTGCACTGGTGCGCGAAACCAGCCGGCGCGAGCCCCTGGCTGGCCTGCCGGTGGAATTTGTGGTTGGCGATGTTCTGAACGAAGCTGATCTCGACACCGCCTGCGCTGACCGCGACGCGGTCTTTCACGCTGCGGCTCATTTCGCCTATTCAGGCGTGGATACGGCGACGCTGCACGCCACGGCGGTCACCGGCACCGAGAACATGCTTGCCGCCTGCGCGCGGATGGGCGTGCCACGCGTCGTCGTGACCTCCTCCTCGGTGGTGTTCGGCCATTGCGATGCTCCAGGATGCATCGACGAGTCTGCCGGGTTGGCGAGCGGCGACGGCGAACCACCATATGTCGCGGCGAAGATCGCACAGCATCGGCACGCACTTGAGCTCGGCGCAACGCTGAAGCTCGATGTTCGGCTCGCTTGCCCGACGATGACACTTGGTCCGACCTCCGGACGTCTCGGTCCCAGCAACGGGCTTATCGTCGCGTATCTGGCCGATCCGTTCGGCTGCACGTTCCCTGGCGGCGTCAATCTCGCCGCCGCGCGCGACGTTGCAATCGGGCATGCGCTGATCGCCGAACATGGCGCGCCGGGTGAGAGTTATCTGTTCGGCTCGGAAAATCTGACTTGGCAACAGATCCATGCGGCAATCGCCGAACTGACAGGTGTCGCGCCGCCGCGCCTGGTACTCAATCAGACACTCACGTACCTTGCTGCGACTGCTGAGGAACTGCGAGCCGCCATTGGTGATCGGACACCGCTATCGACGCGCGAGCAGGCTGCGATGGTCGGGCGATACTATTGGTACTCCCACGCCAAAGCGGCCACTATCGGTTACGCACCGATTTCGGCGCGCGCTGCACTGATCGAGACGATCGCCTGGCTCGCCGCGTCGGCGCACGTTACGCGCGAAGTGAGGGCTGGCATGCACCTTGCTGCCGACATCTATCGCTTCCGCGCCGCGGCCGCCCGAGGAGAACCGGCTTGAAGACCTTCCGCAGCCTCGTCGTACTCAAGCGCCCGCATGCCGCGCTTTGGACTATCATGCGTGACCATCTGGCCGACATAGCGCCACACATCGCGGATATCGAGGAAATCCGCCAATTGGACCGGAGCGTTGACGGCGACGGCGCTGTTCATATTGTGAACCAGTGGCGCGTCCGCCATCAGGTTCCACCCGTGATCCGTTCGGTCCTGAAGACCGGTGAACTCGGCTGGATCGACCGGAACACCTGGGATGCAGGAACCTGCACCTGTTCCTGGACGATCGAACCCAACTTCCTGACCGAGTATATCGCTTGTTCAGGCCACACCATTTTTGCATCCGCGATGGCTGGGCAAGGAGCACGGGTCTTGTTCGAAGGCGGTCTCGATCTGAAGCCGGGATTACTCGGTGTATTGTCTGGCGGTATCGAGAAGCTGGTGTCGGGCTTCCTGGAATCAATCGTCACCACTGTGATTCCGCGTAACCTGCGCGGCGTCGTCGAAGCAGCGGCGGCGTTTGAATTGCCGAAGTAGCCGGCCGCGACTTACACTGTCCGGCTACCCGATCAGCACGCTGTGATGAAATCCGAGCCGCGGATCGGCGAACGGCGGCAGCCACGGCAGATAGGTCTGCAATTCGGGCATTGGAATGCGGATGCGAACCTCTCCCGCCGGATAATCGTAGATCGTGATCCAGTTCAGCCCCCGATTAGCCGTGAACAGCAGTGACTGATCAGCCGAAAGCTGGCAGGCATAGACCGAATCCAGCAGACTGAACCTGCTGACCCGCAGCGCGCCGAGAAAGTGCCGACTGTTCGTTGCGAATGACCCCCGCGCGAACATGTCGTAGAGCTGGGTGGCGACCTCCCGCGGCCGTTCCAAATGTGCGGCCAAATCAGGTTTCTCGTCGATCATCCGAAATCTGGCAAAATTGTCGAGCTCAATGGCAACGATCGACTGGCTGCCGCCGTTGCAGAAGATCAGCTCGCGATCGGACATCGTGATGTCCGAATTGATATGGGCAGGAATCTCCCGTCCCGCCGCCCAGTGACGCCGCACGCGCTTCTGCCGCGCGTCGATCTCGAAGGCGTACTCCTTGAGGAATGCCATTCCCCACTCGTGGTAATCGCGATGGTCCTGTGGCACGACGCGGAATGACACGGCATAGAACACGTCGTCCTTCGGGTGGACCGCCACATGCCAGCAGGTCGCCGGCAACGTCAGTATCGTGACCTTGTTGTCTTCGCGATCCCAGATGCCGACATGCCGCGCCTCGCCTGCCTCGCCATCGGCTGGATTGTCCATTGACCCATACACGATGTAGCGCCCGGATGCCGTCTGCTTCATCCCGTGCGGCAGCTTCACGCCGTGCCGGACCAGCCGGCGCGGATGTTCCAGATCGTTCAGCTTGAACGCGTAGAAATGCTCGCCGACCGAGGTGACGACCTCATCATCCGACAGCCAGACGACATGTGTGCTGCCCTGCAGCGACGTCCGCGCCGTTTCAAATCGCAGGGTTGATATACGGCTGATTTCCGTGAGCGTTTGCGCATCATAGAACAGCAGATGCTGCCCGGTATTGCCGAGATATCCGACGGTTCCGGACGGGTTGACCGATACCGCGTGCCCTCCGGCGATGCCGTCGTAATAGACTAACTTGTACGCGTAACGACTGTCGGCGGGGTCGAACAGGAACAGGCAGACGCCGGCCATGCCCTCCAGGCCGTTGACGCCGTTGCCGTCCAGCGCGATGTGGAACGCGTAGGGATAACCCTTCACGCGCACGGGATCGGCACACGCCGGTTGGAGCGCCGCGCGCGGCGTTCGATTTCTGGGGAGCCTGGGCAATCAGGAGACCAGTCGCGACGCTGCCAGGGCGTATACCGATATCGGATACGACACGGAGACACCGAGCGCAGTGCCGACCGCCACATCACTCGGATAGTGGTGCGCCGACGCCAGGCGTGCCCACGACATGAGCATACAGGTCGCGAACGCGAAGCTCAGGGTCTGCGGAAACTGAATGGCCAGCGGCACCAGTGCTGCGGGCAGCGTCATAGCATGGCCGCTGGGAAAGGAGTGCTGATCGAGAACCGGCAGAAGTGGCACCAGCGTGGCGTCGCGTTGATACGGCCGCGGACGTGCCACGAAACGCTTGATGATCGGGTAGACGCAATGCAGCACGAGGGCGTTCAGCATGCCGACGGCGAGGACGGGTATCGTGTCCAACCCGGCCACGAACACGGTGCCGATCCCCAATGCCGGGTAGACCCAGCCGTTTCCCAGCCAGCTAAGTGCTATTGCGGATGACCGCGCGAGCCTCGGGCGCGCGGTCTGCGCGAACCCGTGTACCAGATACAGTTCCGCCGCCGAAAGGCGTGCCAAGCTGTATCGGCCAGGAGATATCGCCTCATCCATCAGGTCGCCGTTCACCTTCACTGGCCGGAGTCGCCGGATGCCATGTTACGGCGATGCCTGGCCGGACGGAAGGCGGTTTTTGCTGCGGATGCGAAGTGAGCTGTCGGGCATCGAATGTTATACACTAACGCTGGTCCGCGCCGTAGCCGAAGCGCGGCATGTGCTGCACAGCCCCTCGGCCTCGATCGTCGCACTTGCGATGGTAAAACCGGCATCTCTCGCCGCGCGCGCGAGGACCGCGGAGACGTGGCGGTCCTGCAGCTCGATCGCCCTGCCGCAGTCGCGGCAGATCAGGAACTGTGCCGCGTGCGTATGACTCTCGCCGTCAGGGGCGGCAGTGCAGCCGGCAACGCAGCCTACGAACGCCGAAAGTCGTTCCACTCGGTGGATAAGGCCGTGTTCCAGCAGGAAATCGAGCGCGCGATAGATCGTCGGCGGCGCGGCGGCGCGGCGCGTCCGACGAAGACGGTCCAACAACTCGTAAGCGCCGGTCGGCGATGCAGCGTCCAGGACAAGGTCGAGCACGTGACGACGCAGTTCGGTCAGGTTCGCGCCGCGGCGCTCGCAGATTGTATCCGCCCGATCAAGCAGGCCTTCGGTCCGCCGCGAGAACTCCGCCGCCATTCGATCTTCTCCACGTAGACATCATGAGCAACCGATCGGGCGTTGCCAAGATTATATTATAGCATTACCTTCAGGGCGTCGACACCTGTCAAGAGTGCGAACGATGGCGAAGTTTGGCCTGTTCATGACGATTGCAGCGTTGCTTGCCGGTCCGGCTACGGCGCAGGAGTCCCCCGGCACGATTAGCATCGTGGCGGCGGAGAACTTCTATGGCGACGTGGCCCAGCAGGTGGCCGGCGGCGAGGCCACGGTGACCAGCATCCTGAGCAATCCCGACCAGGACCCGCATCTGTTCGAAGCGAGCCCATCCGTCGCCCGGCTTCTGTCGGCCGCAACGATCGTGGTCTACAACGGCGCAGACTACGATCCGTGGATGGCGAAGCTGCTTGCCGCCTCGCGGTCGCCGAACCGCAGGATCATCATCGTGGCAAACCTCGTGCACAGGAAGTCCGGCGATAATCCGCATCTGTGGTACGACCCGCCGACAATGCCGGCCTATGCCAAGGCGCTGGCCGCCACGCTCGCCGAGCGCGACCCGGGGCACAAGGAAGACTACCAGCAGCGGCTGGGCGCTTTCCTCGCCTCGCTGCAACCGGTAGAAGCAAAGATCGCTGATCTGCACTCCAGGTTAGCCGGGACTGCTGTCACCGCCACCGAGCCGGTGTTCGGTTACATGGCCACCGCGCTCGGGTTCACGATGCGCAACGAACGGTTCCAGCTTGCGGTGATGAATGACACCGAACCCCGCGTTTCCGACGTTGCGGCGTTCGAGAACGATCTCCGCAAGCACTTGGTCCGGTTGCTGTTCTACAACAGCCAGGCGAGCAACACCGCTGCGCAGCGCCTGTTGAAGATCGCCCAGCAATCAAGGATTCCCATTGTCGGCGTCACCGAAACGGAACCGCAAGGCAAGACGTATCAGGACTGGATGGCGGGCGAACTCGACGCGGTCGCGCAGGCCCTGGCCAAGCCTGCATCGTGAGTGCCGTCGAACTCAACGGCGCGACCTTGGCCTTCGGTGACAGGACCGTACTTGCAGGCATCGACCTTGCGATCCACGACAACGAGTTCGTCGGTGTGCTCGGTCCGAACGGATCGGGCAAGACCACGCTGATGCGTGCAATTCTTGGACTGCTGTCGCCGCGCGGCGGGACGATCCGCGTGCTGGGCCGACCGGTGGCGCGCGGCAATTCGGCGGTCGGTTATATGCCGCAGACGCGCGGCGCCTTGGATAATTTGCGTCTCAGCGGCTGGGACTTCGTTGCCAGCGGCGCCAACGGTCATCGCTGGGGTCTGCCGCTGCTCCGTGGCGATGCGCGCCGCGAGGTGCAGTGGGCGCTCGACATGGTCGATGCTACAGCGCTTGCGCGACGCCCGTTGGCGGAGACCTCCGGTGGCGAGCGGCAGCGCCTGCTGCTGGCGCAGGCCCTGCTCGGCCGCCCACGCCTGCTGTTGCTGGACGAGCCGCTGATCAGCCTCGATCCGCATCATCAGCGTTCGGTGGTCGAGCTGACCCGGTCGCTCCAGAAGGAACTCGGGATCGCGGTGCTGTTCAGTGCGCATGAGATCAACCCGCTGCTTGGTGCGCTCGATCGCGTGCTTTACCTCGGCTCCGGCCACGCTGCGCTGGGCGCCGTGGACGAGGTCATCAGCGGGCCCGTGCTGTCACGGCTCTACGGTTCCGAGATCGAGGTGGTGTTCGTGAACGGCCGCATCTTTGTCATGTCGGGCGGCTACGACGTGGAGCGCGATGCTCACCAGCACGACCATGGCGAGCACCATGTTCACGTATGACTTCATGCAGAATGCGTTTGCCGCCGCGGGCATCGTCGCGGTGGTCAGCGGGTTGGTCGGGTTCTTCCTCGTGCTGCGCGCGCAGACTTTTGCCGGCCATGCGCTGTCGCATGTCGGTTTCGCGGGCGCCACCGGCGCGGTGCTGCTGGGCATTGCGCCACTCTGGGGGCTTACGGCGCTGACACTCCTGGCCGGGATCGGCATGGGCTTGCTTGGCGAGCGGCTGCATCAGCGGGATGTGGCGATCGGCATCGTGCTGGCGATGTCGCTCGGGCTTGGCCTGCTTTTCCTGCATTTCTTCACCGCCTACGCCACGCAGGCGACCGCGCTGCTGTTCGGCAACATCCTCGGCGTGGACGCTGCGACCGTCTGGACACTGCTGCTTCTTGGTACAGCCGCCGCCGCGTCGCTTGCCGCCATCTCGCGCCCGCTGCTGTTCGCCAGCCTGCAGCCTGAACTCGCCGAGGCGAAGGGTGTATCGCTGCGTCTGTTGTCCGTGCTGTTCCTGGCGATCGTCGCACTGGCGGTGGCACAGTGCGCGCAGATCGTTGGCGTGCTGCTGGTGTTCGCGCTGATGGTCGGTCCGGCCGCGGCGGCGCAACGTCTGACCACCCGGTTCTGGTGCGGCATCGCGTTGTCGGTGGCACTGGCGCTGACCGAGGCTTGGTTCGCGCTTGTGTTGGCATATGTCAGTGACTGGCCGACCAGCTTTTGGATCACCGCGTTGAGTGGTTGCGTCTATCTGGCTGCGGTACTGATGAAATACCGGTTATCGGCACCGAAACCATAGGCGCCCAACCGCGCCGCGAGCATCCCCCACGACTCATTATAGTGCGGCCGATTTTGAACTGCCGGTGTCGGCGTGCGATCTATCAGGCAGAAACCTTGTGGCATTCCTCGGCGCAGGTCTTGCACGCGGCACCGCAGGCCTTGCACTCGGCGATGTCGGGAAACTTGTCGCACTCCCTTTGGCAGGCGACGCAGACATCGGCGACGGCTTTGGCAAATGCCGGAATGTGCACGGAATTGACGGCGGCGAGGGCGTGCAAGGCGCCACAGGCGGCGACAAGCTGATAGACTGAATCGGTACAGCCGGCCATGCTGGTGTCCTTCATGGACAGCATGCCAAGGCAATGCCGGAGACAATCCTCGCCGGTCGCAACACAGCGGGCACTGGATTCCTCGAGCGCCTTGTATTTCGGCGGGTGCATGCTCGTGGCGCCGGCGCCCTGCGCCATGGCCTGGGTAGCTACGCCGATGGCAGCGGCGGCGCCGACTGCAGCGAAGAAGTCGCGACGTTCCATTGATGCCCTCCTGATGAAGTTGTGCCTACACTCACGGTAAGCGCCCTGACGGCACGTTGTTCAGTCTCGATAGCTACAACATTGCCGAGATGCTCCGGTAAAACAATATCCTAAATTGATAAACGGCTTGTTTCCGACAAAATAATCAGCTATTGGTGCTATCCTGACAGATTGAATGTTGTGCCGTGCGTGGACGGCTTCGCAGAAATGGACGGGCTGCGAACCAACGGGTGGGCCCCGTTGGCCTTACCGCTTTGATGTTCGCCGCGTGGTGTCAGGTTCTGCTGGTCGTCTCGCTTGCCCATGTGCCACAGATGCAGGCCGCCGATCCGCTGGACTGCGCCCGTATGTGTCAGTTCGATGCGGACGAAGCCGGCAATGATGGGGCACCGGCGCCGCAGAAGCAGGATCACTCCGGGCACGATTGCGTGCTGTGCGTGATGTGCGTCGGCCACGCCGCGCAAGCCGCATTGGTGTCGTCGCCGCCGGCACTTCCCGAGCGCCAGTTCACCGCACTCGCTCTGCTTGACTCTTACCGTCCGCGTGCACCGCCGGTCCAACCGGTATTCGCCGCTCAGCCCCGAGGTCCGCCTTCGCTGATCTGAGTCTGCCGTGGCGCGTTCGCGCCGGTAACCACATCAGCGGAGTATTCCTTCCATGAACTGCTTTAGGTTCCTGGCTGCGCTTGTTGGCGCGAGCCTGGGAGCCGTTCAGCCTGTGTTCGCGCACGGCTTTGCGGGTCCCCACATGTTCATCAGCACATTGCTGATAGACGATCCCAACGTGGCCGATGAGGCCAGCCTGCCGACATTTTCGTTCCTGCCGCAGCCGACCGATGGCGGACCGGCGCCCGGGCTCTACGCGTTGGAATTCGAATACGACAAACGCATCACCGAGAATTTCGGTTTCTCGTTCAGCGACGGCTATCAGTGGCTGCGCGCACCGGGCGCCAAGACGTTCCACGGCTGGGAGAATCTGACAGGGGGGCTCAAGTACAAGGTGTACGTCAGCGATGAGCACGAGTTCATGCTGTCGCTTGGGGTTTTCCAGGAATTTGCGCCCACCGGGGCCACCGGCTCGAATGGCGATGCGCTCGGCAACGACCTCACAGGCACCACCACACCGACGATCTTCTGGGGCAAGGGCTTCGGTGACCTGCCGATCGGCTATCTGCGTCCGTTCGCGCTCACCGGCGAGCTGGGTTATACGATCGCCAACAAGGGACTGAAGGTCACCGGCACCGACCCGGATACCGGTGCGGCGCTGTTCAACAATGGCAATTCGAACCAATGGAACGGCGGTTTGTCGCTGCAATACAGCATGCGCTACCTGCAGTCGCAGGTGAAGGATTTCGGCTTTCCGGAGTTCGTCAACAAGCTGACCCCGGTGGTCGAGCTCTCCTGGTCGTCGCCAGCCAGCAAGCCGAACCAGGACAGCACGCAGTACCTGTTCGGCGTCGGCGTCAATTACACGTCCGACTGGTGGGCGGTGGGCCTGGAGGCGCTGATCCCCGGCAACAAGCAGTCCGGCTCGCACATGGGCGTGATCGCGCAGTTCCATCTCTACTTCGACGATCTATTGCCCAACAGTCTCGGCAAGCCGATCGTGGATTGGTTCCACTGATGCGTACCATCTCCCTGCTCACGCTGGCGATGCTGTCTGCGGCATCGCCGGCCTTCGCACATGCCATGCTGGAGCGCGCCAGCCCGCTGGTCGGCAGCGAGGTTGCGGCCGCGCCGCATGAGATCACCCTGACCTTCACCGAAGGAGTCGAACCGCTGTTCAGTACCATCGAGCTGCGCGATGCACACGGCACCGTCGTGGCGACGGGCAAGCCGCGGACGGAGCAGGGGAACAATCGCCGGCTGATCGTCGAATTGCCGGCGCTTGGCAGCGGGAGCTACACAGTGACCTGGCATGCAACGTCGGTTGATACGCACAAGACTGAAGGGAGCTACCAGTTCACCGTGAAATAGCGCATGGGCAGCCAGGACATCATCGTGGCTCTGTTGCGCGGCGTGCATCTCGCCGCGCTGATTTCGCTGTTCGGCACGCTGCTGTTCCTCGATCTCGTGGCTCCGGCCGCGACCGCGGGGGACGCAGACGAAACCGTCCGCACGCGACGCCTCCTGTTGCACCTTGCTCGCGCCAGCGCGGCATGTGCGCTGCTTGCCGGGGTGGCGTGGCTGACCGAGGCAGGCGCCGTCATGGCTGGCACGCGCGGCGTCGCAATGGCGTTGCATGCCCTGCCGGTGGTCGGACTGCAGACGCAGTTCGGCCAGTGGGTCCTGGTGCGCCTTGCCCTGCTGATTGCAGTGCTCGCGCTGCCAACCGCAAGACGCCTGCCGCGTGCAGTCGCTGCCGTGCTGGCCGGCGCCGCTATTGTCACGCAGCCGCTCATCGGCCATGCCGGTGCGATCGGCGGGAGTTTAGGCATCGAGCTGATCGCGTCCGAAGCGCTGCATCTGCTCGCTGCCGGCGCCTGGCTGGGCGGTCTGCTGCCGCTGTTCATCGCAGTCCGCATCCTGCCGGTCGAGGCAGCAGCGGCCGCCTGTCGCAGTTTCACGCCCATCGGCCTGTCCGCCGTCCTGGTGCTGGCCGGTACCGCCGTCGTGCAGGTTGCCGAATTCATGGGTGGCATGCCTGGTCTGTTCGGCACCACGTACGGCCACATCGCACTCGTGAAGGTTGGCCTGTTCATGATGCTGCTGCTGCTGGCGGCGCTCAACCGGTTCGTGCTCACCGAACGTATTGCCGCAGATGGATCGGTCGGTGCGCGCCGCCACATGCGCCGATCGATCGCCGCGGAATCCATGCTGGGCGCGCTCGTGGTCATCACGGCCGGCTTTCTTGCCTCGGGTACACCAGGAACACATGAGCAGCCGGTGTGGCCGTTCCCCTGGCGTCCGAGCCTTGAGGCATTCAGCGATCCCGACCTGCGGCGCGAGCTGATCGTCGCGCTGGTCGCAATCGTTGGGGCGATCGTCATGGCGATTGCCGGCCTCATCTGGCGCCATGTCCGATGGCCGGCTCTGGCGCTGTCGATGATCATCGTGGCGGTCTCTCTATCGCATTTGGATTTGCTGTTCGTCGCCGCCTATCCGACCAGCTTCTTCACCTCGCCCACCGAGTTCGCTGCCACTGCCATCGCACATGGCGCGAAGCTGTACGCCGCGAACTGCGTCGCCTGTCATGGCGCCGACGGCCGAGGCGACGGGCAGTCCGCGCCGTCGCTTCCGCTCCGACCCGCCGATCTTACGGCGGAACACCTTTGGGCGCACAGCGACGGCGCGCTGTTCTGGTTCATCTCGCACGGCTTCCGGACTGACGGCGGCGCCAGCGCGATGCCCGGCTTCGACGGCATTCTGTCGAGCGGTGCCCGCTGGGATCTGATCGACTACCTGCACGCGCACAATGCCGGAGAGAGCATGCGCAGTTCGGGCAGATGGCTGCATCCGTTGCCAGTGCCGCTGTTCGATGTGACATGCACAGACGGCCGGACCATCGATCTCGATGACCTGCGTGGTCGCGTGCTGCGCATCGTCGCCGCATCAGGCGACGAGCAGACCGAGCCGCTTTCGGTCGCGAATGCTGACGTGACGACGATTTTCGTGGAACCGCGGCCGACCGCACCGCCCGAGCGATCGGCATGTATCGCGAGCGAACCGGAGACATGGACAGCGTTTGCCATCCTCCTGGGACACGCGCCGGATGCATTGGTCCGTTGGCAGATCCTGGTCGATCAGAACGCCTGGTTGCGCGTCGCATGGCAGCCAGGCGCTCCCGGCGACTGGAACGACCCGCAATCGCTCGACGCCGCAATCCGCGACATAACGGCGCATCCCATCACCGGATTCGATGCGGCGGGACACGTACATCGGCACTAGTATTTCTGTACAGTGATTTTGACCGGTTGGTTGGCGCATGCACGAAGTCGAAAGCCATCGGTGACGCCGGATTATCCAGGCGCACAGCTTACCGCTACGAGGAGCTTGCCGGCTCGCGGGATGACCGCGCGCAAACGGGCGGGAAGGTTGCGGCGGAGCACTATTTCGCATCCGCCCGCGCTGATCGTCAGCCGGCGACGATAGAATGGTTGCGTGGTGCGATTCTTGCCCGGCGCTGCGGTGCCCCTTACCGTCCCCCCCGCCCGCAGTACGCTGGCCCAGGGAACAAAAGGAAAGGCCGGAGGAATGGAGCAAACCCCCGGCCTCCTCAGCTCACAACCACACAAGGCGCCGGCTCGGAGAATGCCAGCGTCGGTATTAGAAAAGCACGAGTGAATTGCCGAGGCTAAATTAATTCGCCGTGAATATAAATTAGGCCGACATCCCCAACATCACTCCATGGGTATTCGACGCTAACTGGCGCCAACCGCGCCATTGAGCACCACATGCCGAATATCGCCAGCCTCCCTATTGATCTTAATCACGAACGAATGATTTTGATCGTCTTTGCTCGCCGACATAGCTGTGTGAGGCTGACCACCGCGCGAGTACACGCGGCTGAATGCCGTCCGACGTATACCCGAACATTAGGGTAGCCCCCGAAGCACCAGTCAGGGGTGGGCATCCGGTCGACAGATCGCAGCAATTTATACCAAGCGCCCTAAGTGTTGACGCACGGCACTGGCCACACACACGTCATGGCCGGGCTTGACCCGGCCATCTGTACCTACGCGGGGCTGCGAAGATGGCCGGGTCAAGCCCGGCCATGACGGTTTTGCGGTGACACTGCGCCTGCCCGGAGAGTCAACCTTTAGGGCGCTTGGTATTAGAGCTCGGAGCTCCAAGGAAGCGATTAACCAACTGAGCCGCTCCCTCCCGGAACGATACAACCTTCAGGTCCGCGCGGTCGGCCTGTGAGGCGTCCAGGACCTGCCCTGGTTTAATAGATCATGCGACTCACGTCATCATTTCGTTTTCGTGTAAAGAATATCCCGAAACAACTGGTATGGCGACGATTCCTCTTGTGTATCTAGTCTCATAACATTACGACTCCGTTTATAACCCGTACAACAAGGACTCCAAGCATGAGCACACAGCAAAACTCACGCCTCCGCTGGAAGCGTGCGCTACTGGCCACCACCGCCGCGCTCTCGCTCGGCCAGAATGCCGCGTGGGCGACCTGCCTCAGCCCGGACGCTACCGGCAGCACGGCTTTCCCGGCCGGCGGCTACCTGATCGGCAGCCCGCAGGTGCCGATCGCGGCCAACTGGTCGCCGAACGTCTTCACCAGCACGGAAGGCTCCATCTTTATCCCTGACAGCTCGACCGCCGATCAGACCACCGGCGCACCCACGGGTGGCGGGCACAACTGGGCCTTCGACGAGGGCTCGACGCTCTGCAAGCAGGGTGATGCCGGCAGCGCAGCCGGGACCACCGGGTGGATCCTGCCGCCGAACACCTCGCCGGATTGCATCGTCATGCCGATCATCAAGAACGGCGCGGTCACCAACCTCGGCGACATCCCGTTCCAGGGTTCGGCCATCACCCCGATCTGTGATCCGACCAAGCTCAGCACCGCGCTGGCGCCCAACCCGGCCAACACTT
>Ga0210402_10002777_pt1 | contig 16823 bp, 16 predicted proteins | sample IncBWC7MmetaG_FD_161055 | JGI IMG/M metagenome (GOLD analysis project Ga0210402, IMG submission 161055) | Forest soil microbial communities from Barre Woods Harvard Forest LTER site, Petersham, Massachusetts, United States - Inc-BW-C-7-M | ecosystem: Environmental > Terrestrial > Soil >... | reverse complement strand
GGGGCGTGGATCGGCGTGTAGGTGGAGGCAGTAATTTCTGTTTCAACCGGCATGACTAGATGTTAGTGCTTCGAAGACAAGTCTTCAAATCCGGTCTGCCTCGCCATGTGCTCCCGAGTTACCGGGGGGCTTCTTTGTTGGGTTTGGCGATTCCGGCGAACGCGAAGACGGTGCGGAGGTCGCGCCAGTTGCCGCGCTCGGCGCCTTCGATCGCCGCCTGCACTCGCTCGATCTCTTTCTCTTGCAAATCGCGCTCTTGCAAATCGCGCTCGGGGTTCTTTCGCTCCTTCGGAGCTGGATTGTTTGCGGGATTGGTCCCACGGCTTGCGCCGTGGGCTGCATTCTTGCGCCGCTCCGCGGCTGGTTCTACGGCTCGCTCTGCAGTCGCATTTTTCTGGGTTGCGTTTTTTTGAGTGGCTTGTGGCGCGGCTTCTGGAGCGGCTTGTGCTTCGATTTGGACTACCACATTTGTCGCGGTCCCGCGGACAGGAGTGTCCGCGCCACATGGGCTCAGCGGGGGGGCCGAATTCGGGGTGTTCGATCAGGTATTGGCGGGCGTAGTCGGGGACTTCGCGGACTATCGGTTGTGCCATTACTCCGTGGTCGTGGGCGTCGAAGCGCACGTTTTTTGCATTCCTTGCGGCGATGCGCAGGGCTTGAATAGTCAGCCGGGCGCGGGTTGGGTCGAGCGTGCCTTTGATCAGGCCGTCGACTCGTGCATGATCGAGAACTGGATGGACTCGCAGTCTTCGAGCAGGGCCATGGAGTGGAGCTGCATGTCGACGCGCTGTTGCACGCCTTTGATGACGCGAGTGTGGAAATAGCAGAAGAACTCGCGGCGCAAGGCGGGCGATCCGCAGCGCTGTCCGGTGACTTTGATGTGGGTGCAATTACGAACGTTGGGATGGGGTGGTAGAGCTTTGGGCATGAACTACTCCTGAAAAAAATCGCGTGATTCGCCTAAATCTATGAATCGATTGGGGCGAGGTTGAGGGGTACCCGCCAGATCTATAAAAATAAACGGGTTGCTTGTAAAATATTGGAAACAAAGGAGTTGCGTGGGGCTTGAAGGGGAAGAAGTTGCTGGGCAGATGGATGCGGAGGGGAGGGACAACTTAGAGGCTCTTGATTGATGCGTTATATAGCTATACTAATGTATATCTTTAAGTGAAGTCAAGGAAATAGTGGAGGAGATTGAAGGTGCAGTTCCAAAATGGGAATTGTGAAGTTGGGTTAGGTGGAAGCTAAGGGATCTAAGGTGGTGTTGGCGCCCGCCCCTTGCAAAAGCGCACGGAGCGGGGCACCCGGCGGAACTGCCACCAGTTGCGTAACTGTCGTAACTAGGTCAGCATGACCGGACTCCGGTCACCACGAAGCATGAAAAGAGGCTCAATGCCAACCCCCTGTTTGCAGTGAGTTACGGCTCTTTTCAAGGGAGGCCATTTCGCTCATTGAGGGGGTTTTGAGCGTAATCGCGAGTGGCTGTTGAAAAACTCCATTCCTTGCAAAATCACCGAAATTTGGGGGATGGAAAATGTCTAGAAAAACCGAGAACGTCGTTTCCAGGATTTCCTATCGCAAATTTTTTTCGGGCATTTCTGGTGAGTGAGTTTTTCAACAGCCACGCGATTTATCAACAGGCAGCTGGCATGGTTGAGATCTGAAGAGAATGCGATTGAAGCCCAGCTTGATTAGGACGCCCGAACACTTTGCCCTGCTTTATCCCAGGTTCTTGTCGGAGGGGTTGCCGTCGTTTGAGCCAACGTATACCACCCTGTTCACAACGGCGGCGGAGGAGACGAAGGCACTGCAGCCCTCATTTCCCATTGGGCGACATGCAGTAGAGATAGCCCAGGGAAGTGGCAAAGTAAACCCGACTGTTTGAAATCGCGACTCCGCTGTATACCGGTCCTTTGACCTTGAAACTGAGCAGGTTTGAACCGTTCGTTTTGCTCACATAGAGATGCTGGTCCTGCCCACCGAACAGAACGATGTCTTTGATAATGGCGGGTGCGCCAAACAAAGGCTTCTGGCTGGCCTTGGCGTCGTTCCTGACCACAGTCTTGCCGGTATGGTTCTGAAATAAAGTCAGCAAGACCCCACTGCGGTCAGGCGCAAAAATGTTGTTCATGTAGTCCGTTTGCTGCTTTCCTGCACCACATTGGGTGATGTAGGTCATCGCGAGAAAGCCTGAGCTGGCATTAAATCCAACCGACCTCTGAATGGTTTGCACCGTGCCGGTTAGACCACCGGCCTTGCGTCCCAGCACGAAGATGTCGCCGACCTCGTTCATGTCTGTCACCCAATACTGAAAGGTATTCTCCCCGGTGCATTGATTGACTCTGCCCGTGGTCTGAAGAATGGGCGACGAGCCAAAGTCATCATCCTCCTGGTCGTTCTTAACCGAGAGGTAGTAGTTGAGCAGGGTACCGGTACTGGTATTCAACGCCAGCACAGCGTCGGGGTAAAGGGTAGCGTTCTGCGTGGGCGGAGTACAGTTGGCGCCCGGGCCGCCTGTCCCCGCATAGACAATGCCATTGGTGCTGTCAATGGCCAAGGAGGATGACACCGCACCACCAAGACAAGTTCCGCTTGGGCACGTACTCTGATCGATGGTGGGAAAGCTCCAAACGGGATTACCGTTGCGCTCGTTATATGCATTGACCAGACCGATCACGCAGGGCGCATCGTTGTGGGAAGCCAGCCCGACAAAAACCATGCCGTTAAAAAAGGTGGGAGATGACGAGACCTCCGCGCCCTTGTGGGGGTCACCGAGTTGTTGTTTCCACACCAAGGCTCCAGTAGTAGCGTTCAGTGCGTAGAGGTAGGCATTCTCCGCCCCGAAAAACACCAGATTGTTCGCGGTATCGACGGCTGCAGAAGACGCAATACGACACGAGTTCGTGCTGCAAGGCGGCACTAGGTCCACGGTGAAGGACCATATTTTCTTTCCCGTCACCGCGTTGAGAGCATAGAAATTGCCATTCCACGCGCCCAGGAAGACCATCGACCTACCGTTGACGGTGGCAATGGCGGGAGAAGCAGAAAACTCGTAACCGCTCGAGAACGTCCATTTAGTCTTCAAGGTCTGCACATTGGAGGAACTGATTCCAGTCTCTCCGCTGTGTGCGCTGTTATTCAAATCGTGGAGAAATTTGGGCCAATCCTCTGCCGGAGCTTGTGCGGCAACGAGGATCACAGAGATCAAGAAACCGACAATCGCGATTTGCCTGGCGCCACGAGTGTTCATGCGAACCTCCCAAAATGTGGGGATCAAATTTACTACGTCCCAACCGCGACACTCGCCGCGAGCGCATATACCTCGAGATGTTGGTGGACCGACTGTGGAAGGCTAGCTGGTTTATGGGGCCGGGAAGGGTGTTTCATAGGTCCTCCTCCGAAGGTGGTTCATTATCCGTCTCCTCGGATCGAGAGTCAACGCAGCGATTTCTCAGATGACGTTAACAGGCCTCTCTGACAATGTCGGATCGTGTCAAGCACTTTTGAGCGCACTACTGTATGCACTCAAAGAAGAGCGCCATTTCGCTCTCTTAGATGGTGTTGCCTTTCCCAACCGTAGGCTCGCTCGTAATCCGTTCAGGTCAGGACACTCGGTCCGACCCATGCATCTCTTCGGTCGCACCCGCGATCATGATTACTACTTCGAACTCCCGCGCAAAAGGGGGGAGCGGGCCGCCCAATCAATTACTCGGTGTTGGACTGCACACCATGGCCTGTTTCGAGCTGGCCCGCGTGCGAACCGAATTTTTTCACTCGCTCGTAATCCCATCCCTTACGCCACATCCAATACAGAACAATCGCCAGGCGCCGCGCGATCGCGACCTTGGCGATCGGCCGACAGGAGCCGACATTGTCATGGAATCAATTACACTCACCCCCCGGTCGCAGGGGGGTCAATGAGTGCTATCGAAGATGTTACGCCAACAATCGGCTTGATAAATCAGTTGGCTGCGAGTGCAGCTGCCGCTGATTCCTCGCGCCGCCAGATCGACAATCCTGGTGCTCCTAGCGCCAACGCGCCCAGGGTAGCTGGTTCGGGAGTGTGGCTGCTGAAGGCTGCGGTTGGTTCGGGGTCATCTGGTCCCTTGGTCGCGCCTGCAACGATCGACTTGCCAGGGATGGTTTCGTAGGCGTAGCCGGTCAATGTAGCTTGAATCGGGCCGGACATGTTGTGGCTAAGCTGCACTCGCGCCCAGCCGAAGTGGGCCTTCCTTTTAATGACAAACTTGAGGCCGAGGTAAGCTTGTTTCACTTTCAGCCATGGGCCGTTATTAGAACAACTGTCACAGATAGCAAGCTGAATCATGAGTAGGCCCGACCTTGGGTCCTGTTGAAATTGGCCTTTGAGTCCGATCTTCGCGCCTTTGGGCAACGCAGCGGCACACAATTCTTCCTCGTAGCAGGGCAGTCCTTCCCTGATCTCGTTCGCTTGCCTTGCCTGCACGGCATTGAGGGTCCAAACTTCATTGGAGCTGAATGACGTGAACTTGTTGCTCAACGCAAAATCGGGAATTCCATCGTGGTTAAGGTCGAACCTAATCAAGCCGCCGTTCTGGACAATCTTTATATTCGCAGGAGTGTAGACGATCTTAGCTTCTGCTTGCTGGGCTCTCGCCAAGATTCCCACGCCAGCCGCACTGGCGGCGAACGCATACATGCTGAGCTGGCGATGGATTGACTGGGAAAGGTTTGCTGTCTTACGGGGCAGGGGTGAAGCTTTCATGGGACAGTCCTCCGCGGCGCTCACAATCCTCCATCGGTCCCAAGCGAAAGTCAATACCGTGAGTTGCGTATTTTCTTCCCAATACCAGACCCGGCACGCGAGCGGGACTCAAGCAGCAGAAGGTCAACTTCCGAAAACAGGTCATAGCACTTATTAAGAATTGGCCGGTTCTGTCCAAGCACGGCGTGCGATGGCGATCTTACGACAGCGATCCGTGATGGCTGTTTGCGCTGGACAAGGACGACTTCCGTTAATTCAAGCTGACTGCAAGGTGGGGGCTACGCGCTTACACAGCGAGATGTGATGCAGCTAGCTTACGTGACGCGCTTATTGGTGTGGTATTCACGTTGAAAGTTCAATAACATTGGGCCGCCAGAATCGAACCGCTCCCCGCCGATGCGCCGGATTACCAGGAAGCAGAATGACGAGGACATCGGGCACGATCGTATTCTGAAACCTATGCAACAACTCGGAGTGCTTGCCTTGGTTGTCCTCCTTCTTGGCGCACACGCGCTGGGCCAGGGAACGGCGAGCGGCGTGCCGGCTCAGTCTGCTGATGCTGCCAAGAACCCGTGGGCCTATAACCTTACCGTCGATGGCTACATCATTCCGAACAGTCAGTCCTACGCGGATCCAGTTTTCATGGCGAACCGCAGTTGGCTGCACCTGGAAGCACGCTACAACTACGAGAACCTGAGGACGGGGTCGTTGTGGGTTGGCTATAACTTCAGCGCCGGCAAGCGGCTGGTATTGACTCTCACGCCGATGATCGGCGGAGTTTTCGGAAGAACCACGGGGATCGCGCCCGGGTGCGAGGCTTCGCTGACGTATAAGAAGGTCCAGCTGTCGATCTCGAATGAATATGTATTCTATACGACGCACAAATCTGGAAGCTTTTACTCCGCGTGGCCGGAACTTACGTACTCACCGCTAACGTGGTTTCGTATGGGCCTGGTGGCGGAGCGCACGAAGGCTTTCCACACCAGTCTCGATGTGCAGCGCGGGATCCTGGCCGGCGTCTCGCATAAGAAGTGGGAATTCACGACGTACATTTTTAATGCGGGCTTTACCGATCCGACGGTAGTGCTTGAGGCGGGGGTTAATTTCTGAGTGCGGGGAAACGCATGACTTGACTTATCGGCGGTTCGCAAGGAGTGGGCCACCCGGCGGTTGGTATCTCCTTACGCTATCGCCAGCTCATTATTCGAGGCATCTGCCTCGGGGGCAGGAAAAGTGACTGCGATAGTTGTTCCACCACCGTTTGTTGCAATAGTGAGATTCCCACCGAGATGGAGAATGCGTTCCCGCATTCCCCGAAACCCTGCGCCCATCGCGGCATGATCCAGAACGCTCGACCGCCTGTCCACCGTTAGAACTTTTCCTCGATCCTTAAGTTCGAGCCGTACCTCAACAGAGGATCGCAGCAAACGGACCGTGACCCCTGGGCAACCGGAGTGGCGATGCACATTGGTAAGGCATTCTTGAACGACTCTAAAGATGGCAACGTCCAGCTCGGAATTCAGCGGTTCAAAGCCGGGGTCGCGTTCCAGAGTCGCGGCAATGCCGGTGCGCTGTCTGAAGCCTTCGACATACCATTCGAGCGCCGTCCAAAGCCCTAGTTCGTCCAATAAAAGGGGATGCAACAAATGGGAAATGGCGCAAAGTTCGCTATTCACGTTCTGCAAAAGCCCATAGCTCTCGGAAAGAAGTCGCGTTTGTTCCCGGCTCAGATTGGCGGACGTTTTGAGTTGTCCCAAATTCAGGATCAATGCGACGATCGTCTGCCCGGCACTGTCGTGCAGTTCGCGTGCAATCCTCCGCCGTTCTTCATCCTGGAGCTTCATGAGTTCCGCGTTGAGCTGGCGAGCAGCGTCGGCCGCCTTGCGATCAGTCACATCGCGGTTTATTTCGAGCCAGCCGGTGAGATTGCCGCGTGCGTCTCTCACCGATGTCCAACGGCTGGCCACCGTGACCTGGGTGCCATCCCGCCGGGTGTGGACGAGCTCTCCTTGCCAACCGCCTTGTTCGCGCTGCCGGGCGATTTCGGCGAATGGGACGGGAAAAACGGTATGCAACAAGTCGTGCGCATCCTTGCCAATGGCCTCTGCCGACGCCCATCCGTAAAGGCGTTCGGCGCCTTTGTTCCAATAAGTAACGGTCTCCTCGGCGCCGCCAACAAAGATGGCATCATTGGCGGCGTCCGACCACTCCGCTTGCGCTTTTACTGTGGCCGCTTCCAGTGAAAGCTTTTGATTCGCGACGTTCAGCGCCGCAGTACGCTCCTGGACTCGAGTTTCAAGCTGCGCTTGTGCTCTGCGTAACTCATCTTCGATTCGCCTGCGCTCAGCGGCGTCCCGTTCTGATCGGGCCTTGGATCTGCGGTTCACCTCTCCGAGGGCAATGATCAAAATGGACAAGAGCGAGAAAAGCAACATCCCGGAAATTTCAGTCTTGGGATTCTGGAGCACGAATGAATGTGAGTATGGAAGAAACCAATACCAAACTCCGATGATGCTTAGAAGTGTGCAGACTATGGCTGGGCCAACGCCGTAATACCAGGCCGACAAAACGACAGCCGCCCAGGCTGTGAGATAAGGGTTATCGGCTCCAAGCAAGGGTGACAGGATGTTCCGCAGCAGTAGCGCAGCCAGAGCGGAGAGAATCGCTAGAAAATAAGGTCGTGCACCTAGATTGATCCTGCGTATCATGTGCTTTCAGATCAGCGTGTTTCAGATCAATGGATTACAGATCTGTATCAGGAGTTGTTTCCACCTTAGGTTATAAGGTGCCCCACCTCGGGGAGCATCGGGTGTTCACTGTAGTTGAGGAGTCGCCAACACTTACTTTTTGAAGAGATTCTCGAAGGCGGTGCGCGCATCCATAGGGCGGGCTGAGCTGGGCGTCGAGGTTTCCTTTTCTACGCGGACGCGCATGGAATAGAACGTACATTCATTGCGCTCGTCCTTGCGCGGGATCCGTTCGGGGATGGGTTGGGTGCATTCGAAGCGGCTCGAGGTATCGAAGTACGTGCACTGGCGGCAGGAGTGGAGTTCGAAGCCGCACTTCGGACATTTTCCGATGGGCTCTGTAATCGAAGTCAGCAGAGTGCCGCATTGCGCGCAACGCGAAACCGTGTGCGTGCCCGGCATCTGCAGGGCGCGCGGGCCGAAGGTTTCTTTCTTGACGGGCCTTTCAGTGGATTGCTTTTGGCGCTCTTCGTCTCTGCCGCGGTCCTGATATCCGTGTTGGCGGTACTTCTGTGACATGTGCGTTCCTCTGCCGCAAGCGGCTATTGTCTCGCTTCGAGGGAAAGTCCACAAGTACGTTTGGGTGGATTTCTTGTGCGATTGCGGCCAGCAGCGCCTGAAGGCGCGATTAGTGTTGTGGCAGATGCGGCATCGCTGAAGCGATGCCCTGATACGAATCGAACAGTTTCTGGCGCGCGGCTTTGGATCGATGGCCCGAGAACATGACCAAATAATTCCACGATGGCCGCGAGTGGGGTAAAGCGCATCTCAACGAATCGAGTCACTATGGCAGAGCCACTGCGAGCCCTCAAGCTCGACGGTTGCAAATCGCAACAATCTGGCTCGAATTGTATTTCGCGAATGTGGGTGCTACCATCCGATTAGCACGAGAGAGTGGGAGGGTTGGTTTATGTCGGACAATAATAGCAATAGTCTGCTTTGGTTCCTGGCAGGGTTAGGGATCGGCGCCGCCGCCGGGGTTCTGTATGCTCCACGTTCCGGCGACGAAACCAGGCAGGCGATACGCTCCCGAGCCGAAGACGGTCGTGAGTTCGTTCGTGATCGTGCCCGGCAGGCGCGCGAGCAAGCCGCCACTTGGGCCGATCGCGGCCGCGAGGTTCTGAGTCAGCAGAAGGAGCAGTTCCGCTCGGCGTATGAGGCGGGAAGGCAGGCGTATCAGGAAGCAACGGCTGCCGAGGGTGGCGGGCCACAGAATCCCTGATTCATGAATTCTCCGCCGCGCTGTGCTTTTGCGCCGTAAAGCGGAGGAAGGCTTATGGATTATCTACCTATTTTCATCGGCTGTACTGCGGCGGCCGTGGTTATCCAGGCCGGAATTCTGGTGGCCATGTACCTGGCCCTGCGGCAAAGCGCGGCGCGCATGGAAACGCTGGCCACGGAGGTCAGGACCAAAGTTCTTCCGGCGGCCGAGACCGTGCACTCCATGCTGGTGCAGTTTCGCCCGCATCTGGAGACTCTGGTCACGAACGTGAGCGAGTCGAGCACCATGGTTCGCGCCCAAATCGAGCGCCTCGATGCCACGGTTAATGATGCAATTGACCGCACGCGATTACAGGTGATCCGGGCTGACGAATTGTTAAGTCGCACCTTGGATCGAGTCGAGAGCACGACCGATATGGTGCATAAGACGGTGGTTTCGCCGGTTCGACAGTTGTCGGGACTGGTCCAGGGAATCACATCTGGGCTGGATTTCCTGTTCGGCGGAAGACGCAAGCGAAATGGCGTTCCGGTGCCGCAGGACGAAATGTTTATTTAGTATTGGGTGGATAGAGAGAAGGCAGCGCGTTCGCGCTGCCTTTTTTGTTTCAGGCTATTCGGTTGCCCTGGAAATAACGCGCTCCGCTCAAGCGATCCAGCCGCCTCCGACCACGACATCGCCGTCGTAGAAGACGGCGGCTTGACCGGGTGTGATCGCGCGCTGCGGCTCGTCGAAGGTCACCAGCACTTCGTCGGGGCTCGACTTTTCCAGCAAAGCGGGAGCGCCCTCGTGACGATGCCGGATCTTCACGCGAACACGCATTGGCTCGCGCAGATCGTCGACGGATACCAGATTTACGCGCCGCGCGCGCAGGGTTCGCGAGTACAGTTCTTCCTGGTTGCCGACCACGACCTGACGCTGGTCGCCGTTGATCTGAATGACGTACAGGGGCGAGCCTGTGGCCACGCCCAAACCCTTGCGCTGGCCTACGGTGAAGTTGTGGATGCCATTGTGCTCGCCGACTATTTGTCCGTCGGTGGTCACGAGTTCGCCTGCGGTATCGGGTAGAGAGTCGCCCCGCTCGGCGAGGTAGGCATCGAGAAACTTCTTGTAATCGCCTCCGGGGACAAAGCAGATCTCCTGGGAATCAGGCTTCGCGGCGAGGGCGAGCCCGTGATGGCGGGCCAGATCGCGAACCTGCGGCTTGGTCAGCTCCCCGAGGGGAAAAAGGGTGCGGCTAAGCTGATCCTGGGTAAGACCGAACAGAAAATAGGTTTGGTCCTTGGATGAGTCAGCCGGACGCTTCAGCAGCCAGCGTCCGCGCTTCTCATCAAACTCAACGCGAGCGTAGTGGCCGGTCGCCAGCGCTTCCGCGCCAATCTGCTGCGCCACAATTAATAGCTGATCAAACTTCAAGTGGTTGTTGCAAAGGCTGCACGGGATGGGTGTTCGTCCCGACAGATATTCCTCGACGAAGGGCTGCACTACATCGCGCTCGAAGCGGTCTTCGTGATTGACCACGTAATAAGGGATGCCCAGAGTTTCGGCGACACGGCGCGCGTCGTAAACATCATCCAGCGAGCAGCAGCGTCCCTGGACCGCTTCGGGCATGCCGGGATGTCCGGCCAGGCGGCGCTGGTTCCAAAGCTGCATGGTCAGGCCGACGACGTCGTGTCCTTCTGCGCGCAGCATGGCCGCGACGGTCGAGGAGTCGACTCCGCCTGACATGGCTACGGCGATGGTCTTGTTTTCCGGCATCAGATTTCAGGGCTAGCTGTCAGCCATCAGCTGCCAGCAAGAAACTTGTTCTGGAGACTACGCTGAGAGCTGATAGCTAAGAGCTGACGGCTGTCCTATTGTAAACCGGCGAGAGCTCGCGGAGGCGGGCTACGGTTTGCGGGACGAGGTCGAGAGCGAATTGAATGTCATCGGCGGTGTTTTGTTTGCCCAGGCTGAAGCGGAGGCTGGCGCGGGCTATCTCGGGCGGCAAGCCCATGGCTGTGAGCACGTGGGAGGGCTCGATTGCTCCTGACGAGCAGGCGGCTCCTGTCGAAACCGCGAGGCCCTTCAAATCGAGTGCGATCACCAGCGCCTCTCCTTCGATGTAGTCGAAGTGAATGTTGGTCGTGTTCGGAACGCGGGGAGCGCCTTCTCCGTTTACGCCTGTGGCGTCTACCTCGGAAAGAATTGTCTGCTCGATGCGATCGCGCATTGCCGACATCTGCGCCAGATCGCTTCGCTCCAACGCTTCTCTGGCTAGTTCCGCTGCTTTGCCTAGTCCGATAATTCCAGGAACATTCTCTGTTCCCGCACGGCGCGAGCGTTCGTGACTTCCTCCGTAGAACATTGGCTGAAGGATGGTTCCCTTGCCCACGTAGATTGCGCCGACACCTTGTGGAGCGTGCAGTTTGTGTCCGGAGATCGAGAGCAGGTCGCAGCCGAGACGTTTTACTTCGATTGGCACCTTCCCTGCCGCCTGTACCGCGTCGGTGTGAAAATAAATGTCGGCTTCGGCGGCGATCTTGCCAATTTCCTCGACGGGTTGCAGGACGCCGGTTTCGTTGTTCGCCATCATGATGGTGATCAGCTTTGTGTTCGGGCGCAAGGCGCGGCGGACGTCGTCGGGATCAACCAGGCCGCGGCCATCCACGGGGATGTAGGTGACTTCGCATCCCATCGCTTCCAGATGCTTGCAGGAGTTCAGCACCGCATGATGCTCGATGGTCGAACTGATTACATGGTCTCCGGCACGGGTCAAGCCGGAGATAGCGAGGTTATCGCCCTCGGTGCCGCCGCTGGTGAAGACGATCTCAGAGGGCCGGCACCCGAGCAGCGCCGCCACCGATTCGCGTGCGCGCTCGACTGCCGCCCGCGTCTCCTGCCCGTGATGGTGGATGGAAGACGCGTTGCCGAAGTGCTCCGCGAAGTAAGGCTGCATGGCCTCGAGAACCTCGGGCAGCACCGGGGTGGTGGCGTTGTTGTCGAGATAGACTCGGCGCATAGAAGACCTGTTCTTATTCTACGCCGCTGACGATCTTCATAACTCCAAATGAACTTATGGACACGCGATCGATTTTCCCGTGGCTTGCGTCGCAGGATGTATTCTCTTGCTTCGCGGGCTATCTTGTGGGACCATCGGCAGCCTATTCTTGGAGGCTTCTGCATGCGGCGCATGACTTTCATCCTCAGCGCGATTCTTGCCCTTACCTTGCTGCTGTGTTTCTCAGCTTCCGGCCAGCGGACCGGAGAGACGAACGCGTGGGCGCAACTGGCCGAGTTGACGCCCACGACACGGGTGAATCAGGACTGGTTTGGCGTCTCCTCGGCCATCAGCGGCAATACGGTGGTGGTGGGCGCGTTTGACGCGAACATCGAAAAGACCGGCGCCGCTTATGTCTACGTCAAGCCGTCAAGTGGCTGGGGAAATATGACGCAGACGGCTGCGCTGACGCCCTCGGACGGTGGTGAAGGATTTGGGACCTCGGTCGCCATCAGCGGCAACACGATTATTGTCGGCGCCGCGAACGCGTCGAATCTCAATCATCGAAACCGGGATCGGCAAAATCAGGCTCCGCAAACCCAGGGACCGGGAGCGGCCTATGTATTCGTCAAGCCGGCATCCGGATGGAAAGATATGACGGAAACAGCCAAGCTCACTGCGAGTGATGGAGCGGACGGCGACGCGTTCGGCTATAACGTTTCGATTAGTGGAAATACGGCGGCCGTTGGCGCACTGTTCGCGCATAGTGGAGCGGGTGCTGCTTATGTGTTCGTGAAGCCGGCGAGCGGGTGGTCCAAGATGACGCAGAGCGGCGAACTCACCGCCTCCGATTCCAGCACCTTTGACAATATGGGTTCGGTCGCCATCAGCGGCAGCACCGTGGTCACCGGCGCATACGGACACAACAACTTCATGGGCGCAGCTTACGTTTTCCTGAAGCCGTCCACGGGATGGAAAAACATGACCCAGACCGCCGAATTCAAAAGCACGCAAGCCAACCAGATTTACGGATTTTCAGTCGCCACGGATGGAAAGACGGCGATCGTCGGAGCGGTGGGAGCGCAGCAAGGAATTGGGGCGGCATTCTTGTACGTGAAGCCGGCTAGCGGTTGGAAGAATACCTCGAAGTTTACCGCGAAACTTACCGCATCGAGTGCATCCAAGGCCAGCGGGCTGTCGCAAGGGATTTCGATCAGCGGTAAGACGATCGTGCTGGGAGCGCCAGGAACCACGGTCGGATCGAACTCCGGCCAGGGATCTGTGCTGGTTTACATCGAGCCAACGACGGGTTGGAAGACGACCTCGAAGTTTGCTGCCAAGTTGACCGCGTCGGATGGTGCCGCGAACGACAATCTGGGAGTGTCCGCGGCGGTGAGCGGAAGCACAATTATTGGCGGCGCGACTAAGAGTGGGCCACCCGGAGAAGTGTACGTTTTCGGGAAGTGACCGTGTAGGGCGGACACTCTTGTCCGCCGCCGTTGACTTCGGGTTCGAGATTTAGAATCAACACCAACTGCAGCGGACAAGAGTGTCCGCTCTACACACGCTTCTCGAACGGAACCCAGTGTTGCGGGTAGGGTGGGCCGATGTAGTCGGCGCGGGGGCGGATCAGGCGATTGTCGTCGAGTTGTTCGATTACGTGGGCGGTCCATCCGCTGATTCGCGATACGGCGAACACTGGGGTGAAGAGGTCCACATCAATTCCCAGTGTGTGGTAGGTCGAGGCAGAATAAAAGTCGACGTTGGCATTGAGCTTCTTTTCGGCTTTCACGAATAGTTCGATGGCATGCGACATTTCGAACCATTTGGCTTGACCGTTCGACTTTCCCAAGTCCTCAGACATCTTGCGCAGGTGCGTAGCTCGGGGATCCTCGGTGTGGTAGACACGGTGCCCGAATCCGGGGACCTTCTTTTTGTCCGCCAACATTTTCTTGATGTAGTCCACCGGGTCAGAACCTGAACTGTCGATGGCTTTCAGGATGTTGAAGACGGCCTCATTGGCTCCGCCGTGCAATGGGCCCTTCAGACAACCGATGGCGGAGACGATGGCGGAGTGCATATCCGAAAGAGTTGCGGCGGTGACTCTCGCGGCAAAGGTAGAGGCGTTGAGCTCGTGGTCGGCGTGCAGGATGAGGGCGATGTCCAGGGCGCGTTCGGCGGTGGGCGTGGGCTTGGCGCCGTTCAGCATCAGGAGAAAATTCGCGGCGTGGGAGAGCGAACGATCGGGCTCGACCACCGGCTTCCCTTTCCGAATGCGATCGTAGGCGGCCACGATCATCGGAACCTGCGAGGTCAGGCGAATCGATTTACGGATGTTGGCCTCGTGGTCGTTATTCCGTTCATCCGCGTCGTAGAACGACAGGGCCGATACCGCTGTGCGCAAGACGTCCATGGGCACAACGTGCTTCGGCGCCGACCGCAGCAAACTGATGATCGCCGGGTCCAGCTTGCGCTCCTCGGCCAGGCGCTCACGAATCTCCTTGAGCTCATTGCGCGTGGGCAGTCGACCGTACCACAGGAGATAGCAGGTTTCCTCGAAAGTGGAATGATCGGCTAGTTCGTGGACATCGATGCCACGGTAAGCCAGAACGCCCTGGTCTCCATCGATGTAACAAATGCCGGAGGTAGTGGCGACAATTCCTTCCAAACCCTTGGGAACATGCGCCGCGGTCACACTGGACATACTTCCTCGCTCGAGCTGTGAGATGCGTTGTGGGCGCACGGAAGGGAGAAAAAACGTGCACGTCGCAACTAACTTTTATACGCCAAAATTGTTAACTTTCCAACCGGTCGTTTCGGACGAAGGTAGTAGATCGGGCGTGGGGCAACGGTTTGGCGCGGGATAGCCCTCAGCAATCAGCAGTCAGTAGTCCAGATACGTTGCACATAAAGGAGGTCTCGGTCTCATGCATGGCTGAGTGCTGAATGCTGATTGCCGCTTTTCTTGCAAGAGCCGCCGCTCCCACCGTTCCAAAGAGTTCACCCGAAGGTACATGGTCCTGCTGGGTAGGGTTGGGGACCGTGGATTCCCGGTTACAATCGGAACATGCGCATGCGTTGGGGATGGCCAGTCTTGGCCACGGTGGTATTTGCTGCGACGGCCTGGGCCGCCGACGCGCCCCAAAATCTTGCCTTGCTGCCTTGCCCCGAGGGAGCGCGCGAGGCTGTGTGCAATCCATCCAAGGTTGATCTGAAGAAGTCCAAAATTGCGTTTTCTAAAGCCTTGCAGCTGCAGAAAGCGGAACACTTCGATGAAGCGTACGAAGAATTTGACGCCGCTGCCAGGCTGGTTCCAAAGAACGTTGAATATGTAACCGCGCTGGCCCTGGTTCGGCAGCAATTGGTCTTCGGTCACCTGCAGCGCGGAAACGACGATGTGACGAAAGGAAAGCTGGTGGAGGCGCAGGCGGAGTTTCGCAGTGCCGCCAACCTCGACCCGGAAAACGAATTCGCACAGCAGCAGCTTCGGGACTCGCTGGCGGAGTGGTCGCCGAAATTGACGGGCGCACCGCGAGTGGTGGAGGAATCGACGGAGGTGCGAGTTGTTCCCAAGCCGGATCTTCATGAATTCCATTTCCGAGGGGACTCGCATGCGCTGCTGACCCAGGTAGCCGGAGCTTTCGGCGTGGCTGCTGAGTTGGACGAATCTGTTCAATCGCGCCGTGTGCATTTCGACATGGAGAGCGTCGATTTCTACACCGCCATGAGAGCGGCGTGTGAGGTAACGGGGGCATTCTGGATTCCCTTGTCGGAAAAGCAAGTCTTCGTGGCGAAGGACAACGCTGAGAATCATCGTCAATTCGACCACATGGCGTTGCGCACCTTTTACATTCCGGGGGCGACGACGCCGGCAGACCTGAATGAACTGTCGACTCTGCTGCGAACCATCTTCGATATCCGGTTCGTTACTTCACAGCCCCAGAGCGGAAGAATTGCAGTGCGCGCGCCGGCGCTTGTGCTGGACGCGGTTACCAAGTTATTTGAGAGCTTCGGGCTGTCGCGTCCGCAGGTCATGCTGGACATTCAGGTATTTGAGATTGACCATCAGTTAACGCGGGCCATCGGACTGCATATTCCTGACACTTTCACGCTGATCAACGTTCCTGCCGGCGCGATCGCTGCACTGACGGGGGCGCTTGGCGGGTTGGGCGGACAAAACATCCAGAGCTTGATTAATCAGTTGATCTCGAGCGGAGGTATCAACCAGGCCAATTCGCAAGGCATAGCCGGTTTACTTTCGCAGTTGACGGGCCAGCAAAGCTCGATTTTCAACCAGCCGTACGCGACTTTTGGCGGTGGGCTGACCCTCATGGGGCTGAGTTTGGACATGCTGAGCGCTCAACTCTCACTCAATGAGAGTTTGGTAAAAACGCTGGAGCACTCGAGCCTGCGCGCGGCACAAGGGAATGAAGCGACATTTCGCATTGGGTCGCGCTATCCCATCCTGAATGCCAGCTTTGCTCCCGTCTTTAACACACCGGCCATCTCGTCAGTGCTGCAGAATGGAAGCTTTCAGGCGCCTTTTCCTTCGTTCACTTACGAGGACCTGGGGCTGACCTTCAAAATAAAACCAGTCGTTTATACAAACTTGGACGTGGGGATGGCTTTTGAGATGGATTTCCGGACTTTGGCTGGGCAAAGTTTAAACGGCGTGCCCGTAATTGCGAATCGGGAATATAAAGGCAATATCACGCTGGTGAATGGAGAGCCGGCTGTAGTGGCCGGCTCGGTGAGTCAAAGCGAACAACGCACGCTGAACGGAATCCCCGGCCTCGGAGCCGTTCCGGGGATCAATCAAGTTATGGTCACCAATAGCAAGATGGACGAGACCGATGAACTGCTGCTTGTGATCACACCGCACGTGATTGATGCCACCAGGGGCCAGAGCGTGGAAGTGTGGCTACCCAGGAGTCAGTAATTGGAAGTCGATTCGGTCTTGATTGTCCGGCAATCAACGGAACGACCCTGCTCTAATTTTTAGCCTCGGTATTGTCCTTAGCAGCAAAAGTTATGAGTTTCTGCAGCGTTTCGTACGGGACGGCAGGGACTCGGCGCCCGTTGATGAACAGCGTCGGGGTACTGTTGACGTCGAGGTCTTTTCCCAAAGCCATC
>Ga0210402_10002776_pt1 | contig 16825 bp, 14 predicted proteins | sample IncBWC7MmetaG_FD_161055 | JGI IMG/M metagenome (GOLD analysis project Ga0210402, IMG submission 161055) | Forest soil microbial communities from Barre Woods Harvard Forest LTER site, Petersham, Massachusetts, United States - Inc-BW-C-7-M | ecosystem: Environmental > Terrestrial > Soil >... | reverse complement strand
CCCAATCTCCCCGCGCCTTTCGCCACAAAGTCCGTCGGTAATGGTCCGGGCAAAGTAGAGGCGCCCGCCGGCTTCTTGCCCACTGTTCCCAAGGGTTTTCACATCAATGTTTTCGCCAAGAATTTCAAGACCCCGCGCCTGCTGACCATTGCCCCTAACGGCGACATTTTTCTCGCCGAGACCGGCGCCGACCAGATTGTAATTCTTCGCGACCCCAAGAACACCGGCGGCGCTCAAGAGCGCGTTGTTTTCGCCAGCGGCTTGCGTCGGCCCTTCGGTATCGCCTTTCATGACGATTACGTCTACGTCGGCAACATGACCACCGTCGTTCGCTTCAAATATGATCCGAAAACGTCTAAGCGTCTGGGCGAAGCCGAAAAGTTGCTCGATATGCCCGGCGGAGGTCATATCACCCGCACTCTAGCTTTCACTCCGGACGGCAAACATCTCCTGGTCGCCGTCGGCTCTGGCAGCAACATTAATACCGGCGAACCACCGATGCGCGCGGCCGTCACCATCTGCGATCCCGACGGAAGCAATCCCCGTCAATATGCCACCGGACTTCGCAATCCCGTTGGCCTGACGATCGAGCCGGTCACCGGCACGCCGTGGGTTACCGTCAACGAACGCGACGAACTCGGCGACGATCTTCCCCCCGATTATTTCACCAGCATTCAGGATGGCGGCTTCTACGGCTGGCCCTACAGTTATATCGGCAGCAATGTAGACACCCGCGTCAAGCAGGAGCATCCCGAACTTGTGGCTCGCGCCATTATTCCCGACGTGCTGCTCGGCTCACACGTGGCTCCGCTGCAATTCACGTTTTACAACGGCAAACAGTTTCCTGCCAGCTACTATGGCGGCGCCTTCGTCGCCGAACACGGCTCCTGGAACCGCGCCAGCCGCGCCGGCTATCAAGTCGCCTTCGTTGCCTTCAAGGACGGCAAGCCTTCCGCCGATCCCGTTCCATTCATGACCGGTTTAGTCCCCGATCCAAAAGGCAGCCTGGTCAACGGCCGTCCCGTCGGCGTAACCACCGCCCCCGACGGCTCCTTACTCGTCTCCGACGATGGCCTCGGCGTCATCTACCGCATCTCCTACGCTCCCTAAGTCGAACCTCTCCTCGCGTAGGACTTGTGCGCGCGTCCATGCCGCCTATCGGCAGCTGCGACGCGACTCCCCGTGCTGTACGGGCGCAGCACTGTCGCGCCCTTTCTTGCTCTAGGGCCCCTTGCGTTTATGGTGTCATTCTGAGCCGCCGAAGGCGGGCGAAGAATCTCAACCCCCGAGTTTGCACGGAGCCTAATTCGTGACGCCTCCAGCGGCAATCAGCAGCGGCAGCTTTGGCTTCAGCTATGACGCACTTAGCCGCCGCACGCAGATGACCCGACCCAACAACGTGACCACCAACTATGGCTACGACAATCTGTCGCACCTTTGAGCGTCCTGCACCACGGGTGCGGGCTCTACTTGGAGCCCGCCAAGGAGGTGTCCGCGAGTACTATTGACGGAGCAAGCTATACCGTCGATTCTGCTGGAAACCGGACTGCAAAGACCGACCAGAGGCTGGCGTTGACCACCAACTACGGTTACGACCCGATCTATCAATTGCTCTCGGCCACCCAGGGTGGCAGCACGACGGAGAGCTATACCTACGATCCGGTCGGCAACCGGCTCAGTTCGCTCGGCGTCGCTTCGTACAGCAACAACACCTCGAATGAGCTGACGGCAACGTCAAACGCCAGCTACACCTACGACTTGAACGGAAACGCGCTGACCAAGGCGGTTGGTTCGAACACCACGACTTACGCCTGGGACTACGAAAATCGCTTAGCCAGCGTCATACTGCCCGGCACGGGAGGCACGGTCGGCTTCAAATACGATCCCTTCGGACGCCGCATCTACAAATCCTCATCGACCGCCACCAGCGTCTACGCCTATGACGGCGATAATTTGATCGAGGAAACCAATGCTTCGGGCGCGGTGGTAGCTCGCTATTCCCAAGGACTCAATATCGATGAACCGCTGGCCATGCTGCGCTCCTCAGCCACGAGTTTCTATCATGCTGACGGTCTTGGCACGGTCACGTCCCTAAGCAACGGTTCGGGCGCTCTTGCCCAGACCTATACGTTCGATTCCTTCGGCAAGCAGACGGCCGCCAGCGGCTCGCTGACCAATCCGTTCCAATATACCGGACGCGAATCCGACCCCGAAACCGGCCTATATTACTATCGCGCCAGATACTACGATCCGCAAACCGGAAGGCTCCTCTCTGAAGACCCACTGGAGTTCGAGGGCGACGGGCCAAACTTTTACAAGTACGTTCTTAATGATCCAACTGACCTTGGTGACCCTTTCGGGTTAAATGCCCAGCCAATTCCGTTACCTTATAAGCGCCTGGGCCCCGAGCTAGTTCCAGACCTGGTTAAGAGGAACATTCCTTTTCCGTGGGGACGAATTGTTGGTGGCGTAGCGCTTGCTATAATTGGGGAGCTTTTGAATCCGGAGCCCACTGCACGCGACGAAGACCTACTACCGAAGAACAAACCAGATTGCGACAAAGGGAAAGGAGGCTGCAAACCATGCGTCCCTCCTGTGGGCACGCGCGCCTATCGCGAAGATACCAACCCGAACTCGCCCGCTCACCATGGTGTACCGGTTCCCCATTGGCGTCTGTACGAAATGCAGCAGAATCCGCATAACTGCCAGTGCTTTTGGAAAAAGGTGCCGGAAAATGAGGGTGGTTTTGGACCAAGCCCGCCGCCCGCAGGCGTTGCGCCAATAGGACCAGTAGGCGGGGGTGGAACTTCGTGAGGACAGCGATGGCTTTTACTTACCAATCCGGCGAAGAGGTCAAGAGCGGAGACCACGTCAGCTACCACGGCGAACCTGGAGAAGTTGAATTCGTAATCGCCAAATCCACAGGCGACCCGGCGATGGACTGGTACCTCCAGGAGTTTCCTGGTGGCGGTTTCATGGTTAACGCGAAGAGCTTCGGTAACGTGTTTATACCAGGAAGCGATATCGACGAGGATTTGGAATTTGTGTCGAGGGGTGGGAATCACTGACGCTCAGGAAGCTGACGGAAGTCATGCAGATCAGGCGCGTGCGCGTCTACGCCCACTGGTCTGTTCTTCTCATCGGAACCCTCATTCTTTTCGGCGCTATCGAACGGCCAGCGGAGACGCTGGCCGCCTGGACTGCGTACTTCGGCGTTATCCTGATCCACGAATGCGGCCACATGCTTGCGGCGCAGTGGAAGGGGTGTGAGGTGACGGCTATCGAGCTGTATCCGATCCACGGCTTCGTTCGCTTCCGGGAGCCGTGGTCCCGATATGACGATGCTGTGATCGCTTGGGGAGGAGTTGCAGCCCAAGCGGCGTTCGCTGTTCCGCTGGTAACCTGGGTTGCCATTTTCGGGTTCACGCGCTCCGATGCGGTGAATGTGGCCATCGGCATCCTCGGCTACTACAGCTTGTTTGTTGCCGTGTTCAATCTGATCCCTGCCCCACCGCTCGACGGTGTCAAGGCGTGGTACCTAATCCCGGAGTTGATCAAGCGCGCACGGAACCGTCGGGCCAAACCTAAGCGTGTGGTTGGATGGCGCGGGTAGTGAGCACCGGAGCAGAGCGGCGTCTACGACGCCCGGAAGGGTATGACACGTCACCCCAAGTTGGGCGCAGTAGAGCGCTGGAAAGCGCTCTCGGTTACCTTCCTCACGTCGGGCCAGTTAGAAAAACTGCGGCGCTCTGGAGCGCTCCAGGGCGCTTTCCGTTAACTTGTTGATTTTCCTGCCCTCGTAGCAAACTATCTACCTGTCCCCCCGGAGGCCCTTTCCGATGCCTGCCGACCAACCGCGCACGCGAACCGTAGGCTGGCGGGTGGCCCGGCCAAACGACACCTTGAGTTTGGCGCTGAAAAATCTCGCGACGTAGCGACGCTGTTTCATCGATGGCAAACTTTCAGATTACACGGAGGGTGCCCCGCCCTCGGAGTATGAGGGTGGGTCTTGGGGTTGACTCGTTCCAGCTCAATCAAGTCCAAGAAGCCAAATTCGATTCGCAGTCCCCAGGGTTCACAGGCCTCACTCCTGTTCTACCATCGAAAAACGATCTACAGCACGCGCGACGTTTGTGGCACCTCGATTTCGAGCAACACTAACGGATCACGCGACCACGCTCGCTGTAAGTCCGCTTCCAACTGTTCCTGCCGCGACCGCACCCACGGGTTGTAGTGTTTCTCGGTCACTTTCACGCTCTGATGCCCCAGCAAAACGGACACCCGCTCGATCGGTATCCCTGCCAACAACAACTCGACACCGAAGCTATCGCGAAACCTATGTGCGTGACCGTTCGCAACGTTAGCCAGCTTGAACAACTTCCTCAGACGCGTCTGCCAACTGCGCACCGCACTATCCAATTTGCCTCTGCCGCTCCAGAAAAAGTAATTGGGAGCACAACGAGGAGTCACCTCAAGCGCCCGCACCACAAAATCCGGCAGCACGCTGTGAACCGGCACCCCCGTCTTCTGCGTATAGAGAAACAATCGGTTTTCAGTTATCCGGTCCGTGGCAAGACTCACCACGTCGCTGATTCTCATCCCCGTGTAGCGCAACAAGAGGACGAAGGCGCGGAGACGCCGAGCATTCTCGCGTCCGTTGGCGGCAGTCTCCGCTAAGTATTGGTCCGTGGCAAACAGGACGCGCTGTATCTCTTCGGAAGTAAACGGCAGGGGCGAAGAATCTCAACCTCCGAGTTTGCACGGAGCCTAATTCGAGACCTCTGTCGTCGCTAGGGCCTACCCATTCTCTTCTGGGAGGGCACGACTTAGTCGTGCCGTATGGCGCCCTAAAGAGAGGGGCTCTCGCCCCTGAGGTGCGGCCGCACCCGATTCGACGTTCGACAAATCTATTGCACCGTTAGCGTCAACTGAATACTCTGCGGCGTCAGCGATCCCGACTTCGCCGCCACCGTGAGTATCGTCGTTCCAGCCGGAGTAACAATTGGCGGCGGATCCGTCGCCGCGCTTCCGCCGCATCCGGCAATCGTCATCGCGATCACTGCTATCAACACGGCAACGTAAACAAGCTGCGGAACCACTCTCCACTCACGCCGAACCTTCTTCAACGCCAGCCATCCCAGCATCAATAAAACGATCAACCATGCAACTCTCTCGTTCCACCTCAGAATTTTTGGCGTGAAATCGCTCGGCGGAAACACCAACGCGTTTCCGCTGGTCGTCACCATCACCTGAAACGGCACCGCGCTTCCATTCGAAATGGTTATAGTCCCGGGCGCCACACTGCACACCGCGCCGAGCGGCGCGCCGCTGCATGTCAGCGCAACATTCCCCGTGTACCCCGGCCCCGGCGTTAACTGCAGCGCATAATTCGCAGTCCGTCCCGCGCTGACTGTCGCGCTCGTCGCGCCCGCCGGCACCGCCGCAAGCTCAAACGGTGATGCCAAATTGCCGGTCAGTGCAATCGATTGCGGCGAATTCGCCGCATCATCCGTCACCACAATTGATGCCGATCTCTGACCTTCGCTCTGCGGGACAAAATTCACGGTGACCGAACAACTTACTTGCACCGCAACCGGGCCCGCCACGCAAGTATTGTTCTGCGAAAAATCGCCAGGATTCGAACCGCTCAACGCCACCGCGGCTATGTGCAGCGCGTTCGTTCCCGAATTTGTAATTTGAATGATTTTCGCCGCAACGCTAGCTCCTTCGGCCACCGTTCCAAAATCCAGGCTGCCCGGCATGAACGTCACGCTAGCCACGGTCGCCGCTCCCGTTCCGGAAAGCACGGCACTTTGCGGGTTCGCCGCGGCGTTGTCCGATATCTGCAGCATGGCCTGTTCCGGCCCCGCCACCGACGGAGTATAAATCACGCTGATCGAGCAATTCGCGTTTGGCGCCAGCGTAGGTCCACATGTATTCGACTGCGCGAAATCACTCGTATTTGCCCCGGTAATCGCGATTCCGTTCACCGCCAGCAGCTGATCGCCGGTATTCACCAGCGCAACAATCTTCGTCGTCGACGATTTTCCCACCGTCGTTTGTCCAAAATCCGCGGACGTCGGAAAAAGCTGTGCCACCGGTCCGGAAGCGTTCAACGTCGGCGAACCTGAAATTGCCAGTCCCAGACTGCCTTGCGCTGCCGCAGTTCCAAGCGCAAACGGCGCGCCGGGAATCTCCGCCAGATTTCCCGTCTGCGGGTCAATCTGAAAAACATCCACGCCCGTCCGCTCCAATGAATAAACGTACGGCCCCATGGGATCGGCCGCCACCGTTCCCGAAGTAAACGCAAAATCTGCAAGCGGCCCGTTTAGCAGCCCCAATTCACCGCCGGTCTGATCAATCGAATAAACCAAAAGTCCCGCGCTGGTCTGCACGTAAAGAAATTTTCCGGAACTCTCCACAAAAAGCACCAGCGGAAATACGCCTTGCCCCAGGTCTACCGTGGAGTTCGCGCTGCTGGTTCCATCCACCGGCGAAATCGTTCCGCTATCCACAAATCCCTGCGATTGGCCCCAACCGTCAAAGAAAAATCGCCCCTGCGGATCGATCGCAATCGCCCGGCCCCAGTCCGTTCCGCCTCCGGCGCTTCCCACCGCCGTCAGCACTCCGTTCGAACTATCAATTGAATACACCGTGGTTCCCGCCGCGATCGCCGCCTGGTTTCCGCCCGGCCCCATCCCGACATAGAGTCGCAAACCCTTGGGGTCCGCCAACATTTGCACCGGCGCGCCATTTCCGAAGTCCAGGCTCAACTGCGGTGTCAGCACAATTTTAAGATTTGCGGCGTCGATGGAAAAGGGAATCAGCGCCGAAGTGGTGCTGCTGTCCCCGTTCGCGTACCCAACATAAAGAAACTGTCCGCTGATTTCCGTCGCAAGCGATATCGGATGCGACGGCGCCATATTCGGATTCACGGTTGGCCCCGCCGCGAACGGCGAGTTCGGCACTTCGCTCAACGCCCCGTTCGAACCGTCAATCTGGTACATCGAAATGCTGTTGCTCACCGCATTCAGCACAAACAGAAATTTTCCCTGCCCGTCAATCGCGACAAATCCTCCTTCGAATTTGTCCGCAAACGGCGCGCCGCCCAACGCCGTCAGTGCCCCGGTCGTGCTGTCCTTCGCGTCTCCCGGCAATACTGAAGTGCTGGTGGTGACCGATGCCGAACCATAGACCCGCTGTTGCGTTGGAGTCTGCGCGCACAGATTCGAATCGCCAAGCTGCGCGATCGCTGTCGCCACGATTGCGAACGCAAAATGACGCAACGCCAGCGTCATTCGAACACGCTTGAAAATTGCCATAAACTTTCCCCGCCGCGTTTGCCGCAGCGTCATGTTTGGATCTGAGAGGGAGCGAGTTACGTTCCTACGATAGAGAGCGGAGACGGCGAGGTCAAGAAAAGTTATTAGAATCTATAACATATTTGTTTAGGAAAATACGGAAAGGGCGCGCAGTTCCAAAATGGAACAGTTCCAAAACGGAACACTTCGCCCCTCGTTTCGATCCGGCTTCTCTTTTTTAGAGAAAGCGGTTATGTTTTTTGTCTGTAACAAATTATTCATGGAATTGAAACCATCTACGCGGTAATCTTCACCGCCTATGCAACCCGCCACCCTCGATATTGCCCAACTGCCTGCCGGTAATGGAACCATCGTCGCCAAGCTCACCGGCAAAGTCAGCCTCGAAACCGTCAGCGGCTTTCTGCAGACCCTGCGGCCCGTCGATTGCGAAAAGCTCATCCTGGACATGAGCAGCGTCAGCTTTCTCGACTCGGCCGGAGTCGGGGCGCTGGTGCAGTTGTTTGTGCATCGCAGGGGCAAGTCCCAGAAGTTTGCGCTGGCTGCCCTCACCCCTCAGGGGAACGCCACGATGCAGGTGTCTGGTCTGGTGAAGCTGTTGCCAATTTTTCTTACGATCGAAGAAGCCTCTAAGTAGTTCTAGGCTATCGAGTTAGCCGTCAGTGAGGCGTCCACGAAGGGTGCGCCGAGAAGAGCCCGTCCCTGTAGCCGATCTGGTAAGCTACGTCCAATCCAAAGGCAACGCTGAGCAGGCCGGTAGCGGTGACCATGCCGCGGTTCAGCCAGGCGAAGCGCTTTCCGGCCACGGTGAACGGGACCGCAAAAGCCAGCGTCATCAGCATCATCCCGACGATGGTTCCAACGCCGAAAATCAGCAGGTAGAAGATCGCCCACTTTGGCTGGCGAATCGTTCCCAAAACCAGCAGGGCCACCGCTGCCGAGCCGGCCAGTCCGTGCACGATGCCGATCAGCAGCGGCCGCAGCGAATGAAACCAGCCTAGCTGAACGAACGGCGCTTGCAGCCAGTTCGGCGGATCCACTTCGTTTTCGTGGTGCTCGGCCGCCCCTTCGTGCGCGGCTCCGTGCGCATGCGGATGAACATGTAGCTGTGTGCCGTGAAAATGGATGTGCGAATGTCCGCCATCCTGTGCGGCTGCCGGTGATGAGTCCGGCGCGGGATGGGTCGGCGAAAGTTTGTGGCTGATCCAGCGCATCGCTCCGGTGAGATTTAAAACGCCCAACAAGATCAGCATCAGCGCGACGGAGAATTCCAGAGCCAGTCCAAGCCGCGCGGGAATTGCAAATCCAAACAGAATGATTGCCGCGCCGACAATCAGAATGGTGATGGTGTGGCCGACTCCCCAAAGAATGCCGATCCATCCCGCGCGGGGAATGGACTTTTCCCGGCTGACGATAGTCGACACCGCGACCACGTGATCGGGATCGGTGGCATGGCGCATCCCAAGAAAGAAGCCAACTCCGAGAATGAGCAGAGCGCTGGTCATACTGAGAAGGGAAGAGTAACGGAAAAGAGCGAAGGAAAGAAGCAACGAAGTAATGAAGTAAGGAAGCGGACCGAGCACGCCGACCGATCCAGACGGTAGGACGAAATAGGGAGCAGTCACCATCTTCAAGTAATGGTTGAGGGTTGTGGAGAGGGAGGGGGTGTACCCCGGGGTACTTTTGCTAAGAGTGGCAAATACAGGACTTACGGATTTAAGAGTGCGAAAGAGTGAAGAAGAGTGGAGCGGCCGCGCTGAAAAGAATGGAGTCAGCGGATCTCTCTTTGGAGATTGATGAAGCTCGAAAGCGGAAGAGCAAAACGACGGAAAATACGTATCACAGAGTGCGCAGAGGTAAGAGGAGAGGAGGTCACGAAGACGGCTCGGACATGGAACGGATAGGGACGAACGGCGAGATCGAGGAATCGTGGATTTAAGTTTGGAAAATGTGTGGCAAGCAAAGGACTTAGAGACGCGTTTTTTGGATGTGTGGCAAGGAAAGGACTTACGGGCGCGATTTTCGTAAGTGTGGCAGGGAAAGGACTTACGAGAACTTGTCGGGTGAGCGAGAGTGTGGGACGATGCCGTGAGGCTTACAGAAGGCGTCGTCCTCATCACAAACGAATCGTATCACAAGAGTTACGTGCCTGTCAATAAAAATCGGCGAGTTACTCAAGAAATAAGGAAAACGTCCCGTCTGTCCCCGGTTTTCCGGTCGTTTGCGTTACCAAGTTTACTCGAAGCTAGGAGCCGACGCCTTCACCCAATCAGCCCTCGACCTAGCCGTGCGCGAGAGCCCGCCAGATTAGCGCGGCAATGCACAAACACGTTCCCAAGATGTTCGTAAGGACGCCGCTAAAGACAGTTCTCTCGCGGACCGAGAGCAGGACGCTCGCGAGCCCAATAAAGAAGGCACTGGGGGCGCTTGTTAGTGGCCAGCTGACAGCAAAGACGAGAGACGCTGCCAAAACGGCCGTAATCGTACCTATTTTAGTGCTCCAAGCAGGAATCATCATGCGCCCAAAAACGGCTGCTGCAAGGAAAGAGAGTGCAACAAGTAGTGCCAGAGGGATTAAGAGCTTCGCCGAGAATAGGAGGTTGTCGGTGACAAGCATTAGTAACGCAAGAGGCTGAAAAACTTTAGGAGTAAACGGAATCGTGATTAAACTCAGGCCAATTCCCAAAACAGCTATGAACACGCTCCCGTAGAGCGAACCGTCGCGGGCTGTGTCCTCGTTTTTCTGTGCCATTTTTGGACGAAGAATGAGCGTGGCGATAAGTAGCTCGAATAGAAGGAGGATTGCCGCCCCGACGTCAGAATAGTCCAAGTAGAAGTGGGCGAGTCTCATCCGGTCTGAGAGCATCAAGTTTTTCACGTGTTCGGCCATCAAGATCGAATACAAAAACCGCGAAATAACGATAAGCGAAGCGATGGCGGTTGCATACAAAGGAGTCCAACTCGGCGACGCGATCTTGGCGGGTGGCGCATGCTTTGGTTTCTGTTTCACTCGCGGTCGCCTGTTGCCCTTTTGGGATAGGACTTCTATAGTTAGCATAGCACCTCCGGGTGGCCTACCCTTACGGGTTCGGTAAGGGTGGGCTCTTTCTTTTTCCTATGCCCCACAATCTGAAGCGCATCACGGGCCGCGGTGATTTACACTTTATTACCTTCAGCTGCTACCAGCACGGAAATTTTCTGGCATCAACGCGAAACCGAAATATCGCGGTGCGAATTCTCGGGGAAGTGCGCGCGCGGTTCAAGTTCGCACTGGTTGGCTACGTGCTGATGCCGGACCACGTTCCCTTGCTCATCAACGAACCACGCGGCTCGTCGCCTGCCAAGGTCGTTCAGGTATTCAAACAGCGAGTCTCCCGGAAAGTTCGCGGAAAGACGCGCGCAGCGAAAACGCAGCTGAGGCTGCCATTTCCGGACGATGCCGGAAGCCCTCTCCGCTTTTGGCAGCGGCGCTATTATGATTTCAACGTTTATTCGCGCAGCAAGCTGCACGAAAAGCTGGACTACATGCATTCCAATCCAGTGAACGAGAGACTTGTGGCGCACCCCAACCAGTGGCCGTGGAGTAGCTGGTCGGCGTACGTGGGCAAAACTGCGTTGTTGCCGATCGATTTCAAGTGGTAGGCAAGCGGGAAGACTAAAACCCAGAAAAAGAAAGAGCGGCCCACCCTTTGCCAAACCCGCAAAGGGTAGGCCACCCCGATAAGTCAAGCGCAAGAAAAGATCAAAATTCAAAAGCTTGGGGCGCAGCGATTTAAGGGTGACCCACCCGCGTTGGACTGGTAGGCGCGTTCGCCGCCGAAGGGGTAGTAGGTGGATTGGTCCCAGGCGCCGCTGTAGCCGGAGACGATGCTGGTGCTTCCGAGCTGGTCGAGGACGTAAGTGTCAACGACATTGCCACCATGCTGGAATTCGCGGCGGTTGATGATCTGGCCGTTGAAGAAGAAATACAGGAAGTTGGCAGCGCCGGTGAGGTTGGTTTCCATGAGCGGGCCGCTGTTCAGGCCGTACCAATAGAGGGTGCCAGAAGATTTCATGACGCGTTTGCCGTCACCGTCATAGGTATAGGTGACGCCAGCGGTCCCGGTCAACTGATTTTCGGCGTTGTAGGTGTAAGTGGCGATGCTGGGAATACTGATGACATTTCCGGCTGCGTCATAGTTGTAGCTGCCAAGCTGGTTTTTCAGCAGTGACGGAGCGTTTGAGGAAGTAGAGAGGCCACTTTCCTGCGAGCAGCCGATGTAGGCTGATTGGGTGGTGGTGTTCGCGCCAACGTGCGCACATGCACGGCACGTTCACTGACCTAGGGCGTAGCGGACAAAATCTTTGAGAGCGTATTTGGGATTGCCCTTGGGTTGCCAAGTGGGATCGACATTGAGAAGCGAATGTTTGTCGGCGAAATGGAGGCCGAGGAATACTTCCGCGACGATGCGGCCACCGACGGGGCCGAGGCGCGGAGTGGTGATGACCACCTTCTTTCCCTTGAGGGGCTTGACGGGAATGGTGACATTCTCTTTGTTTTGGATAGCCTCGGCAAGAACGTATGCCCATAGCGGGCAGTTTTGAGTGAAGATCTTGCCGAGAGTAGTGATCTGAACCAATTTGTCGGGCGGGGATTGTTTGTCGACGCCTTTTCCGATGAGGATGTCCTTGTCGGCGAGAGGGGTGAGGCCCATGGCGGTGGCAACGCTTTGGCCGGACGGCAGACCGAAGCGCCAGCCGCGCTCTAGATTCCTAAGCGGCAAAGAAGACGGATGCTGCGCAACGGCAGGGGGAAGGCCGCCGAGTGGGAAGACGACAGAAGTGTCAATTCGATAAGCGAACTGAAGCCTACGGAAGTTGTCTTCAGGAGAACCATCGTAGACGCGGATGTCCAGGTCAATAAAGCGTCCCCAATCGATGCCCCAATCGCTGATCATTTCGCGGAAGCCGGTTAGGCCTTCAGTCAGAGCGGGCTGCACTTTTGGATCGATGGGGAAAATGGGCTTGAGGATATCGTCGTTGAGGCGATACCCGGGCCGGACCATGGAGTGGCCGAGGCGGTAGGCAGCGACCGAAAATTCGATGGGCATGAAGGTCTTTTTCTTAAATTGGAAGAACTTGATCTTGCTTTGATCGTAGCGTCCGCCCGTTTTGAGTTGAGAGAGCACACTGGAATGAACGATGCGAGGCAGGAAGTCGTTGAGCACGACGTATTGATAGTGGAAGCGGACCTGTTGCTGGATGTCTTCGAAGGACTTTCCCTGGTTGAACTTTTCACTGATGATGCGGTTGTGGAAGCGATGGAACAGGCCTTGAAGCTGGGAAACGATGGAGTTTTCGTCGTTGCGCGGATCGCCGATGAGCGCCCGGCTGGGAGTCGCGGTGTTGCGAATCAGGTCTCTGGCTCCAGGGCTGCCGCCGGATAAGAGCTTGCCGAGCTGAAAAGCATTGCTGCCATCGTAGAGATAGGGCTGGTCGTCGGGACCGCGCCCGTAAAGATTGTCGAGATCGAAAGCAGGCGAGCGGAAGTCGGTGAGGGCGTCCGGGTCGTCTTGCTTGGTTAAAGTGCTGGCAGGGTCAAAGGTCAGGTCGTGGTCAACGAATTGTCCGAAATAGGTGTATAGCGAGGGGATGCCACTTTCTTCGTCGTCCTTACCATCCTTGGGAGGGTCGAACCCCGCGGTCATGGCGGTGGCAAGCTTGGTGAGGTTGGCAATATTTTCGCCGGGCGTGGAGCCAAAAGTGGCGTGCGGCAAGGAAGGAAACATACGGCCGAAACGCCCCTGGAAGGACGGTGGATTGGGACCAGCTCCGAGACCGCGCAATGGACTGCCATGACTCTTGCTCATTGAAGAACCTCCGGACCAAGGTGTGTTGAAAATGAAAACGGCGGAAAAACGATGGAATGTGAAAGTTTGCGGAGCGCTGCAAAAGTAAATAAATAAGATGCACCGGACAACGCGAGTGGGGGGACGTTCATAACTGGTCGATTCGGCCTGCTACAATTGGCTGGAGTTTAATCCGTATTGCCGGGCTGTCAAGTAAAAAAGAGGTGAAAGCGGCGTAGTCCGGCCTTGGCCAAGGAGCCGTCTGGGCGAAATGCGCCTGGGGCGCGACTATAGGACGTCGGCTGCCGCTTCCCCGGTCTCTACCGCTCCTTCCATGAAGCCTTGCCAGGCTTCGGAAAGATGTTCCCCAGCGAAAAGGACGCGTTGATGTGGCCGCAGCAGGGTGGGCCGGACATGGAACCATTGTCCCGGACGGTAAAAAGCGTAGGCCCCGCCGATGCATTTTTCGCGCTGCCAGGGCTGACGTTTAAGAAAAGAGCCTCGGAGTTTTTCCCTGTCCGTTGATTTGCCTGGCAAAACGGCGTCTAACAGGTCCTCAGAAATCCATTTGGCCAGGCTGGCTCCTGGCTCATCGGCCAAATCGTCGGCCTTGTCGCCGATGGCGTAGCTGCAAATGATTCCTTCGGGGCCTTCCTGGCGAAAAGTGCTGTCGAAACAGAAATCCGAAGCCTGACTGGTGAAAAGAGAGAATCCGCTGCGGGAGAACTTCGGCCAGAATCTTTGCGGGAATACGAAGGCAGTCTTAATGATGCGCGCATACTGCAGTTCACGGGCGGCCGAAAGCTGCTCTGGAGGCAAGGCGGGATGCCAGCGGATTCGGTGAAGTTGAGAAGCGGGAATCGCGCAGATGCACGCATCCCCGGTAAATTTCTTTCCAGAGCGCGCCGTGACGGTGACTTGGCCGTTGGCCTGGTCAATCCGCTTCGCCTCACAAGCGCTGTAAATCCGTCCTTTCTGCTTTTTGATAGCAGCCGCGAATGCGTAGATCAGTCGGTCGTTTCCTCCAGGAACTTTGTAGTCCATCTCGTCCGTCTGGTTTGACCCGCTGTATTCGGTCGCGCCAACAAACCCGGAAGTGTGCCTTATGGATTCGCCGAAGTCGGTGCTGTCCATTAAGTCGCGGCGTAAAAGGTCTTTCTGATCGAAGCCAAGCTCTCTGACCTTTGTCCACCAGTCGATGCGATCCAGCGCCTGCTGCTCGCATTGGTTGAAGCCGGGAACGCGTGCCATGAATTTATTGAAGGCGGAGTTGGAACTGCGAGCAAAAGGAAGCGTCCCGGGACTGCAAAACTTTGAGGTGACGCCCTTTTCAACGAATGCAAACGAGTAGCGGTGACGCCTTAATGGAGCGAGATTGAATTGACTGCACAGCTGCTTCATTCTGGTATGGCTGGTGCCGATCCACTCACCACCAAGTTCGTAGTCGAGCGGTGGAAGTCCTTTCCGCACGCGACGCTGCGTGAAAACGCGCCCGCCCAATCGCTCCTTCTCCGCTTCGAGAACTTCGACCGTCCAACCCTTGTTGAGCAAACGAAAAGCCGCGGCTAGCCCTGCTAGACCTGCGCCAATCACCAGGCAGTGTTTGCTTTTCATCGGCTAGTCTCCCTTTGAGCGAGGAATGCTGCGCCAGACGGACGAGAAATGAGCTGAGGATACCACTTCAGAACTTCACCGCAAAATGGTTAATCGCAGACGGCAAGACTGAAGATGCTAACGCGAATGCGATGCGTTGGATGTGCCGGGGCAAGTGAGGCGAGGTCGCGCAAGTAATTCTAATCTCGAGATTTTCGTCGTTTGGTAACTCGGTTATTCGGTTTTGACCAGGCGGAGGAATTCGGCGGCGGCGTGGGGGAGGCGGGCGCCACGGCGGGAGACTAGGTAGACGTGGCGAGGCAGGTTGAGCTGGCGAACTTTAACTTCTTTCATCCAGCCGCGATCGATTTCCCAGGCCACGCACATGCGCGGGACGATGGCCACGCCCATGCCCATTTGCACGAAGCGTTTGATGCTTTCGATGGTGGGCATTTCGATGGGCATGTTGAGAGTGGTGCGATTGCGGCCGAAGAGTTCGATCACGCGGCGGCGGAACGGCGATTCCACGCTGTGAGCGACGAAGCTTTCGTTTTCGAGGTCGGTGACGTCGACTTCCTTGCGCTTGGCCAGCGGATGTTTTGGCGGGACCACCAGCGTGAGTTCGTCCTTCAAAATTTCCATGGCCTGCAGTTGCGCTTCGCGCGGCACGAAGGAAACGGCGCCTAGGTCGAGGCGGTAATTGAGCACTTCATGGGGAATATCGCGGGAAAACATGCGGTGGACGCGAATCAGCACGCCGGGATGGAGTTTGCGGAACTCTCCGAGCGCTGGGAGCAGGGCGTGGATGGAGCTTTCGTTGACGCCGAGCGAGAGTTCGCCGCGATTGAGGCCGGAGAGTTCGGTGAGGCCTTTTTTTACTTCGTCGCGAAGATTGATGAGCCGTTCGGCGTAATCGCGCAGGAGCGTGCCGGCGTCGGTGAGGCGCACGGGGCGCGCGCCGCGAACGAAGAGCGGCTGGCCGAGGCCGTCTTCGAGCTTGCGAATGGCCAGGCTAACTGCGGGCTGGGTGCGGTAAAGGCGTTCGGCGGCGCGTGAGAAGCTGCCTTCGCGCGCGACGGTCAGAAAGACCTGCAGTTCGCCCAGATCCATGAATTCCCTCGGCCGCCAGTATAAGACATTGTTATCAAATACAGAATAAAGATAAATTTGACCCGCAGGGCAAAGTCTGCGTTACTGGTAGGCAGGGAGACCCTATGGAAGTCGTACGCATCTTCGACACCACCCTGCGCGACGGGGAGCAGTCGCCGGGCTTCTCGATGAAGACTGACGAGAAGATCCGTATGGCTCGGCAGTTGGCCAAGCTGAACGTGGACGTGATCGAAGCAGGCTTTCCAATTTCCTCGCGCGGCGATCTGGAAGCGGTGCAAGCGGTGGCGCGGGAAGTGCGCGATGTGCCGATAGCGGCGCTGGCGCGAGCAAAAAAGCTGGATATTGACGCTGCAGTTGAGGCGCTGAAACCGGCCGCGGCTTCGCGGCTGCACATTTTTCTGGCGACATCCGACCTGCACCTCAAAGTAAAACTGAATATGACGCGGGAGCAGGCGCTCGAGGCGATCGACTCGATGATTCGCTATGGCCGCCAGAGCGTTGGCGAAGTGGAATTTTCCGCGGAAGACGCCGGGCGCACCGACATCGATTATCTTTGCCAGGTTTGCAAGACCGCGGTGGATGCGGGCGCAACGATTTTGAATCTGCCGGATACGGTTGGCTATGCGGTGCCGGAAGAGTATGGCGCGATGTTCCGCAAAGTGCGCGAATTTTTGGGTGATGCACAGGGAATTACGCTGAGCGCGCACTGTCACGACGATCTAGGGCTCGCGGTGGCGAATTCACTGGCTGCGGTGCGCGCCGGTGTGCGTCAGATTGAATGCACGGTCAACGGAATCGGCGAACGCGCAGGAAATGCGGCGCTCGAAGAGATCGCGGTGGCGCTGGCAGTTCGCAAAGACAGCTTTGGAGTGACCACCAACATCAAGCTGGATCAGCTTTTCCCGGCCAGCCGCCTGCTGACGGAAGTTACCGGCGCGGTGGTTGCGCCGAATAAGGCCGTGGTAGGCGCGAATG
>Ga0210402_10002775_pt1 | contig 16828 bp, 11 predicted proteins | sample IncBWC7MmetaG_FD_161055 | JGI IMG/M metagenome (GOLD analysis project Ga0210402, IMG submission 161055) | Forest soil microbial communities from Barre Woods Harvard Forest LTER site, Petersham, Massachusetts, United States - Inc-BW-C-7-M | ecosystem: Environmental > Terrestrial > Soil >... | reverse complement strand
GTGCAAGATTGCGCTGGAGCCCGACTCGTGCGTGCGGCGGGCCGAATTGACGTTTACGCGGTTCGGCATCCAGACGCTGCTGATCTGCAAATTCGTTCCCGGGTTGAACACGGCGGCTCCCGCGCTAGCGGCGACGGCGGGCATTCCGTTGGCGCAGTTCCTGCTGTGCGACTGGCTCGGCGCCTTGCTATGGTCGAGCGCGTTCGCCGGTTTGGGACTGGTGTTCAGCCGGCAACTGGATCGTCTCGCTCTCGACGTCGAGCAGTTCGGCTCGTGGACGATGGTGCTGATCGTCGCGGGAATCGCGGGCTACATCGCCTACAAGTTCTACGAGCGGCGGCGCTTCCTGAAGCAGGTGGCAGGGGTACGCATCACGCCTGAGGAACTCAAGGACAAGCTGGACGTTGGTGAAACGCTGACCATTATTGACCTGCGGCATCCGCTGGACCTGCTGCCCGATCCGCACACTTTGCCGGGGGCGCTGCGCATTTCTCCTGAAGAGCTGGAGCACCGACATAGCGAGATCACCCGCGATGGCGAGATCGTGCTGTTCTGTACTTGACCAAACGAAGCCACCAGCGCCCGTGCGGCGCTGCAACTCCGGAGACACGGCATCCGCAACGTGCGACCGTTGCTGGGCGGCTACCACGGGTGGAAAGAACTTGGGTATCCGCTAGAGGAAGTGGTCGCGCAGACAGACGGCGGCGCTTCGGACGAGTCCATGGCGACGGAAGATATTGTCTGAAGAAGTTTCCCTGCCCCTGCGGTTAATGGCCGCGCTCTCTACCCCAACTCACTCGGTGGCGGAATCACGGGGATGGCGTCGCCGTTCAGAACCGGCAGGCGAGGCAGGTTGGTGTGCGGTTTGCCCGGTCCTTTGCCACCGCCCGCGGATTTTTCGTAAGGCCCAATGTGCCAGATGTCTCGGGCGTATTCCATCACAGTGCGGTCGCTGGAAAACTTTCCGATGCGGGCTACGTTGAGAACTGCTTTGCGGAACCAGACTTCGTCGTGCTGGTATTCGCTCGCAACCCGCTTCTGGATCTCGGCGTAGCTGGGGAAGTCCGCGATGTGATAGTAACGGTCGCCGCGATGGACGAGCTCGTCGAAGATCCAGCGGAACAAGCCATGCTCGCTGGGACAGAAACGGTCGGAAGCGAGGGCGTCGAGAACTTCCTTGACATCCGGATCGTTGTCGTAACGCTCGCGCGGATTGTAGCTGCCCTTCTTCTGCATCTCGAGAATCTGTTCGGCGCGCAAGCCGAAGATGAAGATATTATCGAGGCCGACTTCTTCAGCGATCTCGATGTTGGCGCCGTCCCAGGTGCCGATGGTGAGGGCCCCGTTCATCGCCAGCTTCATGTTGCCAGTGCCTGACGCCTCCATGCCGGCGGTGGAGATTTGCTCGCTGAGGTCGGCGCCGGGGATGATTAGCGTTGCCAACGACACGCGGTAGTCGGGCAGAAAGGTGACTTTGATGGCGTCCTTGACGCGCTCATCGCTGTTCACCACGGCCGCGACGCTGTGGATGAGCTTGATGATCTGCTTGGCCGCCCAGTATCCCGGAGCAGCCTTGCCGGCAAAGAGATAGGTCCGCGCGGAGGCCGGCATCTCGCCGTGTTCGACGATGCGGAGATAGTCGTGGATAACGTTCATCACGGCCAGCAACTGGCGCTTGTATTCGTGAATGCGCTTGATCTGCACGTCGAAGATGGAATCGGGATCGGCCACGACCCCGGTCTGGTTCTGGATGGCCTCAGCCAGCCTCAACTTGTTCTGCCGCTTGACCTCCTTGAAGTCAGCGCGAAATTGCTTGTCGTCGGCCCAGGGTTCGAGATCGCGCAGGCGACTCAGGTCGGTGATCCACTTCTGTTCGTCCAGGGTGCGACTGATAAGGTCGGTCAAACCGGGATTGGCCTTCATCAGCCAGCGCCGGGGCGCGACTCCGTTGGTCTTGTTGTTGAATTTTTCGGGCCAGACTTCTGCGAACTCCGGAACCAGCGATTTCACCAGCAGCCCGCTGTGCAGCTCAGAGACCCCGTTGACTGAGTGGCTTCCGACGATGCAGAGATGCGCCATGCGCACGTGCTTCTCGTAGCCCTCTTCGACGATCGACATCTTGCGCAGTTTTTCGCTGTCGATGAAGGGCAGCGGCTCGATCTCGTGCAGGAAACGATCGTTGATGCTGAAGATGATCTGGATGTGCCGGGGCAGGACTTTTTCCACGAGCGGCACCGACCACTTCTCCAGCGCCTCGGGCAGGAGGGTGTGGTTGGTGTAGGCCAGGGTGCGGCGAGTTATGTCCCATGCCTGCTCGAACGGCAGACCGTACTGGTCGAGGAGGACACGCATCAGCTCGGCCACGGCGAGGCTGGGGTGCGTATCGTTCATCTGGATCGCAGCCTTAGACGGCAGCAGGTCGATGTCGTCATATTGCTGGCGGAAGCGACGCATGATGTCGCCGATGGCACAGGCGCTGAGGAAGTACTCCTGCACCAGGCGGAGTTCCTTGCCGGCCATGGCAGCGTCAGACGGATAAAGCACGCGGGTGATGTTTTCGCTGCCGATCTTCTGTTCAACGGCGTGGAGGTAGTCACCGCGGTTGAAGATGTCGATGTCGAAGTCTTCCGAGGCGCGTGCAGTAAACAACCGCAACCAGTTCACGGTCTGGCCGAGGTAGCCGACGATGGGCATGTCCGCGGGGATGCCGAGCACGACTTTGTAGTTGATCCATGTCTGCTTCAGGTTGCCGCCGGCATCACGCTGCGAGTCGAGACGGCCATACATCGGAATGGCGATGGCTTCTTCCGGATGCTCGATCTCGAAGGGAGTGCCATTGGCTTTCCAGCGGTCAGGCTTCTCGCGCTGGAAGCCGTTGACGATCTCCTGTTTGAAGAGGCCGTACTCGTAGTCGATGCCGTAGCCATAGCCGGGCATCCCGAGTGTTGCCAGCGATTCCAGAAAACATGCGGCCAAGCGGCCGAGGCCACCATTGCCCAGGCCGGCGTCGGATTCGCTCTCAAGAACGTCGTCGAGATCGACGCCGAATCCGGCGAGCACTTCGCGACACAACTCTTCGATGCGGAGATTGGACAAGTTGTCCCCAAGCGAGCGGCCCATGAGGAACTCCATGGAGAGGTAATACAGGCGCTTGGCGTGTTTGTGGCGAAAACGCGACTCGGTCTCGAGCATGCGGTCCACGATACGGTCGCGGACGGCAAGCGATACCGGCTTCAGATAATCGACCGGCTTGAGCTCGGAGGTAGGGCGGACAAGGGTGTAGCGAACATGCCGCAGGATGGACTCGCGCAGCATTTCAGCGGCGCGCACCTGGGCGAGGAATGCGGGCGCCGGCTCGGCAGTGAAACCCGCCTCGTGGTTACGCTCGCCGTCGGCAGCGGCAGCAATATCCCGGGGCTGTCCTGGCCCTTTGCCAGAACCGTTAGGTTTGTCGTCGTTGCTTATGGCGCCGTCCCCAGACGTACTCTCAGAAATATATTCTAATGCAGAAGATGGTTGCGCCATCACCCGAGAGGGTGACCAAAATCAACACTCCGGTGCGGTGAACGTGTTGAGCCATGCCGAATCAACAACATCGGAGGCGAATAGATTCAGCGGCTTCGGCGACGAATCTGATCCGGCAACAGCGGCGAAGCGCCGCTAGTCTTCCCCTGGCGAAGCCGGAAACACCGTATGCCGCGGTTCGGGCACGGCGGCGGCGCCTTTGGCGGCGCGCCATAAGATCGCGTTGAGCGTCTGCGTGTCGGCGGCATCGGCAACCGAGAAGTTCATCGCTGCCGATTCCTTCGCGCCGGGAGCGTTTTTCGTGTTGGCCTGGTAGATCATGCCGTTTTCGCGATTGCGGTAGTCGGCCTTGAACACTGGCTGGTCGCCCTGGCCTGAGAACACTGGAGCGATGACGGCAGCGTGGGCATCATTGTTATTTAACGGAGGCAGGCCGAGTAGCGTCTCCATGGTGTGAATCATGTTCACGGTGGTGTAGAAGTTGTGATCGACCAAGAGCTGCGGCGAGCGCGGAGAGTACTTGCTGATGACCAGCCCGATGCTGCGATGGGCGTCAACGTGGTCGGCACCGTTCTGAGCGTCGTCCTCGAGTACGAAGATAGCAGTGTCATCCCAATACGGACTACCGGAGATGGCCTCGACCAGGCGTCCGACCGCCAGATCGTTGTCGGCGATAGCGGCGTTCGGGGTGGGAGAGCCTGGCTTGGTTCCAGCAGTGTGGTCGTTGGGTAGCCGCACCAACGAGAAGTTGGGCAACTGTTCGCCCGCGCCGCTCTTGCGGGCGGCGACGAATCCGGAGAACTCGCGTAGAAATTCGTCCACGCGAAACTGATCAGGAAACTCGACTTTGAAGTCGGGATACTTCGGATCGAAATGGTTGCGCAGTGCAGCTTTTGCCGCGGTGTTGTAGGCCATCAGCGGAACAACGTACTGGTAGGGACTCTTGCCGCCTCCCATTTGCATCGGCACGTCCTCTCCGGGCTTGATGTCACCACGCTCGCACTTGGGGGCCTGCCCGGTCGGCGCGCCCGTGGCGGCCGGCGTGTCCTTCTGTTCGAGTTCCTCGCACCAGCGGGTCTCGACGTACTCGCCGTAATGACGATAGGTCATACCGTGCCGCGCGACGTTGTCGAAGAGGTATCCGGTGGAGGGCTCGTTGACGTCGGGAATGCCCTCGTTCAGCGGGAGCACATCGCCCACGCTTCCCTCCGAGTCGTATTCGCGCTCGCCACTGCGGTAGGCAATAGGCCATGCCTTCTCGTTGTAGTCGGTAGTGATGGCCGCCATGGACCAGGGATGTCCGTCGCCGGAGACCTCGCCGCTGTCGTAGAAGTTGTCGAGCACGCCGAATTGCCGCGCCAGCTTGTGCTGGTTGGGCGTGATGTCCTCGCCGTACATCAGCAGCGAGGGATCACCATTGGCTTCCTTGATATCGCCGAAGACCTGATCGTAGGTGCGGTTCTCCTTGATGATGTAGATCACGTGGTGGATGGGGTTGGCGCCGTGCTGAAACGCGATTTCGTCGGTGCGGCCTTCCATGCGATTGCTCTGCAGCACTTCGGCGGTCAAGGCTTCGCGGTCACGTTCGGCTTCGGTGAGATTCACTCGCGCCAGAGAGCCGTGGATCATCGCGGCGATATAGGAATGTACCGGTTTATTGTCGGGAGTAGAAGTACCTACCACCGCCGAATTCGGTCCGGTACCAACACCCTTACCGGTGACCACGAACAGGTCGTTTCCTGAAATGGCGAGAGCCGTGGGATACCACTGGGTAGGAATGAAATAATACGGGCGGTCCTGCGTGGCCTGGGAGTGCGTGCCGCGTGATTCGCGGAGGTCGAAAACGGCCACTGCGTCGGACGAAGAGACAGCCGCGTAGAGCCAGTTACCGTCGGAGGATTGAGCGAGAGCGATCGGGTAGTTTCCGCCGTAGGTTTGGCCCGGCAGGCGAGTATCGAGGTAGCGTTCGACTTTGCTATCCGCAGTCGAGATCATCGCAACCCGGTCGCGGTTGGCGAGGGTGACATAAAGCCGGCGCTCATCGGGACTAAGCAGCAACGCCGTGGGATGCGACGATGCGTCGATCTCCTCTTTAGGCGGGAGCAATGCGGTCTGTCGAACAACCTTCCCCGAACGCAGGTCAAGCTCGGCTACGCTGGAGCCGTTCCAAAGGGAGCACCAGGCACGCGTGCCGTCGCGATTCGCTATGACTGCGTAGGGGAAAGAGTTGGGCACGACCTTGCCGCGTCCGAGATCAAAGCGACGCAAGACCTTGCCGTCGCGCGCATCGATCAGCACGGCGTCGTCCGCAAGGTTCTCGGCGACGAGCAGCGCTTCTCCGCCCTCTCGCTTCACCACCACAATGCCCGCGGGATAGGGCGACACGAATCCGGCGGGAACAAATTTCGCACCGTAAATGCTCTTCTTGTCCTTGCCGGCGGCAACGAGGGGGAGCTTCAGAAAGCGTTCAGGCCTCAGCGCTCCGTCGGAGAAGCGATACACCGCGATACCGTTGCCAGTACTTCCCTCTTTCTTGCCCTCCGGATCGGTCAGCGACGCCACGGAGGCATAGAGTTCGTTGCCGTCACCGCTCCAGGCGAGCCCGAGGAAGTATGTCTGGCGGGCGTGTGTCACCAGCCGAGCATCGGGAAAGCCGCGCAATTGGTTGTTCGCGAGGTCCAGCAGGGCGATCGACTGGCAAAAGCTCGAGTCGGCCGATCCGTAACCATTGTTCAGCAGGGCAAGGTACTTTCCGTCAGGCCGAAGCGCGGCGGTGACCGGCAGGCTGTCGGTGCGCTGCGGTTCGCCAGGGGCCGGTTCCAGCAGCAGCTTGCTAGTGGCGAGAGGTATTTCTTTCTTCGCTTTGCTGGCTACGATTTGCCCGGCAACGGCAGCTACGCCCAGTCCGACGACAACAAGGGCAACGACGCGACGGAGGTTCATGACGCTACTCATCGGGATGGTATGGAAGGCGACGGCGAATGCCGGAGGTGATCCGCGGCACCCCGTGGATCGGGTTCGCGATGACTTTGGCGCACGTGTTCCAGCACGCGCTCGACATCCTCGGCAACTGGCGCGGCACCGAAGACTACCACGTCGGCATACGCCTGAGTGGGCCGGACGAAGCGTTCCGCCATGGGTGCTACGGTGGTGCGAAACTGCTCAACGACCGACTCGGGAGTGCGGCCGCGTTCGCGCACATCGCGCTCCTGACGCCGCTGGAGACAGACATCATCCGTCATCTCAACGTAAACGCGTGTACCGAGAAGGCGGCGCAACTCAGGCCAATGCAAAGTGAACAGCCCTTCAAGGACCACGAATGGCGCCGGCTGAAATGGCTGTGTTGCGGGAGTTCGAGTATGAACGGAGAAGTCGTAAGTCGGGACTTCGATCGAATTTCCCTCACGGAGTTTCGCCGCCTGCGCGATCAACAGATCGTCCTCGAGGGCTGAAGGATGGTCGAAGTTCGCAAGAGCACGCATTTCCGGAGTGAGATGCGAAAGGCCGCGGTAATAGTGATCGAGCGAAAGTACGGGCGCCTGCAGACGTTCGGCAAGATAGCGGGCGAGAAAGCTCTTCCCCGCTCCAGATGGCCCGGCGATACCAATGAGATAGGACGTCCCGGACATGCGGTTCCAGTGTAACCCAGTGCTCAGTGGCTGGTGGCCGACGGCCGGTTGAGGGAGGCGCGAATTTTCGGTAAAACAGCGCGCAGCAGCGCAAGAAACTTACCGCGGACCCGCTCCCCGGTTTCCAGGACCTCGTCGTGATTGATCTTTCCGCCATTGAGGCCGGCAGCCATATTGGTGACGCAGGATATAGCCAGCACCTCAAGTCCCATGTGCCGGGCGGCGATTACCTCGGGCACGGTCGACATTCCGACCAGGTCGGCGCCGATGCCCAGCAGGAAACGAATCTCGGCGGGTGTTTCATAGTTGGGCCCCAACATCGCGGCGTAGACGCCTTCGTGGATATCGTTGCCGAGTTGAGTGGCCGCGCCGAGCGCAAAGCCGCGAAACTTGGAGTTGTAGGCATCCGTCATGTCGGGAAAACGCGGACCGAAGCCCTCTTCGTTGGGCCCGACGAGAGGGTTCGTGCCCTGCAGGTTGATGTGATCGCTAATGACGACCAGGGCGCCGCGTCCGTAGCTCGGGTTGATACCGCCGGCGGCGTTGCTGAGTACGACGGCTTCTATCCCCATGCGAGCGAAAACGCGCACGGGAAATGCCACCTGCTGCGCCGAGTACCCTTCGTAGAGGTGCACGCGACCTTGCATGGCGGCGACTGCGACGCCGGAAAGAGTCCCGATGACCAGCGTCCCAGCGTGTCCGACTGCGGTGCTGCGCGGAAAATACGGAATCGCTGAATACGGGATGCGAGCTGCGTTCTCCAGCTCGTCGGCGAAGCCTCCAAGCCCGGAGCCGAGCACGAGACCGATATGCGGGCGGAGCGAGGTACGCGAAAGAACGAATTCCGCCGCCTGTTGGGCACGATGAAATTCGTCGATGTTCGGTTCAGCTGCAGTCGGATCTGGCATTCTCGTCAGCGCTCCGGCAACAGGCGGAGGCCATCGCGCATCCGCTTATTTTCCGATCTCTTCCAGGTACTTCTCCGCTTCGAGTGCGGCCATGCAGCCTGTTCCCGCTGCGGTGACTGCCTGGCGATAATGACGGTCGGCAACGTCTCCGGAGACAAAGACGCCGGGGACGCGAGTACAGACCTGCCCATCGGACGGCACGATGTAACCCTCTCCGTCTCGATCCAACTGATCGCCGATGAAGCTGGCGTTCGGGGTGTGCCCGATACCAAGGAACATCGCGCTGGTTGGAAAGTCCCACTGTGCGCCAGTCTTGGTGTTGCGCAACCGAAGGCCAGTGACCTCCTGTTTGTTGACGTCATACACATCGTCCACCACGGTGTCGGTAAGGAAGGCGATCTTGTCGTGCGCGCGGGCACGGTCGAGCATGATCTTCGAGGCACGGAATTCGCTGCGGCGATGAATAAGGGTGACCCTCGAGGCGAAGCGGGTGAGGAAGAGCGCCTCTTCCATGGCGGAGTCGCCCCCGCCGATAACCGCGATTTCCTTGCCTGAAAAGAAGAAGCCGTCACAGGTCGCGCACGAAGAAACACCACGACCGATCAAGGCCTTCTCGTTAGGAAGGTCGAGCCACCGCGCCGAGGCTCCGCTGGCGACGATCAATGCGCGGGACAGCAGCGTCTCGCGTCCCAGGTTCACTTCGATGGGCTTGGTGCCGAGGCCCTCGGTCTTCTGGCTGAGGTCAATGCTGACCACGTGTCCGGTGTTGAACTCAGCACCGAAGCGCGATGCTTGCTGACGCATATTGTCGATGAGCTCTGGCCCCTGGATGCCTTCCGGGAAGCCCGGAAAGTTCTCGACCAAGGTGGTGATGGCCAGTTGCCCTCCGGGCTCGTGCCCGTCGATGACGAGAGGCGACAGGTTGGCGCGGGCGGCGTAAATGGCGGCAGTCAACCCCGAACATCCGGAGCCGATGATGATTACGTTACGAACGTTATCGGTCATAGAAGTAGAAATAGATTCCCAGAAACACAGGAAGATGCGAGAGCGCCCGGCTCAAGGCCTGGTGCAACGCAGCAAGCGCTTGCTTTGCAGTCGTTTGCGCAGAAAGCAGCTTCCCTTTGGATTCTAGCAAGCGCGGCAGTTTGGGGGAATTCCACGATGCACGGCAGCTGTGCGGCGGCGCTGCCCGGATTGGAATGGCGGTAGAATCGACTGCATGGCCAAGCTTACGTTGGTTTATGGGATGCGTCTGCTACCTGCAGAGGAAGTCGAGGAAGTGGGTGAAGCACAGGTCAAGCTGAAAAACGGGCGAGAGGCGCGCGTCACCCTTCATATCGTTGAGGGATCGAAGGAAGACATTGAGAAGCAGCTGCGCCAGAGCATTGACGCCTTCTTCGATCTCTATCCGGAAATCTAATGAATTTCGCGGGGCGAACTACGCCCTGCCGCGGGGCGAACCGTGAGCCCCGAGGAACGTTACGCTCATCAGAATCGTAGTTGGGGCAGGCGACGTCCGCTGCGTCCCGACTATAATCCGCTCACAACCGAAGAAGAGCACAGACCGCACGTGATTGAGCTTCCCAACCCGACCGAAATACGACTCGCGCTGCGGCGGATGCTGCGTCCCACAAGCAAACTGGGCAAAACAACGCTATGGTTTGGCGGCCTGGCGGCCGTGCTGCAACTGTGGAAGTTGATTGCGCGTCCGGCGAGCGGAACCATGCTGAGCGTATGGGCCGCCATTATTGCCTACGTCTTCTTTGCCTGCCTGCTATTGCGGGGGACGCGCTGGGCGCGGCAACGGTTGATGTGGCGGCTGCGCAACCGGCTGATCGTCACTTACGTGTTTATCGGTGTGATTCCCATCGTTTTGCTGCTGGCGATGGTACTGCTGGCCGGCTACATATTCGCCGGGCAGTTCGCGACCTATATCGCACTGGCCGACCTCGATACCGAGTTGCAACATCTCAACTCGGCGAACGGCTCGCTGGCGGCGCAATTCCGGCACCTTTCTCAGGAAGGCAAGCTGACACCGCAACTGGCTGCGGAAATCGCGAGTTCGTCGGATGAGAACTTCCGGCAGCGCAGTCTCACCGTGCTTGAGGGCGAGAAGGGTTTCATTATCGAGCCGGGAGGGAAGGTCACCGAGATCCAGTTGAAGATTCCAGATGCCGTGAAGGGCGACGCGAACCGCTTCGTCATGGACCACGGCCGATTGCACTTGCGAACCCTGAGAAGGCTGGAGGCGGGGCAGCGTCGCCTGATCGTACTGTCAAACCTGCCGATAACGCCAGAGTTGCTGCAGCGTGCGGCACGCGTCGGTTCGGTCGATCTTTACCCGCCTGATCAGGACATTGCTGTTGGCAAACCTGCTCCGTTGTCGTCAGAGAGGACGACTCCAGTTTCGGAATCTTCGTCGGAGAGCTTTGCGGCTCCCCGGTCGCTGGAGGGAAAGAGCGGCGGCAACAGTCAGGAGAGCGTCACGGCGGGTCATATCGCGCCGGCGGCTTCGAGTTTCGATCCGATCTTTCGCTGGTGGACGCCGTTCAACGTAGTCGACTGGGAGACGGGCAAAGAGTTGACGGGAGTCATCGTGGTTGCAACCCGGCCGTCGATGCTCTACGACGTGCTGTTCGGTAGCCTGAATGCTAATGGCGTGATCTTCATCCAGGTGCTGGTGGGGATCGCGATATTTTTCGGGCTGATCGAATTGATTGCTTTATTTATTGGAGTACGGCTCACCCGCAGCATGACGAAGTCGGTGACGGAGCTTTATAACGCGACGCAGAGCGTGAATCGTGGCGATCTCTCTTATCGAATTCAGATCAAGACCCGTGACCAGATGGCCTCGCTGGAACAGTCGTTCAACTCCATGTCGGCTTCTCTTTCCAAGCTCATCACGGAACAAAAGGAGAAGCAGCGGCTGGAAGGCGAGTTGGCGATCGCCCACGAAGTACAGGCATTGCTGTTCCCGCGGCAAATTTCGGAGCTTCGGGCGCTCGAAGTGCACGGGGTGTGCCGTCCGGCGCGCACGGTGAGCGGCGACTACTACGACTTCATTCCCCTGCATGACGAACGCATGGTGCTGGCCGTGGGCGACATCAGCGGCAAGGGAATTTCTGCTGCCCTGCTGATGGCTACTGTCCATGCTTTTGTTCGGGCGTATTCTCTCGAACCCCAGCTCGCATTGGCCGCGGTTGCGACTGCGGGCGGCCAGGCGAGCGGCGACCTGCAGTTGTACTACCGCGGAAACGGCGACCGTGACTCGCAGGTTTCACCGGGAATGCTGATGGCAACGTTGAACTATCAACTCTATCGCAGCACGCCTCCTGAGAAATACGCGACCATGTTCCTGGGAAGCTACGATGCGCTGGCGCGTATGATGACCTACTCGAATGCGGGACACCTGCCTCCGTATGTCATTGGTGCGAATGGCAGCGTAACGCGACTCGACACCTCGGGAACCGTTGTCGGCCTGTTTGACGCCATGAGTTATGCAGAATCGCGTGTACCGATGTATCCGGGTGACGTCTTCGTCGCCTTCAGCGACGGGGTGACGGAACCGGAGAACGAGTTTGGGGAGTTCGGCGAAGCTCGCCTGGTGGAACTTATCCGCCAGCATCGCGACCAGCCACTGTCGCGCATTAGCGACATTGTGACCGGCGCTGTGGCGGATTGGATCGGCGGCAACGAGCAGCCCGACGACGTAACCCTGGTGCTGGCCCGGGCGCGCTAAAACGCATTTTGCTACTTCACATTGAGTGGGAAGAAGATGTCTCCCATCCGTCCCGTCTGGTTATCACGAACCAGGAGTCGGATATTACAGTCGCCGGGCGGGACTTCAAAGGAACGTTTGAGTTGGAATCCCGTCTCCTTTATTTGAGCGATAGCTTCGGGCGGAAACTTCCCGCCAGCGCCTTCGTTCATGCTGCCGACTTTCTCGCCCTTGGCGTTGGTAGCGACCGCGAGAAAACCGACGTCCACCTTTCCCGCCGCTTCGTTTAGAATGCCGGAGTTCCCTGCAAGGCTGATCACCAGGTTCACCTTTTTCTTTCCGCCCGCCCCGTCTTCCATGCCGGCGACTGTGACCTTGAACAGAATGCCGGTATATTCCAGAGGCGAACCCGACGCAAGAGCGAGTTCGTCAGGAGCCCGCGAATCCGGGGGTCCCTGGTAAGGGAAATAGCCGGCGGGAAGCGCGACTGCAACATTCTGCCGATTGGCCGAAACTTCCAAGTGGCGGAATTCCGCACTGGCTCCCGCGTCTGCGGCGTATCCCAGTTCATAGCCGGCGGTGTTCCCGTTGCTGGTCTGCAGAATCTCCGGAAAAGGATCGTTGCTGCCGAGATAGGCCTTGCCGCCCGTGAGCACGGCCAGTTCCTTCATTCGCTGCTGAGTGAAAGCACCCGAAGCGGCCGAGAACGCGCCGCGGGCTTCAACCGGATAGACCGCCACTCCGCCGTCATACAGCGCTCGCATGCTGTGCCGCCACATCGGCAACAGCCTTTTTACTTCTGCCGACGTGAGAGCGTCCTTACTGCCTCCGACGGCCTCGCCACCTACCGGGCCGCTGCTGGGCGCGGTCTGGGCGTTAGCGGTCCCCGCACCCACGGCCACACCGTGACTGGTAACTAACGGCGATTTGAATTGCATCGTCTTTGGATCGATGTCAAACGGCACAGCATTCGTGACCCAAACCAGGGACTTGCGCCCGGGCAGACCGTCGGCGGCGAAAGCGATGTCCTCAAACATAATTAGTACCAGATCAATATTTGAACGCATCACCTGCTCAGGCGGAGTGGGGTTCGACTGCTCACCCTTGTTGAACGAAATGAGTCGCGCCGCATCGGCGGCTACATCCGCTTCACTCACGCCCGGCGGCGGGGCGACGCCCTTCATTCCTCCCAAGCCCGTTTTCGTCAGGGCGGCCAGCAATACGTCAGAGCCGGTGCGGTAGTCGTGAACCACGCGGAGTCCCTTGTCGCTTAGGATTCCCAAAGTGACGGAATGCTTGGCCTGCGCTGCTCTTCCGAGGAAGTTTAAAATTTCCTGCCGAACATCCCTCTCGTCGATGTAACGCGTATGAATCGTATCGAGGACAACAAAAATGGCGCCGCTGGTTTCCCGAAAATCCGGTTGGTTGCTGAACTCGTTGGGTTGAAGTTGAGGCGGTGCGGCGGGTTTTGCCTCCGGCCCCACGAAGACTGTGATGGCGCGCGACTTGCCGGCTTCCTGTACGGTGAAGTCCGGCTTGCCAAGAGTCATCAGCGGACTGTTGTCGGCGGCGGTAGCACTGACGGTCACAACAACGTTCTCCTGCGCACTCGACAGCGATCCCGGGGACATGCAGGCTAATGCGATACAGAAAGCGACCAAAAGTTGACAACGCTTCATGAACTGACACCTCGTGCTGGTAACCGGTCTGAGCTTGCCTGACTCGGCCGACAGAGCGAGAGTTTACGGCATCGCGGCACTGGCATCAATGACAGAGCTCACGTCTGGATGTGTCAACACTGGCGCTCCGGTTTCGCCTTGATCGGGCTAAGTCGAGGTTAGAGCAGACGGCGCGGGAAGGAAACGGTACCCTATGCCCCGAACGGTTAGCAGGTGTTGCGGCTTGGAGGGGTCTTCCTCGATGTACTTGCGCAACCGGACAATAAAGTTGTCAATGGCCCGGGTGTCAGTGTCCTCGTGAAGGCCCCAGACTTCCTCCAGCATCTGTTTTCGCGACACGACCTTTCCGTTGCTGGCGATGAGATGACGGAGGAGCTCGGCTTCCATCAGAGTTAAGCGGTAGATTTTTCCGTTAGCCCGCAGTTCGAGCGTGCCGAAGTCGATCTGCTTTCCGGAAAAGGAGTACACATCGAACTCTCGCAACGAGTCGGCCGCCCTGGGTTCGGCAACGCGCGACTGGATCGGCGGATCGGTGACCAGCGTGCGGCTCCATTCGCGCCGGCGCAGCAGGCTCTGGATGCGGGCCAGCAGAATGTTCAAGTCGAAGGGCTTCGGCAGGTAGTCATCCGCGCCCGCGGCGAATCCGCCGAGCACGTCCTCGGGGCGGCCACGAGCGGTGAGCATCAGGAGCGGAATATAGTGGCTGGCTTTGCGCAATTCCGACGCTACTGCAAAGCCGTCTTTGCCGGGTAGCATGACGTCGAGCACCAGCAGGTCAAACCGAGCATGTTGCTTCAGGAGCAGGTCGAGCGCCGTCTCGCCGTCGCCGGCGACCTGGATCTCGTAACCCTCGGCTTCGAGATTGAACTTCAGTCCGCGAGCCAGATGCTCTTCGTCTTCGACGATCAGGATGTGTCCGGTCACAGTTGCTGCCTCGGAAGCTCGATGGTGACAGCCGTGCCCTTGCCGGCGCCTTCACTCTCAGCATAGGCATTGCCGCCGTGGCGACGCGCGATGGCACGGACGATGAACAAACCGAGACCGCTTCCCTTTACCTGCGTTGACCCCGGGGTAAGGACGCGGTAGAAGCGCTTGAAGACACGCTTCAGATCGCCGCGGGGGATGCCAACTCCGTTGTCCTGGACTTTGATCAGCACTTTGTTCAGATCCGGCGTCACCACTTCCACGCGGATATGCGGGTCGGCCTGTGAGTACTTAACTGCATTGTCGAGTACGTTGGACAGGGCGGTAGACAACTCGTCACGGTCACCCGCGACACTGAGACGCTCCGCGGGCTTGCCGTCGAGTTCCCACGCCATGGCTTCTGGCGGCAGATGATGCCGCGAGCGGGCGAGTTCCACCGCGTCCTGCACCAGCGGGCCAATCTCGACCTCAGACTTGTTCAGTGCCGCGTTTTTCTGCACTACGCGGGCGGCTCGCAGAACCTGCTCTACTGTGCCCATCAACCGCTGCGTGTCTTCCAACATCACCTGGTAGAACTCCCGGCGCTGCGCCTCGTCGACTTGCCGCTGCTGCAGTGTCTCCAGGTAGAGCCGTATGGAGGTGATGGGTGTTTTCAGCTCGTGGGTGACAGCGTTCAGAAAGCTGTCTTGCTGCTCGTTACGACGTACCTCACGCACCAGGAAGATCGTGTTCAGGATGACACCGGCGATGATGAATCCGAAGAAGAGAACGCCGAGGATCAGGGGGACTACTTCGCGCCAGTTGAGCACGATCCAGCTGACGTTGAGCACCAACGCCACTGCGGCGACGAGCACGCCGAGGGTGATGGCAAACGCAATCGTCTTCTTGCGGCTGGTAATGCGCATCAGCTTTCAGAGGAAGGATAGCACCGTGGTGGCAGGCGACTCCTGGCCGGTGGTCAGCAACTTGCGGACCGCGAGTGAGAAAAGCAAAAGCGGCGCACGCGGCGCCGCTTCGAGGGAACATGGTCTTGACGCTTAGTCGCCGCTGTAGGCGCCGGCAAGCTCTTGCGCAGGCGCGGCCGCTGGACCGACGACCGGCTGGATGCGGGCTTCACGCAACTTGGGCAGCTTCACATCCCATATCAGGCCCACCGCCTTGAGCGCGCTGATCAGGTACCAGTTGAAATCCACCTCGTACCAGGCGAGGCCATGGCGTGCAGACTGCGGGTGCGCGTGATGGTTGTTGTGCCAGCCTTCGCCGAAGCTCAGCAGGGCGACCCACCACAGGTTGCGCGAATCGTCGTCGGTGGCGAAACGCTTCGAGCCCCACATGTGCGTCGCTGAATTCACGAACCAAGTGGAATGAAGCAGGAATACGGTGCGCAGGAAGATTCCCCAGAAGACGAACGTCCATCCGCCGATGACCAGCAGCAACAGGCCAACCACCACCATCGGGACCCAATGCCACTCGCTGATCCACGCGTGGAACTTGTCCTTGCGGAGGTCGGGCACGTACGGCAACAGTCCCTGAAGCTTGTTGTGGAGCGATTCGCCGCTCATGATCCAGCCCATGTGCGCCCAATAACCACCGTCACGAGGGCTATGTGGGTCGCCAGGCTTGTCGGTCGTCTGGTGGTGGACGCGATGTGTGGCCACCCAGAAGATAGGTCCGCCCTCCAGAGCAAGGGTCGCGCAAACGGTGAGGAAATACTCAAACCACTTCGGGCACTTGAATCCGCGGTGGGTGAGCAGGCGATGATAGCCGAGGCCGATGCCGAAGCTGCCCGCAATCCAGTAAAGAAAGAGTGCTGTAAAAAAAGCGGGCCAGGTGAACATGAAGAGAGCGGCAACAGCGCCGATGTGGAACGCCATCATGAAGGACGCCGTAATCCAGTTGATCTTGTGATTTCGAGTCATGGAACCCCTTTTGTCTTGGTTGTCGCTCAACGCACGATCGAATGTATTGGAGCTATGGCAAGACTACCAACTTCGCGGGAAGGTGATTGTAATACTTGTGTCACAGGGGGTTGTGACGTCGAGCACTGGGGCCTGGTAGCAGCCGGGACTGCGGCTTCACCTAGTTTTCATGCGGGTTTGGCGGCTATCGCCTGATCGGACAACCACCGGCTTTAGTTGTGATGCCTGGGACCGAATCAAGCCCGGCAGCAATGCCGCGCGAAGCCGATCCATGGTGGCGTCGTCCAGTCCCTCCATGATCAACAGATCGTTGCCGTGGGTTTCAAGAAGGACCTTTCCCTGCGCGCCGAGATCCCATTCGATTCCTAGGTCGATTGGGCCGCCGGCTCCCGTGGATCCGAGGGCTCCGATGTGATAACGGGCAGGAACGTAACTGCTATAGAGTCTCTCGAAAGCCGCGGCTGCCACTGCTGAGTCCCACCGAGAGAAGTAGATCAACGCAATCTGGTCTTTCGGTGCCGCCTTT